>Ga0209018_1001287_pt1 | contig 20593 bp, 14 predicted proteins | sample YNPBryBLVA2012_FD_185814 | JGI IMG/M metagenome (GOLD analysis project Ga0209018, IMG submission 185814) | Anoxygenic and chlorotrophic microbial mat microbial communities from Yellowstone National Park, USA - YNP Bryant BLVA 2012 (SPAdes)... ...
CGGCACCTGCGTGCTGATCAACAACGTCCTGGCCAACAACAGCGGCGCCGGCCTGCGCACGTCGGCCACGACCGCCACGCTGTGGCACAACACCCTCGCCAGCAACACCGGCGGCGGGGCCGTCGTGGACGGCTCGTCCACCCTCCTCAACACCATCGTCTATCACCACGCCGTCGGCGTGCACGTCACCGCCGGCAGCGCCGGGCTGTGGAACACGGTCTGGTGGCTGAACACGACCGACACGGTCGGCAACGCCACCCGCGTCAACGACATTGCCGGCGACCCCCGCTTCGTCAACCCGACCGCGATGGACTACCACATCCGCGCCAGTTCGGCGGCGCTGGACGCCGGGCTGGACGTGGGCGTGCACGAGGACGTGGACGGCGGCCCGCGCCCGCTGCTGTCTGGGCCGGACATCGGCGCCGACGAGTACCCGCTGGCGGTGACCAAGTTCGCCCCGCCCAGCGCCGACCCCGGCCAGGTCATCACCTACAGCCTGCGCGTGGAGGGCGAGGCCGCCGGACTGGTCATCACCGACACCCTGCCCGTCTATGTGGATGGCACCGGCTTCGTCACCTGCACCGGCGGCTCCTGCGGCTACCTGCCCGCGCTGCGCACCGTCACCTGGAACGGCAGCGTCTTCGCCGGACAGCCGATCTTCATTACCTACACCGCCCAGATCACCTCCTGGCTGGCCGCCGGGGTGCCGATCGTCAACACCGCCCAGGTGCAGACCGAGGGCGAGGTGCTGACCACCGCGCCGGTGACGACGACGGTCAACGCCGTGCCCGGCACGCGCTACGTGGCGCAGACCGCCGGCAGCAGCGACGTGGACAACAACTGCCGGCAGACCTGGAAGCCGTGCGCCACGGTGCAGTACGCGGTGGACCAGGCCCTGCCCGGCGACATGGTGCGCGTGGCCCAGGGGACGTACACCGCCGCCTCCGACCAGGTGGCCCTGGTGGACCAGTCCCTCGCCTTGATCGGCGGCCACAGCCCGGCCACCTGGGCCTACGACCCTGACCTCTACCTGACCACGCTGCTGGCTCCGGCCGGCGGGCGCGGGGTGACAGTCAACGGCCCGGCGGTGGTCACGCTGGCCGGCCTGCGCGTCGCCGGCAACGCCGAGGGCGTCTCGGCGGTCGGGGCGACGACCACGATCAGCCGCACCCGCGTCTACGGCAGCACCGGCGACGGCATCCACGTCTCCGGCGGCACACTGACCCTGCAGCGCTCGTGGGTCACCGATAACGGCGGCGATGGTGTGGAGCTGAGCAACGCCAGCTATGCGCTGGTCAATAGCGTGATCGCCCACAACGTCGGCGCCGGCCTGCGCACCGACAGCGGCAGCGGCACGCTGCGTTACAACACCTTCGCCCGCAACAGCGGCGGCGGGGCAGTCGTCGGCGGCGCGGCCAGTTTCACCAACACGGTCTTCTACAGCCACACCGTCGCCCTCAACGTCACCGCCGGCAGCGCTCACCTGTGGAACACGCTGTGGTGGCTGAACACCACCCCGGCGGCGGGCAACGTGGTCAGCACGACCAACATCACCGCCGACCCGCGCTTCGTCAATCCGGCCACGCTGGATTACCACGTGCGCGGCGACTCGCCGGCGCTCGACGCCGGGCTGTGGGCCGACGTGAGCGAGGACGTAGACGGCGACGGGCGCGCGTCGGCCTGGGTGGACATCGGCGCCGACCAGTACCCGCTGCGCGTCTCCCGCACGACAGCGCCCGACAGCGCCCCGTCCTGCGGCCAGGTCGCCCACGTCATCGCCCTGCGCAACCTGCGCCCCACGCCGCTGACCCCGGTCGCCCTGCAGGAGACGCTGCCGCCGCAGGTCAACTACGTCCCCGGTTCGCTGCACTACTCGACCGGCTCCGGCAGCGTGGTCGGCGACGTGCTCGACTGGAGCGGCACGGTCGCTACCGGTGCGTGGATCACCTACTCCGTCCAGCTCGAACCGCTGCTGACCGGCGGGACGGCCATCGTCCACGTCGCCGCCGTCAATGACCCCGTCTCCACGTTCGACAGCCGGCCGTTCACGGTGACCGTGGCGGCGCTGGAGGTGACGGTGAGCAAGGCGGCGCCGACGCAGATGTCCATCGGCCAGGAGGTCGCCTACACCGTCGTCTACACCGTGCCGGCCGGCCACGCCGCCTACGCGCCGGAGCTGGTGGACACGCTGCCGCGGGTGGTGACGGCGGGCGGGCCGACGGCGACGCCGGCGCTGGTCTACGTCACCGGCAGCGCCACCCCGCCGCCCTCGTCGGTCTCCGGCGACGGCGGCACGATCACCTGGCTGCTGCCCACCCTGACCGCCCCCACCTGCAGCGCGCCAGCGGTCGGACAGGTCACCTTCGCCGCACAGGTGCAGGACCTGCCGGACAACGATGCGGGCGATCCGCTGACGAACACGGTCAGCCTGGCCTACGTCGAAGCGCCTGGCGGCCCGGCCCACACCGTGGGCGCGACGCACCACGCCACCCTGGTCGAGCCGGCGCTGACGGTGAGCAAGACGATGTTGCCCAGCAGCGGCCTGGGATCGCTCGACCCGGTGGCGATCACCATCGTGCTGCACAACACCGGCAGCGGCCCGTTGTACAACGCGGTGGTAACGGACACCCTGCCGATGATGGACTTCGTCTCCGGCACGCCGGGCTGCAGCGCGGTCGGGCGGCTGGTGACCTGCGCGGTGGACACCGTCGAGGCGGGCCAGCAGCGCATGCTGACCATCACCGCGCAGTTGGCCGGCGACGTCGGCGCGGGCCAGTCGCTGGTCAACGTGGCCAACGCGCAGGGCTGGTCGCAGCCAGCCTCGGCGACCGTGCGGCGACTCTACACCGGCAGCGCTCAGGCTACGGCCACCACCGGCTACCCCGACCTGGTCGTGGACAAGGAGACCGACGCGCCCACGCCGGCCCCCGGCGCGCCGATCCATTACACGATCCGCTACAACAACGCCGGCGTCGTCCGGGCGACGAGCGTGGTCATCGTGGACACCATGCCGGCACTGACGACGGACTTCACCTACGCCTCGTCGCGCCCGGCGACGGTGGTGCAGAGCGGGCGGGTGATCACCTGGACGCTGAGCGCGCCGCTGGATCGCACGGTGGAGGGGACGATCTGGATCACGGCGACCGTCCACTCGTCGGCGCAGCAGGGGGACACGCTGGTCAACACCGTGCAAGTCTCCACCAGCGCGCCGGAGCAGAACCTGGCCAACAACACGGATACGGTCATCTCCACCGTGGGAGTGTACCGCATCTACCTGCCGGTGATCATGCGCAATTCCTGAGCCAGGGGGACATCACCACAGAGACACAGAGTATCTACCTACCCCCTACCCTCCCGCAGGTTAGAAAGTGGCTGGCGAGAGGGCAAGCAGCTCATGGCGGCGCACTCCAGTGAGGAGATTGCGCCCGAACCTGCGGGAGGGTAGGCAGTCACGACACAGAGCCATGGAGAGCCCGCTACCCTCTGTGTCTCTGTGGCCTGTCGCGGAGGAGTCCATGGGGAAGGGCAGCCGATGGGCGGTGTGGATCATCACCTTGCTCGCCGCCACGCTGCGACTGATCGGCCTGGGCGCCAACAGCCTCTGGTTCGACGAGGCGTTCAGTTGGCTGGCGGCCCGTCAGCCCATGGCGGTCCTCCTCACCCAGCGCCTCGAACCCTTTCTCCCCCCGCTCTACCATGTCCTGCTGCACCTCTGGCTGCGGCTGGGTGAGAGCGAGGTCGCCCTGCGCTCGTTCTCGGCGCTGTGCGGGCTGCTCTCCGTCCCGGCGATCTACTGCCTCGGACGGGAGCTGTTCACGCCACAGGCCGGGCGGGCGGCGGCTCTGCTGACGGCCATCTCGCCGTTCCACATCTACTACGCCCAGGAGGCGCGGCCCTACGCGCTGGTCATCCTCCTGGCGGCGTTGCTGTTGTGGGCTTTCGTCCGCGCCTGGAAACGGGACCGCATCGCTGCCTGGGCGCTCTTCGGCCTGCTGGCCGCCCTCAACTTCTACGCGCACTACTTCGTCGTCTTCGTCCTGCTGGCGCTGCACGCCTTCATCCTCCTGGCCGCGCGGCGCGACCGTCGCCGCTGGCGAGGGCCGCTGCTGGCCGACCTGATCGCCCTGTTGCTGGTCGCGCCGCACCTGCCGGCAGCCTGGGCACGGACAGGCGAGGTAGTCGGCCACTTCTGGCTGGCCCAGCCCTCCCCCCTCCAGCCGTTCAAGACGCTGGTCTACTTGCTGTTCGGCCACACCGTGCCGTTCACCCTGCTCCCCGCGACCCTCTTCCTGGTCCTCTCGACCCTGGCCCTGGTGATTATGGGAGCCGTGCGCGCTCGCGGCGACCCGCGCCGCCGGCTGCTGCTGTTGATCGGCATCCTCCTGACGCCCATGCTGGGTATCCTGCTCGTCTCCTGGCTCAGCGGCCCGCTGTACCTGGACCGCTCGTTCAGCCTGGTCGCGCCGGCGTACGCGCTGCTGCTGGGCTGGGGGCTGGCCCATCCCCCGCGTGGTTCGCCGTTGCGGCTGCTGTTCGGCGGGCTGGCGATCGTGGCGGTCGCTACGCTGGGCAACTACTACCTCACCGCCGACCCGGCCCGCCCGCCCTTCCGGGACGCCGGACAGACGCTGGTCGCCCAATGGCAAGAAGGCGACGTGGTCCTGCACCTCCACGACAGCTCCTACCTGCCGCTGCGCTACTACGCTCCGCAGGCGGAGGCCTTCCTGCTGAACAACGACCCTGATGCGTGGCTACCACCGGCCACCTGGGAGTGGGCCGGGCGGCGCACGACGGCCCTGCAACCGGTCGTGACCGACCGCTCGCGGCTGTGGGTCGTGATCATGCCCCTCCGGCTGACCGACCGACAGGCCGACATGCTCGCCCAGGTCGAGTCCCGCTTCGCGCAGGCAGGAGGATGGACGTGGGCAGCGGCGGAGCCGGTCGATCTGCGGCTCTACGTCCTCGACGGAGGCGAAGCGCCATGACGCCCAACCTCAACGGACCGTGGGCGCGGCGCGGCGGGCCGGCGGGACTGATCGTCCTCCTCTTCGTCGCCTTCCGGCTGATGATGCTGGCCACCTTCCTGCCGACCGACCTGACCCGCTTCGGCGATTATCCCTACTACTACGAACTGGCCCGTCTCTCGGACGAGGGCTACCTGCCGTTCATCCACTACTGGTCCGAACATCTGCCCGTCTTCCCCTTCCTGTCCGTGGCCATCTACCAACTCGCGCGGCTGACCTCCGGCGGCAGTTACGGGTCCTACGTCTACCTGTTCGGCGGGACGATGGTTCTCTGTGACGCCGGGTCGCTGTGGTTGTTCCTGCGCCTGGCCCGACGGATCCACGGCGAGGAGCAGGCGATCCAACTGGGCTGGACGGCCAGCCTCCTGTTCGTCCCGCTGATCTTCTGCTGGTGGACGTTCGAGGGCCTGACCGCCCTCTTCATCCTGCTGGCGCTCGAACGGCTGCTGGCGGGGCGGCGAAGGGGATCGGCGCTGGCGGTGGGCCTGGGTGTGCTGACCAAGCTGGTGCCCGCCCTTGTCCTGCCGGCGGTGGTGCGTCCGGATCCCCCGCGTCGCTGGCTGCCCTACGCCGCACTCGTCGCGGCGGTCGTCCTGGCCGTGGTCATCCCGCTGCTGGCGCTGGGCGGCCCGTTCGCCGTGGCTTCCTTCCGCTCCGTCCTCAGCCGCAGTTCCTACGAGACGGTCTGGGCGCTGCTGGACGGCAACGACGGGACCGGCATGCTGGTGCCCATCGCCGCCCACTTCGACCCCGGCGCAGCGGCCCAACCGACCGGCCACCCGGCGGTCGTGCCGGAGTGGCTCAAGACCATCCTCTTCGGGCTGGCCTACGGCTGGCTGTTCTGGAAGGCAGACCTGCGGAACGATCCCCGCCGGACGGTGGCCTTCGTCTGCCTGATGGTGGTGGTCTTCTTCCTCTGGTCGAAGGGCTGGAGCCCGCAGTGGCAGGTCTTTCTCTTCCCACTGGTGTTGCTGGCGCTGCCATATCGCCGGGCGCTCCTCTTCGTGCTGACGTTAAGCGCGGTCAACCTGGCCGAGTGGCCGGTGCTATTGGGCCACGGCCTCAATCAGTGGCTGTGGGTGACAGTCACCCTGCGCACGATCCTCTTCGTGCTGCTGGCGGTCGAGCTGTGGCCGTGGGTGGGCGGCCGGCGCGCCCGCGCGGAGGGCTGAGCGGTGGAGCGTAAGACAACCCTCCCCCTCGCGCTGATGAGCCTGCTGTGGCTGTTCGTCGTCATCGCCGGCTACTTCGTCGCGCACAAACCCTTCACGGCGGCGAACCTGCGGGCGCTGGGCGAGGCGGCCGCCGGAGCGGGCGGCGCGCTGCTGGTAGTCGGCCTGGGGACGGGCATCGGCCTGGCCCTGCTCCGCCGCTGCGACCTGCTGCCGGTCGAGCGGCTCACCTGGGCGATGGCGCTGGGCCTGGGCGGGGTCGCCCTGACCGCGCTGGCGCTGGGCGCGCTGGGGCTGCTGCGTCCGTGGCTGCTGTGGCTGTTGACCGTGGTGGGGCTGCTCGTCACCGCCCGCCCGCTGGGCCGCGCCCTGCGCGCCGCGTGGACCGACCCCACCTGGCGGCCGCAGACCCGCTTCGAGAGGCTGCTGGCCGGTTACTGCGGGCTGACCCTGGCCGTCGCCCTCGCCTGGGCGCTCGCTCCCCCGACCGCCTGGGACGGGCTGGTCTATCACCTGACCGGTCCGCGGCTGTACCTGGAAGCGGGGCGCATCTCCCACCCGCTCGACCTGCCCTACCTGGGCTTTCCGCAGTTGGTGGAGATGCTCTTTGCCTGGGGGATGGGGCTGGCCGGCGAGCGGGCCGCCGCGCCGATCCACTGGGGCTACGGGCTGGCCACAGTGCCGATCCTGGTCACCGCCGGGCGACGCTGGCCGGGCGGTTCGACGGGCTGGCTGGCGGCGGCGATCCTGCTCTCCGCCCCGTCCATCACCCTGCTGGCCGGCTGGCCCTACGTGGATCTTGCCCTGCTACTGTACACTACGCTGGCCTTCCTGGCCCTGACGCGCTCCTGGGAGGGCAGTTCCCCGGCACGGCGCTGGCTGCTGCTGAGCGGCGTCTGCGCCGGACTGGCCCTTTCGACCAAGTACACCGCCCTGGCGCTCCTGCCTGCATTGGGATTGACACTGCTGCTGCAGCGGCTGGCGGCGAGCGATACGTGCTCAGCGCTACGCATCACGCACCACGCCACACGTGACATGCTCATATTGTGTGGCATTGCATTCCTCGTCTGGCTCCCCTGGCTGCTCAAGAACTTCCTGCTCACCGGCAACCCGACCTATCCTTTCTTTTTCGGCGGCATCTATTGGGACGACTGGCGGGCCTGGTGGTACGACCGCGCCGGCACGGGTCTGGCGGCCACGGCGCCGTGGCGACTGCTCACCGCGCCGTGGGAGGCGACGGTCTGGGGGATGGAGGGAGGGACGGGCTACTCGGCGACCATCGGTCCCCTGTTCCTGGCCCTGTTGCCCCTCCTGCTGGCGGTGTGGCGACAGTTCGCTCCGCTCCAGCGTCGCCGGCTGGGCGCGGCGCTCGCCTGCTGCGCCGTGCTCTATGGCTTCTGGCTGTGGGGCGTGGCCCGCAGCGCGCTCCTCCAGCAGACCCGCCTGCTCGTCCCCGCCTTCGGGCTGTTGGCGTTGTTGGTCGCTGCAGCGGTAGAGGGGCTGCGGACTCTGCCCACCCGTCCGCTCAACGTGGATTGGCTGATGCGGGCGGTGATCGCGCTGGTGCTCCTGCTGAACCTGGTCGGGATGGGATTGGACTGGGTGTACGAAGGTCCCCAACGGGTGCTCCTGGGCTACGAGAGCCGCGACGAGTACCTGGCCCGTCGCCTGGGGTGGTATCATGTCGCGATGGAGGGACTCGATCGCGCCCTGCCGCCCGACGCCGTCGTCCTGTTCCTCTGGGAACCGCGCGCCTACCCCTGCCGGGTCGAGTGCTGGCCCGACGCGCTGCTGGATCGCTGGTTGCACGAGACGCACCGGCACGGGCCGGATGGCGAATCCATCGCTGCCGACTGGCGCGCACAGGGGGTCACCCACGTGCTGCTCTTCCGTGTCGGCTACCAGGCGGTCGCCGCCGGCGGCTTCGACCCGCTGAGCCCTGCCGACGCGCAGGCCCTGGAGACCCTGTTGGCTCATCTGCAGCCCGTCGCCAACTGGGACGGGGTCTACGAGCTCTACGCGCTAGGGAGATAGCAGCGATGGCCCGTCGCCTGATCCTGCCGGTCCTGCTGATCGCCGTCCTGCTGACCAGCACCCTGGCTCTCTATACGCTGGTCACGTCGCGCTACCGCTTTTTGGTGTGGGATTTTCACCAGCTCTGGTCGGGCACACGGGCGATCCTGCTGCACGGGGAAAACCCCTACTCAGAAGCCGTCACCGAACGGATCGAGGTCGAACTGCACGGCCACCCGCTTCCCCCGAACGAGAGCGTCGTCGGATTCTTCTATCCACTCTACACTGCATATCTGATCGCGCCTGTGGCGCTGTTGCCCTATGCGTTGGCCGAAGCGGCGTGGTTCTCGCTGTTGGAGCTGGCGATAGTCATCGGGATTGTCGCCGGTGTAGCCGCCCTGGGGTGGAAGCCTCAGCCAGCGCTGCTCGTGGGACTGGTCATCGGCAGCGGCATGCTCTACCCGGTCACCTGGTCCTTCATCCTGGGACAGATCTCGCTGTTTGTCCTGGCCCTGCTGGCGTTGACGCTGTGGGCCGTGCGCAGACGGCGTGACGGGTGGGCCGGCATCCTGCTGGCGCTGACCACGGTCAAGCCGCAGATGGCTTTTCTGATCGTGCCGGCGCTGCTGATCTGGGCCGTCGCGCGGCGACGCTGGCGGATCGTCGGCGGCTTCTCTGTCACCTTGGGCCTGTTGCTGCTCTCCTCGCTGGTCTGGCTGCTCACCTGGATCGGCGACTTCGTGGCGGTCAGCAGCCGCTATTACCAGACGGTGCCCTTCCCTCCGCCGGTGCAGTTGCTGACGGAATGGTGCGGCAGTCGCTTCCATGCCCTGGCCGCCTGGCTGCTGGCGGCGCTGCTTCTGACCATCGTGGGCTGGAGTTGGTGGCGGGCGATCCGGAACGCCGAGGAGACCATCCACATAGCATGCGGCCTGACGCTCGCCGCGACCACGCTGGTAGCTCCACGCACATCGCAGGTCAACCAGGTGCTCCTGGTCCTGCCGCTGCTGTTTCTCCTGTATCATCTCTGGCAGCGCGGCGCGGGAGGACGGATCATCGGACTGGCGTTTTTCCTCCTGATGCTCATCGGGCCATGGGCCGTGCGCGCCGCCAGCCGGATCCCCCAGGGATTGGAGGGGTATGCCATCGAACATCGGCTCATCTCACCCATTCTGCCGGTAGCGACATGGCTGGCGTTGCTGGTGTGGTTGGCGTTGCGTAGGGAGTCATGAAGCACTACCGGCTGTGGCTGACCGTTCTTCTCCTGGCCTTCGCCCTGCGGATGGTCCACCTCGTCGCCCGCCCGCTGTGGTACGACGAGGCCTTCGCCATCCTGTACGGTTCGCTCAGCCCGGCGCGGATGGTCTACGGGACGGTGACGCCGGTGAGCGGGGCCGGCGCCGCCGATGTTCACCCGCTGCTGTATTACTTCCTCCTCCACGGCTGGATGGGACTGGTGGGCCATTCCCCCCTAGCCGCCCGCTTCCTGTCGGTGATCCTGGGGACGGTGACGGTGGCGCTGTTGGCCCGCCTGGCGGCCTGGTGCTTCGACCGGCGCACCGGACTGGCCGTGGCGCTGCTGGCGGCGGTCAATCCCTTCCACGTGGCCTACTCCCAGGAGGCGCGGATGTACGCGTTGTTGGGCCTGGCGGCGGTGCTGGCGGCGTGGGGCTTGCTGCGGGCGCTGGGGGATGGGGGGACAAGGGGACGCGGAGACGCGGAGACACGGAGACACGGGGACGCGGAGACACGGGGACGCGGAGACACGGAACACGAAACACGCAATACACCATTGGTGATTGTCTATTGGTCATTGTACATTGTGGCTGCTGCCCTCACTCTCTACGCCCATAACCTGGGCGCGGCGGCGCTGCTGGCGCTGCACCTGCTGGTCGTGACCCGTCGCCGCTGGTGGCGCCGGTTGCCCGCGCTGCTGCTGGCCGACCTGGCGGCGCTGGCCCTGTTCAGTCCCTGGCTGCTCGCCGTGCTGCCGGGACAGGTGAGCTTCGTGGAGCGGAGCTACTGGGTGACCCCGCCCGGCCCCGTCGAGCTGGCCCGCGCAGCGATGCAGCCGGTGCTCACCTTCTACGAGCCGGCCCCGACCTGGGTGCTGGCGCTGGGGCTGTTCGTCGGGCTGCTCCTGCTGGCGCTGCTGGCCCTGCGCGCCGGGCGCTCCCGCTTGCGGGCGGGCTGGTTCCTCCTGCTGTGGGCCACGCCGATCCTTGTCCTCCTGTTGCTCTCCCTCTGGCGACCGGTCTACCTGGAGCGGGCGCTGCTGCCGTCGGCGCTCTTCTACCTGGTGGCAGTGGGCTGGCTGCTGGTCCGCGGCGGGCTGCCGCGCCCGCTGCGCTGGGGTCTGTCGGCGCTGCTGGCCGTCACGGTGGCCGGGTCGCTCCTCACCCACTACACCTACGCCCGCTTCCCCCGCCCGCCCTTCGACGAAGCGGCGGCCACCCTGCGCGAGCGAGTGGGGCCGGGCGACGCGGTGGTGCATACGAACAAGCTGACCTATTTCCCCATGCACTTCTACGCGCCCGACCTGCCCGCCGCGTTCCTGGCCGATCCACCCGGCTCGCCGCAGGACACGCTGGCCTACCCGACGCAGGAGGCGCTGGGCCTCTTCGCCAGCGCGACCATCAGCGAGGCCGTGGGCGCGGCCGAACGGGTCTGGCTGGTCTACTTCCCCCAGGAGATCGCGGAGTGGGGCGGTGTGCACCCGGCGCTGACCTGGCTGGAGGGCCGCTTCGTCCTGGTTGACCAGCAGCCGTTCAACGACCTGGTCGTGGCGCTCTACCGGAGGGAGGGGCCATGAGCAGGCGGATCGCGCGGCGGGAGTGGGCCTGGGCGCTGACCGTGGCCGCCGTGACGGTGGCCCTGTCCTCGATCCCCTACGTCGCCGGCTACCTGTCCCAAACCCCCGACCATCGCTTCATCGGTGCAGTCTATGACTGGGAGGACTACTACAGTCACCTGGCGAAGATGCAGCAGGGGATGCGCGGGGCGTGGGACTACCATATCCTCTTCACGCCGGAGGATCATCCCGGCGCGCCGATCAATACCTTCTACATCGCCCTGGGCCACCTGACCGGCGCCCTCGGCCTTTCGCCGCTGCCGGTCTACCACCTGACGCGGATCGTCTGCGCGATGATCCTGCTGGCGACGGTGTATGGGTTCATCGGTGCGTTCGTCCCGGCGGACGGGCGGCGGGGGGGCGACCACGGAGGGGGCGACCACGGGGGGGGCGACCACGGAGTGGGCGACCACGACGGGGGGGGCGACCACGACGGGAGGGGCGACCACGACGGGGGGGGCGACCACGGAGGGTCGCCCCTACGGGATGGGGGCGCCGGGCGACCACGAGGGGGGCGACCACGGAGGGTCGCCCCTACTGATCTGCCATCACTGTGGGCGGGGGGAGCCGTTGCCGGAGCGTTGTCCCCATTGCGGCGGCGCGCGTATCCGCCCCTTCGGCCTGGGGACGCAAGGGCTGGCACAGGCCGTTCGCCAGCGCTGGCCGGAGGCCCGCCTGCTGCGCTGGGACCGCGATACGGCGCGCACGGCGGAGGCCCACTGGGCGATCCTGCAGCGCTTCGCCGACGGCCAGGCCGATGTGTTGATCGGCACGCAGATGATCGCCAAGGGGCTCGACCTGCCGCTGGTGACGCTGGTGGGGGTGATCTCGGCGGATACGGTGCTCGACCTGCCCGATTTCCGCGCCGCCGAGCGGACGTTCCAACTGCTGGAGCAGGTGGCCGGGCGGGCCGGTCGGGGGCTGCTCGGCGGGCGGGTGGTGGTGCAGACCTACCACCCCGACCACTACGCCATCCGCGCTGCCGAGCGGCACGACTACGCCGGCTTCGTGCGCCAGGAGCTGACGGCACGGGAGGAGCTGGGCTACCCGCCGGCGGTGCGCATCGCCCGGCTGTTGTATCGTCACCCCGACCCACAGCGGGCGGAGACGGCGGCGCGGGAACTGGCCGACCGGTTGCGCGAGGCGCTGGTGCGGGAGGGGCTGCCGGTCAGCGACCTGATCGGGCCGGCGCCGGCGTACTTCATGCGGCTGCGCGGCCGCTACCGCTGGCAGATCATCCTCCGTCACGCCGACCCGCCGGCGTTCCTGCGGCGGGTGGAGCTGCCGCCGGGGTGGCGGGTGGATGTGGATGCGCTGGAGGTCCTATAGGTTCGCCCAGAGCCCGGCCCCGAACGCCGTGACTGCCACTACTCCCAGGATCACGGCCCCGTAGACCATCGTCTTGCTCATCGTGGCGCTCTCGTCCGCCCCCACCGGCGCGCAGCCGACGATGACTTTCGCCGGGGCAAACATCCCGCCCAACGCCCCGCCGGTCGTCTGCGCTGCCAGCGCCAGCAGCGGACTCATGCCCACCAGCGCGGCCACGCGCTCCTGCAGCGCGGCGAAGACGACGTTGGAGTTGGTGTTCGAGCCGGTCATGAACGCCCCCAGCGCGCCGATGAACGGCGAGGCCAGCGGGAACGCCGCCCCTACCACGCCGCTGATCCCCTCCGCCAGCAGGTGGGTCATCCCGGCCTGTTCCATCGTTACCGCCATGCCGACCATGGTGGCGATGCCCAGGCTGGCCGGCACGGCCCGCTTGAGCATGTCCTGTCCGATGCGCCGCGCCGCGCCCGGCTTGTATTGACCCCGCCAGCGAAACAGCGCATAGGTCAACAGCGAGGCGTAGACCAGCAGCGCTCCGCCGTGCCCGAAGACGTTGATCGTCTGGCTGACTCCCGCCGGCGTGCTCCAGCCCCGCGCCGTGGTCAGTTCGGGGATGGACACGCGCAGCACTGCCTGGCTCAGGAACTCGCCGACCGGCGCGACGAACTGGGCGATGAGGACAATGGCGATCAGCAATGCGTAGGGGGCCAATGCCCAACGGAGAGGCATCTGGGGGACGGTGCCGGTCTCGGCGCTCGTGGAAGCCGGCTGGTTGGGATGCTCCCGCCGCCGCTCCCGCCAGCGCGCCCACAGCACGCCCACACCCAGCCCGGCCAGCCCGCCGCACATCGCGCCGATCGCCCACAGGCCGTGGGTGACCACCAGGTACTGCGTCCCGGCCATGCTCAGCCCGATCAGCAGCAGGGGAGGAAGTCCGCGCAGCAGGGTGCGCGGGCCGCCGGCGGCCCACAGCGTCCCCGCCCCGCACAGCAGGCAGGCCAGCCCCAGCAGCAGCGCCGCCGGGGCGGCCAGCTCCTCGCCAGGGCGGCCCGTGGCGGCGATCAGGGCGTAGAACGATGAGCCGAGCGATCCGAAGGTCACTGCCCAGGAGTGGCCCACCGACGGGATGACCACGGCGGCCACCGGCGGGAAGCCCAGGCTAACCAGCAGCGGGCCCATCACCGCCACCGGCACGCCGAACCCGCCCACGCCCTGCAGGAAAGCGCTGAACGCCCAGCCCAGCAGCAGCGCCTGCAGCGCGCGGTCGGTGGTCAGCCGCGGCAGCCCGGCGCCGATGGCCGCCACCGCCCCCGCTTCGTCCGTCACGCGGTAGAACAGCAGCGCGCCCCAGATGATGTAGAGGACGAAGAGCGTCAGCAGCAGTCCGCGCACCTGCGCCCAGGCCAGCACCTCCCATCCTGCGCCGAAGCGCAGCCCGGCGACGAGCAGCGCGGCCAGCCAGCCGATCAGCCCGGCTGGCGTCCCCTTCCAACGCAGCCCTAGCATGAGCAACAGGACGAGCAGGATGGGGGTCGAGGCGAGAAACCAATCGAGGAGCATGGTTATGGTGCCAATTCTGCCAGCGCTTCCACCGCCGGCGGCCAGTTCGGGTGGTAGCGCAGGGCGGACTGGAAGTCGGCGCGCGCCCCTGCCGCATCCCCCAGCGCCGCCCAGGCCATCCCGCGCCAGTAGTACGACTCCTCCAGGTTCGACACCGGCTGGAGGGTGGCGTTGGCCAGGGCGATCACGTCCTCGTACCGCCCCACATGGTAGTACGCCTGGTAGGGTCCGAACTGGTACCAGAGCATCCGCCAGGGCAGCCCCAGCATCCGCGCCTGGTCGTAGGCCGCTGCGGCCTGTTCGTACTCCCCCAGGGCGGTCAGGTTCGTGCCGATGTTGAACCAGGCGAAGGTGGCGGCGTCGGCGCAGGCGGCGTAGGCCACGCACGTCGGCGACGGGTCGAGCGCTTCCTGCCGCGCCGTCTCCAGCGCGTGGGCGACCGCCCTCTGCTCATCCCACTCGTCTCCCAGCAGCGCCGCTATCTCATTCTCTCGTTCGAGTGGGTAGATGACCAGATAGACGCGGTCGAACACCCGCCACAGCTCGTCCAGTTCCTGATAGCCGATGGGCAGGTCGGGCCCGTGCAGCGAGTCGTAGGTGATGAACTCCTGGGCCGTGTCATCGTAGCCGACGATCAGCCGGTAGTGGCCGAGCTGATCGCGCGCGTCCCGCACGTACCACGTCTCGACGATCACCGGGTATCCGGCGAGGATCAGTTGCTTCAGCCGCTCCAGGCTCCCCCCGACGCGCACCAGCGCCTGCAGTCCCAGGCCGCGCACGGCCGCCGCCATCTCCTCCGGGCTGACGTTCTTGTCCTCGGGATCGGGTTTGAGCGCGGTGACCAGGTCGTATTGCGTCTCTGTCCGCCCCCAGTAGGAAAGAGCCATGGCCAGCGTGGTCGGCCCGCAGTTGTTCCACCCCTGCGGCTCGTGACGCAGGCCGCCGAGGACGTGGCGGAGCGGCAGGGCCGGCAGCGGGGTGGGGGTGGGCGACGGAGTGGGGGTTGGCCAAGGGGTCGGCGTGGGGCTGACCGTTGGCCCGTCGGTGGGGTAGGCCGCTGGTTCGCCGGTTGACGTGGACGTGATCCGGGGGGTGGGGAGGAGGTCGGGGTGGGGTACCTGGCGCCACTGCTGGAGCGGTTCGGGGAGGTAGTAGGCGTAGCGGCCTGGCAGGGCGCGCACCAGCGCCGGCAGAGCCGCCAAGACGGCTGCCGTCGCCAGCACCAGCACACTCACCAGGAGCAGGATGATGAGCAGGCGATGAGAACGGGTCACATAGCCCATGATACCACGGATTTGACCTTTTTGCCCATTGGTGGTACACTAGACTTGTGGTACGAAGCAAGTTGTTGTGCGACGCGAAGACTGTCCAGACTTGCGGAGGCTGGTCGGTCTTTTTTGTTTGTCACCACTGCTTCGCCACAGAATCATCCATTGCAAGGAGTACAGAAAGTGACTGGTGAGATCGAGACCGGGACCGTGAAGTGGTTCAGTGGGCCCAAGGGCTATGGCTTCATCTCCCGTGATTCGGGGGAGGACGTCTTCGTCCACTTCTCGGCCATTGAGACCGACGGTTACCGCACGCTGAGCGAGGGCCAGCGCGTCGAGTTCTCCGTCGAAGAGGGTCGTAAGGGATTGCAGGCCGTCCACGTCCGGCCGGTCTAGCCCAAGCAGGCAGCGATGCGCTGCATCTGGAGGACAGGAGAGTGAAGAGACTGTATGTCGGTAACCTGAGTTACCAGACAACCGAGGCCACCCTGGCTGACCTTTTCGGGGCGGTAGGTGAGGTGACCTCCGTGAACGTCGTCACTGATCGGATGACGGGCCAGTCCAGAGGCTTTGGCTTCGTCGAGATGGCCGATGACGCAGCGGCGCAGCAGGCGATCAGCCAGCTTAACGATCAGGTCGTGGACGGTCGCTCGATCAAGGTGGCGGAGGCGCGCCCCCAACGGACCTTCGAGCAGCGCGATGATCGCCGCCCGGGCGGCGGGCGCCCCTTCGGGCAACGGGACGATCGCCGTCAGAGGAGCCGCCCCTCCGGCCGCGGGGGCTGGGGACGGGAAGACTAATCACCGCCTTTCCTGGCTATATCTGCCGCACGGCTCCCTCCGCAGGCCGTGCGGCTTTCTTTGAAGGGGGTACTGCTGCGTTAAGCTATTTTCGGAGCAGGCGGGGCAGGGAGGCGATCTCCTCGCTGCGCAGCAGCAGCGCGGCCAGGAGATAGGCGGCGGCCCCGGCAGCCAGTTCCACCAGCGTTTCCAGCCCTGCTCCCACGGCAGGGGGCAGCGCGCGGACGATCAGCACAGCCCCGACCAGCGCCGCCGTCGCCCCCAGCGTGCGCGCTAGCGACAGTCCCAGCGCCCGCCCCTCGATGCCGCCCAGCCGCGCCCGCGCTACGGCCAGCAGGACGACGACCTGCAACCAAGCGCCCAGGCCATTGGACAGGGCGATGCCGCCGTGGGCCAGCGTCGGCAGCAGCAGCCAGCCCAGCCCTGCGTTCAGTGCCAGCCCGCCCAGCGCCGCCCATAGCGGCGTCCACATATCGCGCCGGGCGTAGAACAGCCGGCTGACCACCTCCAGCGCGGAGTGGCCCACCAGCCCGATGGCGAAGAAGCGCAGTGCCCAGGTTACCCGCTCGGTGGCGGCGGCGTCGAACGCGCCGCGCTGGAAGAGGAGTGCGGTCAGCGGGCGGCCCAGGAGGAACAGGCCCGCCCCGGCGGGGATGGCCAGGGCCAGCACGAACCGCAGCGCCCAGGCGCCGGTATGCCGCAACCTGTCCCGCTCCCCGGCGTTGGCCAGCTCGGCCAGCGTCGGGAAGACTGTCAGCCCCAGCGCCGTGCCGATGACTGTCTCCGGGAACTGCATCAGCCGCCAGCCGTACTCGTAGGCGGAGATGGCCCCCTCCGGCAACCGCGAGCCCAGGAAGGTCGGCAAGACAAAATTGAGATAGGTCGCGCCCAGCCCCAGCACGCGCGGGCCCATCAGCGCCAACACCTGGCGCAGGTCGGCGTGGCTGACCAGCGGCCACCAGCAGACGCGGTAGCGGAACAGGCCAGGCACCTGGATCAGGAAGTGGCCCGCTGTTCCCATCAGCCCGCCCCAGGCCAGGCCGAAGATGCCCCAGCGGGGGGCCAGCAGCAGCGCCCCGGCGATCCGCCCGACGGTGTAGGCCAGCGGGGCGGCGGCGGGGAGCAGGAAGTGCTGGTGGGCTTGCAGGACGCTCATCACCACCCCGCTGGCGCTGGAGACGACGGTCTGCAGCAGCACCAGCCGCATCAAACGCACGGCCAGCCCGGCCCGGTAGTCGTCGAAGCCGGGGGCGACGGCGTGGATGATCTGCGGGGCAAAGACTGCTGCCAGCACGCTCACCCCGGCCACCACCAGCAGCACCAGGTTGACCACCGCCGAGACCAGCCGCCAGGTCTCTTTACGGTCGCCCTGGGCGATGCGGGCGGTGAGGACGGGGATCAGCGCGGTCGCCAGGGCGCTGCCGGCGACGACGGTGAACAGTCCATCGGGCAGCTCGAAGGCGGCGTAGTAGGCGTCGAGTTCGGCAGACGCGCCGAAGGCGTGGCCGATGGCCGCGTCGCGCACCACGCCCAGCAGCTTGTCGGCGGCGAAGAGGGCCGCTACCAGCACGGCGGAGCGGGCAACGTGGGATTGGCCGGTCACGCTGCCCATGTGGAAAAGTCCGTCGCGTTGGCCCGCGCCGGCGCCTGGCGCAGCACCATGCGCAGGCGGGTGTGGATCGCCCGGCAGCCGAGGACCAGCAACTGCTGCAGCGTCGGCCAGTGGACACTGTTCATCGGCAGGACCACCCGCGGCAGTTCGTGGCGGGCGGCGAAGTCGGCCAGCAGACGCAACATATCCTCCGTCTGTCCCTCCTCCCCCGCTGCCAGCGCGCCCGCCTCCACGTTGAGTGCGTTTATCGGGTAGCCTTCCCACTTGGACTGGATGCGGGCCACGGCGAAGCCTAGCGGATCGTCCGGGTCGCCCAGGAGCAGCGTCTCCCCGTAGCCTTCCTGCCAGGCGGCGTTGACTTCGGGGGAGTAGTCCAGGCCGGGGCGGACCTCGCTGCTGAGGCGGGGGATGGCCTGTTGCAGGAGCCGTTCCTGCGTCGCGGATGGGAGCTGGCTGAACCGCGCGTGAGCGGGCAGGCGTGTGACGGGGGCAGCGGGCCAGGTCAGGATGACCGTCAGGTGGTCGGGCCGAAAGCCGCAGCGGGCGTAGAGGGCGACGTTGTCCGGCTCCTCCGGCATGGTCCCCAGGCCGATCGTCGTGCAGCCGCGCCGGTCCAGGTAAGCCACCGACTCCTGAATCAGCGCCCGGCCGATGCCGCGGCCCTGGAAATGCGGGTGGACGCCCAGGGTGCCGAACCAGCCGACGCGCCCCCACGTGCGCGAGAAGACGTAGCCGACCGGACGGCCCTCCACCTCGGCGACGAAGCAGCCGTCGGGGTCGCGTCCGCGCATGCTGCGGATGTTCTCACGGGTGCGCAGGGGCATGCTCTCCGCCTGGCCGCGGCGGCGCATCCAGTGGCCGAAGGCCTGCTGGTCGAGGTGGCGCACGACGTCGGCGTCGGCCTCGCTCATCAAACGGATCGCGAAGTGGCTCATCTCGGCTGCCAATGATGCCTAAACCTGCGGGAGGGTGAGCAGGTACTAATGGTGCGTCTCCATGTCGAACAGGCCACGTTCGCGGGCGACGTGCTCGCACCAGCGGAACACGCCCAGGCCTACCACGGCGGCCGCGACGCCGATGCCGGCGAGGATCGCCAACAGTTGTCCGTCGCTGATCCCGCCCAGGAAGCTGTACCCGTTCGCGGTGCCGGTCAGCAGCGCGCGGCGGATCAGCTCCAGCCAGTAGGTGATCGGCATGACATAGCCGAGCGGTTGGAGGTAGCGGGGCAGGAGGGCGATCGGAAAGATGGCTCCGCTGAAGAGGTAGAGCGCCCCGGCGACCGCCTCGCCCACCGACCAGGCGTGGCGGGCCATGCGCAGGCTGAGGCCGGCCAGGATCAGGCCCAGAAAGGCCAGCGCTGGCAGTCCCAGGGCCATCGCCGCGACGAACAGCGGCCAGTTCGCCGCCCGCAGACTGATGGGCACGCGCAGGAGGAAGATGCCGAACAGCAAGGTGATCAACACCGACAGCGTCCCGGTCAGTACCCGTGCCATCGCCCGGCCCAGCAGGTAGGGGACCATCCGCACCGGCGAGGCGTAGAAGACCTTGAGCGTCTGGTAGTGCTCGCGGTCGTCAATGATCGCCCAGCTCACGCCCATCAGCACGCTGCCGACGTAGATGTAGAAGCAGTTGCCCAGGAAGATATAGGCGAAGAGCGGGTCATTGGTCGGGCGGCCGCCGCTGACGACGGTGTACATCAACACCAGGATCATCGCCCCGGCGACCGGCTTGGCGATGGAGTAGATGGCGAAGAGGAGCGGATCGGTCCAGTTCGACTCGATCTGCCAGCCCAGCCAGGTGGCCATGCGGAAGGAACGGAGTCGCTCGCCCATGCTCGCCGGTGGGGGATTATACGTCCGAGGGGAGGGTGTGTCAATCGAGGGCGAAGCCCCGGCGGTGCTGGCCGCCGAGGCTTCGCCTCTAGCGGGTGGGGATGCCCTCTAGCGGATTTCGTAGACGATCTGGACGCTGACCGAGACGGAGAAGGTGCCCGGTTGGATATTCGGGGCCGAGACGGCCATTCCGCCGCCGCCCATGCCATCCATCGCCGAATACATCGGGTAGTACCCGCCGCTGGTCTCCGTCACCATGATCGGGTTGCCCAGCGAGAAGTCGAGCTCCTGGGCTATGGTCTGTGCCTGGGCGCGGGCGTTCTGCAGCGCCTGTTGACGGGCCTGCTGCACCAGGGCGTCGGGGTCCTCGACGCTGAAGGTCACGCCGGAGATGTTGTTCGCCCCGGCCTCGACCACGGCGGCCAGCAGATCGCCGACGTGGCTCAAGTCGCGCAGAGTGATCATGATGTAGTGCGAGAAATGGTAGACGATCTCGCCGGTAGGCGTGCCGGTCTGCGGGTCGTAGATCGTCTCTGCCCACAGGCTGTAGCCGGTGGTCTGGATGTCATCGGCGGCGACCCCGATCCCCCGCGCGGCGGCGATGGCGGCGTTGATCCGCTGGGCGCCGTCATTGACCAGCGCGGCCGGATTATCGCCGCGCAGTTCCACGCCGGCATTCACCTGGGCGATCTCCGGTTCCGCGCTGGCCGTGCCGACGCCGGTGACCACCACTCCCTCGGTGAAGCTCCCGTCCCCGTATACGACCCCGCCACCGCCGTAGGTGGGTGAACCCTCGCTTGCGGCCATGGTCGGCGATGCGCCTAGCTGCCCGCAGGCCGTGAGCACCAGGGCCGCGGCAAGCAAGGCCCCGACGAAACCGATTCTCCCATTCATTTCCTTACCTCCTGATGTCATTGGATATCAGGAGACATGACGCCCGTCGCGCGCGGGAAGTTCCGGAGGGAGGGGGAGACGCGGAGACACGGTGACACGGTGACGCGGTGACGCGGTGACACGGAGACACGGAGACACGGAAACACGGAGACACGGAGACACGGAGACACGGAGACACGGAGACACGGAGACACGGAGACACGGAGACACGGAGACACGGAGACACGGAGACACGGAGACA
>Ga0209018_1001288_pt1 | contig 20580 bp, 16 predicted proteins | sample YNPBryBLVA2012_FD_185814 | JGI IMG/M metagenome (GOLD analysis project Ga0209018, IMG submission 185814) | Anoxygenic and chlorotrophic microbial mat microbial communities from Yellowstone National Park, USA - YNP Bryant BLVA 2012 (SPAdes)... ...
CCAGAATTCTGACGATTGTTTTTTATAACCCCAATCCCGGAATTCCGGGAAACATGCCGCGCCCTCTGCCGCTTTTGAGTTGCTGAACCATGCGCTGCATTTGTTTGAATTGATTGACCAGTTGATTGACTTCTTGAACCGACGTGCCACTCCCCAACGCGATGCGTTTGCGGCGCGAACCGTTCAGAATTTCCGGGCGCTGCCGTTCTTCGCGCGTCATCGAGTTGATAATGGCTTCGATGCGTTTCAACTGTTTGTCGGTCACATCGGCGGGCAAGTCCTTTGCCACTTGATTCAGCCCCGGCATCATCCCCAAGATTTGCGAAAGCGGTCCCATCTTCTTGAGCGCTTGCAACTGTTCGAGAAAGTCCTCGAACGTGAATTGGGCGCGCAAGATTTTTTCGGCGGCTTTTTGCGCGGTCTCTTGATCTATGGACGCCTGCGCTTTTTCGATGAGCGTGAGGACATCGCCCATTCCCAGGATGCGCGAGGCGAGCCGATCGGGATAGAACGTTTCCAGCGCGTCGGTTTTTTCGCCAACGCCCAGGTACTTGATGGGAACGCCGGTGACCGCGCGTACCGAAAGCGCCGCGCCGCCGCGCGCGTCGCCGTCAACTTTGGTGAGGATTAATCCCGTCAATCCGACGCGCCGATTGAATTCGTCCGCGACGCGCACCGCCTCTTGCCCCGTCATCGCATCCACCACCAGCAGAATTTCTTGCGGCTGGACGCGCGCTTTGATTTCTTCCAGTTCGCGCATCAACTCGTCGTCAATGTGCAGCCGACCGGCGGTGTCGAGCAGGACGACGCTGTACGCGCCATCGCTCGCGCGCTCGACCGCGTGCGCGCAGATGGTGGGCGGCGGAACGCTCGCGCTTTCGGAATGGACCGGCAAATCCAGTTGCTTGCCGAGTGTTTGCAGTTGTTGAATCGCGGCAGGGCGTCGCGTGTCGGCGGCAACCAGCAAAGGTTTCTGCTGATGCTGCCGGAGTTGCCACGCGAGTTTTGCCGCTGTGGTCGTCTTGCCTGACCCTTGTAGCCCCACGAGCATTACGACGTGCGGCGGTTGACCGGACAGATCAATCTTTGCGGGTTCGCCGAGCGTCTGAATCAGTTCTTCGTGGACGATCTTGACGACCATCTGCGCAGGGGAGAGCGAACGCATCACCTCCTCGCCGATGGCGCGAGCGCGCACGCGCGTCAAGAAATCCTTGACAACTTTGAAATTAACGTCCGCCTCGAGCAAGGCGAGGCGGACTTGGCGTAACGCTTCGTCCACATCGGCTTCGGACAATTTGCCCTTGCCGCTCAGTTTCTTGAAGACGGCGTTCAGTTTCTCGCTCAACCCATCGAACACAGTGCGCTATTTTAATGCAGAACAGGGATTTGGTCAAATGGCACGCGCGCGCGGCGGACTTGACAGACCTTGTGATTCGCGCTAGGATTTGGGTAGATTTTTCGAATGAGGAGGCAAACTTCTGGAACCGAACGAACTTGCGCGCGTGATTTTGGACGTGATTTCGGACAAGCAAGGCGAGGACATCCTGTTGCTCGATACGCGCCCGGTCTCTTTCATCGCCGATTATTTTCTCATCGCGACGGCGAACAACGAGCGGCAGATGAAAGCGATGGCGGACGAAATCCAAAAGCAATTGAAGAAAAAATCCATCTTGCCCTTGGGCATCGAAGGGACACCCCAGTCCGGCTGGATTCTGATGGATTACAACGGCGTGCTGGTGCATCTGTTCAGCGCGGCGATGCGCGATTACTATCGCTTGGAAAAGTTGTGGGAGCGCGCGCCGGTGGTGGTACGAATCCAGTGATGCCGATGGCTGAAGCGTAGAATAGAAAGACGACGCGGTGTGGACCGCGTCGTCTTGATTTCGGCAGCGCGCGCCGCGCTCACTCGTTCACCCAACGATCCATCTCGCGCGTGTACGTCACCAACTCTTCCGGTGCAAACCACAGCGCGATTTCCGCGCGCGCGGTTTCAGGCGCGTCGGACGCGTGAATCAAGTTGCGCAACCCCATCAGCGCATAGTCACCGCGAATCGTGCCGGCGGCGGCTTCCCACGGACGCGTCGCGCCGACCATCGCGCGAACCACGCTGATCGCTTCGTGTCCTTCTATGACCATCGCAACCACCGGACTCGAACTGATGTAATTCACCAATCCCTCGTAAAAAAATTTCCCCTGATGCACCGCGTAATGTTTTTCCGCGAGTGCGCGGTTCACCTGAAGCATCTTGAGCGCGACGATTTTTAGACCGCGCTCTTCGAAACGCGTCAGAATTTTCCCCACCAGCCCACGCTGCACGCCGTCTGGTTTGATGATGACGAGTGTTTGTTGCAAAATGTCCTCCGATGAATAGATTCCTTCCCCACTGGCTCTGCGGGATGTTTTACGATGCGACGCGCCCCAACACAAAGCGATACTCTTCCAACGCCTCCGCCAAACGATCGGCGCGCGTGTACGCGTCTCCCAAGATGCGATGCGCATCGAGTGGCGTGCCGGGTTGCTTGGTCAGCACTTCCAAATCGGCGATGACTTGATTGATGAGGCGCGGCGCTTTTTGCACGATATAGTCGTACTCGCGCAGCGCTTCGGCGATTTGATTCGCATCACGATACGTGCGCGCCAGAATCAGATGCGAGTCGCCGCGCGCCGCCGGCTTGCGTTTTCGCTCCGCCGGTGGCTTGGCGTGTGGCGCGGGCGCGACGGGTGGCGTCGGTTGGCTCATCCACGTCGGCAATTCTTCGCGCGATTCGCGCGCGGGTTCGGCAGGCGCGGGCGGCGTTGGTTGGTTCATCCACGTCGGCAATTCCTCGCGCGATTCGCGCGCGGGTTCGGCAGGCGCGGGCGGTGTTGGTTGGCTCATCCACGTCGGCAATTCTTCGCGCGATTCGGGTGGCTTGGGTTCTTCCTTCGCCGGCTCTTGCTCTGCCATCAATTGACTCAACCACGCTGGCACTTCGGGCGCGGGCGCTTGTGGAACTGGCGAAACAATTTCTTCTTTTTGCTTGGCTTGTGCAATCCAAGACGGCAGCGTGGTTTCCTCAGATGCGATCTCTTCTTGAGGCGCGGGCGCTTCTGGAACTGGCGAAACAATTTCTTCTTTTCGCTTGGCTTCGGCGAGCCAAGACGGCAGCGTGGTTTCCTCGGATGCAATCTCTTCTTGAGGCGCGGGCGCTTCGGTCGTGGTTTGAATTTCTTCGATCCACGAAGGAGTCGTGGCGGCAGGTTCTTGCTTTTCCTCTTCGCGCGTCCACGGGGGTAAAACAGTTTCTTCCGTAGCGGTGGGTGTTTCGGCGAGTGTCTCGCCGGCTTGGCGTAGTTGGGCTAGCCAATCGGGTACCTCGCGTGGCGCTTTGGGTTGTGCAGTTTCGACTGGAGCCGCCGCGCTCGGTTCTGCTGGCGGGAGGGGCGCGGCTTTTTCTTCACCCAGTTCGGGCATTGGGGTCAACAGCCATGGCGGGAGCGTGGTATCGAACACGGGCGGTTTGATGGTTACTTCGCCAACTTCTGGCTCGCGAATCGGTTCGGCTGGTGTTTCGATGGTAATCGTTTCGCTGGGGGCGACAGCTTCGGGTGTTGGTGTTGGCGCGCCTTCGACGTAACGCGGCACGCGCGGTTGTAACGGGGGCAATGGCGAGCGCGCGCCAAAAATTTGTTGTGCCACTTGATTCGTTGGATCGAGTTCTTGCGCGCGTTGGAGGTACTGTTCGCTCTCTGCCAAGCCGGTTTCTTTCCACACCGTACCGAGAATCAAATTGGCTTTGAGGCAGTAGGGGAGGGGCTTGAGGAGCGCTTGCGCGACTTCGGCGGCTTGGCGCATTTGACCCACTTGCCACAACGTTTCGGCAAGCGCGACGCGCGCGTCAAAGCGCGCCTCGTTCTGCGCGACGAGCGCGGTCAATTCTTGAATTGCTTGCGCGTACAAGCCCTCTTGGATGTACAGACGCGCGAGCGCGCCGGGAGTCAGTTTGAGCCGCGCGCGCGGTCGTCCGTCCAACTCGTAGTAGAGGCGATGCAGTTCTTGGTGCAGCGCGAGATTGGCGGGGGACAGTTCGTAGGCGCGTTCCATATGCCACGTCGCCTCTGCCACCAATTGTTCTTGTTCCAGAATGACGGCAAGCCCGGCGTACGCCGCGACATTTTCTGGATCCGCGCTGAGGACGCGACGAAATAAATCCTTCGCTTCTTCTTGGCGTCCCTTTTCCAACAACGCTTCGCCGAGTTGGCGATAGGCATCGAGGTACTTGGGATAGTAACGCAGGATGTGTTTACAGATTGCGATGGCGTCGTCGTTGCGATCGTTCCGGATGAGTTCTCGGACTTGATCGGCGTACGCCGTAAGCGTCACCTGCTCGTCCACAATTTCCTCCGCCCGTATTATGCCTTGTTTTTGGAAAATAGTCAATCACGGTATCTACACTCACCCATTCTCTTTTACGCCGATGGCAACGCGAATTGATTCGCGAACAACGCGAATCGCGCAAATGAAAAGAACAATGTGTGAAGATTCGCGTCATTCGCAGACAGACCAGAGAGGGCTGAGCAATGACGCCGCGTGACTGATGCAAAACGAACCAACGAACCAACGAACCAACAAACCAACAAACCAACGAACTCACACCAACTGATGCACCCCCTTCAAGTGTTCGACGTACTCGCGCAAGTCATCAAGGTCGTACTCAGCGCGTGGGGATGCGCCCAGTGGATCAACGATGTGGGAATCGCCCAACAGCGCGCCGAATGTGGCGGCAACACCGTACGCGAGCGCGGGAAGGTGGTAGCCGCCTTCCAACGTGAACACGATGCGCCCTTGGCACAGATCGCGCGCCAGTGCGACGAGCGTGCGCGCCAGCGCGCCATAGCCAGCAACGGACAGATTCTCCATCGCGAGCGGATCGCTCCAATGCGCGTCGTATCCGGCAGACACAAGAATCAGTTGGGGCTGATACCGTTCGGCGAGTGGCGTGAGGAGTTCATCGAAGATGCACCGGAATCCTTCATCGCCGACATACGGAGGCAGCGGCACGTTGGCGGTGAATCCTGCGCCCGCGCCGCTGCCGATGTCGCGCCAATCGCCGGTGCCGGGATAGTGCGGATATTGATGCGTCGAAAAGTATAGCACGCGCGGCGAATCATAGAAGATCTCTTGCGTGCCGTTGCCGTGATGCACATCGTAATCCACAATCAGCACGCGTTCGAGGTGATGCGCGGTGAGCGCGTGGTGCGCAGCAATGGCAACATTGTTGAACAGGCAAAAGCCCATCGCGCGCGCGCGCGTGGCGTGATGCCCCGGCGGGCGCACCAACGCAAACGCGTTATCCGCTTCACCGGTCATCACCGCGTCCACCGCGCGCACGAGCGCGCCGGCGGCAAAGCGCGCCGCGTCGAACGAGCGCACGTTGGCGTAGGTGTCCGCGTCGAAATGTCCACCGCCGCGCGCGCTCAAACTCTGGACGCGCGCGCGATGTTCGCGCGTATGCACCGCTTCGATCTGCGCCTCGGTGGCCGGAAGCGGTTCGAGTGGGACCAGCCGCGCGCGTAGGTCGGTCTCGTCCAGCGCGCGTAGAATCGCGGTCAAGCGTTCCGGCGATTCGGGATGACCGGACTCGGCGTGTTCGAGAAAGATGGGCGAGTAGAGATAAGCCGTCGTCATTGCGCTCCTTGTCAACTCGGCGGGCGATGTCGTACGCGCCAAACGATGCCCACAGGATAGCCCACCATTTTGGCTATGTCGCCGGTGATACGGATGATGGGCACCCACGCCAACGCGCGCAGTTTCTCGCCGAGTGAAAAATCGCGCAGCATTGGCAAGAGGCGTTTGTACGGTGTGTAGAACATTCCGAAAAATCCAAAGATCAAAATCCCAAATCCCAAAATTCCAAATCCCAAATTCTGGAAAGCAGAAACGCACAGGAGGAGCGTGAGTGGTAACGCGAGGAGATATGTGGTGTATCGAATGAGATGGCGGAGCCACCACAGGTTGGCTTTGCCGTCGCCGCGCGCGTACTGGTAGTATTGCTTGAAGAAGGCGCGCAAGTTTGCGCGCGGTCGAAAATGCGCGAGGGCGCGCGGTGCGAACACAAAGCGCAATCCCGCGCGGCGCAAGGCAAAATCGAAAATCAAATCTTCGCAGAAATCGAGCCACTCGGGATAGCCGCCCACCTGTTCCCACGCGCGTTTGCGAAACGCGATCGAGCGCGAGGAAGGCAAGAACTTGTCTGGCACAATGTCGGCAAGCACAGGCAACGTGGTGGCAGCGAGCGCAGTCTCGAAAACGCCGCGCGGGTCGGGAACGAAGAAACCGGAGACCACATCCACCGACGACTGAAGCGCAGAGGACGCCGGTTCATCGTGTCGCGTTGGCGTCTCGAAGGGCGCGACCAGTTCCGCCACCCAGTTGGGATCGAGTCGCACGCCGGCATCCGTCGCGCAAATGATGTCACCGCGCGCGGTGCGAATGGCAAGATTGCGTCCTTGCGAAATGTTTGCGCCGGGCGCGGAAAGAATCGTCAGCGGCAGATCTTGGGCGCGCGCGCGTAACACTTCGAGCGTCGCGTCGGTCGAGCCACCATCCACCACGACGATTTCGTCCGGCGGGCGCGTCTGCGCGGCAATCGAATCGAGGAGGCGCGGCAACGCTTCGGCTTCGTTCTTGACAGTGAGAATGAGGGAGATGGTCATACCGATATTATACGAGCGAGATTTCAGCGGCACAAATTGTTACTTGCGAGCGGATGGCGCAGTGCCACGCGAACCGACTTGCACGGTCACGATGTTGCAGCGCGACGAATCAATGATGCGCCATCAAGTAGATAGCGCGCCCGTATCCCAGCAACACCAACGTCACGAGCGTCAGATCGCGCGTGTGGATGTACGGCTCGCGCGGGATTGCCCAATCGAACGCGAGAAAGTACAGCACGAGAATCAGCAGGATGAGCGTGACCAATACCAGCACCGCGACGAGTTGATTCGAGTTGTACTGCCGGGTTTGTTGCAAATAGACTACGTGCGAGGCAACCGCGCCGCCCCAGCCGTGAAACAGCAGAATCGCGACGAGCGCGTAGACGTACAACTCTTCGAGCAAACTCACGCTCGCGCCGAACGCAAACCAAATCAGCGCGTTCAGTCCCAGCACGATGAGCGCGCCGACTGCTGCGCGCGCAATCACCTGGGACATGACGCGCGGCGCCACATCGGCATTGGTGTAGTGGAACCATCGCGGCGGCAGCAGGAATGACACAAGGAACGCGAGGGTAGCGATTGCGCCACCGAGCAGCGCCGCTTGAGCCGATGGAACGCGCGCGAACGCCGTCTGGGCATACAACACACCAAAACCCAGCGCGCTCACGATGGCGAATACAAGCATCCGAATCTCCAAAAGAAACGCCCGCTCTGGCGATTGCTCCGAGCGGGCGAGGTGATTAACCAATGGGCTAGTGGTCGTTCTGAGCGCAGCGAAGAATCTCGTTGTTGTGGAACGCGACGCTCTGTTCAGCGTGACAAACGGTCCAACTACTCGAACTAGCACCAATAGTTATTAGCGCACCGTGCCGCCATCCGTCTTGAGCGTTGGCACAATTTCGACGATCAATTTCTGAAAGTGACTGTTGGGTGGCAGACTGGGATTTGTAGCGTAGACCAATTCGACGATTTGCGCGTCCACGCGCAAGGATGCCGTTTCCAGATGCAGGGTCTTGCCTTTTTCGGCAAGAATCGCTTCGCCTTTGGCAGACAATTTGGTGCGCAGATTTTGATCTTTGAATGCATGCTCGCTCAACAAAATCTGAGTGACCGTGCGCACGTCCGCTTTGTCGAACAGCCACAGATCGAACGCGGTGACCTTGTCCGGTTTACCTTCGCCGATGGTTTCCGAAATGCCCATCCCGCACTCGCCCAAGAATTCACCGCGACTCGATTCGAGACTGTACGACGTATCGTAATTATCGTTACCCAGCGTGTACGATGGCACAAAGCGACCCAGCCCGCCGGGGGTAGTGGTAGGAGCGGGCGCCGGCGCGCGCGGCTTGAACAGTTCGCCCTCGTGCGGTGACGTGGCAAGATTCGATTCGGTGGTGGCAGGTTTGCGTGCGGCGCGTCGCGCGCGCAGCGAGGGAAGCACCCGTAGCACAAAGACCGCAATCGCCGCCGCAATCAGAATGAACACCAGCACAATCAGAATGAGGGGAACGATCGCGCCGATGTCAAAGCCGGACGAGGGCGCGGGTGTCGTCGCGCCGGCTGGACGCGTGGCAACAGGCGTGGAGGGCGCGCCGGGCGTACCGATGGCGCCGGGGGATACCGAGATGCCCAACGCTTGCGCGAGAGCGTTCAAGCGTTCCGCTTCGCGCGTCAAGCCCTTGCTGGTGCGCTCTTGAATCAACGCCTTGATGATGCGTTCTTGATCTGCGCGCGACAAATTCTTCAAGCGCGCGCGCGCCAACACCGCATCGTTGTTCAGCGCGTACGAATCTGCGACGGCTTGCACATCGTCAGCGTTCGGTTGCCAACTCACGGGGGCAATCACCCAACCGATGAGCAAGCCCAAGCCCAGTCCGATGATCAGACCGACGAGGGGTCCAATCCAGATACGACGCTGTACGAGTTCGACGATTTTGTTCATCACGCCTCCCGATTCTTCCGAACCGTCTGGATCGCTCGCGCGTGCGGGTGCGAGTATCACGGCACAATTGTAGCACAAGTAGGGGAAAACGCAACCCAGCCGAGTGGGTTACCTAACCCGATTATAACACAACATTGCTGGCGCGACAAGGGGTTGGCTATAATTCCTCTGTGCCGATGACAATGCCCAGTCGCGGCAACACCTGGCGATGCACAATCAAAATCGCCAGCGCAAGCAGGAAGGCAATGCCGAACACCAACATCGAATTGACAAGGTTGTCCATCAGCAACGGATTCACCAGTAACACAACGGCAAGGACGAGCATCACGATTCCCCCGACCAGTTTGAGCACGCGTCCTTGCTTTTCCTCCAACCGCGTTGCGCGCAGCGTGACAACAGCAGAGATAAACACGAGCAACTCGTCGAGGATGTACATCAGCAGATACAAGCCCAGCAGGAACGCGAACATCAGCGCGCCGACATTGTTTGCCGCGATGAGTTTCGTCCACAAAATCGGCAAGCCGGCGGTGCAAGGCATTTCGATCAGCGTGATGCCAAGCGCCATCGCGGCGGTCGCGCCAACGAGCGCGAACGCAGACTGGTTTGGCGCGAGCAAGCCGCGCATACCGCGATAAATCGTGGGCTTGTGCTCATCCGCAATCGTCAGCGAGACGCCGCGCTTGAACCAGAAATAATCCTTGATGTTGATGGCTGCCATCACGCCGGCAATCAACGCGACCACAACGCGAATCCACAGCGCATAGCCGATGAACGTAAAGACGCTGAACAGTCCCATGATGATGACCGCGTAGATGCCAGCGGCAACCGTCAAAAATGTCAGACCCACCAACAACGTCTTGCTGCGCGAACCGGTGTTGACGACGAGCGCGAGCAGCAAAGAGATGACCCACAACGAACACGGATTGAACCCATCCACCAAGCCGATGAGGAGTGTGCTGAACGCCAATGAATGTTGATCGAGATCAATTTGCCCAACGAATGGCAAATCGAGGAGATGCCGTTCTCTGGCAGGCGCAGCGCGAACATTCAAATCGGGCAAATCCACACCTCCCGCCGCGAGATACTGTTCGATGAGGCGTGGCAATTCCGTCGGAATTTGATTCGCTGTCAACGCGCGGTTGCCAATGACCAACAGTGGCACGCCAGTTTGGTCCTTTGGAATTCCAAAACGTTCGGCGATTCGATACAGTTGATCCACGTCCTGCGCGGTCACCACTTCCATCCGGCGAATATCGAGTTGTTCGCCGTACTTTTGCTCCAGCGGCGGCAGGACGCGCGCGAGAATTTCTTCGCAGTGGGGGCACCCCTGCATCCAGAACATCACCGCGCGCACGGTGGGCTTGGACGCGCGCGCCACGAGAGTCGGCGGGACAGGCGTTGCCGCGACCGGCGTATCGTTGACGATGACGCGCACCGCGGGCGTTGGTGCGCGCGTAGGCGTGGTGGCGCGCGTCGCGGTGGCCGCGGGCTGCCCAACGCGCTTGTCCAAATCGGGAATCGGCGGCAAACCGATTCCGCCCATCGCCAGATATTTTTCGACGAGCGGAGGAAGTTGTTGCGCCACCTCCAGCGAACCGACCATCGTTTGCGTACCGACGATCATAAACGGCACGCCCCAATCGCTTGGTGGGACGCGCAACGCTTCCATCGCGCCTTCGAACAGTTGTATGTTTTCGGGCTGCGATAACTCGAACATGTGGATTGCAAGCTGCGCGCCGTACTTTTTCTGCAGCGGGGGCAGAACATTTTCGATGACCTCGTGACAATGCGGGCAGTACTGACTCCAGAACAAAACCGCGTGGACGGTGGCGGGCGCGCGGGCGGGCGTAGGCGTGCGGCTCGGTGTGGGCGTGGGCGCGGCAACCAGATGAGGACGCAACAACTCGACGCCGCCGCGCGCGAGGTAATCATCAATCAACGCGCCCAAGCGCTCCTGAATTTGCTGATTGCCCAGCAGCGCATACTCGCCAATGAAAATTTCCGGCACATCGCCTTTGGTCAAGCCATGCCAGCGTTCGAGCGCGGTCATCACCTCGGATTCGCCCTTTTCCAAATCGTACTTGTACACCATCACCTGGTCAGGTTCGTACTTTGCCAGGATCGGTGGCAAAATGTCGTTCAACAGTTTGATGCAATCGGTGCAATGGCTGCCGTAGAACAACCAGAAATTGACGATGGGCTTGGCATCGTCATTGCACGCCTGACAAATTTTGGCGCGTGTTCTCGTCGGCGTAGAGGTTGCCGCGCCCACGCGCGCGCCGGGCAACTCGATCGCCAAGCCAAGCATCACGAGTATCAAAATCAACACCAAACGTTTCATTCAGTTCTCCGTCATCGTGATCAGGTGTACGCCACTGCCGCAACACGCGCGTGGCGAGCGCGGACGAGATTATAGCGAATCCTGCTAGCGCGAGCAAATCGAGCGCGGGCGGTTGAAACCGCAGCGACGACTCGCGAGTGATTGTTGCCTTCCACGGCGAGCGGGTGGGTCACAAGCCAGGCAACAGCCACGCGCGCAAAAAGGCAATGGCAGAAAGATACGTTAGCGCGATCAGCGCGGCGACCGCGAAGAGCGGCAGCGCCTGTCGCCAATTCGCGGCGGGGCGCGTCAGATTCGCGATGAACGCCGCGACCAGCGTCGTGTGCAACGCGAGAATCGAAATCAAAATTGCCAGATTGAGTGGATACAACAACAGTGCGGATTCGCTGTGGACAATCAGGATGAGCAACGCGCCCAATCCGAGCAGCGCGAAAAATTCACGGCGCGTCGCGAAAATCGAATCGGGATTCGGCGCGCGCCAGAGCATCGAATTGAACACAATGAAAACGAGACTGCCGATCGTGATACCCATCAGCGTCCCTGTGATCAAGCGCAGAATATTTTGCGGTGGGTAGAGATGCGGTAGCCGCGAAAACGTCGCGGCGAATGAGTTGACGCCATCGCCTGCCCACGCGAAGAAGAACAGCACCAGCGCGAAAAGAATCCACGGACGCGGCACGCCCATCGCGCGCGGATGACGCCACGCGTGAAAAATCATCGTGAGCAGCGCGCCCAGATACAGCCCCGTGCAGCGCGCACACAATGGCAGGGGGATGCCCGCGATGTGATACGAATGGTCAGGAAATTGATGGCACACGGCTGAACCGAACCAGTGCGCCGCGAGGAGAAGCCAATCCATCAAGATATTGACTCGGGCATCGAATCGGGCGCGCTGGCGCGCCGCGCGCGCCACACACTCGCGATGAGGGTCGTGATGGGCACCGCAGCGATCAAACCCAGACTGCCGACCAGCGTGCGCACGATTTCCTCGGCGATCATCTCGCGGTTGAGCGTTTGCGTCCACGGCTCCGGGTAAATCTGGAACAGCAACAGCACCGGCATCGCCGCGCCGACGTACGCCAAAACGAGCGTGTTGATCGTCGCCGCGATGTGATCCTGCCCGATGTTCATCGCGCGCCGATACAACTCGCGCCAAGCGAGCGCGGGATTCGCGTTGGCAAGTTCCATCACCGCTGATGCCTGCCCGATGATCACATCGTCCAACACGCCGAGCGTACCGACGATCATCCCCGCGAGCAAAATGCCGCGCAGATTGACTGCCACGCCAGCCGTTTGCAAAAACATTGCCTCTTCCGATCCAAATCCACTCAAGCGCGCGAGATTCACCGCGAGCGCGGCAAGCACACCGGTCAGAATCAACGTGACGCACACGCCCAACAGCGCAGCGTGCGTCTTGAGCGTCCAGCCCTGCGTGAGATACAGCGTGATCGCGAGCAACACGAACGAACCCACGATGCTAGTGATCACAGGATCGCGTCCTGCCAAAATTTGCGGCATAACGAAACCGAGCAGGACGACGAAACTGATCGCCAAGCCGATCAGCGCGCGCACGCCTTTCCACCCGCTCACCAAAATCGCTAGCACGACGAAGACGATGCCCAAGAGTGCCAGCGCGCCTGTACGAACAACATCGGTGATGGTCAACGCATAGCCGCCTTCAGCGCGCGGCGCGATGATTACCAAGACGTGATCGCCTTGCCGAAACAACGCGTCCGCACTGGACAACTCCTGCACGCCATACTCCACCTGAGCGCGTTCGCCGCGCAGTGGACCACTGACGATTTCCAACTCCAGGCGTTGGAACGGTTGCGTTTGACCGGGGGCAATTTCTACCTTGCCCGTTTCGAGCACGCGCACGACGCGCGCTTCGGCGGTCTGCGTGTCATCGGGCACGCTCTCGCGCGGCAAGGGCGCGCTGGGAGGCGTCCACACGAGTTGCGCGAGGATCGTCACCAGAACAATGAACAGCACCACAAAGAAAACAATCGTCGCGACTTGGCGGTCTCGTTTTTCTCGCATCATGTCAATACCAATTCCAAGTCGCGCCCGCCGGAAACGGCTGAACGCGTTCGCCAAACGCGTTCGCCAGCGCGATCAGCGCGCGTTCGCCGGTGCAGTGATTGAGGTAGAGGCGCGGCGCGTGATAAACATTTTGCAGCATCTCGATCACGTGACGTAGATGCGCGGCGTCCGCGTCAACCAGGTGCGTGCCGCCGACAATCGCGACGATGGGACGCGGGAAAATCTGCCGCACGCGCGCCAGCGTGTTAAGCAATCCTGCGTGGCAACATCCGCACACCACCACCACACCTTCGCGCGTCTCGACGACCAACGACATATCATCGCGATACGGGTCGGGTTGCCAGCTGCCGTCCGCCGGGACAAAGTGACGATCACTGCGCCCTTCGGGTTCTGCGCGCTCGATGATTTCGCCGGTCGTCCACACGCGCGGAACGATCTCCACCGGCGTCGCGCTGAGACGCAGAGGAACGCGGCGCTCCAACTCGTCGCGCGTCATTGTCAAGCCGATGGATTTGTACTCGCTCCCGCGAAGCGCGTAGCGTGGGCAAAAGAGATCGGGATGCGCGTGCAGCGCAAGCGCGGGATTGAGCGCGAGCGCGACGTTCAGCCCGCCCGTGTGATCCCGATGCGCGTGACTGAGCGCGAGCGCGCTCACGCGACGCGGCGCATCGCCCAGCAAGTTCAAATTGTGCGCCAGCACCTGTTCCGTTTGTCCCGTGTCGAAGAGAACGTTGCCGCTGGGTGTTTCGATGAGCAGACTCAAGCCGTGTTCGCCCCAAAAGGGCGCCGCGTGTTGCACCGTGTTGTCAATGAGACAGGTGATCTTTGTCATTGTATTTCTCCCCTGGTATATCTACTCAGCCACCCTGTCATTGCGAGCGTTTTTTGCGAAGCAATCCCCAAATTTGCAGTGTGGAGATTGCTTCGTCGGCACAAAACGCCTCCTCGCAATGACAGGGTGAGTGGTTACCCCCTGGTTGACCGACGACGGACGACCGACGACCACCACGATCCTTTATCTCCCTACGCGCGCTGTGTTTCGTAACGCGCGCCCACCGCGCTCCAAAAACGCGCGCCGTATCGTTCCACCACTTGCGCCTTGCCGCTGGCTTGCAGTTCCCTCAACGTCCTGCTAACTTGCTGTGGCGTCCAACGCTCCAACGCGCGCGCCAGTTCCTCCTCGCGCATCGGGTGGCGCGTGATGATGCTGATGATGGCATCCACCACGCTGTCGAAACCTGTCAAATTGAAGGCGCCTTCGGGATGGACGACGCGCGCAAGGTCGCCGAGGATCGCGGTCGCGCGCATCGAACCCTCCTCGTCGGTGGGCTGCACCCAGGATTCTGCCGGCGGACGCGTCGGCAGGACGATGTGCACCTGATCGGGCTGAATCTGTGGCAACACGGCGGCAATGTCTCGCAGCGTTTCTTCATCGTCGTTCAAACCGCGTACCAGCATCACCTCGACCCACAACTTGCCGCGATACTCGCGCCGAAACGCGACCAGTCCTTCCACGAGCCGCGCAAAAGTGATGTCGGGATGCGGGCGATTGATGCGGCGGTACAATTCAGGTGTGCCCGCATCCAGCGTTGGCAGCACGGCATCAGCCGCCGCGAGTTCAGCGCGCACATCTGGCAAGTGCAACAGTGAGCCGTTCGTGATGACGGCGACGGGCAGATCGGTGAGCGACTTGACCGCGCGAATCAACCAGCCGATGCCGCTATGCAGAGTTGGCTCGCCGGAACCGACAAAGGTGATCCAGTCTATCTTGGCGCGCGTGGGCGCGCTCAACGTGCGCTTGACCTCGGCGATGATGTCCGCGCGCGGCACATACTCGCGTCGCACATTCGTCAGCGGCACAGTGCGTCCCAACTGGCAGTAGACGCAATTCCAGTTGCATGTTTTCAGTGGGATCGGATCAATCCCCAGCGATTGCCCCAGTCGCCGCGAAGGCACGGGACCGAAAACGGTGTTCATTTAGAAACATATCGCCGCGCCGGCGGCGCGACTTGCACCAACCGCTGTGCGATCGGCGCGAACGCTTCGGTGGCATAGTCTTCGATGCTGCCCATGTCGCACAGCCGCGCGATCTCCGGGTCGAGCGGCAGGCGTCCCAGTAGCGGAACACCCAACCGCGCCGCCAACGCGTCGGCGTAACTCGGACCGAAGATGTCGTGGCGTTTGCCGGTGTCGGGACAGACGAAGTAACTCATGTTCTCGATCAGCCCCAGAATCGGAACGCCGATGCTCTGCGCCATCTGCGCGGCTTTGCGCACGACCATGCCGGCCAGGTCTTGCGGTGAACTGACCAACACGATTCCACTCAGCGGTAGCGATTGCATCACCGTCAGCGATGCGTCGGATGTGCCCGGCGGCAAATCTACGATCAGATAGTCGAGCGCGCCCCACCACACATCGCCCCAGAACTGCTGGATGGCTCTGCCGATCAACGGACCGCGCCAGATGACCGCCTGATCTTCGCTCTCCAGCAGCAAGTTGATAGACATGACCTTGATGCCGGTGCGAGTCTCGGGCGGCAGAATCGCGATAGGGCTGTTGTTGGGTCTGACCGTGCGAAAGAAAAACATCTTGGGGATGCTGGGACCCGTGATGTCAGCGTCGAGTATTCCGACGCGATGCCCGGCTTGCCGCAGCGACACGGCGAGCAATCCACTCACCAGCGATTTGCCGACGCCGCCTTTGCCGCTCATCACGGCGATGACGTGGCGGATGTCGTTGAGGCGCTCTGCCGCCCCTTCCTGCTGCTCTCCATAGCCCAAACGCTTTTTGTCTTCCAGACTCATCTCCGTCAGTTGCACATCTACTTGCTGGACGCCATCCAGCGCGAGGACGGCGCGTTTGGCGTCGGCGACGATCTGCTCTTTGAGCGGGCAAGCGAGGGTGGTGAGCGCGAGGGTGAAGCGCACGCGGCTGTTCTCCACGCGCACATCGCGCACCATTCCTAATTCGATCAGACTGCGCTTGAGTTCTGGATCCATCACCTGTTCAAGCGCGTGCTTCACCTGTTCGATTGTAACCATGATGTAGTCGTTTATCCTTTCTGTAGTTTTTTCGATATGCGCCGCGCGATACCCACGAAGAAATTCATTCTGGGCACGGCTTCCATGTAGCGGCGATAGTCCTCTCCCAATCCTTTTTCTCCTCAGACGAGCCAGGTCAACAACTGAACCACCACCATCGAATCTTTTGGAATGTCCGCGATCCCTTCGGGAATCGCCAGGATGCCTTCGGCATCGCTCATAGATTGCAGACGACTCGCCATCTTGTGGGGATGGAAGAGAATGTCGCCGTCTGTTTTCTGGAATCGCCCTTCGATGAACTGGGTCCAATCGCTTTGCCCACTCACACTCTCGGCAAGTTTGACGACGATCTTGGGCAGTCGCGGCTGGCTGTCCCCCGCCAGTTTCAACAGTCCCGGCAGCGCGAGTTGGAGGAAAGCCATTTGATTGGATGGCGGTCCGCCGGGCAGGCAAAAAATCGGCTTGCCGCGCCAAAGCCCGAAACCGACGGCTTTACCCGGTCCCATTTTGACTTTGTGATAAATCCTGTGCCAGCCGAGGCGATCCAGCAGTCCGATCAGCAGATCGTATTCGCCAGTCCACGCCCCGCCGCTGGTAATGATCGCGTCGCTTGGCGCGATTGCCGCAAGCAGTTGGCGCGTGATGAGTTCGGCATCGTCTTGTACCACGCCGACGGTCGTTGACATTCCGTAGAGCGTACACCACGCCGCCAGCGTGATCAGATTGCTGGCATAGAGTAGGGGCGGGGTCACCCCGTCCCTACTCAACTTTTCTCCGGGCGCGATCACTTCATTCCCCGTGGCGATGATGGCTACCCTGGGCAAGCGAATGACCGGCACATGGTCATATCCAGCCGCAGCGAGAAGCCCCACCTGAGCGGGGCGCAAGCGCACGCCTGCCGCGACCAGCATTTGCCCTACGCGCACATCGCTGCCCTGTCGCAAAATGTTTCTACCCGGCTCGGCGTCGTTAGTCACAACGACCTGCAAGCCATCGTCGTCAGCAAACTCTTCCGACACCACCGCTTCTGCGCCTTTGGGGATTCTTGCGCCGCTCAAAACTCTGATCGCCGTCCCCGGCGCTAATTCAATCTCGAATTCGTCTCCCGCGGCGATAGAGCCGATCAACCGCAGTCGGACCGGATGGGCAGCAGTTGCGCGCGCGATGTCTGCCGAACGCACCGCGTAGCCATCCTTGAGCGACACGTCCACCGAAGGCGAATCCACCTGGGCGCACAGATCGCGGGCAGTCACTCTCCCGACGGCTTGCAGCAAGGGAACTGTCTCTGTTTCGAGCGGCGAGATGGATTCGAGGGTAAGTTGCAGAGCGTCAGTATAACTGATGAACGATTCTGTCATGCTGATTCTCTTCGCATCGTCACCAGGCGTACACCCAAACGATGCAGTTGGCGAAAATTCGCCCCTTGACTGATGCCGCGCATCACCGCTTCTACATCTTCGACAATCGAGCCGGAGAGGATATGCACGCCGTAATCGAACAAGACCGGCGAGAGGGGTGTGCTGGGCCCCAGCACCAGCACGAGCGCGTCCGCGCGACGCAGCGCCATCAGCGCGTCGAAGGTGTGATTGATGAGTGTGGTGCCGGTGATTGCCAGCACATCGGCTTGTGGAATGATTTCGGCGGCAGCACTCGCGGGCAAATCGTCGCCGTGCGGTTGTTCTTCCAGCACCCACAGCGTTCCCACGCGTTCGCGCAGGCGCGGCACGAACGGAAAGTGACCGACGAGCGCGACGCGCTTGCCCGCGCCGCGCGCGGCAATCGTCTCTTCGGCGTTGAGGTCAATCCAATGTTCCTCGCGCCTCGGCAGCAGCGCGTTGACCGTTGCGATGCCGATGGACGCCTCCAACCGACTCGGCGCGCGCGCGAGCTCTGCCAATGCGCGCGTGTCGCGCGCGATCAAGTCGCCGGCGTCGCGCACATCGGGCTGGTCGGTGTGATGATGATCGGCGACATTGTGGAGCGTTGCCGCGAGTCCACAGCGCGCTACGCCATTCACTTCGGCGACGACCGCTGTCCAGAACGCGCCGACGCGCACGTCGCGGATTTTGCCGGTGGGCAAGGTGGCAAGCAAAGCGTCGAGAAGGTTCATCATACTCTTTCCAAGACCCGCGGGTGGTGGTCAAGCAACAAGTGATGGATTGTCCACGAGCGTCATAAATGACGCAACTACAAACCACAAATCACTTTCATTTGACCACTACCGACCCGCGAAGGGTCGGTAAGGGGCGCATTTGAGTTTCGCAAGAAACCCTGGTTTCTATATGACCACGCCACGCTCTAACAATCGCAAGAATACTTGCACGATGTGCGGATCAAACTGCGTCCCCGCGTGCTTTTGCAATTCCGCGACCGCTTCCTCATTTGAGCGCGCGGCTTTGTACACGCGCTGGTCCACAATCGCGCTGTACGAATCCACGACGGTGAGGATGCGCGCGCCGAGCGGAATGGTTTCACCAGCGAGACCATCGGGATACCCCTTGCCATCGTAGCGTTCGTGGTGATGCCGTACGATGCGCGCCGCGCCAGCAAGTCGTGGCACCGGCGCAAGAATCCGCGCGCCGATGATCGGGTGCCGACGCATTTCCTCCCATCCCGCCGCGTCGAGTTTCGCCGGCTTTTTCAGGATCGCGTCGGGCACGCCGATCTTGCCGATGTCGTGCAGGATGGCGCCGTAACGCAGGTCTTCCAACTCGCGCGCGCTCATCCCCAGTTCACGTCCAACCGCGAGCGCCATGTGCGCGAGGCGCTGCGCGTGATCGGCCGTGTAGGTATCTTTCGCATCCACCGCGTTCGCCAGCGCGAGCACAGTCTGCAAATAGGCGCGCTCCAGTTCCGCGAAGAGTTCGACGCGGCGGAGCGCGCTCGCCGCTTGATCGCCGATGCTGCGCGCTAGGCGAATCTTCTCCACAGTGAACGGCTCGCGCTCTTCGCGTCGGATCTCGCCGAGGATGAGGAGCCCCAGCGCGCGGTCGCCGGCGCGGAGTGGAACGAGGCACAGGGTTTGGGCAAGGCCGAGGAAGAGCGTTTCGCGCTCATAATCGTTGATCTCCGGGCTGTCGGCGCGCAGCACGATTGGTGTGTTCTGTTCCAGCGCGCGCTGGCAAAAGGGATGCGCGGCAGCGGGTTCGCGGCGCCCAATCGCGAGGTCGCGGTCGAGCAGGCGAACGGGGTGCGCGGCGCGCACGACAAACTCTGCACCCTCCAGCACCGCAATGCGCGCAAAGGTGACGCGCGCCATTTCGACCGCTCGCCGCGCCACCAGATTGAGGATAGAGTCGAAATCGTAAGGGACCTCAGCCAGGGCGCGCGAGAGATCGTAGAGCGCGGCAAGTTCTTCTCGCCGCTTTTGTTCGGCTTCAAACAGGCGCGTGTTCTCGATGGCGATGGCGACCGCCGCGGCAATCTGCTGCAAGACCGGCAGTTGGGCGGGGGTGAACGTGCCGACCTGACGGCTGGTGAGATTGAGGGCGCCGATGACCCGCTCGCCAACGATGAGCGGCAGATTCACCCGCGCGCGATGCCCCGCCTGAAACAGGGCGCGCTCAGCGGGATAATCCGCCTCCGCGCCCAGGTCGGCAGTGAGATGCGGGCGACCGGCGAGGATGTCGGCGGCGGCGCTGGTCGCCGTGATGGGCAGCCGCGTCCCTTGCGCCAGTTCGGGGCGCGGTTCGTCGAGAACCGTCATCGTAAAATACTCCTGGGTCTCATCCGGCAACACTAGACTGACGCGGTCGCACTGGGTGAGCGCGCGCAATCCCTGGACAATCGTGGGGAACGCCTGACGCACATCGAGGACCGCGTTGAGGGCGCGCGCGATTTCGCTGACGGTGCTTTGCTCCAGGGCGCGCCGCCGCGTCTCGTCGAACAGCCGCGCCCGCTCGATCTCGCTCGCCACCTGGCCCGCCAGGGTGCTCAGCAGCCGCAGGTCATTCGCGCCGAACGCGTTCACGCGCGGACTCTCGACATTGATCACACCGATCGTGCGTTCGCCCACGCGCAAGGGGACGACCAATTCCGCGCGCGTCTCGGGGATGCCGATGACATAGCGCGGATCCTGGCTCACGTCGTTCACGAGCAGCGCTTGTCCGTGTTGCGCGACCCAGCCGACCAGCCCCTGTCCGACGCGGATGCCCTGGCTGCCAGGACCCCACTGCGAAAGCGGGATGCCGCGTTGGGCGCGAACAGGCACTTGTTCGCCGGCGGCGTCCACCAACGCAATGCCGACGTGCGGATACTTGAGTTCGTCTGCCAGCAGTCCCACGACTTGATCGAGCGCAGCATCGAGATCAGGCGTTTGGGCGACGGCGAGCGCCGCCCGGTGCAAGAGTTCCAGTTCGCCGAGGCGCTGCGTGGTTTCCTGGTACAGCCGCGCGTTCTCGATGACGACGGCGAGATGCTGCGCCAGCGCTCGCGCAATGCGCGCGTCCACCCCTGTGTAAAAGTCATCGCGCGCACTGTCCATCATCAGCGCGCCGATCATCCGTCCTTGCGCCACCATC
>Ga0209018_1001290_pt1 | contig 20561 bp, 7 predicted proteins | sample YNPBryBLVA2012_FD_185814 | JGI IMG/M metagenome (GOLD analysis project Ga0209018, IMG submission 185814) | Anoxygenic and chlorotrophic microbial mat microbial communities from Yellowstone National Park, USA - YNP Bryant BLVA 2012 (SPAdes)... ...
ATAGGGATGCCGCCGCTACCACGGTGCGGGGGCGGCGGCACAGGGATGCGGCGGCGGCATAGGGATGCCGCCGCTACCCACGGTGCGGGGGCGGCGGCATAGGGATGCCGCCGCTACCGCAGCGCGGGGGTGGCGGCGTGGGGGTGCGGCGGCGGCATAGGGATGCCGCCGCTACCGCAGCGCGGGGGTGGCGGCGTGGGGATGCCGCGGCGGCATAGGGATGCCGCGGCGGCATAGGGATGCCGCCGCTACCCACGGCGCGGGGGCAGCGGCACAGGATCGCCGCTTGCCCGCTGTGCCCTTTGCCGGTACAATGATGTGAGGAGGATGGGTTGAAGCAGCAACGTGGGGACGCCGAGCGCCGTCAGGGGATACGCAACGCCCTCCTTTCCAGTTTCTTTCTGGGTTGGGCGCCGGTGCTGGGTAAACTGGCCTACAGCGAGGGGGTGCGCCCCTTCACTTTGGCCGCAGCGCGGACGCTGGTGGCGGTGCTGCTCGTGTGGGGAGTGGTGCTGATCTTCTGGCGTTCCGTGGCACTGCGCATCACCTGGCGGGACCTGGTGAACTGCGTGGCGGTGGGCGCGGTCAACGGCGTGGGGTCGCTGCTCTACTACAGCGGCCTTCAACGGCTGGATGCTTCGCCCGCCTCTTTCCTCAACACGCTCTATCCACTGTGGGTGGTGATTTTCCTGACTGCGTCGGGGGAGCCGTTGCGTCGGCTGACGTTGCTGCGGTTGGCCATGGCGTTGTGCGGCATCTACCTGCTGGCGCAGACCGGCGGGGGCGAGCCGGACTGGCTGGGGGCGATGCTGATGGTCGCTTCGGCGGCGGCCTATGGCTGGCACGTGGTGATGGGACAGTGGGTGCTGGCCGACGTCCCCGCGCCCACTGCAGCGGTGTACGTCCTGACCGGGATGTGGGTTGTGGTGGGCATAGCGCGGCTGCTGCAGGGCGGGGCGCTGGAACCGGTCTCTGGGCCTGGCTGGGCGATCATCCTGGCTTTGGGAGTGACCACCGCCCTCTCCCGTATCCTGATGTTCGCCGGCTTGAAGCGGCTGGGCGGGATCGAGGCGTCGCTGATCGGCCTGCTGGAACTGGTGGTCTCCCTGGGGTTCGCTTTCCTTCTGCTCAACGACCGGCTGACGCCGCTGCAGTGGTTGGGCGGCGGCATCCTGGTCTTCGGGGTGATGCTGGGCCGGCGGGATATCGGCCCACCGCGGGAGACCCGTCGCTGGTGGGAGGAGGAAGTCTAGGACGGCAGGGGCAGGAGGATGTGGAAGGTCGTGCCCGGCAGGTTCTGTTCGTCCCGTCCGCTGCTCTCGGCCCAGATCTTCCCGTTGTGCGCCTCGATGATCCCCCGCGCCACCGTCAACCCCAACCCCAGCCCGCCGCCCTTGAAGGCAGTCTTGCTGGAACGATGGAAGGTGGTGTCCTCCAGCACGTAGAAGCGGTCGAAGATGCGCTCCCGCTCCTGTGGGTCCAGACCGATGCCGGTGTCCTCTACCTTGATGTGGACGGTCTGTTCCAGCTGCTCGCCAGTGATCGTGATGCGCCCTCCATCGGGCGTGTACTTCACCGAGTTGGTGATCACGTTCCACAGCGCCTGATGTAGCCGCTGGGCATCCCCGCGCACGGGTGGCAGGTCCTCGAAGCCCGCGACGACGAACTCCAGTTGCCGGTCCTGGCTGGCCCGTTTGACGCTCTGGATCACACTGGTCACCAGGGACGACAAGAAAACGGGCACTGTGATCAATTCCAGGCGGTTGGCGTCGATCAGGGAGACGTTGAGGATATCCTCGATCACCTGGGAGAGACGATGGGTGGCCTGGGCGACCTGGGTGATCAGGTGACGAGGGCTGCCTTCCTGGTCGGGCGAGCCGGGGATCTGCGGGTTGGCCAGCAGGAGTTGGGTGTAGCCGTAGATGACGGTGAGCGGGGTGCGCAATTCGTGGCCGGCCAGGATGACGAAATCGGATTTCATCTTCTCGATCCGGCGCAGTTCGGCGTGGGCCTCCTCCAGTTCGTGGATCTTCTCTTCCAGCCGCTCCACCAGTCGGTGGCTGTACTCGACCAGGTACCGGCTTTTCTCCTCAGGTGACTCGATCTGCTCTTTCTGTCCGCCCAGGAAGGCGCGCACCTGCTCAGGAAAGCGGTCCACGTCGATGGGCTTGGGGATGTAGCCGTCACAGCCGGCGATAAGCGCCCGCTCCCGGTCGCCGCGCAGCGTCGCAGCGGTCACGGCGACGATGGGCACGTCCTGCATCTCCTCCATCGAGCGGAGACGGGTGGTGACCTCATAGCCATCCAGCCCGCTGATGTTGATGTCCATCAGGATCAGGTGGGGCCGGAGCCTCTGAGCGGCCTCCAGCGCCTCCACCCCGTCGGTCACGATGCTCAGGTCGTACCCTTCCGTGGCCAGAATGCGCTGTACCAGGGTGGCGCTGGCGGGGTCATCTTCGACGTAGAGGATGCGGATGGCTTCGCTGTTCACTCGTCGCTTTCCTCCAACGCACTCAGCACTTCCTGCAGCAGTTCCTCGTCACTGAAGGTACCCTTCTGCAGGAGCATACGGATCTGCCCGCTCAGTCTGGAGCGCTCGGTTGGAGTGAGCTCTTTGGCCGTGACGACGATGACGGGGATGTCCTGCAACTCGTCGTCCTCCTGCAGCGCCTCCAGCACGCCGAAACCGTCTATCTCGGGCATCATCAGGTCCAGCAGGACGACGTCGGGCCGCTCCCTGCGGATCAGTTCCAGACCGCTACGGCCGTCCTCGGCGGTGAAGATCTGGTAATCTCCGCGGGCCTGGAGGATGCGGCGCAGCAGTCGGGTAGCGCTCGGGTCGTCTTCCAGGATGGCGATGCGGCGCATGCTCCGATCCAGTTGCTCCAATGTGCCCAGCAACCCCTCCTCCTGGACTGGCCTTGGAGCGGGCATCTGCACCGTCTGTGCCCAGTCCTCGTCCAGCAGATGCTTTTCCACCGGGAAGGTATGGCCGGAGCAGTTGACCACGACGACCTCGTCCCTTTGGATGATTCCTTTGCTGAGCAGCTTGAAGAGGCCGGCGAAGGCCATGGCGGCCGCTGGTTCCATAGACAGGCCTTCCAGTTTGGCCATGACGTGGATGGCGCGGAAGGCCTCTTCGTCGCTGACCATCTCGAAGGCGCCGCCGTGCTCGCGGATGACGCGGGCCAGGAAGGTATAGGCCGGGCCGGGGTTGCCGGTGGCGACGGTGATGATGCGCGTGCGCGGCTGAAGCACCGGCTCTGCTTCGGTCAATCCTTTGGCGAAAGAGTGGACCATCGGCGCACAACCCTCGGCCTGGATGCAGGCCAGGCGTGGCATCCGATCCACCAGTCCCATCTGGAGCAGTTCCTGAAAGCCTTTCCATACCCCCACCGGCCCGAGGCCGCCGCTGACTGCCTGGATGTACCAGTCAGGTGCCCGCCAGGGGGTGGGGCCGGGGCCCAGGTGCTCTGCCAGTTGCTCGGCAATCTCGAAGGCCACCGTTTTCATACTCTCGCGCGCAGCGATGTAACGGATGCCCCGGTCCAGGAATAACCCCTGACGGTGCGCGAACTGAGCAGCCACCTGCTTGGTCTGATCGTAGGTGCCAGTGACTTTGATCACCTTGCTGCCGTAGATGGCGACTTCGCGCATTTTCTCTGCCGGCACAAGGCTGGTGAGAAAGGCCCACATCTTGATCCCGGCCAGGGCGGAGTAGGCGGAGTAGGAGATCGCGACGTTGCCGGTAGAGGCGACGACAGCCTCGGTGACCCCCTGTTCCTTCATCGCCGAGATGGCCAGTGCGGCCTGGCGGTCTTTGAAGGAGCCGGTGGGGCCGTGCCGCTCGTCCTTGGCATAGATGTGGGGGGCGCTGAGCATCATCCCCAGGTTGGTGGTGTGAAGGAGAGGGGTGCCTCCCTCGCCTAACGTCAGCCGGCTGGCGAAGTCGCGTAGCGGCAACAGTTCGCGGTACCGCCACATGTTGAACGGGCGGTCGCGCAGCGCCTCGGGCCACGCGCGGGCCACTTCTTCGTAGTCGTAAGTGACCTCCAGCCAGTCCCCGCCGCAGTTCGGGCAGAGTTGCACCGACCAGTCGAACGGCATGCGGTGTTTACAGCGGGCGCACTCCAGTTGGAAATGGGGTTTGTGGTTCATATGTCCTTGTGGTAGAGAGAACTTCGAGAGCCGCCGGACCACAGTCCGGCGGCTGGGGGCGCGGGCTGTGACCCGCGTTGTCCGATGGTAGGGGTGAGGCGTTGCCTCACCCCTACTTCCGTCCAACGACGTGGCTGACCTTGCGCAAGGCGGCAGCGACGTCCTCCAACAGCTCTTCCTGTTCCAGCACGCCCTTGTGCACCAGCGCTTCGATACGGTCGTTGAGCACCAGGCGATCCCCCTCAGTCAGATCTTTGGCCGTCACGACGATGATTGGGATGAAGCGGGTCGTTTCGTTCATCTTCAGCGCTTCGAGCACAGCGAAGCCGTCCACCTCTGGCATCAGCAGGTCGAGGATGATGATGTCGGGGTGAATCTGGCCCACCAGGGCGATGGCTTCCTGGCCGCCAGCAGCCTCGATCACCTCGTAGCCGTCCTGGCCCTCGACGATGCGCCGCAGGAGGGCGCGGTCATCGGGCTGGTCATCCACGACCAGCACGCGGTGGCGTCCCGCCTCACGGTCCAGGCGGTCCAACGCCGCCAGCAGGTCCTGTTCGAGGATCGGCTTGACCAGATAGTCGGCAGCGCCGAGGCTCATCCCCCGGCCCTGTTCGCTGACGATGGTGCACATCACCACCGGGATGGCGCGCGTTGACGGGTTAGCCTTCAGTTCGTGGATGACCTGCCAGCCGTCCTTGCCGGGCATCATCACATCCAGGGTGATGGCGAAGGGTTGCAGCCGCTGCGCTTCCTCCACCACCCGATATGGGTCAGTCAGCCCGATGACGTGGTAACCCTGCTTGTCCAGGTAGCGGCGGAAGAGGGTGATCACCCCCTCGTCATCGTCCACACAGAGCACGATGCGGGCGCCAGGCTTCTCCGCCTCCTCCCCCGCGGCGGGCGGTGGTGCTGGTTCCTCAGGCGGGTGGGGCCCTTTGATCGGCAGGGAGAAGGAGAAACAGGAGCCCTCTCCCACCTTGCTCTCAGCCCAGATGCGTCCGCCGTGCAGTTCGACGAAGGAGCGGCTGATGGCCAGTCCCAGGCCGGTGCCGCCGAAGCGCCGCGTGGCCGATGCGTCCACCTGAGTGAAGGCGACGAAGACGTTGTCCAGTTTGTCCGGCGGGATGCCGATGCCGCTGTCGCTCACGGAGATGGTGACGAACTCGTCATCGGCGTGGGCCGAGACACGGATGAAACCCTGCTCGGTGAACTTGGCGGCATTGGAGACCAGGTTGAGCAGAATCTGGTGAACGCGGCGGTTGTCCGCGATGATCACCGGCAACTCCTCCGGGATGTCCGTCTCCAGTTGGATCGGCTTGTCCTTGACCAGAGCGGTGGCGGTGGACATGACGCTGTGGATGATCTCGGTGACGTTGGTCGGTTCGAAGGCCAGCTCCATCTTGCCGGCTTCCACCTTGGAGATGTCGAGGATGTCGTTGATCAGGTTCAGCAGGTGTTGGCCGCTGGAGTAGATCGCCTCCAGGTCCTGCCGTTGCAGGTCGGTCAGCGGGCCGTCAATCCCCTTGAGAATGACGCGGGAGAAGCCGATGATCGAGTTGAGCGGCGTGCGGAGTTCGTGGGACATGTTGGCCAGGAACTGGCTCTTCAGCCGGTCCACCTCCGCCAACCGTTCGGCGGTCTGCACCGCTTCCTGATAGAGGCGGGCGTTCTCCAGCGCCACGCTGAGGTTGGCGGCGACGATCTCGGCGAAACTGACACGCTCAGGGGTGATCGGGTGCTGCTCTTCGGAGCGGCCAAGGGCCAGCACACCCAACACCTGGTCGCGGGAGGTCAGGGGCACGTAGATCGCGGAGCGAAGGCCGGCGTGAGCGGCCACGCCGGAGAGCGGGCTGCTCAGCGGCCCGCCGGTCATATCCAGGAACTGCGGGCGACGGCGTTCCAGGACGGTGAAGAGGGTGGGGTCCATCTCGCGGGTCACGCGCAGGTCCGCAGGCACCGGGGCATCTTCGGCTTCGGCGCTGTGGATGGCGATTACGCGGAAAGCGTCCTCTGCGGGCTCCCAGAGGAGGATCGCCGAGGGGATTTCCATGTTGCGAGAGATGGCCTCGCCAGCCCGATGGAGCAGGTCCTCCGGCTCCATCGAGGTGGCTGCGGCCTGCAGCACCTCGCCGATGAGGGAGCGCCGCCGGGCCTCTGCTTCGGTGTCGGCGAAGAGGCGGGCGTTCTCGATGGCCACCGCTGCCTGGCTGGCCAGGGACTGAAGGAGCAGCACGTCGGTCTGGTCGAAGGAATAGGGGCGGTTGCGCTCAACGTTCAGCACGCCGATGATATGGCCTTTCACCTCCAGAGGCACCACCAGTTGGGCGCGTGTGGCCGAGAGTTCCGGCACCGTGGTGTAACGCGGATCGCTCAGGACATCGTTGACCAGCACCGGCTGGCCGGTGCGCACCGCGTCGGTGAGGATACCCGGTCGGCGCAGGTCGAAGACGGCGCTGCGCGGGGTCAGGCGTCGGTCGCTGTTGCCAATGGTGCTGCCGTCGGCCAGGACCAGGCGGTTCTCCCCTTCGACCAGCAGGATGCTCACGTAGTCGTGGCCGAAGCGGCTCTTGGTGGTATCGGCGATCTGACGCAGCAGCACGTCGGGGTCCAGCACGGAGGTGATGGTGCGGCCCATCTCGTTGATGGCTTCCAGTTCCTGCGCCCGGCGGCGGGTCTCCTCCAGGAGTCGCAGGTTCTCGACGGCGATGGCTGCCTGCCCGCACAGGGTCCACAGGTTGCGGATGGTCTTCTCGGGGTATGAGGATGGAAGGTCCCGTCCGACCAGCAGCATGCCGATCTGCCGTTGGCCGATGCTCATGGGGATGAGGGCGAAGGATCGCAGGCGGATGACTTCCATCATAATCCGCATGCCCTCGTCCACTCTGGGGTCGGCGTGGATATCCTCAACGACGACCGTCTCCGTGGCCTGGGTCAGGCCGAAGAGGGCGAACTCGTCAACGGGCAGCCGGGTGCCTGTCGGATGGACGGGGCGGTTGTCCACCGTCCACGATTCCGACATCACCACATGCGTGACCCTGTCGCCGCTCCGTTCGAACAGCAGGATGCGGGCGACATCCAGGCTGGCGCGGGCGGCGTATTCCACCAACGCCTGGGCCACTTCCTCGGCAGAGGCGGCGGCGCCGATGGCACGGCCGGCCTCGAAGAGGTCGCGCGTCTCCAGGAGGGCGCGCTCGATCTCGGAGAAGAGGCGGGCATTCTCGATGGCGTTGCTCAACTGGTCGGCCATCGTGCGCAGCACGGTGATGTCCTCCGCGGCGAAAGCCAGCGGCTGGGTGGCCTGAATGGTCATCGCGCCGATGGGACGGCCACGGCTGACCAGCGGCAGGGCCATTTCGGAGCGGGTCTCCGGCAGGAGGGGGTTATCGAAACGCACGGCCTCCTCGCCGACGTCGAAGGCGATGCGCGGCTCGCCGCGGGCGATTGCCTGGCCGATCATCGAAGCGCCGCCGACCTCCAGGCGGTGGCCCGTCTCGAGCATTCGCTGCCCCGCTTCGCCGGTACCGGCGCGGAGCACGGCCCATTGTCCACTCTCGTCGAGCAGGAAGACACCGACATAGTAGAAGTCGAACCGCTGGCGGATCAGTTCCACCGCCTGGGGCAGCAGTTCGTCCAGGTTCAGGAGAGAGGAGGCCGCGCTGGAGACATCGGCAGCAGTCTCCAACTGCGTGGCGCGTCGGCGGGTCTCTTCCAGCAGCAGCCGGTTCTCGATGGCCACGGAGACCTGGTCGGCGATGGTGCGGATGCGGCGAGTGTGCTCCAATGGCATCTCAGTGACCGCGGAGGTGCTGGCAAAGGCCAGCAGGCCAGCCAATCTGCCGCGCACGGTCAGCCCGGTGATGGCCCCACCGCGCATGCCGATGGAGCGTAGCCATTTTCGCGCTTCGGCGGAGATGTTGGCCTGCGGGTTCTCGATGTCCGTGAAAGTCAGGATGGCGGCCGGGTCTATAGCGATCTGATGAGCCGTGGCCCGGTCCTCCATCTCCCAATCGGCTATAGCCGGTCTGGCGTGGCAGCCATCTGGGGTGATGTCCACCGGGTAGACGTCGCCGCGGAGCGGCAACCCCGCCTCGTCTGTCGTGGTGATGAGCGTCAGGGAGCAGAAGTTCATCGTCAGCGATGCCCCGACCTCCGCGGCGCCGCGGGCGATCTCCTCCAGCGAGGTCGCTTCGCCGATGGCCCGGCTGGCGCGGTAGAGCGCCTCGGCCTCTTCGAGCGAGCGCTCCACCTGTTCCAGGCGGCGGATGCTCTCGACGGCGATGGCGGCCTGGCCGGACAGGGCGACCAGACGGCGCACGGCGTCCTCCGGGAACTGGGTCTGCTGGCTGAAGGAGCCCTGGACGAAGCCGATGGTATCGCGGCCCACCATCAGCGGCACTACGGCCAGGCTGTGAGCGCCGAAGCGCTGGCCGAACAGGGCGCGGGAGGATTCGTCCAGGCGGGGATCGTCGGCGATGCTCGAGATGAGCGTCGGCGCTTCCTGCCGCAGCAGTTGGGCAGCGGCGGGGAACAGCGATAGCGGGTAGCGCGGGCTGAGCACCCCCGGCGGAAGGTTGGCCCGGCGGGCCACAGGGATGGCCCACTCCGGTCTTTCTTGCGCCGTCCACGGCTTCTCGAACAGGATGATCGCCACCACGAGGTCGGCCCCGCCCAGGAGGGTGTGGTTGCGGAGGGCGTCCAGGATCTCGTCGTAGGTGGTGGCGCTGTTGAGGTTGGCGCTGGCCTGGTACAGCGCTGCCGTCTCGGCGAGGGCCAGTTGGGTCTGCTCGAACAGGCGGGCGCTTTCCAGGGCCAGCGCGCCCTGCTCGGAGACCTGCTCGATCAGCGCCAGGTCGTCGGAGGTGAGTGGGTGAAGCGGGTCGTCATAGACGCCCAGCGCGCCGATGACCTCGCCGCGCACGGAGAGGGGCGTCACGGCGATGGGCTGGTCAGGAGCAGGAGTGATGGGGGTCTTCTGCGTCACCGCCTGAGCGATCTCCGGAAGCCACAGGTCTTTGACCGGGCGGACGGCGGTGCGGTCGAACAGGTAGCCGGTGGTCATCTTGCCGGTGGACCAGAAGGCCTGCCAGCCGGCCTCGCTGGTGGCGCGGTAGACGGCGTCCAGTTCGCGCAGCCGCTCCTCCATCTCCTGGCGCAGGCGGGTGTCCTCGATGGCCAGGGCGATGAGGGCGGAGATGTTTTCCAGCATCACCTGGTCTTCCAGCGTCAGCGCGCCGGCCTGGTCACTCTGCACGTCGAGGATGCCCAGCACCTCTTCGCCCAGCCGGATGGGCACGGCCAGTTCTCCCTTTGTGTCCGGCAGGTCGGGGTTGGGCTGCCAGTTCCTGTCGGTGGTGACATCGCTGGCCAGCACCGCCTGTCCGGTGGTGGCCGCGGTACCCACGACGCCGACGTTCATCTCCAGACGGTGGCCGCGGGCCAGCATCCGCTCGCCCGCTTCGCCGTAGCCGGCGACCAGCACCATCGCGTTCAGGGCCGGCTCGTAGCGGAAGATCTGCGCGTGGTAGTAGCCAAGCCGTTCCTTGATGGCGGTAACCACGCGGCGGAACAGTTCGTCCAGCGCCGGTGCGGCGGCGATGGCCTGGGCGATCTCGGCGCTGATCTGCACCTGATAGCCGCGGCGTTCCAGCAGCGCTCTGAGCTGCTCTTCGACTCGCTTGCGCTCGGTGATGTCGGTGGCGACGCCGACCAGGTGGCGGACCACGCCGTCCTTGTCCACCATGGGGCGCTTGATGGTCTGCAGCCAGCGCAACCGACCGGTGCTGTCGGTGATGGGCTCCTCGGGGATGAACTTCTCGCGGCCGGTGTCCATCACCTCCAGGTCGTCCCGATGGAAGGCTTCCACCTCCTCGACGTTGGGATTGAAGTCGGCGTCGCTCTTGCCCACCAGCCCATCGGGAGTGGAGCCGTAGGCTTCGGCAAGGGCCTGGTTGACCAGCACGAACCGTCCCTCGCGGTCCTTCACGAAGATGAAGTGGGGATTGATGTCAATGATCTGGCGCAGGAAGGCGCGCTGCTCCTCGAGGATCTGCTCCACCTGCTTGCGCTCGGTGATGTCTTCCAGCGTTCCTTCGATGTACTGCGGGTTGCCCCGCTCATCGAACTCCAGGTGCGCGCCGACGGAGATGTCAATGATTTCCCCATCGCCGCGCCGGAAGCGCGTTTCGAAGCCGGAGACCGGCCCCTGCTGCAGCGCTGCGATCAGCCGTTGTCGGTCGGTGGGGTCCACGTAGAGGTTCAGCAGGCCGACCTCGTTGGCCTGTTCGACCGAGTCGAAGCGCAAGAGGCGGAGCAGGGCGGGGTTGGCGTCAACGATCTGCCCGGCGACGGTGGTGCGGAAGAAGCCGATGGCGGCGCGGCTCACCATCTCGCCAAACTTGCGCTCCGATTCGAGGGTGGGTCGTTCCACCCGTTGCGCGATGCGCTCGACAGCGGTCTGAGCCGCAGCGGCGTAGGTCTGGAAGAGGACGCGCCACAGGGCGCGGGCTGTCTCCAGGTCGGAGGTCAATGGCTGAAGGGTTTCCTCCAGGTCACTCAGGGCCAGCGAGAGGGAGTGGGGTGAGATGCCCTGCTCGACGCGCCCGACAGCGTGTGTCCGGATGAGCGCCTGGCGCGGGCCGTCATCCGGGGCTTCCAGGCAGTCGGCGACGAGCAACAGGTCGCTTCGCGCCACCTTGAGCCGTTCGGCTGACGGCATCTGGGCGTAGGGCTCAATCCCCTGGAGCCGTTGCTGGTACTCCCTGGCCAGGGGGTTCAGTCGCTTGCGGATCGTTGATGCGAGTTTGTCCATGCTACTTGCCTCCCGGCGGCAGCGTTTCTCCATTGCCGCCGTCTGGCCCGGTGGGTGGCGAGGAGAGCATCTCGGCGCTGCCCAGGCGGATGAAGGTGGGCCGTCCCAGGGCGGTACCCAACTCGCGCGCCAGGGTGCGCATAATCACCTCGGGGTCGGTCGCGCCGCGCACGCGGGCGGTGATCTCGCGCAGGGTGCGCTCGCGCGTGGCGCGACGCTCGGCCTCCTCGAACAGGCGTCGGTTCTCGATCGCCACTGCCATCTGCCCGACCAGGGCGCGGAAAGGCCGCATCTCCCGGTCGGTGAAGTGGAAAGCCTCCTCGGCCACCAACATCAGCAGGCCGATCTGGCGAGCGCCGAACCAGATCGGCAGGATCGCCAGGGCACGGGCGTTTTGCTGGCGGAAAACCGCCTGGGTCACGCTATCCACCCGCGGATCTTTCTGGATGTCATCGCTGAAGAAGGGCTCGCTGCTGACGGTGAGTTGCGTGGCGGGGAACTGGGCCAGTGGGAAACGGACGCCCACCGGCAGCGGGGCCGTGCCCTCGCCCTTGTACCAGTTGGCGACGGAGACGAAGGCCTCCGGCTGTCCGTCAGCATCCCGCTCCAGGCTCCAGAGCACCGCCCGGTTGATGGCCGGCGTCGGCACCTCCTCGACCACGGCGGCGACGATCTCCTTGAGGTCGCGGGCGGCGGTCAACCGGCGGCTGGCGTTGTAGAGGGTCTCGGTCTCGGCCAGCGAGCCCTGCATCCGCTCGAACAGGCGGGCGTTCTGTAGGGCAATGGCGGTCTGGCTGGCGATGGCGGTCAACAGGTCACGGTCGTGCGCGTCGTACAGGGAGGGGAAGGTGTAACTCTGGACTGCCATCACCCCCAGCACCTGATCGCCGATCATCAACGGCACTCCCAACCATGAGAGGGCCTGTCGTCCGATCATCTCCACGCCCATTTCCCTCAGCCGCTCGGGCAGGTCGCCCTCGATCAGCAACGGTTTCCCGGTGCGGGCGACGTACTCGGTCAGGCCCTTCCCCATGCGGCGGGATTGCCAGGAGACCCGCTGACCCTCTTCGACGGCCAGGGGGAACGTCGCCGTCTCTGTCTCCGGGTCGTAGAGGGCCACGTAGAAGTTGGCGGCGTTGACCAGGCGTGAGGTCCCGCGGAAGGCGACTTCGGCCACTTCGGCCGCGTTCAGCGTGGAAGCCATAGCCCGGGCAGTCTCGTTCAGCACGGCCAATTCCTCGGCGCGCAGCCGGGCTTCTTCGAACAGACGAGCGTTGTCGAGCGCCACCGCTGCCTGGTCTATCAGGGCGGCCATCAGTTGCAGTTCCTCTTGAGTGACCTGCTCCTTGGCAGCGCGGTCGTAGCCGACCTCGACGATGCCGATGACCCGTCCGCGGGCTTTGATCGGCATAAAGACGCGCAGCAACCGTTCATGGCCGAACTTCTCCCAAATCTCGCGGTTGAACCGCTCGTCCCAGCCGGCGATGATCTCGGTCTGGCCAGTGCGATAGATGTCCGTCAGGATGTCCGGTGCGTCGAGCGGGTACTGGGCTTGTTCGATCCAGTCGGGGAACAGGTCGTACTGGCCGTGCCAGATGCCGTGGCGGATGCCGATGGTGTGGTTCCTTTCGTCCACTGTGGAGAGGAGCACGTGCTCGCAACTCAGCATGCGGTAGATGGCCTGGAGGATGGCCTGGATCAGCGTCTCCTCCTCCATCGTTGAGGAGAGGGTACGGCTGGTCTCGTACAGCGCCTGGGTGCGTCGGGCGGCGGCCTGTGTCTCGGCGAAGAGGCGGGTGTTCTCGATCGCGTTGGCCATGTAGCCGGCGACGGCGCGCAGGATGCGCAACTCCTCCCGTCCAAAGCCGCCCTGGCGGTTGACCACGTAGAGCTCGCCGATGCTGCGCTCGCGCACGCGCAGGGCCACCCCGCAGAAGTTACGCACGTGAATCTGCTGCATATAGGGCCGGTAGGCAGGGATGATGTTTGGGTCCTCCAGGCCCATGTTGGAGTAGTAGGCGCCACCGCGGGCGAAGATGCTCTGCTCGAAGCCCTCCGCATCGGTCGGGACCCGCCAGCCGGCCGGTTGGACAGGGAAGTCCTCGTCTGAGGAGACGTGCTGGGCCACCAGCGCCTGCTGCTCGCGGTCCTCCAGGAGCACGACGCAGGTCTGGGCCTCGACCAGGAGGCGGGTCTCGTGCATCATCTGGTCGAGCAGTTCGCCGATCTCCAGGGTGGAGCCGGCGAGAGCGGCGATGCGGGCCAGGCCTTCCTGCTCTTCAGCGCGTTCGCGCGCCTCGGCGTAGAGACGGGCGCTCTCCAGGGCCAATCCCACCTGCTCGCTCACCGCCTGGATCACTTCGAGATCTTCCGGGCTCAGTTCGCCGCCCTCGGGGGGTTGCTCTACGGCGATAGCGCCGATGACCTGGTCGCGCAGGCGCAGAGGGACGGCTATGGTGGCGCGGCCATCCCCCGGCTCGCTCATGGTGACGATCTGGTTGCTGCTCACCGCGGCGGTCACGGCCGGGTGAGGCTCCCCTTCTATTGGGGCAATACCAACCCGGTCGTAGCCCAGGGCTGGCAGTCGTTCCAGGCTCTCCTGGGCGGTGAGAGTGTACCCGGCGTAGATGGCCTGTAGTTCCCGCAGGGCGTTCTGGCTCTGCTCCAGCAGGCGGGCGTTCTCGATGGCCAGCGCCAGCTGGTCGGCCAGGATCTGCAGGACGGCGATGTCCTCTTCGGTGAAGGCCGCGGGTTCGGTGGACTGTACGTCCAGCGCGCCGATGGTCCGCTCGCGGACCTTCAGCGGCAGGGTCATCTCTGAGCGGGTCAGCGGCAGGTCGGGGTTGCTGAAGAAGACGGCATCCGCGCCGACGTCGAGGGCGATGCGCGGCTTGCCGGTTGCAGCGACGTAGCCGACGATGCCGACCTCGCCGACACGCAATTTGTGGCCTCGCCTGAGCATCCTCTGCCCACCCTCGGACGAAGCCGCGCGCAGCACGGCGTACTCACCCGCCTCATCCAGGAGGAAGATGCCGGCGTGATAGAAGCCGAAGCGGTCGGAGATGAGCCGCGCCGTCTCGGCCAGCAGCGTGCTCACGTCGCGGATGGCGGTGGCGTCGCGAGCGACAGTGGCGGCGGCCTCCAGTTGTGCGCTCCGCCGGGCCAGGTCGGCCGTGCGTGCGGCGACGCGCTCCTCCAGACTGCCGATCAGCCCGCGCAACTCCTCGGTCATCCGGTTCAGTGTGCGGGCCAGCACGCCCAGTTCGTCCTCGCTTTCCACCGGCGCGACACGCGTCAGGTCACCGGCGGTGATGGCCTGTGCGGTCGCCGTGAGGGTGCCGATGGGCCGCAGAGACTGGCGGATGGCCAGCCACGTCATGGCTATGAGTATGCCGGTGGTGATGGCCAGGATGACCCAGGAGAGGTTCTGGAAGGTCTGGATACCGGCCAGGATTTCCGATTCCTGCTGCTGGGTGATGACGCCCCAGTTGTTCCCCAGCCGGGACAGATAGGCCTGCCAGCGGCGTCCCTCCGAATCGGTGAAGGAGAACACACCGCGCACGCCCCGGCGCAGTGCCGCAACAGGCGGGTAATCGCTGAGATCCGTTAATTCGCTGACCGCTTCGGGGTCCGGGTGGGCCACCAACAGGTCGTCAGCGTCTACCACGTAGGTGTACCCTGTCTCTCCAATCCGGCTTGCCTGCATCTGCTCAGAGACGTCGGCCAGCGTGATGGCGAACATGCCCACGCCAGCGACCAGGCCGGTCTCCGGGTCGCGGATCGGCCGGGCGACCACCAGGGCGGATTGGCCGCTCGTCCGCCCTAGCACGGTCTGATAGGCTATGGGAGAACCACTGCGGGCGTAGAAGAACCAGGCGCGATCATGATAGTCCTTTGGCGCCTGGTCATCACTGCGGGCGACATTGACGCCGGTCAGGTCAGTGGTGCTGACCAGGTACATGTAGGGATAGGCGTTGACCATCGCCTGCAGGGCCGGGCGTTGCTGCTCGGGGTCCATACTGGTGATCTCCGGCAACAGGGTCAGGTTCCGCAGGGCCCTGATATGGAGGTCCAGCCACGTGGAAACCCGGATGACGGTGGTCTGGTGGGTGGCCTGCAGCCGGTTGCTGGCCTCTTGTCGGAACAACGCCTCGGCGCGGAAGTTGACGAAGACTACCACCGCCACAACCAGCGGAACGATCACTGCAGCGATCAGGAGGGTCAGGCGGCTCGGCAGCCGGCCGCGCTGCAGGCGGCGCTCGGAGATCATCTGCTGGAAGGTGGCATACGCGTAGGAGAGGGCATAGACAGCGCTGCTGATCAGGATGCCGATTCCACCGGGGATCTGGCGGCGCAGCGCGATCTCCATAATGAGGGCAATCGCCTGGGGGATCAGCAGCAGCAGGGCCATCTGGCGGGTTGCCTTTTCTTCTCCACGGCGCAGCAGGACGTACAGAAGAAACGCAAAGAGCACGAGGCCCAAAACCTGGAAGGACAGCACACGGATCGGTGCCGAGAGGGGGCCGCGTGTGATCCTGGACAGTTCGAAATAGCCGCCAGTGTGGGTCGGCGGCACGCCGGTGTACCACAGCCTCGTGTTGAAGTTCATGTCCACGAGGGTCAACGCGATCGGGATCAGGATCAGAAGATAGGCCAGCGAGCGGACCCACCGACGGCGACCGGAAACCCACTGGGGGCGGAGCAGGATCACCGCCGTGAGGAGCAGCATAGGGTTAGTAAGGGGAGATAGGGCCGCGTCGAGTGGCGGAATGGCCGGGTTCTCTTCTATCGGGCCCACCATCCCGCCGATGATAAACGAGTCGAGGGCCAGGAGCAGGAGCAGAGCCGATGTGTGTTGGTTGGCGGTATTCCGGGCGTTGAGCAGCAGGACATAGACGGCCAGCACGAACTCGACCAGCGTCAGAAGCCACGCGACATATTGGATGGTCTGATCGGCAGGGGACAGGTTCATCGGGATGTCACCTCCCTACTCCTCGTTTGCCGCGCCGGATGGCGAAGCGGCGGGAGCCCTGCTCAACTGCACAAAGGTGCGCTCGGTGCCCAGGGCGATGCCGAGTTCGCGCACGGCAGTGCGCAGGATGGTCTCGGGATCCATAGAGGCCCGCACGCGGCTGGTGATCTCGGCAATGAGCCGGTCGCGCTGGGCGCGTCGCCGGGTCTCTTCGAGCAGGCGGGCGTTCTCCAGGGCCAGGCCGATCTGGGTGCTCACCTCGCGGGCAAGGGCGATCTCTTCCGGTTGCCAGGGTTCTGCGTCGGGATCCCGCTGCAACACGATGGTTCCGAGGGTCTCTTCACGCAGGAGGATGGGCACCGTCAGGCGGTAGCCGGTGTCGTCGAGGGAGGGTTGTCCGTCGCCCCCGGCTGGCTCCACACCCGTCCGCGTGTACCGGAAGGCGAGCGCCTGACGGGCGGTCCGTTCCTGCCATGCCTGACGCACCTGCTGACCGTAGAGCGCCTGGAGTTCCTGCAGCGCCTGGCGGCTGGCCTCCAGCAGACGGGCGTTTTCGATGGCCAACCCCAACTGGTCGGCCAGCGTCTGCAGGATGGCGATATCTGCCTCTGTAAAGGCTGCTTCCTGTGTAGATTGCACGTCCAAAACGCCGATGACCTGGTCGCGCACCTTAAGCGGCAGGGCCATCTCGGAGCGGGTGTCGGGCAGGTCGGGGTTATCGAAGAAGACGGCGTCGGCGCCCACATCCAGGGCGATGCGCGGCTTGGCGGTGGCTGCGGTGTAGCCCACGATACCGACCTGACCGACGCGCAGCTTGTGGCCGCGGGTCAGCATACGCTGCCCACCTTCTGAGGAGGCGGCGCGCAGCACGGCATATTCCCTGGCATCGTCTAGCAGGAAGATGCCGGCGTGATAGAAGCCGAACCGCTCGGAGATGAGGCGCACGGTGGTGTCCAGCAACGTGCCCACGTCGCGGATCTCCGCCGCATCCCGCGCCACCTGTGCGGCGGCCTGCAGCTGGATCGTGCGCTGCTGCAGGTCGGCGGTGCGCTCGGCGACCCGCTGCTCCAGGCCGGCGATCAGTTCGCGCAACTGTGTGGTCATACGGTTGAAGGCGCGTGCCAGGGTGCCGACCTCGTCTTCCCGTACCACGCGGGCGACGCGGGCCAGGTCCCCTTCGGCGATCCGCGTGGCGGTGTCGGCCAGTTCCGCCAGCGGGCTGGCGATGGTCTGGGCCACGAAGTAGGAGATGAGCGCGGCCAGGGCGGCGGCCAGCAGAGCCACGCCGATGCCGAGGGCCCGCACCGCCATGATGGGGGCGAACGCTTCGGCCTGCTCCTGCTCGGCGACCAGCAATACCTGCAGGGCGGGGAGCCAGCGGTACTCGCCGATGACCGGGATGTTGCGGTAGTCATTGTCCACGCCTCTGTAGGAGGTGCGGGTAGAGAGAACCGCCTCGATCCCCGGGCTGTGTACATAGGTGATCTGTCGGTCTTCGGGTTGGCCGGTCAGCAGGGCATTGTTGGCGCCGACCAGGTAGGTACGGCCGGTCGCGCCCAGGCCAGCCCGTTCGCTCATAATCTCGTTCAGGGTGGAGAGGTTGGCCCGGCCGGCCAGGACCCCCAAGGTATGTCCCTGGCTGTCCACAATGGGGCGAGAGACGATGACCACGGTCCGACCCAGGCTGGGGAAGTAGGTTGGTGGTTGGAGGTACGGGCCGCTCACCCCGTAGTAGAAATAGGGCTGAGTGCTGAAGTTCTTGCCCTCTTGCCTCTCTTCGGTGGAGAGAATCACCGTGCCTGTCGTATCCAGCAGGTCTATGCTCTCGTAGCGCCCGGTCCGCGCGACAGCCTGCTGCAGTCGTTCCAATAGCCGGTCGTGGGCTCGCTGGCGGACATTGGCATAGGGCATCACCGGGCCGATCAGCGAGGCGACACGTTCGGGGAAATATTCCTCGCCAATGATAGCGGCGAGGTCCCTCTGCAGTTCCTGCGCCCACAGAGTGATTTCTGCCTCTTTCAGCGTGGCCACCGATTCGAGTTGCCGGGCGACCTGCTGCTGCCCGCTGCGCAGGCTGATAGTGGTCGAGGTGAGGCCGACGACGAAAGCAGTGAACCCAACGGTGATCACCAATGTCACGAGCAGGCGAACGCGGATGGTGGCGATGCGCCGATAAGCACGATAGGCCAGGGCAACAGTTGCCAGCAGTGCGCCGGTAGCCAGAAGCGGTACAAACAGCCTCAGTGCCGGGATCTGCGAAGCCTCCATGCGAGGCCAGGGTGCCAGGCGATTGACCAGCCAGACGGCGAGCAGCAACAGACCGGAGGTTCCCAGCCACATCCACCATCTTCGGGGCAAGACGATGCTGGCGGCAACGAAGGTCAGCAGGGCGCCGCTCAGGGCGATGTACGTCGTTTCGCTCTTCACAAAGAGTTCGTTGCCGGCAAAGGCGATCAGGATGGGCAGTAAGATGAGATATCCGGCCTCGGTTACTTTTCCGCGCCGGAGGAGAGTGTAGGAGATGCCAGCGATGACCAGCCCCATTCCCAGGCAGGCCACGACGCCCAACAGTTGCCAGGTACGGGTCTGCAGATAGAGCAACATGACCATCAGCAGGGCAAGCGCGGCCACGATCACCAGGCTCAGGAACACATTGCGGATCGCCCTGGCCTGCTCGTTCCAGATCGGGCCAGGTTTCGGGCGGCTCTGCCGGCCGGCTGCCTCAGGGGGCCGTTGTACTGGGGGGCTGATGGGCTTTTGTTCGGGCATGCTACCTCCGCTCTGTGCGGGAGTGGGCTTGATGGCCTGGTCCCGCACCGCCTGTGGCGGCTACTGCGCCGCCTCCACAAATTGGTTGGTGTAGAATGTGGTCAGGTCTACCGGTTCTGAGAGCAGTCCCTGCTGGAGGAGAATCTCCTGGCTGATCTGCCACACTGCATCATCCATCCAACCGATGGGGGCGTCGCCAGTGTCAATCAACGGGATCTCTGCCTGCATCGAGGCCTGCTGGAACGCCAGATCAAGCGTCTCGTCGTATTGCAGGGCCAGGGCGCTCACCTCGTTTGGGTTCTCAACCGCGTAGCGGTAGCCACGCAGCGTGGCGCGCATGAAGCGCTCGACCACATCTGCTCGTTCGGCGATCAGATCGTCGCGGGTGAAGATGGCGTTGGCGTAGAACCGTACTGCGTAATCTTCCGGGAAGATCAGGTTGACGGCCACTCCGTCCATCTGCGCCTGCACCGGTTCGTTCTGGGCGAAGCCGCTGTAGACGTCCATCGCGCCGGAGGTCAGCGAGCGGTAACTGTAGTCCTCGATGAGGACAAACTGCACAGACGATTCGTCTATTCCCGTCCGGCGGAGCAAGGCTCGCAGCTGGATGTCGTTGGTGTTGTCCATGTTGGGGGAGATAATGCCGACGCGCTTGCCGGCCATGTCCTGAGGGGCGGTGATGCCCGAATCGGCAAGGGTCATGAAGACAACCGGGTCTATACGGAAGATGGTGCCGATGGCGCGCACCGGGAAGCCGGTGGCGCGGGCGATCAACAGGCTGTCACCGCCAGCGATGCCAAAGTCGGCCCGGCCCTCTGTGACCTCGACCCAGGGCATGATGTCGTATGCCCCGGGTAGCAGCGTGACATCGAGGTTCTCTTCGGCGTAGTATCCCTGCGCCACAGCGGCGTAGAAGCCGGCGAACTCGACGGTGTGCAGCCAGCTCAGCTGGACGGTGACCCGATCCGGTTCGGGCCGGGTCGGAGCGCATGCGGCCAGCATGCTGGCCAGCAGTACCAGCGACAGGAGAGCGATTACGAGTCGGTGCTTCGTCATCTTCAATCCTCCGGGGTGGGATGGGAAGAGCCGTCGCCGTCGGCGGAGCCCAGGCGGATCAGGCCGTCCGAGGCCCGCAGGGCGCGCCCCAGTTCACGGATAGAGGTGCGCAGGATCGTCTCCACCTCGACGGAACTGCGCACCTGAGCAGAGATGTCGGCCACCAGGCGCTCGCGCTCCGCCCGGCGACGGGCTTCGTCAAACAGCCGGGCGTTCTCGATGCTCACCGTCGCCTGGGCGGCGAAGGTGCCCAGGAGGCGCTCGCTGGCTTCGTCGAAGGTGGGGTTCGTGGCCCGGTTGCTCACGCCCAGCAGGCCGCGCACCTGATTCTGGTAGATCAGCGGCACGCCCAGGAACGACGAGATGGGCAGATGGTTGGGCGGCAGGCTGCCGCTGTAGGAGGGATGGTCGTCCAGACGGTCCACCCTCACGGTCTGCCCCTCGAGCAGCGCCTTCAAGATTCCCCGACCCTGGGGGAACTCAGGGAGGGTGCATTCTCCCGGCGCGATGCCGGCGGTCTTGAAGTGCCGCATCGCCCCGGTGGCCGGGTCGAGGGTGACCAACACCCCGTAGTCGGCGCTGAGCAGACGGCAGGCCTCTTCCACGAGTTTGTCGGTCAATGCCTCCAGGTCGAACACGGTGCTGACTGCCTGGATGGCCCGGTAGAGGCCCTCCATCTCGCCCAGCGCCCGCTGCGTCTCCTGGAACAGGCGAGCGCTTTCCAGCGCCTGGCTGGCCTGGTCGGCGATGGTCTGTACCAGGGCGATCTCCTCGGCATCGGGTTGACGGTCTCCCAGG
>Ga0209018_1001292_pt1 | contig 20554 bp, 12 predicted proteins | sample YNPBryBLVA2012_FD_185814 | JGI IMG/M metagenome (GOLD analysis project Ga0209018, IMG submission 185814) | Anoxygenic and chlorotrophic microbial mat microbial communities from Yellowstone National Park, USA - YNP Bryant BLVA 2012 (SPAdes)... ...
AGATCGCTCGCCAACTCCGCATCTCGATCGTGCGCATGATCCACCGGGCCGGATCCGGCCACCCGGGAAGCTCGCTGTCCTGCGTCGACATCCTCACATGCCTGTACTTCAGCGAGATGCGCCACCATCCGTTCAGGCCGGACTGGAAGGAACGCGACCGCCTGGTCCTGAGCAAGGGGCATGCTGCGCCTGCTCTGTACGCCGCGTTGCAGCGTTGTGGATACATCACGCAGGACGACCTGAACCGACTGCGCCAGCTCAGCTCGATCCTGCAAGGACATCCCGACTCGCGCCGCTGCCCGGGCGTGGAGGCATCCACCGGGTCGCTCGGCCAAGGGCTGTCGATAGCGCACGGCATGGCCCTGGCGCTGCGCGACCGTCCGGCTCCCGCGCCCCGGGTCTACGTGGTGCTCGGCGACGGTGAGCTGCAGGAAGGCCAGGTCTGGGAAGCAGCCATGAGCGCGGCCCACTACCGTTCCTCGAACCTTTGCGCCTTCATCGACCACAACGGTCTGCAGATCGACGGTCCGGTCGACCGTATCATGGGTGTCGACCCGGTCGCCGACAAGTTTGCTGCGTTCGGGTGGAACGCGCTGACGATCGACGGTCACGACATGCAGGCGATCCTCGATGCGCTCGACGCCGCGAGAGCATGCGGGGACAAGCCTACCGCCATCGTGGCCCTAACCGTCAAGGGCAAGGGGGTGAGCATCTTCGAGAACAAGGTGGAGTGGCACGGCAAGGCGCCTGCGGACAAGGACCTTGCGATAGCGTTGCGCGACCTCGGAGAACCCGCGGAGGATCCGTCATGATGCGTCGTCCGAATCGTGCCCGCCCGCGCGAGCAAGCCGCCATCCGACATGGAGGAGCCGCATGACGCGCATCCTGTCCACCCGAGAGGAATATGGCCGTACGCTGGTGCGCCTCGGCGAGCGCAGCCACGATATCGTGGTGCTCGACGCGGACCTGTCGTCGTCCACCTGCACCGCCGCGTTTGCCAAGCGGTTCCCAGACCGATTCTTCAACATGGGAATCAGCGAGCAGGATCTGATCGGTACGGCCGCGGGCATGGCGCTGGCCGGCAAGATCCCGTTCGTGTCCAGCTTTGCGATCTTTCTGACAGGACGTTGCTGGGAGCAGATCCGGCAGAGCGTGGCCCTGCCCGGGGTCAACGTGAATCTCGTGGGGACGCACGGCGGCATCACGGTGGGCAAGGACGGCGCGTCGCATCAGGCGCTCGAAGATATCGCGGTGATGCGCGCGATTCCCGCGATGACCGTCATCGTGCCTGCGGATGCCGTGGAGACACGCAAGGCGGTCGAGGCTGCCGCATGGTACGACGGCCCCGTATACATTCGCCTCACCCGCGAAAAACTCCCGGTCATCTACCCGGACGAGAAACCTTTTCGCATCGGTGCGGGCTTCGAGGTGCGCCCCGGCAGCGACGTGACCCTGTTCGCTGTCGGCTTGCTGCTGCACGCCGCGATCGAGGCCGCGCAGCGCCTTGCCGCTGACGGCATCTCCGCCCGTGTCGTCGACCTTGCTACGGTCAAACCGGTGGACGAGTACCTGGTCACCCGCTGCGCATGCGAGACAGGCTGCGTGGTCACCGCCGAAGAGCACTCGGTCATCGGTGGGCTCGGTGACGCCGTCGGTGAGGTGCTGCTGCGTCGTTGTCCGGTGCCGATGGAGCGTGTGGGCGTGCGCGATGCCTTCGGCCGGTCCGGCAATCCGCAGGAACTGCTGGACTACTTCGGGCTCACGCCCGACGCGATCGTCGAGGCGGCCAGGAAGGCTATCGCGCGCAAGGGCGCCGTTTCGGGCGCTGGAGCGAAGTAGCGCCGCGACCGCAGGGGCCATGACCCGTCCTGCCCCTTGCGGAAGCGCCTTCATTGCGGCTACACAGCCGGCATGGCCGACCTCAAGCTCTTCACCGGAAGCTCCAACCCCGAACTTGCTCACAAGATCGCCCGCAACCTGCAAGTGCCGGTGGGAAACGCCGACGTCACCCGCTATTCGGACGGCGAGGTCGCGGTCAGCCTCAACGAGAGCGTGCGTGGCTGCGAGGTGTTCCTCGTGCAGTCCACATCCTATCCAGGCAACGACCACTTGATGGAGCTGATCTTGCTCACCGACGCTTGCCGCAGAGCGTCCGCTGCGAGCGTCACGGCGGTGATGCCCTACTTCGGCTACAGCCGTCAGGATCGTCAGACCCGCCCGCGGGTGCCCATCTCGGCCAAGGTCGTCGCCAACATGCTCGAGGCCGTGGGCGTCGACCGCGTCATCACCGTCGATATCCACGCGCAGCAGATCCAGGGGTTCTTCGACGTTCCCGTGGACCTTCTGGGGTCTACGCGCCTGCTCATCGAGCACCTGCGAGGTCTGTCGCTGCGAGACCCCGTGCTCGTCTCGCCCGATGCCGGCGGCATCGAGTCGGCGTCGTCGTTCGCCCTGGGGCTGGGCGGTACCATGGCCCTCATCGACCGGCGTCGTGACTCGCCGGCGAAGGCGAAGGCGATGAGACTGATCGGCGAGGTCGCCGGGCGCGATTGTATCCTGGTCGACGACATGATCGACACGGCCTCGACGCTCACCGAGGCCGCGGACCTACTCATCACCACCGGAGCTCGGAGCGTACGCGCGGCCGTGACCCATCCCGTGCTGTCCGGTTCTGGGGTAGAGAAGCTGAATCGATCCAAGATCGCCGAGCTCATCACCACGGATACGATTCCGCTCCCTGTCGAGAAGCAAATCGACAAGATCACGGTAGTTTCGGTGGCAGACCTGCTCGCCAGGGCGATTCACGCCATCCACGCCGGCCGATCGCTCTCCGAGTTGATTGCCAATTCCTGACGCCCCCCGTCCCCCTGGTCCGGCATCGGCTACCAGCATGGCGGGCGAACCGGCAGCGGATCGTCCAGCGACGTCGGCAGTACCTTTCGAAGATATTGGTAGTCTTCGTCGCAGAAGACAGCGGGCCCCTCGCCGTTGAGTTCCGCTCGCTCGTTGAACGTCCGGAACGCCCCGCCGTCCATCAGACGGTTGATCCCATCACCCACGTTGTGGAACTCGCTGCCATAGGGATCGGCCAGGCCCAGCGAATGGCCTACCTCATGCGTCATGGTGGTGCCGATGAGCGAGCCGAGCACGAAGACGGCGCACGCGATCTGGGCCCCGCGGTCCACTGCCGGGCATCCGGCCGAGGACGTGAGCACAGGAATCTGTAGCGTTGCCAGGTCCTGCGCCGAAACCGGTGTGCCGCCGGCCACGTCCGGGCGGAACGGGTCGAATAGCTGGTCGAACAGCGGCGTGGCGCCTTCCAGCTTCTTGGCGAGGCCGTTCGGGTGCGTGCTGAAACCGAAGAACGACTCGAGGAACACGCCGCCGTAACCGGGGTAGCCGTCGAGCTGGGTCGTGGCGTTGACGCCGCCGATACGGTCATAGAGTCGCACGTTGTCGACATCCTTGCCGGGCGTGTTGTCGTAGCCGAGCAGGCCTGAGCCATTCGGGTCCGGGCCGGAGATGTCCACCTGTGCATACTGCGCAAAGTCCGTCGGTCGCTCCGTGCGGAATTCGACGTTGACCCCGGCGTAGTCGCGTGCCGCGACCGCCATGACCCGGTCGCGGATTCGCTGGTCCACCGCCCGCAAGCCGAACTGACGCAGGCTCCCGATGTAGGCCGGAAGGAAGTTGACCCACACGACCTGCTTGACGTGCGCGACCGAGAAGGACACGCTCGCTCCGTCGCCTTCCAGCGTGTCCTCGCCGTATCGGATGATAGGTTTGATGCTGCCCGTGAAGGAGCCGGCGGCCTGTCGCAGGTCCATGCTCTGCCCGAGCTCGTCTTGGTCGCTGAGCACATAGCGTACGAGATTGCCGGATACGTACTCTGGCACGAGACTCACGGACACACTCGTGCCGGTCGTCTGCCCATCCATCAGGAACGTGCCATCGAGCTGCAGAGTCGTCAGCGGGGCTGACGGGTCCGACGACGACCCGGCGACGCCCACGAACCCGGCCCCTCGGACATCCACGTATTGCCCGAGGCTGGCCACGCTTGGGCTGACCGACGAAATCATGGTCCGGAGCATGTCGTAGGCGACATCCGCAGGGAGAGCCTGAAGCTCGACGCCGCCTGCCGCGGTGCCATGCCGATTGACGATTCGCACCGAACCCTGGAACGAACCTGGCCGGATCCCCGCGATCTCCGGCGCGAACGGAAAGGCGACACGCGACCGATCGAAGGGATCGACCGGGGCGGCCTTGACCTCGGTGGTCTCGATTGGATCGCACGACGTACCCGTTTCGAGCTGGAAACAGCCGTCGAGAACCGCGACCGTGTCGCCCTCCAACCCACCCAGCAGAAACCCTGCTCCCTCCACCACCACCTGATCGTTGACGAAGACCACACCCTGCTGAACCTGCGCGACGCTCGGCTGCAACGACGCGCGGACGTCGAGCCCGATCCCGTAGCTCGAGGACAGGTGCGTCCGTCCGTCGTCTTCGTCCGCCGAGACCGTCACGTCGCCCGTGAGCAACCCTTCGGGCGACGGCAGCCCTGCCACATCGGATGCGGGCCAATCGGCCTCTAGGACCGTAGCGCTGACGTAGCGTGCTGCGAGCCGTACCTCGGCAGGATTGCCATTCATCGTCCCGCGTACGGTGATGAAGGACGACCCGATGTTTTCGGGAACGAAGCCCGAACCGGTGAGGACGACACGCGTCCCAGGCAATACGGTGTGGGGCTCGAACCGCTGGATGGTCATGTCCAAGGCATTCGAGACCGGAGGCGTGGTTGACGGCACTCCAGCGTCGGAAGCGGAGCAACCCAGCATCGAGATGGCTGCAAGCAAACAGGCCCGTTTCATGGGTTCCTCGCTACGGGAGCGGGCAGTCGGCAGGATCCAGGCCGATGCAGATGTCGTATAGATTCTCGGAGCCGTCCCAGCCGCGCACGACTACGTAGTACGTGCCGGTCGTCGAAACCGTCTTGTGGAACGTCTCGTTGGAGTCTCCGCTCTGGCCGTTGTCGACATCACATCCACTCGTGTCTGTTTCCGTGCATGGGGTGAGCAGCGTGCTGCCCTGGTAGAAGAGAACGTCCAGGTCCTCGGCTGCGTTCGCCTGGTCGAACGCGAGCGTCACGTAGATGGTCTCGCTCGCGTACAGGTCGACCTTGTACCAGTCTTCGTCGCCGGAGCAGATGGCGTTGGTGTCGGACTTGTAAGGGCCCAGATCCAGGTTCACCAGACGAGCTTGCGACGCATTGTCGTCGTTTTCTTTCGGGTCGTCCGTGCAGGCTCCGGCTCCACCGCAGGACTGCGACTGCTCGGTGACGGTCAGCGAGTAGGTGTTCTCGCCCTGCTGCCATGAGTAGACATGCACGTAGTAGGTGCCGAGCTTCAGGCAGGCGCTCACTTGCTCGTTGGAAGTCAACCCGTCGGACTTGGCCACCACGTTGCCGTGGTCGTCGGTGATCGCCAGGTCCAGGTCCGTCGAGGTGCCTCCCGACATCGATACCGTCACCTGCGTGTCGTTGTAGATGTCCACCGGATACCAGTCTTCGTCCGCCCCGGCGGTCGAGGAGGGGCAGCTCTTCAGGCCAGGATAGGAGCCTGATTCGAGCGCCGGGAAGATGAGCGAGGCATCGGCGAGCGTGTCATTCGGCTCGTAGCTGTCGTCCGTGCACGTGCCGCCCGACCCGGTCTCGCACCGGAAGGACTTGGGGATACACTGGCGGCCTTTGGCGTCGTCGACCGAGACGAACTCCGTCAAGGAGCAGTAGTACGCAGGGTCACCGCAATCTGCGTCGCTGGTGCAAGCCTTGAAGCAGTAGGTATCTCCAGCAGAGCCCATGTACAGGCACAGATCGGAGGCGCCCCCGCACTGGGCGTCGGCTGTGCATGGCTCGCACAGCCCGAGCCCGCCCGCGCCTCCGGGGTTCGTCACCGTCATCTTGAACGCGCCGGTCGCCGGCGCCTGCGTCAGATGGTCGCAACTCCCGTTCTCGTCGTCGTTGTCCTGCGCCACAAGGATGTAGTACAGATCCGCGCTCGTTCCGGCCGGCTTGCCTGCCACAGGATTGGGGACGTCCGCCCCCCACGACCCGCTCTTCATGTCGCCGTCGAGCAATACCATCGTAACCTGCGACATCTGCGCCAGGTCGGGCGGGTCCCCAGGAGACGTCGTCGAGTAGTAGAGCAACGGCTCGTACTTGATACCCTTGTCGTCAGAAACGTCTGCGAAGATGCTCAGTCCCACGACCGTGCTCTCGTCGTGGGGACTGTGCGTGATCTGGGGTGCCTGGCCCGCGCAACTCGGGTCGAAAGTCCGACGCAGCACAATCAGGTAGTCCTTGATGGCGGCGGGGTTGGATCCGTCGGACGCCGACAGCCGCAGGTTGTAGCGGTCGGCCGCGGCGATCTGCTCCTTGCCAGGGCACCAGCTCCACTTCGCGGTCAACCCGGAGTCCTGGTCCAGGGTCGCCGAGGCGATGCGAGGTTCCTCTTCCTTGATCTCGACGTTGGCCGAGTCCGGGTCCTCCACGACAATCTGGAGGTTGAGGCACTTTTGCTTGGACAGGTCCAGGGTGGTGCCGGAGCCCAGCGGTTGCCGGAAGATCGGGCTCGTTCCCTCCGTGCCCGCCTGCACCGTGATGGTGATGGTCTCCTTCGTGCTCGACTTGCCGTCGGACGCCGTGAAATCGAACGAGTGCTGGCCCAGGTCCGAGGCGATCGGCGTCCACGTGAACACGGCCGTGTTGCCCGCCGGTCTGAGGTTGGCCCGCGTCGCGATGTCTGTGATGTCGGACGTAAACCCGAAGGAGATGGGGTCGCCGTCCGGGTCGGACGCGTGAAGCTCGATGGTGACATCGGTGTCCACGAACTCGACGCGGTCGGACAGGGGCTCGAGGATGGGCGGGCTGTTGCTGTCGTCGGAACCGCAACCTTGCGCGAGGACCGCAAGGGAGCCGGACGCAAGGACAAGAAGCGCGCGGGGTCGAAGGCTTGCCATCAGTCATGCCTCGGTCGAAGAAGGGGAGGGCACACTCGGCGTGCGCCCCGACATCTTACCACACGGCGAGCGCATGCACGCCGAGCGGACCGTCACCGGTGAGGATACGCCCCTCGCGGTTGCGATCTGGTCAGTTCGTCATGACCGTGAGCGAGTACGCGGCCGACGCTCCGGCGTAGCCGTAGACCCGCACCGTGTAGGTGCCGGCGCCGGAGGCCGTGACCTGCTCCTGATTGCTCGTGCTGGTGCTGGAACCGATGGACTGCGTCTCGCGGAACAGCTCCATGTCGAGGTCGCCCTCGTTGTTGTCGAAGGAGGCGCGAACCGTCAGGGACCCGCCGGAGATGGTGATCTTGAAGTAGTCTTCGTCGCCCGCGCAGATCTTGAGGTTGCCGTAGCTGCCCGCGGAAACCGAGGTCGCGGCGTTCGGGTTGTCGTTTTGCTCGAAGGTGTCGTCGGTGCAGCTCGTGGTGGTGCCGCCCCCGTTCTGGTTCACGGAACACCACGGGATCCACTCGTGCGCCGTCTCCGTGTCGTCGGAAACGCCGCGCTGCGCGCAGGGCTCGTCTTCGGACCACTCCCGCCACATGCTGCCGCGGCCGGTCTGCTCTGCGTAGTCCTTGAACACCGCATAGCCGCCGCCGGTGGCCTTGAACACCGTCGGCTCCACGCACGCGTTGGTCTGCAGGCTGTCGTTGTAGTCCTTGATGATCTGGTACATCGCCGACGTCGTGGAGTTCCAGCAGCAGGTCTTGGACTTGGAGTACTCGAGCTCCGCGAAGATGTAGTCCTCCATGGATCGATACGCGCGGTCGACCTGCGCCTTCGACATGTAGAACCTGTTCTGCATCAACGCATACAGATCCTTGAAGGCGTCTTCCCGGCGCTCCCGGGCAGAGCACGAGGCTGGATACTGACGAAGGTGGTTGCGCGCATCCTCGATCATCGCCAGCAGGGCGTCGCGCATCTGCTCCGGCGGAACCTCCCCGAGGATCGCTTCGAACTGCGAGGGCCGTGTCTTCAGGTGCTCGTAGTCGGTGTCCGAGATCCAGGAGGCTTCGTCACCAGGCATCCAGGTGTTGGTCCAGTACCCGTTGATGTTCCTGGTCACGCGCCATCGCTTGATGCCACCACCGAGCTTGACGTACTCGTCACCGTCCGAGTTGGTGCCCTCTCCGCCGGTGTAGTCGCTCGTGAAATAGTTCTTGGAGGCGATCCCGTCTTCCCACTTGGGCTGGCGCCTGGGCATCGAACCGGAAACGAGCTGTGCTTCGATCTTGCCGTCGTCGAGAGGCGCAGCGTGCTTGATGACGAGGGTGTGCCCGATGCCGTTCTTCTGCCAGCGCTCGAGAAGCACGTCGCCCGCGCGAATCGCATCGGGCTTGAGATTGAAGGTGTTGCGCGAGTCGGCCAGGTGCATCGAGCCGAAGTAGTCGAGGACGAGGACGAGGAAATGGCCCACGCGCTTGTTGAGGAAGACCTCGTCGAAGTACGCGCCAGCATGCGCGCCGGGCTCCACGAAGTCCATCTGGTCGTCGGATGGGATCAGTCCCTTGGCCCGCAGCTTGGTGTCTTTCGGCCAGCCTTGTGCGGCAAGCTGCTCGGCCGTCATCGAGGAGTAATCTTTGTATTGCAGGGCGTAGTTGGGCGTGTTCTTGTATCGCTCGGACTTGGTGCGCGCGCCGAAGTGCCCGAAGTACACGCGCGTGCCGCTCGAGTCCGTGCCCGTGAGGTAAAACGGAAGCTCATACCACGACGCGAAGGCGATGCGCAGGAACATCGCCACCTCGGAGCATTCGAGCTTGGGCGCCGGCAGCGTCTTGCCCCAAGGCGTGGTCAACATGAACGTGTCGTAGTAGCCGTTGTCGCTCCGCGTACGCTCCATCGACTCGATCCACTTCACGTACTTCTGATCCCAGTTCAGCCCGCTGTTGGCCCCCCACGCGATCCCAGCCGCCTTGGCCGCCGGCGTGTCCGTGTCCTCCCATTTGTTGCGGGCCGTCCATACCTGCGTCGCGCTCGTGTCCGTCGCGACCAGCGGCCCCGGCACGCCGGCGTTGTCCGCCTTGCCGACCGGCCCCTCCGATTCGCCAAACGGACCGTCGATGCCGTAGTCCTCCTCGGTGTCGTCGGTGGCAGGCGACCCGGACTCGCTGGAGCAGCCAGAAGGCCAGGTCGCCGCGAGGCACAGGGCGGCAACGGCCGTGGACAGACGAACCATACTTCGGGACATGGGCGAGAAACGCATGATCGAAACCTCCGCAGAACACTCCACCAAAGCCTGGTGACGCGCCGATGTCAAGGTGCGACGTCTATCCGCACCGCAATGATACGACAGTCGTGTGCCGGCCGATCCCGGGAGGCGGCCAACAACCAACCTGGCCCTTGCTCATTCAACCTTCGTGCCCGCCCCTTGCCCCTCCCATCGCGGGGAATCCGCAAGGCGAGACCTGGCGGCCGCCACTTTTGCGGCGGATTCGCCACCTCTTTCGCGATGCGGTCGCCCGGCTTCACGTTGACGTCCACCCTCCACCCTGATACCCCAATCCTGGATTCTTCACGCCGGAGGCCCCCATGCGTCTGCTTCGTGTCCTGCCCCTCGTTGCCGGTACCCTGCTGCTTTCCTGCTCCTCGCATGACGCCGGGTCGCCCCCGGACAACCAGAGCCCCGAAGAGGAAGGCCAGATCGTCCCGCCCGGCAAGGAAGACAACTTCCTGTCGAACACCGCTCAGGAGTACATGGTCGAGGGACTGTCTACCGTCACCATCGAGGCGTCCCTCGCCTCGGCCCCCGACGACCAAAAGCTGGGGCGCGTGCGGGAGCTCATCGCGCTCAAGCAGATCGTGATCGGTTGGTTCCTCAACCAGTACATCGCGACCAAGGAGGGCGAGGAGAGCAACGCGAGCTACGGTGGGTTCAATGCGCTGACCAAGAACGGGGCGTATGAGGAGCTGGACATCGCGGCGCTGGACGCTACCACCTATCAGTTCAAGTTTCGCCAGGAGTTCGGCGGCGCCCTCGACCTGCTCGCCCGCATCCCGGCCACCACCTGCCAGACCAACCGCAAGTGTTTCGACCTGACCATCGGCAAGATCTCCAACGAGGAGATGCAGCAGCTCGAAACCAACAACGAATGGTACCGCCGTCCCCCATGGGACAGCTTCGACCCGAGCAAGGTGGATCCCTCGCTCCTGGAGAAAGTCACGCTGGCCGTGTGGCCCGAGCCCCGTTCCTACGACGCCTGGTTCGACTACAATCGATTGTTCGCCGACGGCAAGGTCACCATCGGCTTGCACTTCGGCTGGGACTACCACTCCGAATACCACCTCAAGCACTCGCGCGAGGTCTATGACTGGCTCGTCGGTAGCGAGGGATTCAAGTCCCCCGTAGCGTCCTACGACGACCTCACGCGCACCTCCGGCCCGCTCACCAAGACCATCCAGGCCAACGGAAAGCCCGTGACGGTCGAGGTGTCCCTGTACTGGGGCAAGCCTGGCACGGATACCGACCCCGATACGTCGTCCGGTGGCAAGACCCTCGAGAGCGATATGAGGCAGTCGTTCAAGGACAAGGAGATCATCATGTTCTCCGGCCACTCAGGGCCGTTCTACGGGTTCGCCCTCGCCAACTGGCGCAAGACCGACGAGGGGGACCTCGACGACACCGAGATTCCAGGCCTCGACATGCCGGCCGACACGTATCAGGTGGTCGTGGCCGAAGGCTGCGACACCTACGCGCTGGGCGAGGCGTTTCGCCTCAACCCCGCCAAGCAGGGCGGCAAGAACATCGACGTGGTCACGACGACGAGCTTCTCGAACGCAGCGACTGCGGAGGGAATCAAGGACACGCTGCGAACGATCTATGGCACCGATGCCTCTGGCAACCAGAAGCCTCTGACCTTCGTCGAGTACCTGCGCGCCATGGACGCGAACTCTCCCTGGTTCACCACGATGTACGGCGTGCATGGCCTCGACGACAACCCGCACGGGCATCCCTATGGCCGTCCTGACCTGGCCTGCACTCCGTGCACCACGGACCAGGACTGCGGCGGGGTCGGCAACAAGTGTACTCGCCTCGGGACGTCGGAGAAGTTCTGTACCTATTTCTGCACCGCCGACGATGGCTGTCCGAGCGGCTATCAGTGCTTGCCCGTGGCCCAGGGATCCACGATCACGTCCAAACAGTGCGCGCCGTCGAACCTGACCTGCACGGTCGCGCCTCCGCAGCCGTCCGGCCCGGCCGTGATCATCAACGAAGTCTTCGCTTCGCCCAAGGCCGGGTCCGGCGACGCGAACGGCGACGGCACCGTCAGCGCCACCGACGACGAGTTCATCGAGCTGGTGAACGTGTCGAACAAGGAGGTGGACCTGACGGGTTGGACCATCGCGGACTCGTACATGACGCGTTACGTGTTCCCGGCCGGGACGAAGCTTCCCGCAGGCAAGGCGCTGGTGCTGTTCGCGGGTGGCAAGCAGTCGGCGTTCCCTGCGTTCGGCGGAGCCACGGTGCTGCTGTCCGTGCAGAACAAGCTCGGCTTGAACAACGGCGGCGACCGGGTGACCCTCGTCGACAAGAGCGGCGACACGGTGAGCGAGATGTCCTACGGAGCGGAAGGAGGCGGGGGCAAGTCTCTCGTGCGGGCGACCGACGGTGACCCCGCTGCGTCGTTCGTGGTGCATGGTGGTAGCGGTTACTCGCCAGGCGTCCGCACGGACGGAAGCCCGTTCTGACAGGCGGAGGAGCGGCTCCCACGCATGCTGGCAGTGCCAGGCTGGGCCGGCATATTCGATGATCATCGCGCATCTCTCGGACTTTCACATATGCGCATTCGGCGCGCGCCTCACCCAGCTTCAAGACGCACCGCGCCGTGGGGTTCCCGTCGGGCGCGGCTGGACCACCATCCGCCGCGAAGGCGACTGGCGAATCCAGAAGCGGCGTGCCAGCGACAGCAGCTTCCGCATCCGCGACCAGCTTCGCCTCGTCGACGACAACGGGATCGTCCACAAGGTGGTCAAGACGTTCTGGGGCGTGGGGGAACCCCGTGCCATCGACGAGTTGCTGCGTCTTGCGGAGGCCCGGCAACGCAACACGCCGCAGGGGCTGGCCGAAGACTTCCCCGGTGAGACGGAGCTGGAGAAGCGGCTCGCCCACGATCCAGAAAACCTGAACCTGCGGTTCTGCGCGGTGGCGCACGCCATGCGCCGGCACAACCCGGACCGCGTCGTGATCACCGGCGACCTGACCGACAACGCCGACGGCTTCGACCTGATCTTGCGCGGGCTCGAGCCGTTCTTCGAGCAAGGCAGGGTCGCCTGCGTGCCAGGCAACCACGACATCTACGACACGCCACCGCTGTGGGTCCGCAAGGCGCACCGCAAGAAGGAGCCCGAAAAGCGCCTGCTGTGGGCCACCTTCGCATCAAGCGTGGGCCTGCCGGCCAAGGGCAGCTACGTGCGCGACCTGGGCGACGGCGTCGTGCTGGCCGCATTCGATAGCTGCCACCGCGCCGCCTTGCCAGGAAGCGCGTCGGGTATGGTCCATGACCGCGACCTGCACCAGGTCGCGCGAGAACTGGACGGTCTCGGACTACACATTCGTATGGCGTGCCTGCATCATCATGTCGTCAATCCGCCTCTGCGCCACGTTGGATTCTCTCCCATTCAGGCAGGCATGCGCCTGCGCAACGCGAAGCGCGTATTCACCCTGATGCAGGAGCTGGGGTTCCACCTGGTCATGAACGGGCACAGGCACGTGGGCTACCGCTACCACCCGGCCCGTGCACCGCTCTTTCTCAGCGCGCCGTCGTCCACCATCGGCTGCCGATCCGGGCAGAAGCCCTACTACTGGCGAATCGAGGTCGGCCGGGAGGGGCTCGGCGCAGTGCGTGAGGTGCCGATCCCACCCACGTTCTGAGAGGCTGCCGACTCGGAAGGCAGAAGCGTAGGCGGCTTCGCCCGACAAGGAGCTGTGAACGCGAAATGTGCCGGTATCGGTTGCAACGTGTGCTGTCGCCCCCGCCTTCGGTCGAACAGCCTGTGAAGTGGCCGCGCCTTGCGGTCGGACGGATCAGTACTTGAATGCGCTGCCCCCTACGAACTCCCGCAAGATCGATATCTGCGGAACCGACTGCTCGAAGATCGGCACGAACGTCTGCACGAACTGCAAGAGACGATAGGCCTCCACGAAGGCCGGGTCGTCTTGCGGAACCTCGAGCAGGAACCGCTCGGCATACAGCCGCAGCACCGCCTGCTCGTAGACCAGCGACGAGTTGAACATCACGTCGGCCTTCTCCTGGAACGGGAAGATGTTGCGCTGCTCGCCCCGCCGCACATTGGGCCAGTTCTGGATGGTCGTCGTCGCGCGATACCCACGGAAAAGACGATCTCGCACGATCCGGCGAAGGAAACGTCCATCGGACGTGAAGATGCGGTTGTGATCGTCGATGCAGAGCTGGGTGAGTGCACTGACATAGACTCTGTACTTGTGCTGCGCGGGCACCGCCTCCGTGAGCCGGTCGTTCAGTCCGTGGATGCCCTCCACGACCAGGACCTGGCCGGGCTTGAGCTGCATGGGCTTCCACTTGCTCATCGGTTTGCGCGTCCCGGATACGAAGTCGAACTCCGGCGTCCGTACCTCTTCGCCTTGAAGCAGCTTGGCGAGCACCTCGTTGAATAGCGCCAGGTCGATGGCCTCGATGGCCTCGAAGTCGTAGGCGCCGCTGTCGTCCTTGGGCGTGTCCTCCCGGTTGACATAGAAGTTGTCCATCGACAGCGCGATGGGGCGTACGCCGTTGACCAAGAGCTGCAATGACAACCGCTTGGCAAAGGTGGTCTTGCCGGAGGCTGACGGCCCTGCGATGAGCACCAGCCGGACCTCCGACGAACTCTGCGTGATCTTGTCGGCGATCTGCGCGATCTTCTTCTCGTGAAGGCCCTCCGAGACACGGATGACCTCGTTGGCCTCACCGCGGATCGTGATCTCGTTGAGCTGCCCCACGCTCTCTACGCCGAGGATCTCGTTCCAGCGGCGTGTCTCGGTGTAGACCTGGAACAGCTTCGGCGTGTCGTGGAATGCCCCTGTCGGGCGGGGCTTGCCGCGCGGCGGAAAACGAAGGATGAGCCCACCCTCGTAGCATTCGAGACCGAAGTGCGAGATCGCGCCGGCCGACGGCGCCACCGGATAGCGGTGCACGTCGCAAAACCCGCCGCACCACACGATCGTGACGAACGGCGCCCAGTGCGTCTGCAACACGCGAAGCTTCTGCTCGAACCCCATGGCAGCGAAGATCGCGCGCGCCTCCGCGATCGTGACCGTCTCGGTCCGAAGCGCCACGTCCTGCGCGACCAGCTCCCGCATGCGGGCCTTGATCTTCGCCACATGCTCCGGCGTCACCTTGCCGTCGACCCTGAGCCGATAGTGATATCCGTTGCCGAGCGCCTGCCCGATGGTCACCCGAACGCCCGGATAGAGCTGGCGGATAGCCTCGAGCATGATGAGCGACGCCGTACGGCGGTACACGAGCACGCCCTGCCTCGTGCTGTAGTCGATGGGCACGATCTCGGTCGGCGCGCAGATCGGGTGGTCGAGGTCGACACACCGGTGCTGCACCAGCGCGGCGAGCACGGGTTGTTCCGGGTTGGGTATGTGCTGGCGAATCACCGCGCCCACCGGCGTGCCGTACGGTACCTCGACGGCCACGCCGTTGAGCACCACGCCTCGGACCATGCGCGTGCCTGGGACGAGTGGGAAGGGCGGCGAAAAGGATGATCGGGCTTCGGTGCGATCAGGTTCGGTCGAATCAGGCGGATGAGTGGACACGAGGGCTCCGTCGACCGAGCTTGCACTCGGCGTCAACACAAGCGCCGATACGTACCCGATCCGGCCAGCGTGCGCAACCACGCCCGCGGCGCGGGATCAGCGTGTGACGACCAGCGCCCAGCCGTTGAGCGTGCCCGTGTCGCCCGACGCCGTGTCCGCGACCACCAACCGCCACGTGCCGGACGCGTCCTGGCCGATGAAATCCGAAACCGGGAAGCTGCGCTTGCCAAAGGCGCCGTCCAGGATGGCGGGCGCCACAAGCACCGCTTCACCCGGCACGCCGACCCGCTGCAGCTTGACCGACAGGTCCATCGAAGAGGGGTGCGTGATGTCGACGTCGACGCGCATCGCCTTGATAGAACCGCTGTCGAGTACCGAGATGTTGGTGAAGACTCCGGTCGCGTCGCCGTCCGGAATGGCAGCGGACTGGTTGCTCTCGTAGGTCTTTGCACCCGATACGCACTGGCTGCCCGTGCACCGGGTGATGGCAAGCTGCCAACCGTTGAGGGTTCCCGTGTCTGCCTTGGCCGTGTCGATCACCACGAGCTTCCACGTACCGGCTGCGTCCTGTCCGTTGAACTCGGTCACCGAGAACGTCTTCTTGACGTCGTCGTCGCCGCCGCCCTGCTTGCTCTGCAGCACCACCTCTCCTCCACCTTCGCGCACCAGCTTCACCACCAGGTCGCCCGAATAGCTGTGCGTGATGTCCACGGTCACCGACATCGCGCCAATGGTCCCGCCTTCATTCACGGCGATACTGCTGCTCGCGCCGTTCGGGTCGTTGTCGGGAATCGGAACCTGCGTGGTGCTCGCGTAGCTGCCTGTGGACCCCGTACACGCACCATCGTTCGCGCAGTCCGAATCCTCACAGTCCGCCTTGCCATCGCGGTCGTTGTCCACCCCGTCGTTGCATACTTCCGCTGGCGGCTTCACCTCCGGCAACCCGCTCCCATACGCCGTGAGGAACTCCTCGACATACTTCATCGAGATCCAGCCATATCCGGCGCCGTTGGGGTTGGATACGCCGAACGAGCCCGTGCCCCAGCTATTCTTGAACAAGAAAAACCCCTTCTCCATCACCGGCTTGCCCTCGGCGTCCGTCAGCAGCTTGCCGTCGCCGTCGCGCGACTGGACTTCGAGGTCGTCGTCCCACCCCACCAGGAGGACCGCGTGCCCCGCACGATGCTTCTCACTCTCCTCCTTGTCTTTCGCGTTCGGGTAGGTGACGTACCCCTTGCGCCAGTAGTCCTGGTTGGTCGGCAGCGTCGACGCGCCATGGTTCCATGCCTGGTAGTAGAACGGTCCGCCCACCACCACGCCCACCTTCTTCGTCGTCATGTACGCCTTGATGCTTCGCGCAGTCGAGCTGACCCACCTGCCCCGCGGCAATCGCCAACGCTGCGCCGTCATCGCCGACGCCGGCGGATCCCCGTTCGTATAGCAAATCGTGGGCTGGCTCTCCGATCCGTCGCATCGCGGATCGTTGGCCGTGGTCCACTTCGACGACTCGTACGGCCACGCGGCTTCTTCGACGATCCCGAAGCGATAGATCGCTTCCAGGTTGCGATCTGCGTTCGACCCTTCGGTGTTCGTGTACGCCTTGACCTCGTTCTTCACCGACCACTGCAGGAACTGCTCGGAGAAGTCCGGGTTGGGGATCGTGCCCTCCGTGATGTACAGGTGCTCCATGTACGCTGCCGTGGCGAAGATGGAGCACACGCCTCGACGTCCCTGGCTCTTCACCGGCGACTGTTTGCCCACGAGCTCCAGATACTGAGGCGGATACACCGCGTCCGCCTTGCCCTCTTCCGGCAGGTCGCCCTTGCCGGGCGCCCCGTTCATCAGGTCGTCCAGATTGCTGAGCGGCGCATCCCCGTCCTGGTTCGTCGGCAAGTTCGCCTCCTTCCCCGGAACGTCGGAACTCGACGAACACCCGAAGGCGATGGCGGCAAGAGCCAGAAAACCAGGAACGGAAAGGGAGCGAACTGCCGTGGCGCGCAAACGAATCGTCATCATGCGGCAAGGATACCCACGGTCGTCCGCGCCGGATAGCCCCATCTGCTCGACCGTACAGACAACCCAGCACCCGAATCCCTCGGCGCCCCGGGTCCGATGCGCGAAGCTTGGCCCGAGCACAAGCGATCGGGCACGATCCGACGATGCGTCGGATGCTCTGGACTGGGGCCGTCGGGCTCGTGGCGTGCAGCGCGCCGGCCCAGCCTGCGGCCGAACCCACCACGATTCCGACCGCCACAACACAGGCACGCAACAGCTCACCCGCAGCGCCCCCGCAACCTGCCGCGCCCCCGCCGACGTCGCCACCCGCCGATCCGGTCGCACCCCCGTCTGTCTCCCAGGACGTCGCCTATAGCACCCATCGAATCACGTGGGTCTATGAAGCGCCATCGGTGGCGTCTCGCAAGCTCGGCTACCTGAGCGTAGGGGTGCCCGTGGCGCTGCGCGAGCGCGGACTCCGGTCTGCTTCCGACAAGTGCAGGCGAGGATTCTACGCAGTGCAGCCCACCGGGTTCGTTTGCGCGGACCAGAACGTCACCACCGATCCGTCGCACCCGGTGGTGGCTGCGGTGCGGGAAGTCCAGGGAAAGCAAGACCGGGCGTATCCGTTCCGCTACGGACTGAGCCTGGGAGCGCCCATGTACAACAAGCTCCCGGACCGCAAGACGCACGAGATCGTGATGATGCGCTACCCGAGCCAGCGCAAGCACGTCGGTGATTGGGCCAGGAGCTTCCTCGACATGGACGCCGGGGAGAGCATCCGCGCCGATTCCGAGGTGCCTTCCTTCCTCCGCGACGGCAAGCCCGGGCCGAATGCCACGAACGGCTGGGTTCGAAGGTCGATCCCGCATTCGTCGCTGCTGTCGTACACGCGGGCCTTCGAGCACGATGGTCGTGTCTGGCTGCTCGCTGCCGACTTCTCGGTGGTCCCGGCAGACCGCGTCGTGCCCTTTCGCCGGACGACCTTCCAAGGCGTGGAACTGTCCGAGGGGCAGCGCCTCCCGCTCGCGTGGGCGTGTCGCACCGACCGAGAAAAGCTGCGCATGAGCGCGACGGGCGACCTCGAACGTACAGGCCAGTCATGGTCTGCCCGTCAGCAGGTTCCGCTCAGCGGGCGCTCGACGCAGGTGCGTCGGATACGATACCTCGAGGCCGCGGACGGCACATGGATCGCCGCGTCCAACCTGTGCGAGGCCAGGCAGGTGGACAAGCTGCCGGACGGCGTGGGGAGCGAAGAACGGTGGATCCACCTCTCCATGATGGAGAACACACTCGTAGCGTATCGTGGGCTGCAGCCGGTGTACGCGACCTTGCACTCGCCCGGGCGGGGTGGAACGCACCGGGGCAAGGGAGATGTGCGCCAATACACCACGCCGCTCGGGTCGTTCCCCATCAACTGGAAGGAGCGATGGGCGACCCTTTCGCCCGACCCTGGCGCGCCTACCAGCTTCTGGATCTCGGATGTCCCCGGAGTTCAGTACTTCGCGCAGCCCTATGCGCTTCACGGTGCCTACTGGCACGAGAGCTTCGGAGCTCCGATGAGCGCCGGTTGCCCGAACCTGGCACCGGCCGACGCTGTCTGGCTGCTCGACTTCTCCGACCCACCGCTGCCCGATGGCTGGCAAGCGGTCGGCCCGGCACGGGGACAGAAGGGAACGATGGTGGTGGTCGGCCCCTGACCGCCGCCCTACCGGCTGTCAATCGGATCCGCCACGTGCCAGGGGGCGCCGGATGCGGCGGCAACCAGCGGTCGTGTCCGAATCGCTCCAGGTTGCCTCGACCCCGGGGCGCCAACGGTCGGTGGGCTGCCCCTGGAGCTCGACGTCCCGCGGAGCTGTCGAGACTCATGAGCCAAGGCGATGAGCAACGACGTTCACCCCCCGTTCCGCGGCTGGCTCGAAGCAGCACCAAGCAGTTCGGCACGCGGCTTGCCGCGAGCTGATGCCGTGATCGCGGTCGGTTTCGGGTCGACCGCATGCCTGTGTCAGCCTTGGCCGGTCACCCTCCGAGGCTGTTCAATCCGGAGCGCGGTTGGAGGGCCTGCGTCAAGCCGACCGAGGACCGCCTGCACGGCGCCCACGGCCAGCCTCTCGCGCCCGCCTGCCAGACCAGCCGAGCATCGCAACCAAGCCCGCCCGACGCGCACGGCTGCCAGGTCGCACCGTCTGCAGGTCAGAACGAACAACCAGGCGGCTCGTCGCGTGAGAACACGGCGCCGCTGCTGGATCGCGGGCAGCATGGACCACGGCAACAACCGAGGTCAACGTCGGAAAGGGCGAGCTTGGCGGTGCACGCGAAGCGCTCGCTTTCCTTGTTCGCATTCGTGTTGTCCGCGGTGTGTTGCTCGTTGTCGGGCAACCCGGCAGTTCGTTCAAGAAAACGCCTCCTGCCCGTGGCGACCCGAATCGCTGCGAACCGCCCGGCCCATCCCAGCCGTGCCCATATCCTGTCAATCAAGCAGCAAGCCGGCGCCATGCGCGCCCCGCACCGGCACCCACCAGGCACCTCTTGCGCCCGCCCGCCGCCCGTCCCACCCGACCGAGAACCCTGCGCTCATCGCGCAGTCCGCCTTCCCCAGTTCCTTCTTCCCGCTCACTCGTCCAACAGCCCCTGACCGCCGCCATGCCCGTTGCCAACCAGACCCGCCCAGGTGCTAGGGTTCGCCGGATGACCCAGCGCGATCCGCTCGTCGACCCATGCGTCCCCCCCGCAGGTGTCGAGGCCAACGCTTACCATACCAGCATGGCGCACATGTATCGGGGGGAGGTGCAGCGCATGACGGTCTGGCGGCAACGCCTGGACACAACCAGCAACTGGGCGATCCTGCTGACCTTCGGCATGACGACGTTCGCGCTGGGGTCGCGCGACGTGCCTCACTACATTCTACTGCTGGGTCTTGCGATCATCAGCATTTGCCTGGTGATCGAGGCGCGGCGCTACCGGCACCTGCACCATTCGGAGTGGCGTGTGGCGCTGGTCGAGCACAACTACTTTGCCCGGTTGCTCTCGCCCGGTGACTCGACCCCTGAGCCAGCGTGGCGTCGCATGCTCGCCAAGGACCTGGAGCATCCGCGATTCACCTTGTCGTGGTTCATGGCGACCAGGCTCCGGCTCCGGAAGAACTACCTGATGCTCGTCTACTTCATCACGGCGGCGTGGCTGACCAAGGTGTTCGTGCATCCCCACAGCCCGGCCACCGTGCGCGAGTTCTACGACCGCCTGGCGCTGGGCGACCTGTTCTCGTCGTGGTTCGTGGCGGTGACAGCCGGCTTGTTCATCCTGTGCTGCACCGGGCTCGCCGTCCTGACGCCAACCGAGGATTTCCTGCGCGAGTGGTCGAAGTCGGTGCGTCGCGCCTCGAACCAGGTCGAGATCCTGAAGACTGACCCGTCCGAGCCGGAGTGATCGACCCCGTCCAGCGGTCCACAGGCCGCGAGACAACCTCCGCACGGCAGCGAACGTCTTCGGTCTGGTCGCCAGAGGTGGCCACGAAAAGACGGCACACCCACATCTCGGCATCCGCCCGGCTCCGGGACGCCCGGATGTCCCGTTCGTACTCGGTATGATCGATCGCGACAGGGCAACGAGCCCTCCAAAGGGGGACGCGCCCATCGCGATCGGGGGCAAGGGCCTCGGCAAGGGGTGGCCGAGCCCATCGCGATCGGGGGCAAGGGCCTCGGCAAGGGGTGGCCGAGCCCATCGCGA
>Ga0209018_1001293_pt1 | contig 20549 bp, 15 predicted proteins | sample YNPBryBLVA2012_FD_185814 | JGI IMG/M metagenome (GOLD analysis project Ga0209018, IMG submission 185814) | Anoxygenic and chlorotrophic microbial mat microbial communities from Yellowstone National Park, USA - YNP Bryant BLVA 2012 (SPAdes)... ...
TCCACACTGACCGCCACCATCCAGGATGTCGCCGGCAACACCGTGACGACGGCGACCCACGCGGTCACCTTCTCGCTGAACCCGGCGCTGGGTGCCATCACCGGGCCGGCGAGCGTCGCGGCGGTCAGCGGCGTCGCACGGACCTGGTACCGCGCAGGGACTTCCTCCGGTACCGCCACCATCACCGCCTCAGCCACAGGACTGGCGAGCGGCACGGCAAACATCACGCTCGCCGCGGTGCCCCGCGCTACCCGTATTTTCGGCCAGGCGACCCCCAACATCCTGTTGGCCGACGGTGTTCAGACATCCACCATCCAAGCATCGCTGGTGGATGCCGGCGGTTCGCTCATCACCAGCGCCACGCACACCGTCACCTTTGCGCTCGCCAGCGGTCCAGGTGCCATCGCCGGGCCGGTGAGTGTCGCAGCGGTCAACGGCGTGGCACGCACCTGGTACCGCACCGGGATGTCTTCCGGCACCGCGATTATCGGTGTGACCGCCCCGGGGCTCAGTTCAGCCACGGTCCAGCTCACCCTGCAGCCGATGGGAACTACCGTGTACTTCACGCTCACCACCCAGGTCGTGCCGTCCACGTGGGGTTCGGTGTCGCCATCCAGCGGGACGTTTGTGCAGGGTGCGGTCGTGCAGTTGTTCGCCAATCCGGCCAACAGCAGCTACATTTTCAGCCACTGGCAGATCGGGGCGTCCAGCAGCACCACGAGCCCGCTCGTGCTGACCATGGACTCCGACAAACTCGTGACGGCATACTTCAACGAGGTGCGCATCAATAGGTCTCCGGTGGTATCTATTACCGCCCCAGCAGCCGGTTCCGTGCTGACGGTCAACGCACCGGTCTCCGTCAGCGCAACCGCGTCAGATCCGGACGGCTCTGTGACGCAGGTTCAGTTCAAGGCCAACAATACCCCCATCGCGACTGTCCTGACACAGCCCTACCAGACCGTCTGGACTCCGGCATCCACCGGCACGTTCACTCTCATGGCCACGGCGATGGACGACGAGTTCGCGATGGGGGATTCCCCGGCGGTGGTCGTGTACGTGGTTGTTCCCTCAAGCGGCGGTGCTCCGGACGTTGACGTCAGTCCCGGCGAAGTCGCCGTGCGGGGCGGCGTGGACGGCTACATCCGACCTGATGAACCTGGAACACCGGCGGTCATCTCGTTTGTGCCGACCCGGCCGGGACGGGTGACGCTCGCGGTGTACTCATTGCGCGGAGCGCTGGTCAGGACGCTGGAGACGGAAGCGATCCCGAACCAGGTCGTTCGGCTTGCTTTTGACGGCCGCGGCGCCGGTGGACAGCCATTGGCGGCAGGGGTGTACATCCTGCAGGTCAGCGGCGGCGGGATGGACGCCCGGCGGAAGGTGGTGGTGCTCAGGTAACACGTTCAAGTACCCGCGCAACGGCTTTCAGGCAGGGATGCGCTCCGGCGCATCCCTGTTTTTGTCGCCGGTGCCACCGTGAGCGATCCACTTGCGACAGTGTACTTTTTTTTATAGTTTTTCCGAATGTCGGAATATAAACGCCGCGGCGTATACCGCCGCTCGCACTACTATCGCCTGAGAACGGCCGTCGTCCCGCCGGCCAACATGCCTCGACGTCCGTTTCCCGTCCTGGTCACAGCGCTCATCGCCGCCGGTGCCATTGTCGTCGCCGTCCTCGTCCTGTGGGTGCTGCGCCCCGCCAGCCGGGACCCCGTTTCCGAACCGCAGCGGCTGATTGTTTCATCGGGGACCATTCAGGCGGGTGATGTTCTTTCGTCACTGCTGGAGCGTCACGGGGTGGACCGCTTCGACGCGCGCGAGACGATGCGGGTCTTTGACGCAGCCTACGGGGTGCGACGCGTGCGGGCCGGAACGAAATACGAGCTGTGGCTGACGACGGGAGGAACCCTGGTTCAATTCGGATACTGGACGACTCCCGTGGAACGGGTGTGTGTGGTGCGTTCCAGCTTGGGCGTTTTCTCGGCGGATCGCTGCGAGCTCCCCAGCGAGGAAATGGTTCAGACCGCCTCAGGCACGGTTCGCGGCTCGCTCTACGAATCCATGGTCGCCGTCGGGTTGCCGGCGGGAATCGTCATGGAATTCGCCGAAGTCTTTTCCTGGCAGGTGGATTTTTTGACGGACACCCGGAATGGCGATGTTTTCGGATTGGTGTATACCTGCCAGCAGTACAGCAACGACGAGAAGCGCGACATCCGCATCAGGGCGGCGTACTACCGCGGCCCGGCAGCAGGCGAGCATACCGCCGTGTGGTTCCAGAGCGGCGATGGGAAACTGCGCGGCTACTACAGCGCCGACGGAAAATCACTCAGGAAGCTCTTCCTGCGCTCACCCCTGCGCTACAGCCGTGTCTCGTCGCACTTCAGTCGCAAACGCTACCACCCTGTGCTGCGGTACTGGAGACCGCACCACGGCACCGATTTCGTGGCACCGGTGGGCACCCCGGTTTCCGCGATCGGATCGGGGCGGGTGGTACACGCCGGTTGGAAGGGGGGGTACGGCAACACCGTCATCATTAGACACAACGCCACTTACCGGACGCTGTACGGGCACTTGCGCGGCATCGCACGGGGGATCCGTGTCGGCACAGCGGTAGCGCAGGGACAGACCATCGGCTACCTTGGGAACACCGGGGTTTCCACCGGTCCCCACCTGCACTTCGAGGTGCACAGCAACGGGGTTCCTGTCAACTTCATGACCCTCAAGTTTCCGCCGGCCGAGGCGATACCGCCATCCTACCGCGCAGAATTCTCCAGTCAGACCGCGCCGTACCTCGCACACCTGCCGCGCTGAGCGCCGCCCAACCGAAAACGCACATCCCGCCCGCAACAGCCCCTTCCCCGCGATCCCCGGCTTACTTGATGTACTGCGGTCGTGCGGTATACTTGGTGTGCAGCAGCTGGTGCGACTTTTTACCCAGCGGTTTTCCGAGGTATTGCCCGTAGAGCTGCTGGATGTGCGGGTTCTCGTGCGATGCCCGTACCGGGTGTTTCCGGTCATCCAGGTACAACCCCTCGGCACGTTTGCGCCGGAACTCGTCGGTCACCCCGTACGGCTGTCCGCCGCCGCCGATGCACCCGCCGGGGCAGGCCATCACCTCGATGAAGTGGTACGCAGGTTCGCCGCCTTTCAGCTTGGACTCCCGCACCCGATCCAGTACGTATTCCACGTTGCGCAGACCGTGCGCCACTGCGATGCGCACCTTCGTTCCCTTGACATCCATCGTGCATTCCTTGACGCCGTCCAGTCCGCGCACCGGCGTGATATCCACCGATGCCGGCAGCGAACCCGTGATGAAAAAGTGTGCCGTGCGCAGCGCGGCTTCCATGACGCCGCCGGTCGCGCCGAAAATGACGCCTGCGCCGGCGTAGTCGCCCATGATGTGGTCAGGATCCTCTTCCGGCAGATCGCGGAAATCAATCCCCGCCTGCTTGATCATGCGCGCCAGTTCGCGGGTCGTCAGAACGACGTCAATGTCCTGGGTTCCCGAAGAGTACATCTCTCCGGCCCGTGTGATCTCGTACTTTTTGGCGGTGCACGGCATCACCGCGACATTGAAGATGCGCTTGACGTCCAGGTTGTGTTTTTCCACGAAGTAGGTTTTTGTCAGCGCGCCCAGCATCGCCTGGGGGGACTTGCAGGAGGAGAAGTGCCGGATCATGTCCGGGTGGAACTTCTCCATGAAGTCCACCCAGGACGGACAGCACGTGGTGATGAGCGGCAGATCCGTCGGACGTTTGCGGAACCGTTCCTCGAACTCCGCCGCCTCCTCCATGACGCAGACGTCTGCGCCGAAGCTGGTGTCGAACACCGTCTTGAACCCCAGCCGTCGCAGGACGGCGTACGTCTTGCGGGTCAGCAGTTCGCCCGGTTCGTACCCGAACGCCTCGCCCAACGCGACGCGGACCGCCGGGGCGATCTGCACCACGGCGTGCGTCTCGGGGTTGCTCAGGGCGTTCCACACCGTCCGGGTGTCGTCCTTCTCAAAGATGGCACCCGTGGGACAGTGTGCCGAACACTGCCCGCACTTGACGCACGGGGAATCCGCCAGGGAAATGTCGCCCGCCGGGGCCATGCGCGTCTCGAATCCGCGGTGCAGCAGCGACAGCGCCCAGACGTCCTGAATGTCCTGGCACACCTCGGTGCACCGGCCGCACTTGATGCACTTGCGCGGTTCCAGCGTCACCGCCCGGGTGGTCTCGTCGCGCGGCGCCTCCTGCAGGTGCTTGGCGAACTCTTCCTCGCGGATGCCGAAATCCGCCGCCAGCTTCTGCAGTTCGCAGGTGCCGTTGCGCCCGCAGGTCAGACACTCGTTGGGATGCGCCGAGAGAATCAGTTCCACCACCGACCGGCGTACGGCCACGATTTCCGGATCGTGGGTGATGATGTCCATGCCCTCCTCGATGGGTGTGCAACAGGCGCGCAGCATCTTGGCGGAACCCTTGATGCGCACCACGCATATCCCGCAGGCTGCGGTGGGGGGGAGATCCGGGTGCTTGCACAGCGTGGGGATGCGCACCTGCACCTTGCGCGCGGCATCCAGGATGGTCGTTCCGTCGGGAACCTGTACGAGGATGTCGTTGATTCGTGCGTTGATCATGGTCGTTCAGGCTCCTTTCACCGCGCCGAACTTGCACACATTGTAGCATTGGCCGCACTTGATGCACAGCTCCTGGTTGATCGTGTAACCGACGGTGCGGTCGCCGCTGATTGCCTTGACCGGGCAGCTCTTCATGCACAGGCTGCAGCGCTTGCAGGCGTCCGGCAGGATGGTGTATGTCACCAAAGCCTTGCACTTGCGCGCCGGGCAGCGCTTGTTGACGATGTGTTCCTTGTACTCGTCCTCGAAGTACCGCAGCGTGGACAGCGCCGGATTCGCGGCGCTCTGGCCCAGTCCGCACAGCGACGCCTTCTGCATCGCCTGGCCGATGCTGCGGATCTTGTCCAGGTCGGCCAGTTCGCCGCGACCCTCGCTGATCTTGGTGTAGTAGTGCAACAGCTGGTAGGTGCCGATGCGGCACGGTGCGCACTTGCCGCAGGACTCATCCACGCAGAACTGCAGGTAGAACTTCGCGATGTCTACCATGCAGTTGTCCTCATCCATGACGATGAGCCCGCCGGATCCCATGATGGATCCCAGCTTGCCCAGATTTTCGTAGTCCACTGGGCTGTCCAGGAACCGCGCCGGGATGACACCGCCGGACGGTCCGCCGGTCTGCACCGCCTTCAGGGGCTTGCCGGACGCGACCCCGCCGCCGATGTCGTACACGATCTCGCGCAGCGAGATCCCCATGGGGACCTCGATGAGTCCGGAGTTGCGGATCATGCCCGTCATCGCGAACACCTTGGTGCCCGCCGACTGCGTGGTGCCCACCGCGGCGAACGCCGCCCCGCCGCGTCTCAGGATGAACGGCACGTTCGCCCACGTTTCCACATTGTTGATGGTGGTCGGCTTGCCCCATAAGCCCTTCACCGACGGGAACGGGGGACGCGGCCGCGGGGTCCCGCGCTTGCCTTCCACCGAGGCGATCAGCGAGGTCTCCTCACCGCACACAAACGCTCCTGCGCCCAACCGCACCTCGAAATCGAACGAGAACGCACTGCCCAAAATCCTCTCGCCTACGAATCCACGTTCGCGCGCCTGGATGATGGCTTTTTCCATGCGCGTCACCGCCAGGGGATACTCCGCCCGGATGTACAGGATCCCGTGTGCGGAACCCATGGCGTATCCTCCGATGAGCATGCCCTCCAGCACCGCGTGTGGGTCCCCTTCAAGGATGGACCGATCCATGTAGGCGCCCGGATCACCTTCGTCGCCGTTGCAGATGACGTACCGCGGCGTCGCCTGTTGCCGCGCGGTCAGCTGCCACTTCAGCCAGGTGGGGAACCCGGCACCGCCGCGCCCGCGCAGACCGGACGCTTTCATCTCTTCGATCACCTGCTCCGGGCTCATCGTTAGCGCCTTGCGCAAGCCTTCGTAGCCGCCGGCGGCGATGTAGTCATCAATGCTGTCCGGATCGATAGTTCCGCAGTTGGCCAGCACCAACCGTGCCTGCTTGTTCGGATCGGTGGTCAGTTGCAACCGGGCGAGATCCCGCGCGCCCAGCACGGCCTCCACCAGTTCCGGCAGGTCGGCCGGTGTAATATTCGCGTACAATTTACCGCCGGGCAGCACCTTAGCCACCACGCCCTTGTCGTACACCCCGATATCCGCCACACGAACCACCTGAATGGCATCCTGCAGACCCCGCTCGGTCAGCAGCGTCAGCAGCGAGGTGTATATCTCACGCGTGGCGTCACGTTTCGCCGTGGCGCCGGTATCCTTTATAAAAACGATGGGTCGTTGCATATTCATGTGCGCGGCACCCCTTCGTACACGTAGTCCTGAACGATCATCTTGCCCATCACGTGCTTGTCCAGGATCTTGACGGCGACATCCCGGTTCACCTTCCCGTAAATCACCGTCGGCAACCCTTCCACCGCCACCTCAACCAGCGGTTCCGCGTAGCACATGCCGACACAGCCGCACTTCAGTACCGGGATGTTCAGGTTGCGGCGAGCCACTTCCTGCGTGAGTGTGTTGAACACCTCCTGCGCGCCCGCCGCCAGCCCGCAGGTGCTCATCCCCACCTTAATGTAGTTGACCGTCGCCATACCCGCGTTCATGACAGCGCCGCCTCCTCGTCCTTCTCCCGTCCGAACTGCGACAGGATCTCGGTTACCTGGCTCTTGGTAACTTTTCCGAACACTTTGTCGTCTATCATCATGACCGGCGCCAGACCGCAGCAGCCCAGACACCGAACCACGTCCAGCTGGAACAGACCGTCCGATGTGGTGCCGCCCTCCTTGACGTTCAACACATCCTTCAGCTCTTCCAGAACGTCCGGCGCTCCGCGCAGGTAGCAGGCCGTACCCATGCACACCGAGATACGGTGCTTGCCCGGCGCTTTCAGTTTGAAGTAGTGGTAAAAGGTCAGTACTTCGTAGATTCGTGCCAGGGGGATATCCAGCAGGCGCGCGATCTCCAGCGACATCTCCCGCGGAACATACCCCAGCCGGTTCTGCACCTCGTGCAGGATCATGATCAAACTGCCATCCTTGCCCTTCCAGCGGGCGACGACCTGCTCCAACTGGTCAGACCACGATTTGTTCATACAAGCGACATCTCCTTCCGCTGGGCGGATCCGGCCGCAGCCGTTCAGCTCCGGCTCCAGTATTGTTCAAAAAATCACAAAAATTCGTCACAAACAACTCAACCAAGACAGTCTCCTGAGGATCTCCTGTGAGTCTCGAGCAGGGGAACAGCGCAGAGCGTTGCGCCGGAGATACTGCAACCGCAGCGATGCGGTGTCATACGATGTTGACGAAAGAACACCGACGACCACGCAGCCGATATTTCAATTCTTACCACATTCAGAATCCGAAATCAAGTGTACGCCCGAAAAACCCGCTGCGTTGATCCTGGCCCGCCCACTGTCCCACCGGTTCGTGCGACGGTGCACCGGCCGGCTGAGAACAGCATTCCTTCCAGCATCCTTGCACTTGCCCATCCATTTTTGATACCACAACAACCAAGCAACCCTGAACATGCGCACACGCACATTCCCCGAACCATATCCGCGTGCTTTCTTCCGCCGTGACTCCGCCACGGTCGCCCGGGAACTCCTCGGCGGTTTCGTCATACGCCGCCTTCCTGACGGCGTCGTCATTGCCCGTATTGTTGAGACCGAAGCCTACGGCGGTTTGGACGACCTCGGCTGCCACGCAGGCCGCTTCGGGCGCACCCCGCGCACCGAACCGCTCTTCGGTCCCGTCGGGTATGCGTACGCGTACCCCGTTCACATGAACGTCTTCTGCTTCAACGTCATTGCGCACCCGCCCCGCGGCATCGGCGGCGTCCTCTTCCGCGCCCTTGAACCGGTACACATCACCCCATCGGTCCTGGACAATATCCGCGCCCGCAGCCCGCACCCCGCGGAACGCATCTTCAACGGCCCCGGCAAACTCTGCCGTGCACTCGCCATCAACTCATCGTTCAACCGCCGCGACCTGCTCAATCCCGCCGCCGACCTGTACCTCGCCCGCGGCCCGCGCATCCCCGACGACCGCGTCGCGGTCGGCCCCAGGATCAATATTCCTTACGCCCGCCACTGCATCGCCTGGCCACTGCGCTTCACCGAACGGCGATCGCGGTTCCTGTCGCGCCCCTGATCACACCGGTACCGCACCCGTTCGTCACCTCAGGTCAACAGCACCATCCTGCGGCTTGTTTTCCCGCTCGAAAAGAGGTACCTGTTGTACATGCGGGTTCCTGCCCGCCGGTACTGCGTACCGTGCGGCACGGTGCAACAATTCCGCGACCGCCGGCGTACTTACCGGACAGGCAGACCCGGCGGGGATGAACCCTGATCCGGGATAACCGCGACCCGGCGGTCGGACCACGTACCGGGACCGTGCACTTCCGGGAGGACCACACCATGATGTACCTTGTTGCAGGAGTTTGCGGAGCGATCATCGGTGCGCTCATCACGTGGTTCGCCGTCGGCAGACGTGTGGCGGCGCTCCAGGCGACCGCCGACGAACGTCTTGCCCAGCAGCAGCGTGCCGCCGACGAACTCGCCGCCCTGCGCAGTGCGCTGACGCAGGAACAGACCGCCCGCGTCAAGGCGGAGACCCAGCTGTCTGAAACCGTCCGCCGCCTGGAAGAGGAACGCCAGCTCCTGGAACAGGCGCAGGCCAAACTCGCCGACACCTTCAAGGCGCTGGCCGGCGAGACGCTCACCGCCAGCACCGGCGAGTTCCTCAAACTGGCCAAAGAAACGCTGGATAAAACGTTGGCCGAAGCCCGGGGCGACCTCGGCAAACGCCAGGAAGCCATCCAAGGCCTGGTCAAACCGCTGGAGGACACCCTGCGCAAGTTCGAGGAACAGGTGCGTGTGATCGAGAGCAAACGCGACACCGCCTACGCCACCCTCACCGAACAGCTGCGCGCCATGACCGCCAGCGAACAGCAGCTGCAAAAGGAAACCGCCAACCTGGTCACCGCCCTGCGCAAACCCCAAGTGCGCGGCCGCTGGGGGGAACTCACCCTCAAACGCGTCGTTGAACTGGCCGGCATGTCCGGACGCTGCGATTTTATGGAACAATCCACCACCGTCAGCGATGAAGGCCGCATCCAGCGCCCCGACCTGATCGTGCGCCTGCCCGGCGACCGGGAGGTGGTCGTTGACGCCAAGGTGTCCCTGGACGCATACCTGGACGCCGTCGCCGCCGAAACCGACGAAGCGCGCGCCGCCGCCCTCAAGCGCCACGCCGACCAGGTCCGCACCCACATGAACACCCTCGCATCCAAAGCGTACTGGACCCAGTTCACCCGCGCACCTGAGTTCGTCGTCATGTTCATCCCGGGTGAATCCTTCTTCAGTGCGGCGCTGGACGTCCACAAGACCCTCATTGAAGACGGCCTCGCCCAACGCGTCGTCATCGCCACGCCGACCACTCTCATCGCGCTGCTGCATGCCGTGGCCTTCGGCTGGCGCCAGGAACAGATCGCCCGCAACGCCCAGACTGTCAGCGAACTGGGACGGCAGCTCTACGAACGCATGCGCATCATGGCCGAACACCTCGGCGACATCGGCAAGGGCCTCAAGAAGGCCACCGAGTCCTACAACAGCGCCGTGGGTTCGCTGGAGACCCGCGTGCTGCCCGCGGCGCGCAAGTTCAAGGATCTGGGCGTCACCGCCGGCGAGGACATCGTCGCCCTGTCTCCGGTGGACACCGCCCCGCGTGCGCTCACCGCCCCAACCGCCGACGAATCCGGCGACTGACGTCGGGCTGCGTGCGGGTATCCCCGACGACGCAGCAGCCGCCCCCGACAGCCGCGGAGACGGTGTGTTCGCTCAAAAAACGCGCGCATGACGCAGGAACCGCTCCGACCGGAGAAGAGGCTCCGGACTGCTACGGATGGTGCGTGGCTACGCCGGACTTTGACCCGCAGGCCGTCGAGCGCACGGCGGATTCCGCATACACAAGGAGCACCTCCGATGCGAAAACTCATCCGCGCGACAACCGCGGCAAACATACTCCTGGGCATCTACGGATTGCTGGGGATTTTCCACCTGCTGGTGCTGGCCCGCGTTGTTCCGTCCGATATCGTCTGGGGCGGTCGTATGGGAAACGCACCGGCCGATCCGATCACCCTGGAAACCATCGCACTGGCCGTCACCGCGCTTTTCGGCGTCATAACCGCCGCAAAAGTTGACTACATCAAAGTCGGCAACCTCAAACAAGCCGTCGGCATCCTGGTGTGGCTTGTCTTTGTTTACTCTCTGCTCAACATCGCGGGCAACCTTGCCTCCGGCTCCCCCGTTGAAAAAGCGGTGTTCACACCGGTCAGCGTCGCGGTCGCCGTCCTGCTCTTCCGGCTGGCCATGGAAAAATGATTGCAGATCCTCAACACCTGTCCTCAGCCCCGCACCCAACCGGCATCCCGCCACGCCGCATCTCGTGGTCATCACGAACGGAGTCGCTCACGCGAACCAACCGACGGTTCCCTCTGTACGGACTCCCGCAGCGGTTGCTTTCCGACTGCAAAATGATATATTTACAGCATCAACCTCAGCGCCGGCGGCGATGTCCTGCGTCCAGCACAATGCCCCGCGTCCCCGCCCAACGGAATGTGGGGGGCGTCAAAAGAGCAGGCATATGCTTAAAAAAGAAGATCGTGAAACGAGAGAGCATGTGACCATAGAGAGTCGGAAGTATTTTTGGTCTGGACACAACCCGTGTAGCAGAACATGCCAAGCACATCCTCAGCAAAACGCCCATGAATAACAAGGAACAAAAAGCTCCCAACAATGCCGCATCCACCTCCGCCACCATAGGCTACGAGGCCGAACTATGGCGCCTAGCCGACACCCTGCGCGGCAGCATGGACGCCGCTGAGTACAAGCACGTCGTTCTCGGTCTCATCTTCCTCAAGTATATCTCCGACGCTTTCGAGGAGCAGCATGCGAAGCTCGTCGCGGAGAAAGCCCAGGGCGCCGACCCCGAAGACCCCGACGAGTACCGTGCCGTCAACATCTTTTGGGTGCCGGCCGAGGCGCGCTGGGCGCACCTGAAGGTCCAAGCCAAGCAGCCCACCATCGGCCGGCTCGTGGACGACGCCATGACCGCCATCGAACGCGACAACCCGGCGCTCAAGGGCGTTCTGCCCAAAGACTACGCCCGCCCCGCGCTCGACAAATCGCGCCTCGGCCAGCTCATTGATCTCATCACCAACATCCGGGTCGGCGACGAGGCAAGCCGCGCCAAGGACGTGCTCGGCCGCGTTTACGAATACTTCCTCTCCCAGTTCGCCAGCGCCGAGGGCAAGAAGGGCGGCGAGTTCTACACCCCGCGCTGCGTGGTGAAGCTGCTCGTCGAGATGCTCGAACCCTACCGCGGCCGCGTTTACGACCCCTGCTGCGGCTCCTCGGGCATGTTCGTGCAGTCCGTCGAGTTCATCCGCGCCCACGCCACCGGCAACGGTAACGGTGGCAAAACCCCTAAAGGATCGAAGGCCGACATTTCCATCTACGGTCAGGAATCCAACTACACCACCTGGCGGCTGGCCAAAATGAACCTCGCCATCCGCGGCATCGAAGGCCAGATCGCCCACGGCGACACCTTCCACAACGACCGGTTCCCAGACCTCAGAGCCGACTTCATTCTCGCCAACCCGCCCTTCAACGTCTCCGACTGGGGCGGCGAGCGCCTGCGCGACGACAAACGCTGGAAATACGGCGTGCCGCCCGCCGGCAACGCCAACTTCGCCTGGGTCCAGCACATCATCCACCATCTCGCGCCCACGGGCGTCGCCGGCTTCGTGCTCGCCAACGGCTCCATGTCGTCCAACCAGTCCGGCGAAGGTGAAATCCGCAAGAACATCATCGAAGCCGACCTCGTGGACTGCATGGTCGCCCTGCCGGGCCAGCTCTTCTACTCAACGCAAATCCCGGCGTGCCTCTGGTTCCTGGCCCGCGACCGTAGGGGCGGGTCACCGACCCGCCCGATGCGCGACCGCCGCGGCGAGATTCTCTTCATTGATGCCCGCAAGATGGGCCGCATGGTGGACCGCACCCATCGCGAGCTGACCGACGAGGACATCGCCAAAATTGCTAACACCTACCACGCCTGGCGCGGGGAGAAAGACGCCGGGGAGTACGCCAACGTGCCCGGCTTCTGCAAGAGCGCCACGCTGGAGGACATCCGCAAACACGGCTACGTCCTGACGCCGGGCCGCTACGTCGGCGCCGCCGAACAGGAAGAAGACGACGAACCGTTCGACCAGAAGATGCAACGGCTGGTGGCGCAACTGCGCGAGCAACAGGCCGAAGCCGCCAAACTCGACGCCGCCATCGCCGCCAACCTCAAGGAGCTGGGCTTCTGGGAGATGAAACCATGACACCTGAGAGGCTCCAGGAACTGATCGCCGCCGGCGAATCGCTCGACGTCGAGTTCAAGGGCGAAGAACGGGCGCCGCTTTCCGATCGTGATCTCGTCGAAGCTGTCCTGTGTCTGGCCAATCGCACCGGGACGGAGCCAGCGTGGCTCATCGTCGGCGTCGAAGACGATGGCCGCGTCACCGGGGCGCGGCCAAGGCATGGCGAGGTGACCGACACGGACCGAGTCGCGGCCCTGATTGCCAGCCGCACCCGCCCGCCGATCGCCGTGCAGGTCGAGCTTGCAACGATCCACGGCCGAACTGTGCTTGTCATTGAAGTGCCGCCACAACGGCAGCCGGTGGCGACCAGCGAAGGGGTGTTTCTGCGCCGCACGCTCGCCGGCGATGGCAAACCCGCTTGTGTGCCGATGGACGGCAACGCCGTGCTGTCTTTGCAGGCCGACCGCGGCTTGCTCGACCCCTCGGCGCAGATCATCCCCGGGGCACGTTGGGAAGATCTCGATCCACTCGAATTCGAACGCCTCCGCCGCTGCGTGAGCGAGCGGCGCGGGCGCAGCGATGAGTCCCTGCTCGACCTGCCCGATCTGGAACTGGCCAAGGCGCTCGGTGTGGTGGATGCCAACGGCGACGTGCGCGGCGTGCGCCAAGCCGCCCTGCTGCTCTTTGGCAAGCAGGAAGCGCTTCGTCGTTTCGTGCCCGGGCATGAGGTCGCTTTCCAGTCGCTGCGCGGGTTGGAGGTGGAAGTCAACGACTTCTTCCGTTGGCCGCTCTTGCGCGTGATGGAAGAGATCGAGGCGCGGATCCGGGCCCGCAACCGGGAGCAGGAACTTATGGTGGGTCTGCTGCGCGTGGGCGTGCCGGACTACCCGGAGCGGGCTTTGCGGGAAGCGTTGGCCAACGCCCTGATTCACCGCGACTATCTGCGCTTGGGGACCGTGCACTTCCAGTGGCAGACCGACCAAATCGAGATCACCAACCCCGGCGGCTTCCCGGAAGGCGTGCGCCTGGACAACCTGCTGGTGACCGCGCCCCGCCCACGCAACCCTCTCTTGGCCGACGCCTTCAAGCGCGCCGGCATCGTCGAGCGCACCGCCCGCGGCATTGACACCATCTTCTACGAGCAGTTGCGCAACGGCCGGCCCGCCCCGTCCTATGCGCGCAGCAACGAGGCCACGGTCAGCGTCGTCATCCCCGGCGGCGCGGCCAACCTCGACTTCGTGCGCCTGCTGGTCACCGAATCCCAGCAGGGACGCGTGCTCGCGCTCGATGAGCTGCTCATTCTCAATGCGTTGTGGCAGGAACGCAGCCTCACCACCGACGCGGCAGCGCACCTCACCCAGAAGCCCGAAGCCGAGACCCGCGCCACCCTGCATCGGTTGCTGGAGGCAGGACTCATCGAAGAACGCGGCCAGAAGAAGGGCCGCACTTGGCACCTTTCCGCGGCAACCTACCGGCTGCTCGGCGACAAAGCCGGCTACGTCCGCCAGCGCGGCTTCGAGCCGTTGCAGCAGGAGCAGATGGTGCTGCAATACGTGGAAAAGCACGGGCGCATTACCCGACGCGAGGCGGCGGAGTTGTGTCGGCTCGGTCCCTACCAAGCGACCCGCCTGCTGGCCCGTCTAGTGGAAGGCAACCGCCTTGTCCGCCACGGCATACGAAAGGCGGCATGGTATGCGCGGGGGCCAAAATTATGAGCGCGCTCATAAGCCGCACATTACCGCACATAAAAATGAGCGCCGTTCACTTCGGACGCCGCATGCTTTTTGCGGCGGTGTCCGCCAAACCGCCCGCCGAAGCCGCCAAACTCGACGCCACCATCGCCGCCAACCTGAAGGAGCTTGGTTATGACGGGTGATCTTCGCTGCGTTGAATATGGACCGGCCTTCAGCGCCTTGGTAAACGCTGCGTTTAACATGAGGCGAAAACCGACCCATGATTAACGCAGGCGAAAACAAACAATCCCGCGCCGGCCGTTACGTTCAGCAGCCCGCCGGCTACCGCGCCTTCATCCCGGCGCCGTTGCCGCCCGACCCGCCGGTGGATTTGGCGGGTCCGCTACGGGCGCTGCTGTCTGAGGCCGATTACGCGCTGGGCCGGCTGGACGGGTCCATCCTCACTTTGCCCAATCCCGACCTCTTCGTTTTCATGTACGTCCGGAAGGAAGCCGTGCTTTCCAGCCAGATCGAAGGCACGCACAGCTCCCTGCAAAACCTCTTGGCAGCAGAAGCGCGGCTGCACGATCCGAATGCGCCAGCCGACGTTTCCGAAGTCGTCAATTACGTCCGGGCCATGAACCACGGCTTGGCCCGCCTGGCTGAATTGCCCGTCTCCGTGCGGCTTATCCGCGAGATTCACGCCGAGCTGTTGCGCGGCGTGCGCGGCGGGCGGCTCACGCCGGGCGAACTGCGCACCTCGCAGAACTGGATCGGCCCGGCCGGCTGCACGTTGCGGGAAGCGACCTTCGTGCCCCCGCCCCCGCACGAAGTGCCGCAGGCGCTTTCCGACCTCGAACGTTTCCTGCACTCCGACAGCCCCTTGCCCGTGCTCGTCCAAATCGGCTTGGCGCACGCACAGTTCGAGACCATTCACCCCTTCCTCGACGGCAATGGTCGTCTGGGACGCTTGCTCATCACTTTTTTGCTGACCGAGCGCAAACGACTTGCCCGTCCGGTTCTCTACCTCTCGCACTACTTCAAGCGCCATCGCGCCGAATACTATGACCGTCTCCAGGCCGTGCGCGACACGGGCGATTGGGAGGGCTGGCTCGCCTTCTTCCTGCGCGGCGTGGCCGAGGTCGCCCACCAGGCGACGCAGACCGTCGCGGCCATCCTTCGCACGCGCGAGGACTACCGCGCCCGCATCACTGAGAATCTCGGCCGCGCCGCGGGCAATGGCCACCAGATCATGGAAAGACTGTTCGATCATCCCATCGTGACTGTCAACACCGTGCGCGAGTGGCTTGGCGTGACGCCAGCCGGTGCGAACCAGCTCGTCAACCGCCTCGTGGACGTCGGTGTCCTGAGCGAGATCACCGGCTACGCGCGCAACCGGCGCTTCTGCTTCGAGCCCTATTTGCGGCTGTTCGAGGAGCCTGAGGAGGGACGGGCATGAGACCGAAGGGACGAAATGCCATGACTCGCGAACAGCAGGCCGAGGCCGCCTGCCTGCCGGGCAGGCAGGCCAACCTGAAGGAGCTGGGGTATGGCGGGTGAGTTTGCCGAGACGACGCTTGGACGGCTGATGTCGTTCGCGAATGGCCGCTCAAGCCCTGAGCGAGCCGATGGCTTGCCGTATCCGGTCTACGGCTCAAACGGAGTGATTGGGTGGGCCGCAGAAGCCAATGCAGATGCGGGTTCGATCGTCATCGGTCGAGTGGGCAGCTACTGCGGTTCGCTTTACTTCAGCAAGCAGCGCTGCTGGGTCACGGATAACGCCATTCGTGCAACTGCGCTCGATGGCAACGATTCTAGGTTCCTGTTCTACTTGCTCAGCACGCTTGGCTTGAACAACTGGCGTGCGGGTTCAGGCCAACCGCTGCTGAATCAGGACATACTCAGTCGCATTCCTGCCGCGGTCCCCGAACCGATCGAGCAGCGCGCCATCGCCCACATTCTCGGCACGCTGGACGACAAGATCGAGCTGAACCGGCGGATGAGCGAGACGCTGGAGGCTACTGCCCGCGCCCTCTTCGAATCATGGTTTGTTCGCTTTGATCCTGTCAGACGCAACATGGCCCGAAAGGGGCGCGGGCAACCCTCACCCGCCGCTTCGCGTCACCCTCTCCCACTGGGAGAGGGCCGGGGTGAGGGTGTGGTCGAAAGCCACGCTTTCGACCACTTATTCCCCGACCGCCTCGTGGACTCCGAGCTGGGGGAGATTCCGGAGGGGTGGGAGGTGAAGCCGATCGGCGATTTGACGGAAGTTCTCGGCGGCAGCACTCCGAGGACTGACCGGGCTGAATACTGGGAAGGGGGCACGCATCATTGGGTCACGCCGAAGGACTTGTCGGGGCTTTCGATGCCGGTGCTGCTCGATACAGAGCGAAAAATCACCGACGCCGGTCTGGCCCAGATCAGCTCCGGCTTGCTGCCGAAGGGCACGGTGCTTCTTTCGTCTCGTGCGCCCATCGGCTATCTCGCCATCGCCGAAGTGCCCGTCGCTGTTAATCAGGGATTCATTGCGATGAAGCCACGTCCGGGCATATCGAACCTGTTCCTGTTGCGTTGGGCCAGTGCGGCTCACGAGGAGATAGTCAGCCATGCGAACGGCTCGCCATTTCTGGAGATCAGCAAGTCCAACTTCAGGCTCATTCGTGTCGTCGCGCCTTCAGCCCCCGTCATGGACGCCTTTGATCGTGTGACGCGTCCGATGTATCTCAAGGTCGTCGAGCACGAACGCGAGTCCCGCACCCTCGCCGCGCTGCGGGATGCGCTGCTGCCGAAGCTGATTTCCGGGGAGATTCGGGTAAAGGATGCGGAACGGTTTTTGAAGGAGAGAGGGCTATGAGCGAAACCAACACACAACCCAAGGACTGCTTCGAGATTGGCGGTGAGGACCTGCTCACGCCAGCCCCGGTTGAATCCGTTCAAGAGAGCGCAGCGGCTGAAGATACACCGCCTCTGCCGTTGCCACGCGAGACGCTCGACGATATCCGCGTCCGCGTCGGGACGCTCCTCAAGACGGAGACCGTGTCGTTCCTGCTCGGTGCGGGCGCTTCAGTGGATTGCGGGGGACCACTGATCGGCACGATCCCGCTGATGGTCGAGCAGGCCATCCTTAAGGAAGGCATTACGGGCGACAAGAAGCCGCGCATTCGACGCTGGCTCGTGATTTTCTACGTCGCGGTGCGGCATTGCGCGGGCAACACGGACACGCCGATTACTCGTGACGAGATCATTGCACGTCGAGAAACGCTGAAAGGCGCTCACGCGGAAAAACTGCCGGCCAATTTTGAGCAAGTGCTTGCGACCCTGCATCGCTGGCGTGCGGCTCTCCCAAAAGCCGGAGGGCGGCTGCGTCTTGATGGCACCCCTGGACTCGATGCCAAGTCGGAAGACCTCGACGAATGCCTGCATCACGCGACGCGTGCGCTGGCGCGAGCTTGTCAGCTTCCGACGTCCGGCAAAGAGGACGGACTCGCTGTCTTCAAGGCCCTCGTGCGCAAGCTCCTCACGCGTCCGCTCAACCTCAAGCGCGTGAACGTCTTCACGCTCAACTACGACACGCTCGTTGAGCAGGCTTCTGACGCCGAGGGGGTCGTGCTGTTGGACGGCTTCGTCGGTACCCAGCGCCGCATCTTCCGGCCCGAGAGCTACGAGCAGGATCTCTACTTCCCGGCGGAGACGACGGAAGGCCGCGTCCACCGTTTCGACCGGGTGCTGCACCTCTACAAGCTGCACGGCTCGATCACGTGGACTGCGAACGAACCTTCGATTGACGATCCCTACGGCGTCCAAGCCGGTGTTTTCGACCAGGACGGGAAGCAACCTCTCCTGATTTACCCGACGCCAGCCAAATACGGCGAGACGCTGGGCTCGCCCTACTCGGAGCTGTTCCGCCGCTTCGCTGCCGCGCTCGCTCGGCCGCAGTCGGTACTGTTCGTGATCGGCTACGGCTTCGGCGACGAGCACGTGAACGCGGTTATCCGTCAGGCTCTCGCCGTGCCGAGCTTCACCCTCGTCATCGTGGATCCGGCGCCGAAGAGCGACTTCGTGAAGGCGCTACGGAAGCAGAAGGATCGACGCGTATGGATCGCGGAGGGGCCGAGACTGGGAACCCTTGCGGGGTTCGTGGCGCAAGTCCTTCCCGACCTGCGGGACGAGGAAATCCGCAAGAAGGTGCTCGCCACCCACCGCGCACTCGCGAAGAACAGCCCCACGCAGGGGGACACTCCCAATGGCGACTGATTTTGAAATAGGGCGCGTTGTCGCTGTGGACACCGCGCAGGTAACCATTGAGCTGAACCAAGACCTCAAAGGGATGAGCCGGAGCACCTATGAGGGCCCTCAGGAAGTTGGACGCATCAACTCCTACGTGATCATCCCAGTGGGCGCGCGGCGTCTCGTTGCGATGGTGACTCGTGTAGTGCTCGTAGAAGAGGCGGAGTTGAAGGCCGACCGGACGATGGTGGCGCTTCCCGCCGCCCGGCGCCTGATGAAGGCGACACTCATCGGCACCATTGACGGCGAAAAGTTCCGGCAGGGAGTTTCGCTCTTTCCGGTGCTCGACAACCCCGTTCACCTGGCCGGACGGGCCGACCTCGATGCGATCTTCGGCCCGATCGAGCAGGACGCGGCGGCGGCGCAAGACCAGAAAAAGCCCGGCTACTGCATTCCGATTGGCGAATCTGCCGTCGTGCCGGGGCGCCCCGTCCGAATCAACCCGGATGCCTTTTTCGGAAAACATGCTGCCATTTTAGGCAGTACTGGCTCTGGTAAGTCATGCACAATTGCCAGCCTTATACAGGCTATTCATGAACATCACAACCTGAGGAGGACAACCATCGTAATCTTGGACACCAACGGCGAGTACCAAGCAGCGTTCGAGAAACAGAACAAAGACGGTAAACCAAGGATGGTATATATCCCTTCCGATCCCGCCAAAGTAAGCGACCGGCTTGTGATTCCGTATTGGTTTATGAACGCTGACGATTTCGTGCGGCTTTTTCAGGCATCTAAAGGCGTGCAACGCCCGGTGCTTCTGGAGGCGCTACGTCTTGCAAGGAACGACACGGGCACCGCCTCGCCCCTTGTCGTCTTGCGGGAGGAAGTTATCCACGAGCTCAATCGCATCTGGTCGCTCTCGGGAAAGGACGAGAAGACGTCGAAAGATGTGAAGGACTTGGCCCATGGCCTCAAAACCCGAATTGCGCAGGATGACCTAGCGAAGGCGTGGCCGGATGCGAGCACCAAGTATCACCTTACAAAAGATGAGGTCGACTCCGCCCTTGATGAAGTCATATCGATAGCGGGTCAGCACATTGACAGCGGGACGTATCCCAAAGTAATTCCTGCTGACGCACGAAATAAGATTCGTGATGCCATAGACCCCATTTATGAGAAGCTCACAGGGATGCACTTGGAAGAAGGTGCTGGCGATACTGGTCTCTCGGCGGACGCGCCTTCGTATTTCGATAAGTTCAAGTTCCGCTCACGCCATCTCGAGCAAGTTCTCAGGCGCGAAGAGTCCGGCGGCGCACGAGCACGGGATTACTGCGGAACGATGCTGCTGCGTATCGACCGCTTGCTAGACGATCAGCGGTTCGACTTTCTGTTTGGCCCTAGCGGGGAGTCGTTACCAAACCCAGCGCACGCACTCGCGGCGTCCCTTCGCGATACGCTCGGCATCGGCGCCTCCACGGAGGCCACATTATCGGACGAGACCAATGTTCCGAAGTCGCGCCTTCCTTTCTACGACCGCCAGCGCGATAAGGCCGATGCTGTTGATGTTGTCATCTTGGACCTGAGCCTGCTCGCTGCGGAGGTGCTGGAAAACGTCACGGCGCTGATCGGTCGGCTCATCCTCGAATTCCTTCAGCGGCTCGGCGAGCATGGCGGCGAAGAAGCGCGCGGCTCGCTCCCGGTCGTGCTGGTTCTGGAAGAGGCCCAGAACTACATCCAACAGCCACGATTCGCCGAGGAAGAGTCGATTGCCCGTGTCGTGTTCGAAAGGATTGCGCGCGAGGGCCGGAAGTACGGATTGAGCCTTGTTGTTGCGTCCCAGCGGCCCAGCGAGCTATCGAAGACGGTGCTCTCGCAGTGCAGCAGCTTTATCGTGCATCGGCTGCAGAACCCCGAGGATCTGCGGTACTTCAAGGAGATCGTTCCCGGTATCTACGGGCCGATGCTGGAGCAGATTCCGGCGCTCGCCCCACAAACGGCGCTCGTCCTCGGCGAGTGCGTTCCAGCGCCTGCGCTTGTGAAGATTCGGGAGGCGCGGCCGGTGCCCAGAAGCCGCGATCCTCAGTTCTACCGTTACTGGGTGAGCGATGCTGCACAGGCCGTCGATGTTGAAGGCATCTGCGCGCAGTGGGAAGGAAAGCGCGATGACGGTGATGAGCCCTCATCGGCAGGCGCGACCGATGAGG
>Ga0209018_1001296_pt1 | contig 20542 bp, 16 predicted proteins | sample YNPBryBLVA2012_FD_185814 | JGI IMG/M metagenome (GOLD analysis project Ga0209018, IMG submission 185814) | Anoxygenic and chlorotrophic microbial mat microbial communities from Yellowstone National Park, USA - YNP Bryant BLVA 2012 (SPAdes)... ...
GAGTGGTGCCCATCTGGAAGTCGCCGCCGCTGACCAGGCTCAGCCGGGTGGCAGCGCTGGCCAGGCGAGGATCGACGCCACCGCTTTGCGTCGGCGTGGTCATGGGCGTGCCGCCGAACGTGGCAGCCTGGGCAGGCGTGACGGTCGGCGTCGGGGTCAGGGTCGCCGCCTCAGGCGTCGGCGAGATGGGGGTCGGGCTGGGCTGCATCACGGTCATCCCGGCGGAGGTCGCCGTGACGATGATCACCTGCGGCGTCGGCGTCAACGCCGGGAGCGATTCCTGGGTCAGAAACACCGTCGCCGGGGCCAGGTTGGCCGCCAGGGGCGTTCCGCCGATGTTTAGGCTCACCACCCCGGCAGCATATCCACCCAGGCACGCCACTGCCGCGCAGCCCAACCCCAGCGCCACCCCGATCACCAACCACTGCCAGCTACTATCGCGGGTGCGACTCCGCATAACGCCTTTATTCATGAGCAACAACCTCGCTTTCCGTGTTTAACGGCGTGCTAGTGTACCGTCCTATGTCCCAATGCACCAGTTTCAGCGCCCGCCATCGCCATGCCGACCTGCACGCCCGCCGGATAGTGTGGTATCATCGCCGAAAGGTAGGGTCTGGATTTTGTTCACCGGAAAAGCAAGGAAAGTGACCCAATGAAAACCCATCATACGCTACCCCTCCTGATATACCTGGCAGCCGCCGTGCTCCTGCTGGCAAACCTCGCTCTGCCCGGCGCGGATGCGCCCGCCTTGCGTGCTGCCGGGGCACAGCAGACCATCCCCACCCTGACGCCTTCCCCGGTCCCGACGGCCACACGCACACCCACACCCGACCCGACGGCCACCGCCGCCGCCGCATTCTTCACCCTCGGACAGACGGAACTGGTCTCGCGCTATCCCGCTGGCGTGGAATTCGTGCTGCGCATCAGCAGCAGCGCCGGCGAGATCACGCGGGCGCAGGTAGTCTTTTGGGACAGCGACGACGCCCCGCGCCAGAGCGCCCCGCTAACCTGGGACGAGTCGCGCCAGGCCTTCGTCTACTACTATCGCTTCTTCCGTCCGCCCTGGATTCCAATCCATTATCTGTTCCGCGTCACCGACAGCGCCGGGAACACCTACCAGACCGAGCCGAAGCGGGGTGAGTATGAGGACAACACCCGCCAGTGGACGCGCCTGGAAAATCAGGACGTGGTAGTGCTGATCTTCGGCGCACGCGAGGGCCTGCCGGAGGAACTCTTCGCCAGCGCCGCCGCCGCCATGCTGCGCCTGGAAGACGCCTTTGGCTTCTCCCTGGATTACAAGCCTTATGTGGTCGTGATGCCGGACGCGGCCAGCTTCCAGGAATGGCAGGAACACCCGGAGCCGTTCCTGGCCGGACAGACCCTTCAGGACCTGGGCTATACCATCCAGACGCTTCAGTGGGGCGAGCAGGACCTCGTCCACACGACCATCCCCCACGAACTGACGCATATCTTCCAGGGCTTCATCCAGTCGGACGACGCCAATCTACGCGGCTGGTTCATCGAGGGCAACGCTACCTACTTCGAGCCGGTTCAGCAGTACGACTACGAAGCGCGCGTGCGCCAGTGGGCCGACGACCTGCCCAGCCTGCACGACGAAATCTCGGCGGAGTTCCCCGGCCCCGACGGGGGCAATCGCTGGAATTACGACGTGGGCTACACCTTCATCAAGTACTGGATCGACACCTTCGGCCTGGAATCGCATCGGCTGTTCTGGCAGGCGCAGGTGGAGATGGAATTCGAGGATGCCCTGGCCTACGCAACGGGGGTGAGCTTCGACGACCTGGAAGCCGGCTGGCGGGCGTGGCTCGGCGCGCGCGGCCCGGCCCCCACGCCGTTCCAGACGCCCACGCTGGCCTTTAACCCCTTCGCCCTCAACACGCCGACGCCGCGACCGCCGGGCGGGTAGCGCAGAAACAGCACTACTGCCGCACCGGCAGCGCGACATATGAGGGATACGCCGGGCTGTGGTAAACCGTGATCGTCGGGGCGGGGTTCAGGCCCGGCGTCTGATAGTTCTCCAGGTCCACGCCCGTCACCGTGACCCGGATGCGGTTGCCCGCGTCGAACATGGTGGACGTAGGCAACAGGTCGAAGGCCAGCTCCACCGGCGCGCCGCCCGGCAGCGGGGACGTGAACCCGACCATGCCGGGGTGAAAAGGCAGCCCCAGGTTATTGAAGGGCGGCTGGACCGTCTGCCGATGCGAGGCGCGCAATACGCCCTCGGTCACGTAATGGGCGTGTCCTTCCACGTCAATTTCCTCCAGATAGACAAAGAAATCGCCATCCGAAGCGGTGGACGTGACCCACAAGTGCGCCACCGGATGGCCGGTGATCTCCAGGCTGGCGGCAAGCGGCGGCGTGGTGTAGGTAAGCGCCCGCGCGTCGCGCCCGGTCAGGTCCGGGTAGGTGAATTCGCTGCTAGAGCCATTGGCCCAGCGCGAGTTCCGCCCGGTGCTCAGGCCGTAATCGACCACGTAGTTATCCTGCCCGTTGGCCTGCGGATAGGCAGGGCTGAGCAGCCCATCGTTAATCGATGCGATGCTGCCCGACGGCCCGGCCTGGAAGTAGTACGGGACCGGCTGCGCGTCGGCGGGGGGCCACTGCCCGGCGGAATTCCAGTACCCGCCGACGGTCTGGTAGTACACCGGCGGCTCGGCCATGATGCCGTTGTCGATGCCCTTGAGCCAGTAGTCGAACCAGCGCAGATATTCCTGGCCGAGTTCAAAGCCGTCATACGCGCCGTGCGACCAATCGAGGAAGAGCAGCTTTTGCGGGTTGGAGAGGTTGTTGTACCACAGCGCCGCGTCGCGCGGCCACAGGTCGAACCAGCCCGCCAGGTGATAGATCGCCACGCCGGACGCGCTGATCGCCGCCGTGTAACTGCCCGGACTCCACTCGGTATAGAGCTGCGTGCCTGTGCCGGGATCGGGGCTGTCGCGGAAGGGGGCATTCGCCAGGATGTCGAAGAAGTTGCGGTTGGCCTGGTGTTGCCCGAAGGCCTCCCCGGCCAACACGCTGTAGGGGTCATCGTCCACCGGGGCGCCCGGCGTGGCCTCGTCGGCCAGTTGCAGGTAGTGCGCCCAGCCCCACAGGAAATCGTCCAGCAGCACGCCGCCGGGATAGGCGAAGGAATACAGGTCGAACAGCGCCATCTCCGGCATGATGGCGCGCAGGTGCGGTGGCTGGGTGCTGGCGGCCATGTACTGCACCGCGCCCATGTAGGAGCGCCCGATCATGCCGACATTGCCGTTGCACCAGGGCTGTGCGGCGAACCATTCCGTCAGGTCGTAGGCGTCGTAGGCGTCCTGGCGGATAAACTCCCCGATCCGGCTGCCGTAAGATGCACCGGTGCCGCGCAGGTCCGCCGCCGCGATGACATAGCCGTGTGCGCTCAACTGCCCGACCCAGGGAAAATCCATGATGGTGTACAGGTGGCCGTCAGACCCCAGCGAAGCGCGGTGATAGCGGTAGAACGCCCACACCACCGGCAGCGGTTCAGTAGCGGCCGCACCGTCGCGGGTCGGGTGATAGATGTCCACTGCCAGGCGTGTGCCGTCGCGCACGGCCACGTACTGCGAGTGGCGCTCGTAGAAGTTGTAGATCGATTCGGAATAGCCGCTGTATTCACCGGGCCGCGAGACACGTCCCCCACCCTGCGCCTGGACCGGCGCGGGGACATTGAGCGCCGGAATGAGCACGAGTACCAGCAGCAGCAGGATCATCGGGCGCAAAGAAGCGGTCATGGTGCGAAGTCCTTCCGTTCAGGATAGGGCGTCGGTGGTCAACAGGGACATTGTAGACCGGGATGCCGATCTGCGCACCCGCGTAACCCGCCGGGCTAGCGCCGCCAACGCGCCCCGGCAACAATTGCACTTTTTAGCAGATTTAGGGGCAGGCGCTATAATTCTCCGGTCAACCACAGCCGGAGCGCCCGCCTATGCCCGACCTCGAACGCCGCGTCCCCGACGGCGAAAGCGTCCTCACCGTTACCGCCAGCTACGACAGCCGCCTCAAGCGCATGGTCCGCTGGACCGTGCAGCGCGACGCGGTGAAAATCCGCGTGCCGCACGGCGTGCCCAGGGGCGATTTGCCCAAACTGGTGGATGAGATCGTGGAGAAGGTGCTCAAGGCGCGCGCCCGCGCCCGCAAGCAGCAGGACACCGATCTCCAGGCCCGCGCCAGGGCGATCAACCGCAAATACTTCGGCGGGGAGTTAAGCTGGCACACCGTCCGCTGGGTGAACAACATGGAAAAGCGCCTGGGCAGTTGCACATCCGGCGGCGCGACCGACGGCGACATCCGCCTGAGCGAGCGGATGCGCACCTGGCCGGACTACGTGGTCGATTATGTGCTGGCGCATGAACTGGCCCACCGCAAGTATCCCAACCACAGCAAGGATTTCTGGGATTACCTGGCCCGCTACCCGCAAATGGAGCGGGCGCGCGGCTTTATTGAGGGGATCGCCTTCGCCGAGCACGGCGAGGCCGACGAGATGCTATAGCATTTTCAGGGCCATGCTAGAACGCCAGGTACAGCGCCGGGTCGGTGGGGATGTCGTTGTAGCGGATCTCGAAGTGCAGATGCGGCCCGCTGGAATTGCCCGTGCTGCCGATGGTCCCGATGACCTGCCCGGCGCTGACCATCTGCCCACAGCTAACGTTGATGCTGTCAAGGTGGCCGTAGAGGGTGGTAAACGGCCCGTGCGCCACAACGATCAGTCTGCCGTAGCCCCAGTTGTTCCAGCCGGCGTAGATCACACGGCCCGTCGAGGCGGCGAACACCCCCGCGCCCACCGTCGAAGCCAGGTCCACGCCCGTGTGATAGGCGGTGAACCCGCGCGACCAGCTATAGCCGCTGGCCGGCAGCAGCCAGCCGCCGGTGTGTCCGGGGTTCGGCTGGCGGCCACAGCTTCCCGGCTCGCCCGGCGCAAAGGAGATGTAGCCCGCCTCGCTGCTGCCACCGCCCCCGCTGCCGCCGGACCGCTCCACGACCGGGTTATAGGTCCAGTCGTTCGAGGTGCTGGTCCCACCGGGCACCACGACGCGCGTCCCACTGGGCAGTTCGGTATCCGGGTTGGCCCCAAACAGGTTATTAAACTCCGAATTGATGATGCTGTAAACATCCACGTTGTAGCGGTCCGCGATCTGCTGGAGCGTCTCTGGCTCGTAGACACGGTGATACACGCCATCCACCGGCATGATGTTCATCTCCGCGCCGGGCCGCAAGGAGAACACCACCTCGCGGTCGTTCGACCAGGCGATAGTGTCCATCGACAGGCCGAAGCGTTGCGCAATGGCCGTGATGGTGTCGCCCGGCTGCACGGTGTAGGTGATCACCTCGCTGCGCGGGCGCTCCGGGATGATCGTAAAGGGATCGTCCTCGCGCGGGATCGCGCCGTCTGCGTCCGCCACTGCGTAGGGCGGCGTGCCGAGCAATTGCACCATCTGCTCCGGCGAGAGAGTCGGCAGTGAGCCGGCCTCCGGCTGCGCCTGTTCCCCACCGGCAGCAACCGACGGTGTGATCGTCGCCGTCGGCGCGCCGACCTGCGCCCCGATGTCGCCGGGCAGGGCCGCGCGCTGCACCAGCGGCACGGCGATCAGCAACCCGGCAATAAAGGTCAGGGTAGCCGCCGCCAGCAGCAGGGCCAAGCCCACTGCGCGCCGCCACATCGGCAGGTCATCCCGCGCTGCCAGGGCAGGCGTCGGGCTGGTGTCTTCCAGCGGATCGGCGGGCGGGGATTCCGGCAGGCGAACCGTGCCCGGCAGCGGCGTTGGGCTGGTGTCTTCCAGCGGATCGACGGGCGGTTCGGCGGCAATAAGCTGCGCCGCAGTCTCGGCATCGGCGGGAGCCGGAGTCGATTCTTCAGGGACAGGAGTTTGCTCCGCCTGAGGTTTGGGTTCGTCGTCCGCAGGCGGAGGGGTCGGTTCAGGCGTTACCCAGGTCATATTGGGTAGTATAACATGTATGGCAAGCTACGCCACCTTTTGATATATTTATAAGCGTAAGGAACGCCATCTCGAAAGAGCCATTTACGATGCACCTTATCTATATCGATGACTCGCGCGATGAACAACTATGTGTGTTTTCGGCGCTGGCTCTACCCGTTGATCAATGGCACAGAGCGTTTGAGCAAGTGCGAGAGTTCCGCCGTAACCTACGCCGTGCCTACGGTATTTATGTTTACAAAGAGCTACATGCCTGGAAATTCGTTTCTGGTCGTGGGGACATATCGGATCGAATAGTCACTAAAGGGCAGCGATGCGCAATCTTTCAGGATGCCCTAAAGATGACAACTACCCTACCAGGAGCACGTCTTTTCAATACCGTCTTTCCAAGGGGAGACAGTAAGAGAGCCTTCGAGTGGATGCTGAACCGTATCAATCGGGCACTTATAGACTGGGGTAGTTATGGTATTCTGATTTGCGATCAGGGTGAGGACGAAACATATACCCGGATTGTTCGGCGGATGTATGTATACAATCCGATTCCCAGCAAATTCGGAGCATGGGGGAATTCTGGTAAATCATGGAAAAATATTCCACTGGACAGGATTGTAGAAGATCCTGTTTTCAAAGATTCAGAGCAATCTTATTTTGTGCAACTGGCGGACTTTGCTGCTTACGCCTTATTACGGAGAGAACGTCCTTTACCCTCTAAGTCGCAGTACGGGTTGGACAGAGCTTTTGTTGAGCTGGCGCCTATTCTGGTACGAGATGCAAACCGCCGCGATCCAGAAGGCATTATACGTCCATAGAACAAAAAGCCCTCACAAATCGAGGGCTTTTGACTAGCAGGACCTACACCCGCCACTATAGACGGGTTCGGACCTACACTTAAATAGTACACCAAAACGCACAATTTGTCTATAGAAACGCCAGGTCTCAGCCACAGAATCGAAATCTTATCGCCCGCGCAGGCGCGGGTCGAGCACGTCGCGCAGGCCATCGCCCAGCAGATTGAAGCCCAGCACGCCCAACATGATCGCCAGGCCGGGGTAGATCATCAGCCAGGGAGCCAGCTCGGCCAGGCCCCGGCTCTCGCTGAGCATCACGCCCCACGACGGTTCGGGCGGCTGGGTGCCCAAACCGAGGAAGCTCAGCCCGGCCTCCGTCAGCAGCGACCACGACAGCGCCAGGCTCACCTGCACGATCAGCGGCGCCAGGGTGTTCGGCAACACGTGCAGCAGCAGGATACGCCCTTCTCGCACCCCCAGGCAGCGCGCCGCCGTCACGAATTCCATCGCCTTGACCGACAGCACCGGCCCGCGCGCCACGCGGGCAAAGATCGGCGTGTAGACCACCGCAATGGCGAAGACCGTGTTCATCATCCCCGGCCCCAGCACCACCACCACCAGCATCGCCAGCAAGATGGCCGGGAAGGCGAAGAACACATCCATCACCCGCATGATCACATTGTCCAGCGTGCCGCCGACGAAGCCGGAAACCGTGCCCAGCAGCGCGCCCAATGCCCCCGACAGCGTGACGGACAGCACCGCCACTCGCAGCGAGTTGGCCGCGCCGACCATGAGGCGGCTGGTCACGTCCCGCCCGAACAGGTCGGTGCCCATCAGATAGTGCGAATTCGGCGGCAGCAGGCGGTCAATCGGGTGCTGTTCGAGGGACGAGTACGGGGTCAGGTTCAGTAGGCCCAACACGCCGACGACCAGGTACAGCGCCACCAACGCCAGCCCGACCGCCCCACTCCGGTTATGCAGCAGGCGGCGCAACAACCCTGGTCCGGCGGAAACGACAACCAGCGGTTCAGCCTTTGCGGACATAGGAGACTCGCGGGTCGATCAGCGTGTAGAGCACGTCAACGATCAGGTTAATCAGCACAAAATTGAGGGCGATGAACAGCGTCACGCCCTGCACCAGCGCGTAGTCGCGCTGCAAGATGGCGTTCAGCGCCAGCCGCCCAATGCCCGGCAGAGAGAAAATCTCCTCGACGATCACCGTCCCACCGAGCAGGTAGCCCATCTCAACCCCGGCAATCGTCACCACCGGGATCAGGGCGTTACGCAGGGCATGGCGCACAACGACGCGCCATTCCCGCAACCCTTTGCTGCGCGCCGTACGGATGTAATCCTCACCCATCACCTCCAGCATGGCCGAGCGCGTGGTGCGCATCACCGAGGCGGAAAAGGAGAACCCCAGCGTCATGGCCGGGAAAAGCACCTGCCCCAAGTTGCGCAATGGATCATCCGCGATCCCGACGTAGTTCCCCGCGTTGGGCAACACGCTGAAATACACCGACAGCACATAGATGATCAGCGTGCCCAGCAGGAAGTTCGGCATCGCCAGCCCGATCAGCGCGAACAGCCGCCCAGCCAGATCGATGACGGAGTTGTGTCGCACCGCCGAAAGCACCCCCACCGGCAGGCCGATCGCCAGAGCGATGATCATCGCCAGGATCGCCAGTTCCACCGTCACCGGGAAGCGCCGCAGGATCACGTCCAGCACCGGGGCGCCGTGCCGCACGGAAAAGCCCAGGTTGCCCTGCACCACGTTTCCCAGCCAGGAGACATACTGTTCCAGCGGCGGCTTATCCAGCCCGAAGTAGGCTTCCAGCGCGTCACGCTGGGTTTGGGTGAGCATTCCCGCCTCGGTGCCGAGCATGGCGACGATGGCATCGCCGGGCACCAGCCGGATGGCGAGAAACACCAATATCGAAATACCCAACAACGTCGGCAAAAAGGCGATCAGGCGTTGCGCCAGATAGCGGAACATAGCAGATTTCCCACGCAGGGGCGAGGCAGGTCTCGCCCCTGCGGAAGTCAGCACACAGAGGCTACCGCTCGATCCGTACCTGCGACAGGTAGTAGAGCGAGTCGGTGGGCATCGGGATGAAGCCCGTTACATAAGGCTGCTGGGCGGTGTACTCGTAGTCGGTGTACAGCCAGATCCAGGGGGCCATCTCGGTCAGATGCCGCTGGAACTCGGCGAAGATTTCATAGCGCGCGTCCGGGTCGGTCTCGGTGCGGCCCCGGGCCATCAATTCGTCCAGGGTATCGTCGATGTAGCCGGCCACCGTGTTCAGGTTGCCGTCGCGCGTCCAGTAGCGGGCATACATGGTGTAGGGGTCAACGCGGCCACCGTTGAGCGCCACCGCCGAGTCGAAGTCCGCTGCCAGCCAGCGGTCCACGTAGACGCTCAATTCCATCGTCTCAATCTCGACCGTGATGTTAATCTCAGCCAGCTGGGCCTGGATGCTCTGCGCTTCAGCGATTGCCGTAGGCGGCTCGGCGCTGGCGACGATCATCGGCAGGGTGAAGCCCTCTTCCAGGCCTGCCGCCGCCATCAGTTCGCGCGCCCGATTCAGGTCCCTCTGATAGCAGAAGAGGTCTTCCAGCGGCACGCGGTAGGCCGGGGTAGTCAACGGGCCGGTCACGCGGCCCTGGCCCAGGGCTGCGGTGTCGAGCACTTCCTGACGGTCAATGGCGCAGGAGATCGCCTGGCGGACTTCCAGACGGTCCAGCGGCTCACGGGCAGCGTTAAGCTGGAGCACGTGGTAGGCGATGGCCGGGGCGCGGTTGAGCACAATGCCCGAATCCTCGGTGATCAGCGTGGCGACCAGCGGGTCATTCAACAGGGCAAAGTCGATCTCCCCGGCACGCAGGGCAGCCAGGATTGAGGCTTCGTCCGGGATGACGCGCATTTCGATGCCGTCCACATACGGCCCCTCGCCCCACCAATCGGGATTGGCCGTGAGGGTGGTCACTTCTTCGGGAATCCACTCGTCCAGAATAAACGGCCCGGTGCCGATGGCCTCATTGGCCGGGTCGCCGGTGGCGATCATCTCCGACGACATGATCGCCGCATTGAGGCTCGACATAGCACCCAGGATCGGCACGTCCGGCTGAGAAAGGTTAAACACAACGGTGTAATCGTCCGGCGTGTCAATCGACTCAATGCTGAGGAAATTCGCGCGCGTGGCCGCGCCGGTGTTCTCATCTAAGATACGCTCAAACGAAGCAACCACGTCCTCAGCATTGAAGTCCGAGCCATCGTGAAAGGTGACGCCCTGACGCAGGTGCATGGTCAGCGTCATAGCGTCGTCAGAGAACTCCCAACTCTCGGCAAGCGCTGGAACAATATTCAGGTCGGCGTCTGATGTCACCAGCGGCTCGTAGATCAACTCCAGCAGGCGGAAAGACGCAAAAGCCGTCTGCGTGTGCGGATCGAGGCCGGTCGTGTCGGCGGCGCGGGCCATGATCAGCACATTGTCGCCCTGAGCCAACCCCGGCGCGGCGGCGCTGCTCATCCCCAGGATCACAAGCAGGATCAGCAGAACACGAACAAACCTGGTCATCTCTTTCTCTCCTTGCAAGCTGCGCTATCGGCGAAAACAACCGCAGGAACGCCATCCGGCATCGCCGGAAATATCTCCTGCCAGGTCAATAAGGCGCATTGCCCCCACACCGCTGGAGCACTCACTTCCCAACGACCGGGAACGACAGCCGCTTCCAAAAGATCAATTCGGCCACATCGGGCAGCACATAGCCGGGAATCGCCCCCGCCTGTTGATAGCCCTGCCGACGATAAAACCGCTGCGCGTCCTGGTTAAAATCCGACACCAGCAGGAAAAGCTCCCCGCAGAACGCTGCCGCCCACTGCTCGACGGCAGTCAACAGCGCCGCCCCGATCCCGCGCCCGGCGCAGTCGGCCCGCACGCCGATCAGCCGCAGATAGGCGCTGCGTCCGAACGCCGCGCCGCCGATCCCCCAGGCAAAGCCACAGTTGCGCTCAGCCGGCAGGTCGGCGACCAGCAGCAGGTCATCCCGCGTCAGCGCCCGCGTGAACATAGCCTGCGCGCCCTCGGCGGTGATACCATAGCGCATCCACAGCGGCAGGGCGCTCATCCAGGTGGCAATGGGACCGCTGTCGTCGGTTGTCATCGGGCGGATCGTGATCGGCTGCATATGCCTGATTGTACGGTATGCAGCCGGGAAAAACAACCACTTGGGGTAAGCAAACCGGCAACAGCGGGTTAGAATCCGTTGCTGCCGGGGCGAAGGCGGAGAGGGTGGGATTCGAACCCACGGGGCGGTTAAGCCCACTCGCTCTCCAAGCGAGCGCATTAGGCCAGACTATGCTACCTCTCCGTTGCGATTGATTATAGCAGAATTGCCGGGCGCCGCCAGGGGGATTCGGCAACCACAAGCGGCGGCAAAGCCTTAGATGGCAAACCTGCGCCGGGGCGATTAACTGCCCGCCTCCGGCGTGGGAGTCGCGGCGGATTCCGGCGCGGCGGTGGGGACGAGCGTTACGATCACCTGGCAGCTTGCCAGCGCGTCGCGGAAATCGATCAGCGTTTCGGGATCGTCGGTCATCCCCATCCCCTGGCGCAGATACGGCACCGCGCGGGTGCAGTCGCCAATAGAGGTGTAGCAATAACCGGTGTAATAGTAGTCGTAGGGATCACGGCTGCCGGCTTGGGCGGCGCGCTCATAGGTGCGGGCACACAGGTTGTATTCGCTTGCGCGCACCTGCAAGGCCCCCAGGTACGACAGGCACGGCACGCTGTCGGGCATCAGGGCCACGCAGCGTTCCACCACCGCGCGCGCCTGCTCCACCTGGCCCAGGTTGCGGAACAAGGCCTTGGCCAGCGCGGCCTGGGCGCGGCTGTTGTGCGGGTTGCGCTCGACGATCTGGCGCAGCAACGCCACCCCGGCCTCGTCGTCGCCCTGGCGGAAGTATACGTCGGCCAGGGCTTCGGCAATATAAGCCTGGGTCGGTTCCAACTGCAAGGCGCGCTCGAAAGCCGCCCGCGCGCCGTCGAAGTCGCCGTTCCAGAACAACACGTAGCCGTGATTGCGCTGCACGTTGAAGTCGGCAGGGTTGATCACCAGAGCGCGTTCAATGGTTTCCTCGGCGCGGCCCGGCTGACCCAGGTCGGTGTACGCCTCTGCCAGAAAGGACAGCGCGGTGGCGTTGTTGGGGTCCAGGTCCAGGGCGCGCAGCAGGCTGGCAACGGCCCGCGCATACTGACCATCCCACTCCAGCGCCATGCCACGAATGGCCCATCCCAGCGGGCTGAACGGGTCGGCATTGATAGCCTTTTCGGCCCAGACGAGCGCCTCGTCTCCCCGCTCGTTGGTGATCAGCAGGTGCGTGAGCCGGAAGTACACCGCCGGGTCGTTCGGCATCCCCTCAGCGGCCAGGGCGTAATTGCGGATGGCCTCGTCCATTGCGCCGCGCTGGTAGGCCGCGTTCGCCATGATCAGGTAATTGACCGGCGAGTCGGTAGCCGTAGGCGTGGGGGCCTGGAGGGTCGCCAGGCTGTTGGCGGCGTTGGCGGCCTGGGTTGCCATCCACTGCTCAATCGGCTGGCGGATCATGTCGCGGTTCTGCCACACGCCCGCGCCGATGAAGATGACGATAGGCGTCAACACATACAGCCACCACCACTTCAAATTAAAGAGGCGGCGGCGCATTCCTTTAGGCGTGTAGCGTCTGGGCGTCTTGAGGTACATAAGCGCAATCAGCCGTCAGCCGTCGGCGGTCAGCAAACGCAGTGTACAGGTTCCTGATTTCGGTTCATTTGGCCGGACCAAACCTCATCCCCCATCCTGGCAGGGGCAGGGTTTTGGCGTTTCCACAAAAAAACCGCCGTCCAGATCGGTCCCCTGACTGCTGACCGCTAAAAAATCCCTATCGGCGTCGGCAGTTCGGTCGGCGTGGGCGCAGGCGTCGGGATGATGGAATCGTCGTAGGCCGGATCGACGAATGCGCACAGCCGCAGCCCTTCGCGGATGATCCCCAGGATTTGATCGCTGGTCGTGCGGGTATAGGCCTCCTGCAAGATCGGCACGGCCTGGTCGCACTCGTCCAGATAATAATGGGCCAGTCCGCGCAGATACCAGCACTGAATTTCCTCCGACCCCAATTCCACGCAACGTTCAAAGGCGTCGATGGCGCTTTCGTAGTTACGGCGGACGTAGTAGACCGTGCCCACGCGCATCCAGGCTTCGGCATAGTTCGGATCGATGTCCAACGCCTGTTCGCAGTAGTCTTGGGCGTAGTTGTCCTGGCGCAGGTTGTAGTACGTGTCGCACAACCGGACCAGCGCCTTGACATTGGTCGGGTCCATGGCCAGCACACGTTCGTAGGCGGCGATGGCCGCCGGCTCGTTGTTGAGGGCGCGGTAATCCATCGCCAGTTCAAAATACAGGAAATCCAGGGCCGGATGTAGCGCGACGGCGGCTTCCAACTGCTGCGCGGCGGCCTCATACTGCCCGGTGTAAGTCAGGCTAAAGGCATAGGCGCGGCGCGCATCCACGCTGGCCGGATCGAGTTCCACCGCGCGCTCGGCCATCTGCTGGCCCTGGCTCCACCGCCCGGAACTGATGTACGCCCCGGACAGGTAAGCGTAAGTGGGAGCAAAGGTCGGGTCCAGTTCCAGCGCGGCCAGCCCCACCGGGATGGCCTCTTCGGCGCGGCCCAGGGTATCCAGCGCAAAGACCTTCAGCGCATAACCGCGCGGATCATTGGGGGCGGCGGCGATAGCCTGGTCGGCGGCGGCCAGCCCTTCCTCACCCCGGTTGAGCAGCACCAGGATGCGCCCGTATTCGTACAGATAATCGACATTGTTCGGCATCTGCCGGACCGCCTGGCCCAAGTCCAGGGCGGCCTGTTCCAGATCGCCGTTGAGGTAGGCGTCGTACCCCCGGCGGGCCAGCGTGGCGGGCGTCAGAGTCGGTGTGGGCGGCGCGCCGACCAGCGCCAACACCTCGCCCTGAATCCGGTCGAACTGCCACGCTACCACCGCCAGGCTCAGCATCGCCACCATCCACAGGATGATCAACGCGCGGCTATGGCGACGGCGGGTGCGGCCAAAATGCAACGCCGAACGTTCACGATAAACAGGAATCCCTGGTCGCATTCGCTATTCTACCCTAACCACCTGTCCCTCGAATCGTACCACAGTTTCCTGAGCGGAAAATGAAATGGGGCGCTCTCTAGCCCCCCTGCCGCCGGATAAGCATAGCGCGGGCCGGGCGGAGCGGCAAAAAGTGCAGGAGCGACATACAATGATGCAGTGTATCCCTGATCCGGCAGCAAAAGGCGACTACGATGATCCACACCCTGACCTTGAACCCGGCGCTGGACCGGGAACTCATCGTCCCAACGTTGACATTTGACGAAGTCCTGCGCGCCATCGCCAGCCGCACCGACATCGGCGGCAAAGGCTTCAATGTGTCGCGGGCGCTGGCGGCGCTCGGCGCGGCGAGTGTGGCGCTGGGCTTTATCGGTGGCGCGACGGGCCAGCAACTGGCTCATGGCCTGGAGGCGTTGGGCATCCGCACGGATTTCATCCCCATCGCGGGCGAGACGCGCACCAACGTGAGCATCGTCGCGGCGGACCACCGCCATTACCTCAAAGCCAACGAAGCCGGGCCGCAGGTGTCGCCGGAAGAACAGGCCGCGCTGCTGGATCGCGTGCGCGCCCTGGCCGCCCCCGGCGACTGGTGGGTGCTGTCCGGCAGCCTGCCGCCGGGCGTCCCGGCGGATTTCTACGCCACAATCATCCGCATCGTGCAGGCGCGCGGTGCGCGGGCCGTGTTGGATACCAACGGCGAACCGTTGCGGTCAGGCTGTGCGGCAGGGGTATACCTGGTGAAACCGAACCAGACGGAAGCCGTCGGCCTGACCGGTCTGACCATCCCCTCGCCGCGCGAATGTGGCCCGGTCCTGGCAGCCATCCACCGGCTGGGCGCGCGGCTGGTGGCCCTGTCGATGGGCGCGGCAGGCGCAGCGGTCTCCGACGGGGATCACATCTGGCTGGCACATGCGCCCACCATCGATGAACGCAATCCCGCCGGGGCGGGCGACGCGCTGATCGCCGGGCTGGTGTGGGCACTGGACCGGGGATATGCCCTGCCGGATGCGCTGGTCTGGGGCGTGGCCTGCGGGGCGGCAGCGGCCAGCCTCGACGGCACGGCAGTCGGTTCGGGCGGGCTGGTGGTGCGGCTGCGCGAACAGGTGCGCGTGGAGGCGCTGTAAAAACGGCAGGGACACGGCGCTGCCGCGTCCCTGCGTTCCATCTGACTGAAAGGCGACGACTGTTTAGAAGTCGAAGTCCGCGATGTTCTCAGCGGTGTAGACGAACGGCGGGCCAAGCAGAATCTCGCTGCCGTTCACCACCGGGAGCTGGCCCAGACGGCCCGCTTCCACGTACAGATCGCCGGGGGCGAAGTTGCCGTCCACGATCTGGCGCATCACGTAGATCGCGGCGTAGCCCAGGTCCACTGGGTTCCACAGCACCACCGACTTGACGCAGCCGCTCTCGACGAACGGACGCATCTGGTTCGGCGTGGAGAGGCCGACAACGTGCACCGCCGACTCCTCGTCAGGAGCGGCGAATTCCTCGCTAGCGTCCACCGCGCACAGGCCGGCCTGCGACACGGCGTCCGCCGAGCCGGGGGTCGCCACGCTGGTCATGCCGAAAAGGCCGTCGAGTTCCTCACCATACTTGTTGATCAGGGTCTGCGCCTGGCTAAAGGCCAGCTGCTGGTCTTCCTGCGACTCGGTCGTTTCCAGCCAGGTCAGGTCAGGATAGCACTGCTGGGCATAGGCCCACATCTCGGCGATCCAGCGGGCCTGGTTGGGGGTGGTGAAGGTGCTGGTGACGATGGCGAACGAACCGTCTTCGCCGATTTCCGCTACCATGCTGTCGATCAGGGTCTTGGCGATGCCGTTGAAGGACGCCTGATTGACGAACCACTCACGGGCTTCCGGCACCGAGTTGGCGTCATAACCGACCACATGGATGCCCTGCTCCAACGCGCGTTGCAGCACCGGCCCGATAGCGACCGGGTCGTTGGCGGCAAACAGCAGGCCGTCCACACCGGCGGTGATGAAGTTATCCAGGAAGGTGATCTGGTCGTCGATGTTGGCTTCGGTCGGGCCGTCGGTGGCGAAGTCCACGTTGCCCAGTTCATCGGCAGCTTCCTGCATCCCGCGCGTGGTGGCGGTGAAGTAGCCGATGCCGATCAGCTTGGGCACGTCACGGACGACGATTTCCTGTCCGGCCAGGTCCGGCGGGTTCACCGGCTGGCCACCGTCATAGGCTTCCAGGGCAGCGGCCCGCAGTTCTTCCTCGCTCATGGTCGGGCCTGCCGCCTCTTCGGTCGCCTCGGCTGCGCCCTCAGCGACCGGGCAGGGCAGCGGGTTCACGGGCAGGTCGTCGGCGCCATCCCAGCGCTGCTCCTCCTGAGCAATGGTGGCCGGAGCCAGGCTGACCAACAGCGTAAACAGCACCAGCAGAGTCAACACTTTCTTCGACATGGCAAATGCTCTCCTTCTTCTCCTATCAGGCGAACACAAGCATGTGTCATCACATCGTTTCGCCGCGCTTGATCTGTGTGCGTACTTCCGAGAGCCTCCTTTCCCTCTTCCCGTCTCCAACCCCGTTACCGCTCAGGGAAACAGGGACGGGTTCCAAACGCGATCATGCCGCCGCGCCGGTACGGCGCTGGATGTAGTTGTTCAACAGGATCGCCAGGATCAGGACCGCGCCGATCACGACGATGGTCGCGTCGCCCTTGAGACCCGCCAGCGACAGGCCGTTCTTGAGCAACTGGATCAGCACCACGCCAATCGCCGTCCCGGCGATGCTGCCCGTGCCGCCGTTGATGCTCGTGCCGCCCAACACGACGGCGGCGATGGCGTCCAGTTCCAGGCCCGTGCCCATGTCGGAGCGCGTGGTGCTGACGCGCGAGACGAAAATGTACCCGGCCAGGCCGGCCATCGTGCCGGAAAAGGCATAGATCAGCAGTTTGTACAGGTCCACCTTGAGACCGGAGAAGCGCGCGCCCAGCTCGTTGTTGCCGATGGCGTAAATGGCCCGCCCAAAGACGGTGCGCGCCAGGATGATCGCGGCGATGACCGTCGCCACGACGAGCAGCCAGACCTGCGTCGGCACGCCCAGCACCTGCCCCTGTCCCAACTGGTAGAACCACTCCGGGTAGCCGCGCGCCGAACGCGCCTGGCTGATGCCCAGCGCCAACCCGCGATAGAGCGCCAGGGTCGCCAGGGTCATGATCAGCGGCGGCACGCCCACTCGCACGATAAACCAGCCGTTGAACAGGCCACACACCAGCCCCGTCCCCAGCGCGACGAAGATGGTCAGTTCCAGCGGCAGCCCGGCGTTCATCCAGCTCCAGCCGAGCATCACGGCGGCCAGCCCGAACGTCGAGCCGACCGACAGGTCGATGCCGCCGGTGATGATGATGAAGGTCATCGGCAGGGCCACCAGCCCGACCTCGGTCATCAGCCGGGCCTGGTTAAGGATGTTGTCTACCGTCAGAAAGCGGTCGGTCTGGGTGGAAAGCAGCAACACGGCCACGATGGCGATCACCAGCAGCACGCCTTCCTGGCTGAGAAACAGGGTCTTCACCCGCGCGCCCAGGCCGGGTCTTTCGATTGGACTCTCACCGACAGCCATGCAGCTACCCCCTTATCAGACGTATCTGGCGGCGGCGGCGCAGGATGTCGGCCAACACCGTGAGCAGGATCATCACGCCCTGAACCGCCTGCAACCAGTACGGCGAAATGTCAATGAAGATCATGGCAGAGGCGATGGCGCGGATGACGATGCTCGCCAGCGTCGAGCCGATCACCGTCCCGGTGCCGCCCAGGATGCTCACGCCGCCCACCACCGCCGCCGTGATGATGACCATCTCCAACCCCGGCGGCACGGTGGACTGGATGGTGGTGAACTGCGTGCCGAACATCACGCTCGCCACACCGGCCAGCACGCCGTGAATGATGAACACCTGCATGAGCACGGCCCGCTCATTGATGCCCGACAGGCGCGCGGCCTCTCTGTTGCCGCCGACGGCATAGATGGCCCGCCCGGTGGGGCTGTAGCGCATCCACAGCGCCGCCACGATGGTCAGCCCGATCATAAAATACACCGGCATGGGCACGCCCAGCGGGGCCTGCTGCGCCAGGTGGAATTCCTCTGGCAGGTCGTAAATCCACGCCCCGCCCGTCCACAGGATCAGGCCGCCCTTGAGGATGCTCATCATGCCCAACGTGACGACGATAGCCGGGATGCGCAGGTAGGCCACGAAAAAGCCGTTGATCGCCCCCGCCACCCCGCCGAAGAACAGCGGGACCAGCCACGCCAGCCAGATCGGATACCCGCTGACGGCCATCTGCCCGCTGATCGTCGCCAGCACGCCGATCAGCGATCCCACCGACACGTCGATGTTGCCGGAGATGATCACCATCGACATGCCGATGGCGGCAATGGCCGTGTAGGATGTGTTTTGCAACACGTCCGAGATATTGCGCTGCGCCAGGAAGCGCGGGTTGGCCGTGCCGACGACCACGATCAGACCAACCAACAGCAGCAGCAGTACCCCTTCCTGGGAACTATACAGCGGACGCAGGAGGCTGCTGGCGCGCCCGGCGAACGACGCCGGCGCGGGAGTCACGGGTTGGGTCGTTGCAGTCATACGGCTGCCCTTTCCGGCATCTCGGCTTGCTCCGTCGCATGGTTGTTGTTATTCACGGCCACATCGCTCATCATCGCCGCGCCGATGTTCTCCTGGGTGGCCTCGGCGCGGGGATATTCCGCCACAATCCGCCCCTGACGCATCACCAGCACGCGGTCGCTCATGCCGATGATCTCCGGCAGTTCGCTGGAGATCATCAGGATCGCCATGCCGCGCTGCGCCAGTTCGCTCATCAGGCGGTGGATTTCGGCCTTCGCGCCCACGTCGATGCCGCGTGTCGGCTCGTCCATGATCAGGACGCGCGGCGCGCTCGCCAGCCACTTGCCTACCACGACCTTCTGCTGGTTGCCGCCGGAGAGCTTGTTGACGATCTGCTCGGTGCTGTAGGCGCGGATGTTCAACTGCCTGATCGAATGTTGCGCCAGTTCTCGCTCGGCCTTGCGGTTGACAAATATGCCGCTCACCAGGCTACGCAACACGGCCATCGACAGGTTTTCGCGCACGCGCATCTGCCGCACCAGGCCCTGCGTGCCGCGATCTTCCGGCACATAAGCAATACCAAGTTGCATGGCCTGGCCGGGATGGCGGATGTTTACCACCTGGCCATTCACGCGCACCTGACCGGAGTCCGCCGGGGTGAGGCCGAAGATCACCTGGGCCAGCTCGCTGCGCCCCGCCCCGACCAGCCCGGCCAGCCCGACGATCTCGCCGGCGCGTAGGGTCAGGCTCACGCCGCGCACTGAGGGACGGCGATACACATCCTGCACTTCCAACACCACATCGCCGATCTCGGCGGGCAGCTTGGGGAACAGGTTATCGATGGTACGCCCGACCATCATGTTGATCAGGTCATCCTCAGTCGTTTCAGAGACAGGCCTGGTGTCCACATACTGCCCATCGCGCAGCACCGTCACACGGTCGGCGATCTGGAACACCTCTTGCAGGCGGTGGCTGATGTAGATGATCCCGACGCCGCGCTCGCGCAACAGCCGCACGCTGTGGAACAACCGCTCCACGTCGGCCTCGGTCAGTGCCGCCGTCGGCTCGTCCATAATCAGCACGCGGGCGTTGAGCGACAGGGCTTTGGCGATCTCGACGCGCTGGCGGTTGCCGACCGTGAGCGTGCCGACCTTGCGGTTCACGTCCAGGTCGTAAATTTCCAGCGAGGCCAAAATGTCTTTGGCCTGTCGGCGCATGGCGGCCCAGTCCACCGTCCCCAGGCGGGTACGTGGGGCATGGCCCATGAAAACGTTTTCAGCAACGGTCAACTCAGGATAGAGGCTGAGTTCCTGGTAGATCGTGGCGATGCCTTGCGCCTGGGCTTCGTGCGGACTGTTGAAAGTCACCGGGCGGCCATCGATGCGGATTTCGCCGGCATCGGGCCGATAGACGCCGGAGACGATCTTAATCAAGGTAGACTTGCCCGCCCCGTTTTCGCCAAGCAGGGCGTGCACCTCGCCGGGGCGCATCTCGAAGTGCACATCGTCCAGGGCCTTGACCCCCGGAAACTGCTTGGTGATATGCGTAAGAACGAGGATCGGCTGGATTTCGGACACGGGCTTGCTCCGGTCATACGGGCGGCTGGCCCAGGCAGAAAAACGGTTCATCCCTGCGCGCAATCGATTTCCTGACGACGGATACAACTTAGCCGGGAGAACACATGGGTGACATTATCCAGTTTTGCTCATTGAAATTGTGAAGGTTGAATAGCAGTATATGCCAAAATTGCCGGAGCGTCAAATTTTTCGTCGCCGACGCCGCGCTTGGAAAGCCGTGTTGAGTGTTGTAGACTAAGGAACATGCTCTGGTCTGGAAGCGATCCCCGGTGAATGCTTTAGTCGGCTTGTTTCGTCAGTTCCCGCAGTGGTGGCGGATGCATTTCGCCCGCCCCACCGAACTGCGCAAAGTGGCCGTCAACGCCCTCTGGCTGACGGGCGGCTATGTGCTGCGGCTGACCGTTGGCGTGCTGGTGGGCGCGTGGGTAGCCCGCTACCTGGGCACAGTGCAGTACGGGGCGCTGCTTTTCGCGGCGGCGTTCACGTCGCTGTTCACGCCGCT
>Ga0209018_1001298_pt1 | contig 20521 bp, 16 predicted proteins | sample YNPBryBLVA2012_FD_185814 | JGI IMG/M metagenome (GOLD analysis project Ga0209018, IMG submission 185814) | Anoxygenic and chlorotrophic microbial mat microbial communities from Yellowstone National Park, USA - YNP Bryant BLVA 2012 (SPAdes)... ...
CCCACCAGATGAACGAGCAAAGCGCACGTTCTTAGCAACCCCAAGAGTGCCACAGGATCCTCATTTTTTCAAGTTCCACGGTTTACTGGAGTGCTACCGTTTACTGGAGTGCTACCGAAAAAGCGAATTAGGGTGAGCAGTTACCCCAAAGGTATGCTGGTCTGGAGTCCCCTCCCTGACTCCGCCTGCCCCATCACCCGCGAGTACCACGAGCCCTACATGGCCGCCAGAGGCAGGCCCGCCGCACGACGCATCGGCATGACCCGCCGCGAAATGGCCCTCAACGGGGTCTTCATGAGCCTCTATCTCCTGTTCGCAGCAGGGATTGTAGTACGACAATGGCACATTAAGAACGAGAAAGTGCGGCTTGCACAGAACGCGCAACCATGATACACATGGGCGAATGAACATACTGCCGAACGGTTTAGACTTCTGGATCCGACACGATGGGGTCTCCCTGTCCAGGCGGTGGATGAGTTGCCCGGGCGACTCGAGGTGTTTTGGCGGCACTACCGCTACTGTTTTTGGACCCGCACGCGTGACCAATCGCCTCTGGCCTATCATTACCTGAGCGGGATATTGCGCATGCTGACCAAGCGCAACTTTGCCGAGATCGGGCGTCAGACAGAAACGGCGGGGGAAAGAGTGCAGCATTTCATGACCTATTCGCCATGGGCCAAGGATGCGGTGTGCCAGCAAGTGCAAGCCGACATCTCGGCCACGCCTGCGCTGCACGGTGGCGTGTTGGTACTGGACGAAAGCGCCGATGCCAAGTCGGGCACGAGCAGTGCCGGGACGGCGCGGCAATACAACGGGCGGATGGGCAAGGTGGATGTCTGTAAGGTGGGCGTCTTCCTGGCCTACGTCAAAGGGCCATACTGGGCGTGGGTGGATGGCGAACTGTTCATTCCGGAGAAATGGTTCAGCACCGAGTTTGCCGAGCAGCGGAAGCGAGCGGGTGTTCCTGCCGAGCGCAGCTTCAAGAGCAAGGTCGAATTGGGCTGGGAGATGATCCAGCGTGCACGAGTGAGGGGCTTGCCTTTTGAGTTCGTGGCGTGCGACGACCTCTACGGTCGAGCCGATTGGTTTCGCTCGGCATTGGCCCAAGCAGACATCATCTATATGGCCGACGTGCCCAATACGACCCAGGTCTACCTGGAGCGCCCTGCGTGGGGCATTCCGCCCACGCCAGAGGGGCACAACGGACGCGGGTTCAGCACACCGCGTGTGTTGTCGGACGATCAACCGATTGAGGTCAACCAGATCGCCGAAGATGCGGGCACGGGTTGGAACACATTGCGCGTTCGTCCGACCGAGCGTGGTGAGTTGGAGGCCGCATACACAGCCAGGCGGATATGGACGTTGCGCGATGATCGACCGACGGAGGAATGGCCGCTGATTCGCCGCCATTCTGACGGCAAGCACACCTATGTGTTGAGCAACGCAGCGGCAGAGACCACGCTGGAATGCCTGGCGTGGATGGAATCGCAACGCTACTTCGCGGAACGCTCGATCCAGGATGCCAAGTCGGAGTTGGGTTGGGACGAGTTCCAGGCCTGGAAGTTCCTGGCTTGGGAACACAACACGGCGATGACCATTTTGGCCTCTTGGTTTATCACCGAAACGCAGGTGGACTGGGCACAACGGTATCCTCGAGACCCGCAATTGGCTTCTGACTTGGGGGTTGATGAACTGCCGGCCCTGTCGTACGCGAATGTGCGCACGATGTTGCGTGCGGCGATGCCTTTGCCCTACTTGTCCAACCAGCAGGCACGGCAACTGGTCGTGGAGCATCTGCTTAACCGTACTCATTCGCGCAAGAGCCGCATGAAGCGAAAAGTTGCCGGCCATCATTCGAGACCAAGAGATCCTACATAATGTGCCATTGTCGTAGTAGTCAGCCTCTTTTGGCCTGCGTAGAGGTAGCCTCTCCGTTATCTCCAGAGAAGAACCGACGCCTCTGCGGGAGCGCCCAGATTCGGATGGACGGACAGGTTGTGGCCCGCTGGAGCGGGCGCTGCGGGCGGTGGGAGGAGGAGCGTGACTTGACATGGTCTCGAAAGCATAGTATCATTATGTATTGGTGGAGAACAGCATCATGGCCGAATCGTCAGGTCGAGATACAGAACTACCCCTCATCGAAGTACAGAACGTCCACAAGTCCTTCCTGATGGGCAAGGAGGCGGTGCAGGCGCTGCGCGGCGTGGACCTGCAGGTTATGCGCGGCGAGATCGTCTGCCTGATGGGCCCCAGCGGATCGGGCAAGACGACGCTGCTGAATATCATCGGCGGGCTGGAGGAGCCCAGTCGCGGCCACGTTATCGTGGATGGGCAGAACGTGGTTGCGCTATCCGAGGACCGGCTCTCCGAACTGCGGCTGACCAAGATGGGCTTCATCTTCCAGAACTACAACCTGCTGGCGAACTTCACCGCTCTGGAGAACGTCGAGGTACCGCTGGCGTTGACCGGGATGGGGCGGCGCGAGCGCCGGCGACGGGCGGAGGGACTGCTGGCCCGCGTCGGCCTGGCCGACCGGGCCCGCCATTACCCCACCGAGCTCTCCGGCGGCCAGCAACAGCGCGTCGCTATCGCCCGCGCCCTGGCCAACGACCCGCCGATCCTCATCGGCGACGAGATCACCGGCGAACTGGACTCGGAGACCGGCTTCGAGGTCATGGAGCTCATTGTCCGCCTGAACCGCGAGCAGGGGACGACGGTGATCTATGTGACCCACGACCCGCGCATGGCCCGCTTCGCCCGCCGGTTGATTCTCCTGCACGATGGGCGGATCACCTCGGAAACGGCTGCTCCCCAGTCCGGCGCGTAGGGACCCCCGGCGATGATCGCTCGCTATATCCTGGCCAGCTTTGGCCGCCACAAGGCGCGCACGGCGATCATGACCCTGGCGCTGTTGGTCGTCACTGCCATGCTGGTCGCCCTCAACAACAGTATCGAGTCGCTGCAGCGGCAGGTGGTCGAGATCGTCGAGATGCAGGGCGGCGAGCAGGATATCACCATCACCCGCACCGACACCAGCCCCCAACAGTTCATCGAAGTCGCCCGCGTCTCGGCGATCTTGCGCGCCAGCGACCCCTCTGTCGTGGCGGTCTACCCGCGTTTCCAGCAGGAGGTCGAACTGTGGGCCGACGGCACCGCCGGCGAGGTGACCCTCCTCGCCCGCGCAGCGGAGGATCAGTTGGGCCAGGTGACGATGCTGGAAGGGGCATACGAGCTGAGCGGCGACCGCGTGGTCGTGCTGCGCGTGGCCGCCGATATGTTCGGCCTGGAGGTCGGCGACGCGCTGGAACTGAGCTACCCCTTGCCCGTGGCGCGGCTGCCGGGCTACGAGCTGCCGGAGGACCTCAGCGCCAGCCGTGTGACGCGCCGCTTCACCGTCAGCGGCATCGCCCTGGCGACCGGCCTGGGCGACAGTCAGAACGGCGTCCTGATGAGCCTGCAGACCGCGCAGGACTGGTTGGGCCTGCCGGATCAGGCCGAACGGCTCGTTGTCGTGCTGGACGAGGGGATCTATGGCTCGGCGAGCACACAGACATCCATCTTCCGCGTCCGGCGCATCGCCGAACGGCTGCTCGATGCGCTGGGCAGCGAGGCCGATACCTATCGCTTCGCGCTCTACAAGGCCGAAGCGCTCGACTTCAGCGATGAAGCCTTCGCCGTGCTGCGGGCGGTCAGCTCGGTCTATGGCCTGCTGGTGATGGGCGTCGTCGGCCTGCTGATCTACTCGCTGATCAACACGAACGTCGAGGAGCGGCGGCGCGACTTGGCCTTCTTGCGCATCCTGGGCGCCAGGCGGCGTCATCTGTTCAGCCTGGTGCTGACCGAGGTGGCGTTGCTGGGGCTGGTCGGCGTTGGCCTGGGCATCGTCGCCGGGCAGGTGCTCAGCTTCACCGTGGTCGCTCCCATCGTCAACCTGCTCATCGCCAGCGCGGGGGAAGGGCTGGAGGAGTTGGGCGTCCGCTTCCACATGGCGATCACCGGCGGCGCGATGGCCCGCGCTGCGCTCATCGCCGTCGTCGTGCTGCTGCTGGCCGCCGTGGCCCCGGCGCGCAAGGCGGCCAACACCAAGGTCCGCTATGCCATCAACCCCGGTTCTGCCGACAACCTCCAGATCGAGGACCTGGCCCGCCTGCGCTCGCGCAAGTTCGACGTGCGCATCGTCATCGCCGGCGTCGTGCTGACGGTGATGTGGTTGCTGATCTTTATCGGTACCGAGTTCCTCTTCGTCCAGGGCAACGAGTCCATCCTCAGCGTCTTCATCTTCGGCGGCATGGCCCTGCTGGTCATCGGCGTCAGCCTGCTCTTCTACGCCCTGACCGTGCCTTTCGAGCGGTTGCTGATCGGGCTGAGCGGATGGGCCGCGCCCCGGCTGGCCTTCTTCGCCGGGCCGAACCTGATGCGCGCCAAGCAGCGCAACACGGTGATCTCGCTGATGATCGTCTTCAGCGCCACGCTGCCCACGTTCCTGGGGACGATGACCGCCCTGGAGCAGCACAACTACGACACGACGGCCCGTTTCGATAGCGGCGCGCCGCTGACGGCGCAGGTATTCGTCTGGTGGCGCACCTTGACCGAAGCGCCGGAAGGACTGACGCCCGGCTTCCTGGACGAGTTCACCGCCGTGCCGGGCGTCGGGCGGGCGGTCGGGCTGACCGCCGAGTATCGCACCGGCGTGACCAATTGGGTCGAACTGCGCAATACCCCGCTGCAGATCCGCGGCGTCACCGGTTCGCTGGACGGGATCGTCTACGACGACTTGACCAGCTACGCGGCCGGCGGGCCAGAATCGTTCGCTGTGCTGCTGGCCGAACCGGATACGATCATTGTCAGTGCCGGCTACGCCGGGTACATGGACGTTCGCCTGGGCGACCGGCTGCGCGTGCAGGGGACGGGGCGTGATCACGTGGTGACGATGCGCGTGGTCGGGATCGTCGAACGGATGGCCGGCGTGCGCGGTTTTTCGTACAACGAGAGCTATGTCCGCGACGGCAACTCGGTGGGCCTCGTCTCGCTGGATACATACATCCGCCTGACCACCGACCCCACCGTCGAGACCCTCTGTCCCGGCGGGCTTTGTTCGCTGGACGAGCGCGAGCGGCCGGTCATCACCGAGATCATGGCTACCACGGATCCCGGCGCGGATGAGGCAACGGTCGTCAGCGACCTGCGTGAGCTGTTCGCCGATCGGGTCAACGTGTGGGTGCGCTCCACGGCGGAGGACATTCGCAGCACAGAACAGAGCATGCGCACGATGCGCGTGCTGATGCTGGTTATGACCGTGCTCTCGTTCATCACCAGCATCCTGGGCGTTTTTGCCGTTGTCTACGTGGCCGTCTACGTGCGGCGGATGGAGATCGGCATGCTCAAGGCGATCGGCATGGGGCGGCGCGACCTGGTGGGGACGTTTGCCCTGGAGTCGGTGGTGATGACCGTCAGCGCGGCGCTGGCCGGGGTGACCGCCGGGACGGTGCTGGGCTATGTCTTCTACGCCACCAACACGACGATGCAGGACGTGCCGACGCGACTGACGTTCGACTGGCTGACCACGCTGGCGATCCTGGTCATGGTCATCCTGGCCAGCGTCATCAGCGCTTCGCTGGCGGCGCGCGGGACGGTGCGGCAGCGGGTGACGCAGATTCTGCGTGAGGCGAGGTGAAGACGTGGTGCGTGTTGCGTGTTCCGTGGTGCGTGATTGGATGTGGGTGTTCGCGGCGGCGGTAGTTGTGCTGGCCGGTTGTGCGACGCGCTCGACAGAAGTGATGGAGGTCGAGGGCTTGCCGACGGCAGAGGCGCTGCCCACTGTGCCGGCGTTGGCCGCTGGTCGCACCGTGCTGGCCGACGGGCGCCTGGAATCGCCTTACCCACCCCTGGCGCTGGGCTTCGGCGGCGGGGTGAGCGGCCATGTGCTGACCATCACTGTCCGTCCCGGCGACGTGGTGCAGGCGGGCGATCTGCTGGCGCTGCTGGATGATACCGACCTGCGGCAGGCGGTGGACGACGCCCGCCTGGCCCTCGACCGCGCCACGGTGGACCGGGATCTGGCCCAGGCGCAGTGGGAGCGCGATGTGGCGAACGCAGAGGAGGCCCTGGCCGCCGCCCAGCGCGCCTTGACCACGGCGCAGTTGCAGGTCTCGACCACGGCGGTCGAGGAGGCGCGCACGGCTCTGGAGCGGGCGCGGCAGGCGGAGGCGAATGCTCTCCAGCAGTACAACGACGCCTACAACCGCCGCTGGGAACCCCAGGAGATCATCTCGGCGTACTACGACGGCTGGCAACGGGCGGTCCGTGAGCGCGAGCTGGCCGAGCTGCGCCTGGCCGACGCCGAGGACGCCGCCAGCGTCGGCTACCTGCAGGCGCAGGGGCCTGCAGCGGACGTGGCCCGCGCCCAACGCGCCCGCGACGCGCTGCAGGCGGGCCTCGCTCCCGCCTATGATCGGGCGGTCGAGGACGCGCAGCGGCGGCTGGCTGACGCCGAGGAGGCGCTGACCCACGCCCGCCTCGCCGCCCCGTGGGCGGCGATTGTCCTGTCGGTGGACGTCGCCCCGGCGGCGACAGTCGGGGCGGGCACGCCGGTGGTCACGCTGCTCGACATCCAGGATGGTTTGCGCTTCGTCACCCAGAACCTCAGCGAGCAGCACGTCGCCGCCATCCGCCCGGGCCAGCGGGCAGTCGTCACCCTGCGCGCCTTCCCCGACACGCCCCTGGAGGGGACAGTCGAGGCGGTCGTCCCGCTGACCGGCCAGGCCGCGCCCACCGACGCCCGCTTTGCCGTCCACATGCGGCTGGCGGCCGGCGACCTGCCGCTGCTGCCGGGGCTGACCGGGCGGGTTGAGATCTTCATCGAGCACTGAGCACGGACACACACGGATTCCCACGGATTGCCCGTGAGTGGCGCCTCCGCGCAATCCGTGGGAATCCGTGTCGTGCTCTGTGTTGTGCTTGACACCTCCCCCGCAGTGGCTATAATGACAACCGTGCGTCTGTGGGGCGGGCCGCCGGCCCGCCCTACCCATCACGCCTGACGGGAGGTGCAGCCCTTGAGCCTGAAGAGCAAACTTCAAGAAGACCTCAAAGAGGCCTTGCGGGCGCGGGACGAGCGGCGCAAGTCGGTGATCCGCATGACGATGTCCCAGGTTCAGCTCGCCGAGGTGGAACAGGGCGGTGAGCTGGACGACGCTGCGTTGCTCGCCGTTTTCCAGAAGGAGGTCAAGCGGCGACAGGAGACGATCGAGGAGCTGGAGCGGGCGAACCGCCCCGAACAGTTGGCTGAGGCGCGGGCGGAACTGGCGATCCTGGAGGGCTACCTGCCGCAGATGATGAGCCGCGAGGAGATCGCTGCTGCTGCGCGCCAGGCGATCGCCCAGGCCGGGGCCAGAGGGCCGGGCGACCTGGGCGCGGTGATGCGCGTGCTGATGCCCCAGGTCAAGGGCCGCGCCGATGGCCGCCTGGTCAACGAGATCGTGCGCGAACTGCTGGCCGGGTGAGGCGCGCCCGATAGTCGAGCGTGACGATGGCCACCCTGTTGCGGGAGAGGCGCTGGGCCTGGGTCCGGTTGACGCTGATCGCGTTGCTCCTGGCCACCCTTTCCACGTTCCTGCTTGCCTTCCCGTTCTTCCCCTCCGGGCGGCTGGCGCTCGAGGAAGGAGACGTCGCCCCGCGGGATATCCGCGCACCGCGTCGCATCACCTACCAGAGCAGCATCCTCACCGCCGAGCAGCAACGGCTCGCGGAAGCGACGGTCGAGCAGGTCTATACCGCGCCGGACGCCGACATCGCCCGCCAGCAGCTCGAACGCACGCAACAGGTGCTGGATTACCTGACCTCGGTCCGCGCGGATACCCTGGCCAGCCCCAGCCAGCGACGCGCCTGGGTCCGGGCTGTCCCCGAACTCGGCCAGTTGCCCGTCGGGGTAGCGGACGGGCTGCTGGCCCTCTCCGAGGAGTCGTGGGGGCGGGTGCAATCGGAGACCTTCGACGTCGTTGCCCAGGCGATGCGGCGGGGCGTGCGCGATGGTTTCCTGGAACAGACCTGGCGGGAGATTCCCTCCCTGGTGGGGCTGGACCTGTCTGCCGAGGAAGCGGCGATCACGGCGGCGCTGGCCCAATGGTTGCTCGTTCCCAACTCCTTCTACGACGAGGCAGCCACTCAGGCGGCCCGTGAGCAGGCCCGCAATGCCGTTGACGCGGTGCTGATGTCCTACGAGACGGGCGAGATCATCGTCCGCGAAGGGCAGCGGATCACCCCCCTGCACCTGGAAGCGTTGCGGATGACGGGGTTGCAGCAGCCGCGCACCCGCTGGAGCGATGTCGTCACCTACGCCTTTCTCGCCCTGTGCGGGGTCTTCGTCCTGATGCTGTACCTGGCCCGTTTCCAGGCCGACGTGCTGCAGGAGATGCGGAAATTCTTCCTCCTGGCTCTGTTGCTGGCCCTCTTCCTGCTGCTGGCGCGGCTGATGGTGCCGGATCGTGTGACCCTGCGTTATCTCTTCCCTGCCTCCGCCCTGGCGATGCTGGTGACCGCCACGATGGGGCCCAGCGTCGGTGTGATCGTCAGTGCCCTGATCGGCTTCGCTGCGGCGATGATCGGCGATCAGTCCCTGGAACTGGCTGCTTACGTCACGTTCGGCGGCCTAGTCGCGGCGATCATGCTGGGGCGGGTGGACCGCGTGACCAAGCTCTTCCGCGCGGCGCTCTTTGTCGCCGTCGCTCAGGTGGCTGTCCTGCTCGGCTTCGACCTGTTGTTGGAACGGGTCAACCTGATCGATCTCGCCCTGCGCCTGTTGATGGCAATCGTCAACGCCGGCGTGTCGGCCAGCTTCGCCCTGGGTCTTCTGTTCCTGGTGGGACCGCTGTTCGACATCATCACTGCTTTCCGACTGATTGATCTCAGCCGGCCCAACCATCCGCTCCTCCAGCGGCTGCTGCGCGAGGCGCCAGGCACCTATCATCACTCGCTGATGGTTGCCAGCCTGGCCGAACAGGCGGCGGAGAGCATCGGCGCCGACGCGCTGCTCACCCGTGTCGGCGCCTACTACCACGATGTGGGCAAGGTCGCCCGCCCCTACTTCTTCGTCGAGAACCAGATCGAGGGCGTGAACCCGCACGAACGGCTCGATCCGACCACGAGTGTGGAGATCATCGTCGGGCACGTGCGGGACGGGATGGAACTGGCACGGCGTTACCGGCTGCCGGCGCGCGTGCGCGCCTTCATCTCCGAACATCACGGCACGAAGCGGGCCAGCTTCCAGTACGAACGGGCGGTCGAGCTGGCCGGTGGCGATGCGAGCCGGGTCCATGAGGCGGATTTCCGCCACAAGGGGCCAAAGCCGCGCAGCAAGGAGACCACCCTGGTGATGCTGGCCGACGGCTGCGAGGCCATCGCCCGCTCCCGCCGCCCGACCACACCGGAAGCGCTGGCCGAAGCGGTGAACACGATCTTCGAACACGCCATCCGTTCCGGACAACTGGACGAGAGCCCCATCCGCATGAGTGAACTGGTCAGGGTCAAGGAGTCGTTCATCGCCACACTGAAGGGGGTTTTTCATCCCCGCTTGATCTACCCGCAACTGATCGGCGAGACGCACTCGAATGCGGAGATTGCGCCCACACCTGCGGGAGGGTAGGCAGTTCATGCGTATGCAGTATCGCGTAGATGTGTTGGTCGAGGGAGAATGGCCCGTTGACGTCGAGGCGTTGCGGCGGGCCGTGCTGGCCGCGCTGGTCTATCACGACGTGCCGCCGGGTGAAGTGGCGGTCGTGGTCTCCGACGACGCTTCGCTCCAGGAGCTCAACCGTCGCTTCCGCGCCGTGGATGCCCCCACCGACGTGCTGGCCTTTCCCAACGAGTCGCGGGGGCCGTTCGTCAATGCGCCCGACCAGCCGCGCTATTTGGGCGATGTGATCCTCTCCTACCCGCGCGCCGAGGAGCAGGCGGCCGAGGCGGGCCACAGTGCGCTGGATGAGCTGCAATTGCTGACCGTCCACGGCGTGTTGCATCTCCTGGGCTACGACGATCAGGAGGAAACAGCTCGGGCGGAGATGTGGGCGGCGCAGGAGGCGATTCTCGACCTGCTCCGCCGCACGACTTCCGACGCCTGAACGGACTCGAGGGTCGGATACCGTCCATGCGCAACCATAACCTTCTGGAAAGTTTTCGTCACGCCGGGGAAGGGCTGGGGTACGCGCTGCGCACCCAGCGGAACACGCGCATTCACCTGGCGGTGGCCGTCGTCGTGATCGCGCTGGGGCTCTGGCTGGGCCTCTCGACGACGGAGTGGGCCGTGCTGGCGCTGACCGTCGGCTTCGTGCTGGTCGGCGAGATGATCAACACCGTGGCCGAGACGCTGGTGGACCTGATCAGTCCGGGCTATCACCCGCTGGCCAAGGTGGTCAAGGATGTCACGGCGGGGGCGGTGTTGCTCACAGCGATCATCGCCGTGATCGTCGGGCTGCTCGTCCTCGGCCCGCCGCTGTGGGGAACGTTTTTCGGAGGCCAATGAACGCACAACAACCCGTGTACCTGACCCCAGAGGGGGTGGCGCGGCTGCGGCAGGAGCTGGAGGAGAAGATCGCCCGCCGTCCGGAGATGACCGAGCGCCTGCGGCGGGCAATCCAGCAGGGCGACCTGGCCGAAAATGCCGATTACATCACCGCGAAAGAGGAGCAGGGCTTCCTGGAAGGGCGCATCCAGCAGATCGAGGCCCTGCTGCGCCGCGCAGTCATCATCGAGAGCGACGGCCCGGCAGACGAGGTCCGCCTGGGCAGCCGGGTGACCGTCGTCGAGGACGGCGGCGACGGGCCGGAGGTTTTCCACCTGGTCGGGCCGGCGGAGGCCGATCCCGGCGCCGGACGCGTCTCGTATGAATCGCCGCTCGGCCAGGCGCTGTTGGGCCGGCGGGTGGGGGAGGCGGTTTCGGTGCGGGCGCCGGCGGGCGAGATCGTCTTCCGCATCACTGCCATCGAGTGAGCGGGGGGAGGAGACGCGGGGACGCGGAGACGCGGAGACGCGGGGACGCGGGGACGCGGGGACGCGGAGACGCGGGGACGCGGGGACGCGGAGACGCGGGGACGCGGGGACGCGGAGAAAGGGGAGAGGGGATATGGGGGGTCGGGTTTTGGTCGCGTATGCGAGCTGGGTTGGCTCGACGGCCGAGGTGGCCGAGGTCGTTGCGGAAGTGCTGCGGGAGGGGGGTGCGGCGGTAGATGTGCAGCCGGCCAGGAAGGTGCGCGACCTCACGCACTACCGTGCCGTCGTTCTGGGCACGGCGGTGCGCATCGGGCGCGTACACGGCGACGCGCCGAAGTTCGTCCAGAAGTACCGCGCAGCGCTGAGCCAGATGCCCGTCGCCTATTTCGCTGTCTGTCTGACGATGCAGCAGGACACAGAGGAAAACCGCTGCACGGCGAAGGGCTACCTGGATGCCTTATCCAGGAAAGCGCCGCAAGTGCAGCCGGTGGATGTCGGCCTGTTTGGCGGGCTGCTCGATCTGGAGCGGTTGTCCGGCCTGACGAAGAAGGTGATGGCATCGGACCAGTTCCCGAAAGGCGATTTCCGCGACTGGGAGGCCATCCGCGCCTGGGCGGCGCACGTCCGGCCGCTGTTGTTGGGAGGGTAGGCAGGGATGGTACGTCTGGCGCTGGCGCAGATCAACACCACGGTCGGCGATCTAACGGGCAACGTCCGCCGGGTGATCGCCGGGCTGGAGATGGCGCGGGGGGTGGGCGCGGACCTGGTGCTCTTCCCCGAACTGGTCATTAGCGGCTATCCGCCGGAGGACCTGTTGCTCAAGCCGTCGTTCGTCGCCGCCAACCGGGCCGCGCTGGACGAGATCGCCGCCGCCACCCGTGGGCTGACCGCCGTGGTCGGCTTCGCCGATGTGGCGGGCGATGTCTACAACGCAGCGGCGGTGCTGCACGACGGGGCGCTGGCTGGCGTCTATCACAAGCACTACCTGCCCACCTACGGCGTCTTCGACGAGGATCGCACCTTTCGCCCCGGCCGGGCCAACCCCCTCTTCGCCCTGGGCGAGGCGGTGATCGGCGTGAGCATCTGCGAGGACATCTGGTACCCCGACGGCCCGCCGCAGGCGCAGGCGGCGGCAGGGGCGCATCTGCTGGTCAATATCGCTGCCTCTCCCTATCACATCGGCAAGGGCGCGGCCCGCGAGCGCATGCTGGCCACCCGCGCCGCCGACAACGTGGCCGTCGTCGCCTTCTGTAACCTGGTCGGCGGGCAGGACGAGCTGGTCTTCGACGGCGGCAGCGTGATCTTCGACGAGCGGGGCGAGTTGCTGGCCCGCGCTGCTCAGTTCGAGGAGGACTTCATCGTCGCCGATGTGGACGTGGCAGCGGTCTTCCGACAGCGCCTGCACGACCCCCGCCAGCGCAAGGAGGCGGATCCGGAGGCGGCGCGGATCGCTCTACCGCCGCTGGCCTGCTCCCCACGCCCCGATCTGCCCGCTCCATCCGTAGCCGAACCGCTTTCGCGTCTGGAGGAGGTCTACCGGGCGCTGGTGTTGGGCACGCGGGACTACATGGGCAAGAACGGCTTCCAGCAGGCGGTGATCGGCCTGTCGGGCGGGGTGGACTCGGCGCTGGTGGCCTGTATCGCTGCCGATGCGCTGGGCGCGGAGAACGTCGCCGGCGTGGCGATGCCCTCGCGCTACTCCGCCGACTTCAGCCAGGCGGACGCGGAACAGTTGGCGGCGAACCTGGGCATCCGCTTCATGGTCATCCCCATCGAGCCGATCTTCCGCGCTTATCTGAAGACGCTGTCCCAGCCGTTCGCCGGACGCCGGCCGGATACGACGGAAGAGAACCTCCAGGCGCGCATCCGTGGCAACCTGCTGATGGCGCTGTCCAACAAGTTCGGCTGGCTGGTGTTGACCACCGGCAACAAGAGCGAGATGAGCGTGGGCTATGCCACGCTGTACGGCGACATGGCGGGCGGATTCGCCGTGCTCAAGGACGTGCCGAAGACGCTGGTCTACGAGCTGTCGCGCTGGCGCAACGCGCAGGGGAGCGAACCGCTGATCCCCGAACGGGTGCTGACCCGCCCGCCCTCGGCGGAGTTGCGGCCTGACCAGCGCGACACCGACAGCCTGCCCCCCTACGAGGTGCTCGATCCCATCCTGCGCGCCTACGTCGAGGAGGACCGTTCAGCGGCGGAGATCGTCGCCATGGGCTTCGACAAAACGCTGGTGCGCCAGGTCATGCGCCTGGTAGACCGCAACGAGTACAAGCGCCGCCAGGCTCCGCCAGGGGTCAAGATCACCGCTCGCGCCCTGGGCAAGGACCGCCGGTTGCCGATCACCAATCGGTTTCGGGAGCCATGTTGACCTTTGCGCGCGCCCGGCTGACCCCGCCCCGACCGCACGGACGTATCCTCCATCGCCAGCGCCTGACCCAGAGGCTGCTCGAGGCGCTGGACTATCGCCTGACCATCGTGCAGGCCGGGCCGGGGTACGGCAAGACAACGGCGCTGGCTTCGCTGGTGCAACACCATTCCCCCCTTGTCTGGTATCACTTGAGCGGCGAGGATGCCGATCCCTCGATCCTGCTCTTCCACCTGGTCCACGGCTTTCGATTGGCCCTGCCCAGTCTCTCCGAGACGCCGCTGGCGCTCCTGGAAGGCTGGGAAGGCCAGGTGGGCCGGGCGATGTGGACGATGGTGGTGGATGCGCTGCTTGACGAACTGGTTCAGCAAGAGAGCGGCCCGTTGTTGCTGGTCCTGGACAATGCTCATCTGTTGGAAACAGCGACCGAGGACCTGCTCATCCTCGATCGGTTCATTGGACGCGCACCGTTCAACCTACACGTGATCCTCTCCACCCGCTACCCGCCCAAATTGCCCACCCTGTCCACCTGGCGCGTCCGAGGCGAACTGTTGGAGATCCGGCAGGAGGAGCTGGTGTTTACGCCCGAGGAGGTCGCCGCGTTGTTCCGCGACCGGTATCGTGTCTCTTTGACGATCGAGGAGATCGAGCGGCTGACCGCGGAGACCGAGGGGTGGGCGATCGCTCTGCAACTGGTCTGGCAAGGGTTACGGGGCAGCGCCGCCTCGACCCTGCCCCTGATGGCGGACCGCCTCGCCGGCCCCGCCGAGAGTTTCTTCGCCTACATGGCTCGCGAGGTGCTCGATCAACAGCCCCCAGACATTCGGGAGTTCCTGCTCGCCACTGCCGTCCTCTCGGAGATGACTGCCTCGATCTGCGATCGCCTGCGTCGAGCTGGTGATAGCGATCAGATCCTGCGCTACCTGATCGAGAACGGGCTGTTCGTTGTCAGCCTGGGCGAGGGGCATGTCCGCTATCATCACCTCTTCCGCGATTTCCTCTGTCGCCAGTTGCCGCCGCCGGCGTTACGGGAGGCCCATCGCCGGGCGGCGCTCGCCTGCCAGGAATGTGGCGAGCGCGAACGGGCGATCGAGCACTTCCTGGAGGCCGAATCCTTCGAGGAGGCGGCGGATATCCTCGACCGCATTGGTTATGACATTATCCTGGCCGGCCGCCTGGACACGCTGGGCCGATGGATTCACGCCCTCCCGCCCACTGTGCTGGAGAGGCATCCGACCCTGTTGGTTTGCCTGGGCGACATCGCCCGCCTGCGCAGCCGCTTCGACGAAGCGCTGCGCTGGTATCGGCAGGTGGAGGAGTACAGCCGTCTGAGGGGCGATGCGCGGGGGCTCGGTCAGGCGCTGCGCGGGCAGGCGCGGGTCTACCTGGACACGGTCAATCCCCATCAGGCGGAGCATCTCTTACAGGAAGCCCTGCGAATCGCGGATGGACAGGAGGACCGCGAGACCCGTGCGCGGTTGATGGACTTGCTGGCGGAGAACTTGCTCAACCTGGGGCGCTTGCCGGAGGCCGAACAGTATCGTGTTCGGGCGCAGGAACTGCGCGAGGAGGGACCCGGCGAGGCCGAACTGGCGGTGCGCGTGCTGCTCCGCACCGGGCGCCTGGAGCGGGCGCGGGAGCTGTTGGAGGAACGGATGGCGATCGAGCAGCGTGAGCCGGTGCTCCGCCCACGGGCGCACCGCGAAACGCCGCTGCTCCTTTCCCTGATCCTGGCCCTGCAGGGCGAGGGGGAGGCGGCCTACCGCTGGGCCGTCGAAGGCACCCGGCGCGGGCAGTCGCTCGGCTCCCCGTTCGTCGTGGCCGTTGGCCAGATGCGCCAGGGACATGCCCGCCTCGTCCAGGGCGACGCCCACAGTTCCGATGACGCCCGCCGCTGTTTCCAGCAGGCCATCGCCATGAGTGATACCCTGGCGGTGCCGCGACTCAAGGTGGAGGCCTACTGGGGACTGTGCATGGCCGATGGCCTCGACGGGGAGATCGAAGAGGCCGAACAGGCCGCCTGGCGGGGGATCGAGATCGCCGGACGGGCGGGGGACGAGTGGATCGCGGCGTTGATCCGTGTCTCCCTGGGCGCCGGATACACCCGCCTCGGCCGCCTCGCCGACGCCGCCGACCAGCTCGGCCGGGCCTGGACCGCTTTCCGTGAGTGCAGCGACACCTTCGGAGAGACCGTCGCCCGCCTCTGGCAGTGCCTGCTCTGGCAGCGCACGGGGGACGATGCGCGGCTGGAGCGGGGGATCGAGAACCTGCTCCGCCTGGCCCGCGAACACGGCTATGACTTCCTGTTCCGGCGCCGCTCGTTGCTCGGCATGCCCGACCCCCGCCTGGCCGTTCCCTTGTTGCTCCTGGCCCGTGATCGGGGCTGGCAGCGGCCTTACGCGGAGGGTTTGCTGGCGCAGATGGGACTGACCGGGCTGGAAGTCCATCCGGGTTATCAACTGCGCGTCCAGTCGCTGGGCCGCTTCCGCGCCTGGCGCGGGGACCAGGAGATCGCTCCCCAGGAATGGCGGAGGGAGAAGGCCCGTCAACTGTTCCAACTGTTGTTGACCTACCGCCATGCCCCCCTCCATCGCGATCAGCTCATCGAGATGTTGTGGCCGGGGATGGACACGGAGACGGGACAGCGCAACCTCAAAGTGGCGCTCAGTGCGCTCTGCCGGGCGTTGGAGCCGCAGCGAGGCCAGCGGGCCGAGTCGGCCTACGTGTTCCGCAACGGTTCGCTCTACAGCCTGCGGGCCGGCGCCGATCTGTGGGTGGATGCGGACGCCTTCGAGAGCCTGATCCAGGAGGGCGACCGGTTGTTCGCCGCCGATGCCGGAACAGCGCTGGACCGCTATCGGTCGGCGCTGGCCCTGTATCAGGGCGATTACCTGATGGAGTGCCCTTACGAAGAGTGGTGCAGCGAGAAGCGAGAGCGGCTGCTGGCTCTCTACCTGCGCACGGCCGACCGGCTGGCCGGCGCCCTGGCGGAGAGGGAGCAGTGGGAGGAGACTATCCAGGTCTGTCGCTCGATCCTGGCCCATGACGATTGCTGGGAACGGGCGTACGCCCTGACGATGGTCGCCCTCGCCCACCTGGGCAATCGCGCCCAGGCCCTGCGCACCTACCAGCGGTGCGCCGAACGACTGCGCCAGGAACTGGAGATCGAACCGTCCGCCGAGATGACTCAGCTCTATCAAGCGATCCTCCAATCCACGCTCCCTTGATTTCTCTCCTTGTAACTCCCCGGTAACCATCCTTTGCTATCATCCGGTCGTATGCCTGACGCGACGATCGCCTCGTTCATCCTGCGTTTCACCCAGGAACACCCTGGCCGGGCTGACCCTCGGGGCGGGGCCTGGCGGGGTGTCATTCGCCACGTGCAGAGCGATGACGAAACCCGTTTCACCCGCGTGGAGGAAGCGCTGGCGTTCATCGCGCGCTACGTGGACCTCACGGGTGACCGTCGCGAGTCTCTGCCGGAGGAGTGATGGGCCACGATCTATCCATGGGCATCGTCAGTGTCGGCGTTTACGTGCCCCAGCCTGTGCTGACCGCCGCCGACATCGCCAGGCGCAGCGGTATCGAGGAGTGGGTGATCCGCGAAAAGTTCGGGATCGCCCAGAAGCACATGCCCGGCCCGGACGACCACACCAACCAGATGGCGATCTGGGCCGCGCAGGACTGCCTCTCCCGCTGCGACATCCCCGCCGAGGAGATTGACGTGGTGCTCTGTACCACCGAGGAGTGGAAGGAGTACCTGCTTTGGACGGCGGGGATCAAGCTGGCCTACGAGATCGGCGCCACGCGGGCCTGGGCATTCGACATGCACATGCGCTGTGGTGGGACCATCGCTGCGTTGACGGTGGCCAAAGGGCTGATGGCTGCCGACCCGGCGGTCAACACGGTCCTGATCGCCGGCGGCTACCGCAATGGCGATCTGATTGACTTCACCAACCATCGTACCACTTTCCTGTTCAACCTGGCCGCCGGGGCGGGGGCGATGCTGCTGCGACGAGGCTGGCCGCGCAATCACGTCCTGGGCACCCACCTGATCGCCGATGGCTATATGAGCGAGCACGTGATCGTGCCGGCCAGCGGCACCAAACGCTTTCCCACCGACGAGGCCGTGGCCCAACGGTTGTTCTATCTCGACCTGGTCGAACCGGAAGCGATGAAGAACCGGCTCAACGCCGTCTCGATGGATAACTGGCTGCACTGTATTGACGAGGCGCTGCGCAAGAGCGGCTATGGGCGGCAGGACATCGGCTACCTCAACGTGCTGCACATGAAGCGTTCAGCCCACCTGGAGATGCTGGAACGGCTGGGCCTGTCCGAGGAGCAATCTGTCTACCTCTCGGATTACGGCCACACGGGAGAACAGGACGCCATGATCTCCATCGTCGAGGGGCTGAAACAGGGACGGTTGAAGGACGGCGACCTGATGGTCATCGTCGCTGCCGGCATCGGCTACGCCTGGGGGGCGGCCTGCGTGCAGTGGGGGTTGTGCGGGACATGAATCGTGTGACGAGGCTCTCAGAATCATACAAGCAAAAGCTCCTATCCATCCCCGACGCCGTCTCGCTGGTGCAGTCTCACCACGTCATCGGCACCGCCATGGCGGCCTCCGAACCGGTCGGGTTGCTCAGCGAACTGGGCCGTCACAAGGATCGCCTGGAGGACGTGACGGTGTGGGTCTGCCTGCCGCTGCGCCTCTACGACTTCGTCCTCCGGCCGGAGATGGCCGGTCACTTCTTCGTCGAGAACTGGTTCTACGGCGCGCCCGATCGCGAGGTTCACCCGCAGGGCCGCATCTCCTACATCCCCAATAACCTCCACGCCGCTGCCCGTTCCAAGCTGGAAGCGGCGGGCAATCACGTGGATATCTTCTGGGGCACTGCCACGCCGCCTGACCACCGTGGGTTCATGTCCCTCTCAACCAGCCTGGTGATCGAGAAAACGCTGATGGAGGCGGCTGACCTGGTGGTGCTGGAAGTCAACGAGAACCTGCCCTGGACGTTGGGCGACACGCACGTCCACATTTCCGAGGTAGATTACATCGTCGAGAACCACGTGCCGGTCTTCGAACTGCCCGCTGCGGCGCCGACGGATTGGGAACGGGCCATCGGCGGCTACATCGCCGAACTGATCGAGGACGGCGCCACGCTCCAGCTCGGCATCGGCGGCATCCCCAACGCGATCACCGCTTTCTTGATGGAACGGCGCGACCTGGGCATCCATACCGAGATGTTCATTGACGGGATGGTGGACCTGTACGAGGCCGGGGTGGTCACCGGCCGCCAGAAGACGCTCTGGCGGGGCAAGATGGTCGGCGCGTTCGCCCTCGGCACGCGCAAGCTGTACGACTTCCTGGATCGCAACCTGGGGGTGGAGTTCCAGCAGGGCAAAGTGACCAACGATCCCTCCGTCATCGCCCGCAATGTCAGGATGGTCAGCGTCAACACGGCCCTCCAGGTGGACCTCTACGGCCAGGTTTGTTCCCAGAGCATTGGGCCGCGACACTACAGCGGCACGGGCGGTCAGCTCGATACCCACCGTGGCGCGCAGATGTCCCCCGGCGGGCGCGGGATCATCGCGCTGCGCTCGACTGCCCGCGGCGGCACGGTCTCGACCATCGTGCCGATGCTGGCCGAGGGGGCCGAAGTGACCATCCCCAGCCAGGACGTGGATACGGTCGTCACCGAGTATGGCGTTGCCGAGCTGAAGGGCCGCAGTGTTCGTGACCGCCTGGAAGCACTGACGCGCATCGCCCACCCCGACTTCCGCAACTGGCTGCGGCAGGAAGCCGAACGGCTGGCCATCGTGCCGCGCCTGGAAGTGCCCGGCTTCTGTATCGCCCGTCCTGCCCTGCGTGCCACCGCTCCGGGCGTGACAGATGGGACGATCCGCCTGGGCACGTTCGCCGACCTCTCCGGCCCCAACGCCTTTACCGGGATGGCGGCGTTGCGCGGTTACTCGGCGTACTATGAGCATGTCAACCGCTGGGGCGGCGTGCACGGGCGGCGGATCGAGCTGATCGTCGAGGATGACCGTTTCGATCCCGACCGCACCCGCCTGGCGGTCCACAAGCTGATTGAGCAGGATCAGGTCTTCGCCATCGTCAGTCCGCTGGGCACGCCGACCAACCTGGCCGTGCTGGATGACCTGCTGGCCGCGCAGGTGCCGGTTGTCTCTCCGCACAGCGGGCTTTCTGTCTGGTCCATGCCGCTCAAACGCACCTACTTTGCCCTCCAGCCCTCTTATCAGGTAGAGGGTCGGCTGCTGGCTCGCTGGGCGCTGAGCGAGCTGCGCCCGCGCCGCGTGGCCGTGTTTGCCGTGGACGACCGGTTTGGACAGGAGGGGGCGACGGCGTTCATCGAGGAACTGGGGCGCAGCGGGCAGTCGCCGGTGACTGTGCTGCGCCATGCGCTCGGCGAGGCCCGGCCAGGCGACTGGGTGGCTGCCCTGGCCGCTCACGAGCCCGATCTGGTCTTGCTCTATACCTACCCCAAGCCGGCGGCGGACCTGCTGCGGGCGGCGCACGGGGTTGGTTTCCGCCCTGCCTGGTTGGGTAGCTATGTCGTCTCCGGGCCCGACCTGTTCCGACTGGCCGGTGCGCAGGCGGTGCAAGGGATGTGGGCGGCCAGCTACCCGGCCGGCCCGCGCGACCATCGCGGCGAGCGGCTCTACCGCAAGTTGATGGCCCAGAAGTACGCCGACGAGACCCCTGGCACGCACAGTCGCATTGGCTACGCGGCGGCGCAGATGGTCGTCGAAGGGCTGCGTCGCGCCGGGCCTGAGCTGACGCGCGATGGCTTCATTACTGCGCTGGAAGGCCTCCGCGATTGGACGGGTGGCCTTTTGCCGCCGATCAGTTACAGCCCGACCGATCATCGGGGCCTGACTGCTCTGGCCCTTGTCCGCGCCATCAACGGCCGCTGGCTGGTCGAGAAGGGATTGCTGCGCCTGCCCGAGGTTTGATCGTCTTGTAACCGCTCAGCTTACCCTCCCGCAGGTTCGGAAGCGACCGGGCAACGAATCGGAGTGGCCATGGAAGCGCGATTCGGGTTGCAAATTGCGCCCAAACCTGCGGGAGGGTCATCGTTCACAACTTAAGGCCCGGCTTGCCCCGGAAATCGCCGCTTTGCGGCTTCCGCCCGCCGCTAAACC
>Ga0209018_1001301_pt1 | contig 20495 bp, 10 predicted proteins | sample YNPBryBLVA2012_FD_185814 | JGI IMG/M metagenome (GOLD analysis project Ga0209018, IMG submission 185814) | Anoxygenic and chlorotrophic microbial mat microbial communities from Yellowstone National Park, USA - YNP Bryant BLVA 2012 (SPAdes)... ...
TGTCGTTCACCTTATGGCCAAAGATATTGTGTGGTTTCACGCGGTGATCTGGTCAGGAATGCTGCTCGCCCTCGGTTTGCGCCCGCCGCGTCGCATCGTCGTGCATGGTTTCTTTACGGTGGATGGCCGCAAGATGTCAAAAACCATCGGGAACGTCATCCGCCCATCGGCTCTGGTCGAACGTTTCGGAGTCGACCCGACCCGCATGCTCACTGTTTCCATGTTTCCGTTTGGTTCCGACGGTGACTTCTCTTCTCAAGCGCTGGTGGAACGCTACAATCGTCTGCTCCCCGACAATCTGGGCAATCTGGTTGCCCGTACGTACGCGATGGTGCGTAAATACTTTCCCGGGGACTTTGCCGCAAAACAGGTTTCCGATCGGATGTGGACCGGTATCCGTCGGCAGGTTCACTCGTACCGGGAAGCCGTTGAGCGGTTCGAGCTCCACCGTATGGTTGACGCTGTTTTTGAACTCTCCGATAGCGCGAACAAGTACATCCAGGAAACAACCCCATGGATCCTAGCCAAAAACGCCCGCACCGATGAACTGCGGATTGTTCTATCCGACCTCCTGTGCTGCATTCAATCCGTTGCGGTCCTCCTGCTGCCCGTCATGCCCACGGTTGCGCAGACCATATTCTCTCGTTTCGGTTCGCCACCGAATCTCGCGCAGTCGTACCGCGAGTTGCTCATGGACAAACCGCCCGTCGTCGGTACGTTCAACCCGGGCGATCCCGACATCCCGTTCAGGAAGATCGTATGAGGAGACCCCGGCCCATGTATACGGGAACCATCGCATATCCATACGCCGGCGCTCTCTATCTGAATATCACCAATAGGTGCCCGGTGCGATGTTCTTACTGCATAAAGTACCGATGGGCATGGAGATTCCGTGGGCATCCCCTGCGTTTGAAAAAAGAGCCGACCGTCGAAGAGATCATTGCCTCTCTCCGTCGCCGTCGTCTTCGCCGGTACCGTGAGATAGTATTTTGCGGATATGGGGAACCCCTGCTGCGATACCCCGTCGTTCTCCGTGTCGCCGACTGGTTGCGCTCGAGATGTCCGGGACTGCGTATCCGCGTCAATACCAACGGCTTGGCGAACGCGGCCCTCGGGATGGATGTGTGTCCGTTGTTGAAGGGGAGAGTGGATGTGGTTTCCGTCTCGATGAATGCCGCAGATGAACAAACCTATGCCGCTTTGCACCACACGCGCATCCGGAACCCTGTATCGCGCATCAAACAATTCGTGAAAAGCTGCACTCGAAACATTCCAAAAGTTGTGGTGACCTGTATACGTCATCCACTGATTGACCGGCAAGCGGTACGTGACCAGGCTCGACTTCTGAAAGTCGCGTACCGAAGCAGACCGTATCTCGACGAACATAAAAACGCATGACGACTTTTTCCGTCGGTAAAACGCCGCTAAAAATTTTTTTGCGAACCTCTTGACAAACGTACAGGCTTTTTGTATACTTTTGATGAAGTGGCGTGATATCCAATTTGATATCACGCAATATCCTGAAGCCCCTTGACAAGCAGCAAAATTTTTTGTACAATGCAATCTTGTTGAGGGTTGCTTTGGCTGCGGAAAAAATGGCCAGAGGCCATTTTTATCTTTTTGCTCTTTGACAACTGAGTAGGCCTTGAATCGCACACTTAGCTCGCAATTCAGGGCCGCGAATGAACCTTGCTAGATCAGAAAATCCATTAACCTTTGGAGAGTCTGATCCTGGCTCAGAGTGAACGCTGGCGGCGTGCCTAACACATGCAAGTCGCGCGGAGCCGTTTCGCCCGCAAGGGCGGAGCGGTTTAGCGGCAAACGGGTGAGCAACACACGGACAACCTCCCCTTGACACGGGCATAACTCCGGGAAACTGGAGCTAATTCCCAATAGCCAGATCGGGGTGAGATTCCCTGATCTGTAAAGGCCGTAAGGCGGTTGAGGATGGGTTCGTGGCCTATCAGGTAGTTGGTAGGGTAACGGCCTACCAAGCCTATGACGGGTAGCCGGATTGAGAGATCGGCCGGCCACAGGAGCACTGAGACACGGGCTCCACTCCTACGGGAGGCAGCAGTGGGGAGTTTTGGGCAATGGGCGAAAGCCTGACCCAGCGACGCCGCGTGGGGGATGAAGGTCTTCGGATTGTAAACCCCTTTTCTTAGGGAAGAAGTTCAGCGAAAGCTGGATTGACGGTACCTGAGGAATAAGCCACGGCCAACTACGTGCCAGCAGCCGCGGTAAGACGTAGGTGGCGAGCGTTACTCGGAATGACTGGGTGTAAAACGTAGGTAGGTGGTTTGGTAAGTACCGCGTGAAATCCTGCGGCTCAACCGCAGGGCTGCGCTGTATACTGCTAAACTAGAGTCGGGTCGAGGTGGACGGAATTCCCGGTGTAGCGGTGAAATGCGTAGATATCGGGAGGAACACCAGTGGCGAAAGCGGTCCACCAGGCCTGTACTGACACTGAGCTACGAAAGCGTGGGGAGCAAACAGGATTAGATACCCTGGTAGTCCACGCTGTAAACCATACGAACTAGATGCTCGGCCCGATTTTTAATCGGGGTGAGTGTCGAAGCTTACGCGTTAAGTTCGTTACCTGGGGAGTACGGCCGCAAGGTTGAAACTCAAAGGAATTGACGGGGGCTCGCACAAGCGGTGGAGCATGTGGTTTAATCCGACGCAACGCGAACAACCTTACCTGGGCTTGAACTGCGGGTAGTAGGATCCCGAAAGGGAAACGAGGGCGGAGCAATCCGTTCAGCCCGTAGAGGTGCTGCATGGCTGTCGTCAGCTCGTGCCGTGAGGTGTATGGTTAAGTCCCACAACGAGCGCAACCCCTTTCTCGTGTTGCCATCCCTTTCGGGGGAGCACTCTCGAGATACTGCCTGGGTTAACCAGGAGGAAGGCGGGGATGACGTCAAGTCATCATGGCCTTTATGTCCAGGGCCACACACGTGCTACAATGGCCGTTACAGAGGGTAGCCAAGTCGCGAGACGGAGCCAATCCTATAAAAACGGCCCCAGTTCAGATCGTGGTCTGCAACTCGACCACGTGAAGGTGGAATCGCTAGTAATCGCGGATCAGCAGGCCGCGGTGAATACGTTCTCGAGCCTTGTACACACCGCCCGTCACGCCATGGGAGCCGGGGATAATTGAATTCACTTCTGGTGAAGAGATTATGCCTGGTGACTGGGGCGAAGTCGTAACAAGGTAAGCGTACGGGAACGTGCGCTTGGATCACCTCCTTTCTAAGAGTACTTACGGTTCATTCGCGCCTGAATTGCGAGTTAAGTGTGTGACCTGACCTTCCGCGCTTCTCCCGGCCTGATCTGGGCTGGTTTTGCGAAACATTCCATCGTGGACTTCTATGGACACGATCGGGCCCATAGCTCAGCTGGTTAGAGCGTACCCCTGATAAGGGTAAGGTGGGTGGTTCGACTCCACTTGGGCCCATGTACCCAGGTGGTTATGGGGACGTAGTTCAGCGGGAGAACGTCCGGTTTGCAACCGGAAGGTCAGGGGTTCAAATCCCCTCGTCTCCACCAAAAGACACTACTCAGTTGTTGTGCGTTAAACACAACGCGACTGCCGTCGCGTGTTTCAAAGCGCTCTTTGACAACCGTGGTAAACCTGACCTAGAAGTGGTACCCAGTGATATGGCTGACCTGTTTATGGGTATGCAGAGGATGTCTAGGCAGAGGTAGCGGATGAAGGTCGCGATAAGCTGCGAAAAGCCCGGGGGAGGAGCAAATATCCTGTGATCCCGGGATTACCGAATGGGGGAACCCTCTCCGTGTCATACCGGAGAATCCACGGTCGCGAGGCCGTGGAACGCAACCCAGGGAACTGAAACATCTCAGTACCTGGAGGAAAAGAAATCAACCGAGATTCCCCGAGTAGTGGCGAGCGAAAGGGGAACAGCCCAAACCCGCCAGTCGCAAGGCTGTCGGGGGTTGTGGGATCTCAGCGCTCCGCAAGGAGAGCAAGTTACCAATCCGACCGATAGCGGAAGGTGCCTGGAAAGGCCCGCCAAAGAGGGTGAAAGCCCCGTAGGCGAAATCGGATCGGACTTGTGCGCTGGGACTCCCGAGTACCGCGGGGCACGTGAAATCCCGCGGGAATCCGGGGAGACCATTCTCCAAGGCTAAATACTCACCTCTGACCGATAGTGAACCAGTACCGCGAGGGAAAGATGAAAAGCACCCCGGAAGGGGAGTGAAACAGTACCTGAAACTGCATGCCTACAACATGTCCAAGCCCCTCTGTTCGGGAGCAATCCCGGATATGGGTAAGGGCGTGCCTGTTGAAGAATGATCCGGCGAGTTATTGTGGCTACCGAGTTTAACCCCGCCGTGGAAGCGTCGGGGGAAGGCGTAGGGAAACCGAGTCCGAACAGGGCGATTAGGTAGTCATAATAGACCCGAAACCAGTCGATCTACCCCTGAGCAGGCTGAATCCCATCGAAAGATGGGAGGAGGGCCGAACCATTTACCGTTGAAAAGGTACTGGATGACTTGGGGGTAGGGGTGAAAGGCCAATCTAGGCTGGAAATAGCTGGTTCTCCTCGAAATAGTTTTAGGACTAGCCTGGAAGGTTAAGTACGGGGGGTAGAGCACTGGATGATGTAGGGACGGTAACCCCGTTTCCGAATTCAACCAAACTCCGAATACCCGTATGTATTCTTCCGGAGTCAGTGCGTGGGGGACAAGCTTCACGCGCAAAAGGGGAACAGCCCAGACCTCCAACTAAGGTCCCCAAGTTCAGGCTAAGTGGTAAAGGATGTGAGACTGCTCAGACACCTAGGATGTTGGCTTAGAAGCAGCCACCATTTAAAGAGTGCGTAACAGCTCACTCGGCGAGCGGTTTTGCACCGAAAATTCACGGGGCTCAAGCCTGGCACCGAAGTTGAGGCTTCACGGAGTAACATCCGTGAGGGGTAGAGGAGCGTTCCTTGTGCAGCGAAGCCGTGCCGTAAGGTCGCGGTGGAGCGCAAGGAAGTGAGGATGTCGGAATAAGTAGCGATAATCCCGGTGAGAATCCGGGACGCCGTAAGCCTTAGGTTTCCTTGGGCTATGTTCGTCAGACCAGGGTTAGTCGGTCCTAAGTCGAGGCCGAAAGGCGTAGATGAAGGGAATCCGGTCAACATTCCGGAACCACTATGCATGGGTTAGTCACTGTCGGCGTGCGCATTAGAGTAAAGCCATCCCCGTGTTGGATCGGGGTTCAATCCCGTCGCGAGGCGGGAGAATACGAGTCTTGGGGTAATACCCAGGATGAAGTGGCCGAATCTGGTGCCGAGAAAAGCGCAGGCGAGGACTATGCATGGTGCCCGTACCGTAAACCGACACAGGTGGGCGGCCAGAATATGGTCAGGCGCGCGGGATAACCTATGCTAAGGAACTAGGCAAATTCGCCCCGTACCTTCGGTATAAGGGGTACCCCGGTGCAAACCGGGGTCGCAGTTAAGAGCCTCTCGTGACTGTTTAACAAAAACACAGGTCCGTGCTGAAAGCGCAAGCTGACGTATACGGACTGACGCCTGCCCGGTGCTGGAAGGTTAAGAGGATGGGTTAGCCGCAAGGCGAAGCTCTGATCCTAAGCCCCAGTAAACGGCGGCCGTAACTATAACGGTCCTAAGGTAGCGAAATTCCTTGTCGGGTAAGTTCCGACCTGCACGAATGGCGTAACAAAGAGAGGACTGTCTCGGCATAGGACCCGGCGAAATTAAGGAACCCGTGAAGACGCGGGTTACGCGCAGCGGGACGGAAAGACCCCGTGGAACTTTACTGTACCCTGATATTGGATCATGGGATTGGTTGCGTAGGATAGGTGGGAGCCTTTGAAGGCGCGGTTTTGGCCGTGCTGGAGGCAACGGTGAAATACCACCCTACCTGTTTTGTGATCCTAACTCTCCGTTCGAAGGAGAGGACATTGTCAGGCGGGCAGTTTAACTGGGGCGGTTGCCTCCTAAAGAGTAACGGAGGCGTTCAAAGGTACCCTCACCACGAATAGAAATCGTGGGTCGAGTGCAAGGGCATAAGGGTGCTTGACTGCGAGACCGACAGGTCGAGCAGATGCGAAAGCAGGACCTAGTGATCCGGTGGTAGGGAATGGAACTGCCATCGCTCAACGGATAAAAGTTACCCCGGGGATAACAGGCTGATTTGGTCCGAGAGTCCACATCGACGACCAAGTTTGGCACCTCGATGTCGGATCGTCGCATCCTGGGGCTGAAGCAGGTCCCAAGGGTCCGGCTGTTCGCCGGTTAAAGCGGTACGTGATCTGGGTTCAGTACGTCGTGAGACAGTACGGTCCCTATCTGCTGTGCGCGTAGGAATCTTGAGGAGGCTCAACCTCAGTACGAGAGGACCAGGTTGAAGATACCTCTGGTGTTCCTGCTATTCCGCCAGGAGTATTAGCAGGGTAGGCCATGTATCGTCGTGATAACCGCTGAAAGCATCTAAGCGGGAAGCACTCTCCAAGACCAGGATTCCCGTGATCGTCGGAGCAATCCGTCGATCCCTGAAGACCACGCGTAGACTACGCGTTTCCCGTAAGGGACTCCCTGTCGCAAGACGGGGAGGATAGGCTGGGTGTGTAAGCGCCGCAAGGCGTTGAGCTAACCAGTACTAATCGGTCGAGTGGGTCAGCCGTATCATTGGATGCCGCTGGTTTAAGGTTTGCCACGGAAGTGACGGTGCGTATACGGAACTTATCTGATAAAGACAGCCGTGCTGACCGTCACATGTCAATTTGTGAACTATTTCTGGTGACTTTACCGGAGGGGTCACACCCGGACACATTCCGAACCCGGAAGTTAAGCCCTCCAGGGCCGATGGTACTTGCGGCTGAGTCGCCGCCGGGAGAGTAGGTCGTTGCCAGAATCAGTTTTCCCCGTTCGGGACTCCATGGTCGTATGGGGTGACAGTCTCTTCCCATCCTGTGGTGAGCGGCGCTTGCCGCTGTGGTGTCGGTCTCTGTGTAAAGTTTAGAGTGTATTTTTAGGAATCAATGGGTTTCCGGTACTCGGTTTGCGCGGGTTTTCTGGAAGCCCAAAATCACCTCGGAATCATCGGTTCAGCGATTCGTGCGTTCGAAGATCCGGGGTTATTGTGCATCAAAGGAATCCAGCCATGGAGCGCACTGCCCAGAAGAAACGAGCCACGAAGCAACAGAAAAGTCAAGCGATTGAACGTCTCAGAAAGCAGTTTGTTGAGTCAAAAGGGATCGTCATCGCGACGCAGAAAGGTATGACTGTTGCAGAGACGACAAAAGTCAAGAAAGACCTCGCCAAATTTGAGGCATCCTTTCGCGTATCAAAAAACCGGTTTTTGAAGAAAGCCACCCAGGAAGCATTCCATTCGTTTTTTTCGGGATCAACGGTCGTTGTATCGTGCTCGAGCGACCACGGTGTCATGCCCATGATTAAGTATGTGGTGAACCTGGCGAAGGAAAACGGCAAGATTTCTATATCCGGTGGGCTTGCGTATGGTGCGGTGATGTCAGCAGGAGAGATCGTCGCGCTCTCAAAACTTCCCGCCCGTGAAGAGCTTCTGGCGCAACTGATGGGTGTCATGACTGCTCCTGTCGGTGCTGTCCAGCGCGCAATTACGGCGCCTCTGTCGGCGCTGTTGAGCATTCTGGACCAGTTGCGTGATCGCAACGGATCCCAACAAAAAACTCATGAGGAGGGGCAACCATCATGACCGAGAAGCTTACGAAAGAGGCAATCGCTGAGGGCGTGCTGAACCTGACCGTTCTTGAACTGGCCGAACTGGTCAAGGCTCTTGAGGAAAAGACCGGGATCAAGGCGCAGGCTGCCGTGGCCATGCCGATGGCCGGGGCCGGGGCGCCGGCAGCCGCTGCCGCCGCCGAAGCCAAAACCGATTTTAACGTCGTTCTTGCCAATGCCGGATCCAACAAGATCCAAGTCATCAAGGTTGTACGAGAGATCACCGGTCTGGGCCTCAAGGAAGCCAAAGATTTCGTCGACGGCGCTCCTAAAGCGGTGAAGGAGAACGTTCCGAAAGATCAGGCCGAGGAAATCAAGAAGAAACTCGAGGCCGCGGGGGCATCCGTAGAGCTGAAGTGAGTGACCGGTCGATCACTGCATGCTGTCGACCGAAACACCGTACTTTGGTTGTACGGCCGAGGCACCGTTGATTTCCCCAGGAGAATGAGCCCACGCTTATGAAACAGTTCAGTTTTGAAAAACGGAAATCGCCCGTCGATCTGCCGAACTTTGTCGACATGCAACGTGAGTCGTATGACAAGTTTCTGCAGCGGGATGTGCCAGTGAACGAGCGTGCATGGGTAGGTATTCATGGCGCTTTTCTCGATGTGTTCGGCATTGTCGGGCGCAATACTGTTTTCGTGGAAAGCCTGCCGGAGACTCCGAGGGAACGGCGGACGGCGGTAACACTCATCGCACGGACAGTCAATCGCAATGTTAAGGATGTTGAACGTATAACCAACCTGTTGCCGGCGATGGTGCTCGACGACGTTTCCGACGAGGAAGCGAAATCCATCCGAGAGTCGCTCACGAAGGCGGGTGTGGGTGTCCGGGTCACTCCCCAGGGAATATCAAACAACGATGGCAGTCTCATTCTCCAATACAACGGCTACAAACTGCTTCCGCCACGATACCCGGCACACGACGACCGTGAAGCGGCGCTGCAATCAGTGCTCAGCCCGCAGCAACGTATGGTCTACGCAAGCAAATCGTCCAAGTTGATCGGACGCACCTACGATTCGCGGCTGGTAGTCAATTTCCGTCTGATAAAGAAACGCAAGAACGGTGAGCCTACTATAATCGACGAGGAGGTGTACCTCGCGGACATTCCGCTCATGACCCCGACCTGCTCTTTTATCGTCAACGGAGCTGAACGGGTGATCATCACCCAGATTCATCGTTCGGCGGGAGTCATTTTCGAGGAAGATGAAGATCTGGACGTTTCCCAGTATGGCAAACGCTTGTTTCGCGCATCGATCATACCTTATCGCGGCGCCTGGCTTGAGTTTGTGTTTGACAGCGACAACTGTCTGTATGCGGTTATCGACAAGCGTCGCAAGATTTACGTAACGACGTTTCTGCGGGCGCTTGGTCTGTCGACTGAAGAGATAATCAACGTTTTGTGCACCGTGCAGACTGTTTCTGTGACGGATATCCCTACTCCGCCTGAGTCACCCGGTGTCGAGCGTCATCCTCGTCTTGCGCAGCAAATCATTGACACGGAAACAGGAGAGATTGTTGCCGAGGCGTTTGCAGAGCTGACCAGCGACCTTGCAGAACGACTCATGGCTTTGAAAGTATCAGAGGTGAGAATCATCGCGAACACGGACAAGAACATCGCGATGGTAAAAACCCTGAAAGAGGACAAAACGCTCACCTACCAGGATGCGGTGCAGTTTATATACAAGGTGCTTCAGCAACATTTCATGATCGACTTCAAGGTGGCCAAAAACTACCTGGATGGCCTGCTGTTCTCTCCCCGGCGATACGATCTCTCGAAAATCGGCCGATACAAGATGAACCGAAAGCTCAAGAGTGTATTCGCGGAGTTGGCTGCGCTTCAGTTGGACGACGTGGAGTTCAAAGAGCCGTCGGAGAACACGCGTACCGTCACCGTTGTGGATATTCTGGCGACCATCCGCTACTTGATTCGTATGAATAATGGCGACACGTTTGAAGACGGATCGTCGCCGCAGGTCGATGACATTGACCATTTGGGAAATCGCCATATCCGACCGGTCGGCGAGCAACTCGAGAATCAGTTCCGACTGGGATTAGTGAGTATGACTCGTCTCACACGCGAGCAGATGAACAACGCGGAACCCGCCTCTGTAACTCCCAAAACCATACTGAACACATCGACGCTCGTCTCGGCGATTAAGAAGTTTTTTGCTACGAGCGAGCTGTCCCAGTTCCTGGACCAGACCAATCTCCTGTGTGAGTTGACATCAAAAAGACGCTTGTCTGCCCTGGGTCCAGGAGGATTGAGTCGCCGTCATGCAGGATTCGAAGTGCGCGATGTTCACTACACGCATTTCGGTCGCATCTGCCCCATTGAGACTCCCGAGGGCGCTAACATCGGACTCATCACATCACTGGCGCTCTACGCGCGCGTCAATAAATATGGAATAATTGAGACACCGTATCGCGTCGTTCGAAATGCGACGCTTACCAACGAAATCAAGTATCTGACCGCCGATCAGGAAGATGATGTGGTCATCGCTCCTGCGGACGTTCCGTTGGAAGGCAATCGCATCAAAGAGGATTCTGTCCTCGGTAGGGTGAACGGCGAGATCAAGTATGTGAAGGCAAAGGACATTGCGTACATTGACATTTCTCCGCAGCAGATTCTTTCGGTCTCCGCGGCGTTGATACCGTTCCTGGAACATGATGACTCGAACCGGGCCCTCATGGGTGCAAACATGCAGCGACAGGCGGTTCCTCTGTTGCTGCCGGAGCGGCCGTTGGTGGCTACCGGTATCGAGAATAAGATAGCTCGTGATATGGGTGGGGTCATTACATCCACCAGTGACGGTGAAGTGCTGTTCGCCGACGCGGCACAGGTGGTGGTATTGACAGAGAGCGGTAAGCTTGAGACGTACGATCTCCAGAAATACCAGCGAAGCAACCAAGACACCTGTATCAGCTACGTTACCCGTGTTTCACGTGGACAGAAGGTTCGTGCAGGGTCGGTGCTCGCGGACAGTCTGAGCACCTGCGACGGACAACTGGCGCTGGGTCGCAACATTCTTGTTGGATTCATGAGCTACGAGGGGTACAACTTTGAAGACGCCATCCTCGTTTCGGAAAAACTGGTGCGAGAGGATGTGTTTTCGTCGGTGACTATCACTGAGTTTGAAACGGACGCCCGTGAAACAAAACTCGGTCCTGAAGAGATCACACGTGATGTTCCCGGTCTTTCCGAGGAATCGCTGCGCAATCTGGACAGTGACGGCATCATACGTGTCGGTACCGAGGTTAAAACAGACGATGTTCTTGTGGGCAAGGTGACGCCTGTCGGAGAACAAATTGTCACCGTTGAAGAGAAACTGCTTCAGGCGATCTTCGGCAAGAAGCTCGAAGGCGGCAAAGACGCTTCGCTGGTCGTCCCGCCCGGAGTTCGCGGCAAGGTCATCTGGCGACAGATGCTTGCGCGGGCGCCAAAGCTGACAAAGGCTGAGAAAAAGAAGTTCAATGATGAGCTCAAGGGGAAATACGCCCAAATCCGGGAAAAACTTGAAGAAGAGCAACGTCATGTCGTTGAAGTAGTCGATGGTCGCAGGCAGGCAAAGGCTGTTGAAAAATACTATGAGCAACTCTGGCAGGAATACGAGCGGCTCCGGGAGCAGGAGAAAGAAAAGCATGAGCAGGGGGATGAATTGCCGTTGACCGTTATCAAGTCGGTCAAAATTTACATAGCTTCCCTGCGCAAAGTGCAGGTGGGTGACAAGCTTTCAGGGCGGCATGGAAACAAGGGCATCGTTGCAAAAATCATGCCCATCGAGGATATGCCGTTCCTTCCCGACGGTACACCGCTGGATATCGTACTGTCACCGCTCGGCGTTCCTTCACGTATGAATGTCGGGCAGCTGATGGAAACGGTCCTCGGGTGGGCCGGTTGGGTGCTTAACACGCAGTTCATCACCCCGCCGTTTGACGGAGCGAGCGAAGAGGAAATCACTCAGAAGGTACGGGAAGCCAAGGAGCACTTGAAGAAAACAGGTATGCCGGATGAATATTTGCCGGATGACAATGGAAAAGTCACTCTTTACGACGGCCGCACCGGCGAGCCGTTCATGGAAAAGGTATTAGTGGGAAACATGTATATGATGAAGCTTGTGCACATGGTGGAGGACAAGATCCACGCGCGGAGTACGGGGCCATACTCACTGGTGACCAAGCAGCCTCTGGGCGGCAAGGCCCATTTCGGCGGACAGCGTTTTGGTGAGATGGAAGTCTGGGCGCTGGAAGGGTACGGTGCCGCGTATACGCTCCAGGAGTTTCTCACTATCAAGAGCGATGATGTTGACGGGCGACGCAAGGTGTATGAAGCCATTATCAAAGGCGAACCGATCACACACATAGGCGTCCCCGAATCTTTCAAGGTTCTGATGAAGGAACTGCAAGCTCTCGCGCTCAATATCGAGCTGCTGGGCAATAGCCGCAAGTCCCGTGAACGCGCAGGCAGAACCAACGAACTCAAAAACAAAATCCTGAGGGGGCTGGACTGACATGATTACCGCTCCGAAGAAGCAACAGGATTTGGATCTCCTCGATTTCGGAAGCATCCGGATATCGCTGATGTCGCCTGAGCGTATCCGTGAGCTTTCGTACGGCGAGGTCAAGAAAACCGAGACCCTCAATTACCGCACGCTGAAACCCGAACGCGATGGTTTGTTCTGCGAGAAGATATTCGGGCCGGTGAAGGATTTTGAGTGCTCGTGCGGCAAGTACAAGTTCGCCGCGCATGCACGACATAAGGACGTTACGTGTGATCGCTGCGGTGTGGAAGTCACTGAGTCAAAGGTTCGTCGCGAACGCATCGGACACGTCGTGCTGGATGCGCCGGTTGCACACCTGTGGTACTTTGGCAAGTCACCATCGAAAATTGCCTTGGTGCTCGATCTGCCCAGTACGGAAGTCGAGGAAGTCATCTACGGATTGTCCTGGATTGTCGTACGGACGATAGAAGACATCCGCCAGTTGCTTGTCGCCTCTGTTGATGAGGTGCGCTCCGAGCTGCTCAAAACACATGTCGATGCCACAGAACTGGACGTGGCATTCCGGGAGATGCTCAAAGAGATCGACGGCAACAAGGTCAAGATGGCGCTGCCGCGCAAGACCATCCTCAAGGCGAAATACGTCTATGAGGTCCTGAAAGCGTGCGGTTTGGGAGAGATTTTCCAGCAAACATTCAGACTTCCCGATGAGTACTATAGCAAGATCAAACGTACCCCTGATGGCATCCTCAGCGAGATCATCAAAAAGCTGATTGAACGGGTCATTGATCGGCACGCCGGCAACCTCGCAGAGGAAAAGAACTGGCAAACCAGCAAAGTGCAGACCAATGCAGAGGCCATCCTTTCCCTGCTCAAAGAAGAGGATCTCAAAGCCGAGCTCAACCGCATTCGCGAACGGTTGCTGCGGATATCCACTGAAGAACACAAAAACCGTATCCGTAAGCTGTTCGAACGATACCGCCACAACATAGACACGGCACTGGAAGATGCGGCGGAACTGTACTCGATACTTTCCGCGGTTTCTTCCCATGCGAAGGGAGGAACGCGAACAGCCATCGGCGCCATCCTCGAAAAGAAATCACCTGCGGAAATGAATCAGGATGACCTGAGGAAGGTCAGCTTCACCGCTGTTGGTGAGATGCTCGTCGAACATCAGGCGAACCTGGATCCTGCAGCCCAGGCTGCGCTGGACGCGTTGTTCGAGAAATACGGACTCGACGAGATCTCGGATCCGAATCGCGGGAAGTTGATTCGCCGATTCAGAATAATCGGCAACTTCCTCGAGACCGGGACCAAGCCCGAATGGATGGTCATGCAGATCCTCCCGGTTCTGCCGCCGGATCTGCGTCCGTTGGTGCCGCTCGAAGGCGGCCGGTTCGCTTCCAGTGACCTCAATGAGTTGTATCGCCGTATCATCAACCGAAACAACCGGCTCAAAAAATTTAGAACGTTGACCAGCCCGTCCAAGAACGCTCCCAAGCTCATCATTCTCAACGAGAAGCGTCTGTTGCAGGAGGCGGTTGACGCGCTCATTGAGAACAGCACCCGAAAGCGGCCGGTCATGAGTGCGCAGAAGCGTCCGCTCAAATCGCTCTCGGACGTGCTCAAAGGGAAACAGGGACGATTCCGCCAGAACCTTCTTGGAAAGCGTATTGACTACTCCGGGCGCAGTGTCATTGTTGTCGGACCGACGCTCAAACTGCACCAGTGCGGTCTGCCCAAGGAGATGGCTCTCGAGTTGTTCCGTCCCTTCGTCCTTAACCGTTTGGTAAAGAAGCATAACATCCCTCTCAAGACCGCTAAGAATTATTTCAAACAGTCGTCCCCGGAGATATGGGACATACTTGAGGAAGTCACACGGCACCATCCCGTGTTGCTCAACCGTGCGCCCACACTGCACCGCGTCAGCGTGCAGGCGTTCGAACCGGTGCTCATCGAAGGCAAGGCGATACAGGTGCACCCGCTGGTCTGCGCGGCTTACAACGCTGATTTTGATGGTGACCAGATGGCGGTATATGTCCCGCTCACCATCGAGGCGCAGCTTGAATGCCGTATGATTATGATGTCAAGCTATAATTTGTTCTCTCCTGCAAACGGCCGGCCGCTCGTCGGGCCGACGCAGGACATGGTCATGGGCATCTACTACCTGACCCATGAAAAAAAGAAGGAACGCAATGAGGGACGTCTGTTTGCGTCTATTGATGAAGCGATCTGTGCACACCAGCATGGTTTGGTGTCGCTCAACACCAGGGTGCAGGTCAACGGTGTCACCAAATGCACAGAGCAAGAAAAGGCTGATGAGAATGATCCTCGTCCGGAGTACACAACGGTTGGGCGTATCCTGTTCTTGAGCGCCATTGATGACGGTCTCATCCATTCTGTTGAATTCAAAAAGAAGGAGCTCCTGCCGACAAACAGGATCCTGATTCCCAACAAGGCTCTGGGGAAACGGGACCTGATAGGCATCGTAGAGCAGATATTCCAGAAGAAAGGTCTCTACTACACGGTCACTCTGCTCGACCAGCTCAAGCAGCTCGGGTATCACTACGCCACCGTTTCCGGACTCACGATATCTGTTGATGATATGGTTGTTCCGCGCGACAAGAAGACCATTATCGATCGAGCGCGCAAGCGCGTGGAGGCCATCGAAGAACAGGCAAAGAAAGGCGTCATCACCGAATCCGAGCGATACAACTCAATCGTGGATATCTGGTCGGAGACCACGGAAAGCATCACGCAGGATATGGTGAAAGAGATGCGCAAGCAAGAGCAAGAGGACGCGAATCCAACGAAACCGCGTTTCAATTCCGTTCACCTCATGGCATTCTCCGGTGCGCGCGGCAATATGGATCAAGTGCGCCAACTGGCTGCCATGCGCGGACTGATGTCCCGACCGCAAAAAAAGATCCGCGGCCAGATGGGTGAGATCATTGAGACCCCGGTCATCTCCAACTTCCGCGAAGGTTTGTCAATCTTGGAGTACTACATCTCAACGCACGGCGGACGCAAAGGTCTCGCCGACACGGCGCTGAAAACCGCGGACGCCGGATATCTGACGCGCCGTTTGGTGGATGTCGCACACCACGTTGTTGTTTCCGAAGAAGACTGCGGCACCATCAAAGGCATCAAAGTATCAGCCTTGAAGGTGGGTGATGAAGTCATCGAATCGCTCGCGGAACGGATTTTCGGGCGCGTGGTTCTCAACGATGTTGTCGTGGATGCTGTGGATGAAAAGACAGGCGAGATACATCCCCACGTTATCGTACGAAACGGCGAAATGATCACCCGCGAGCAAGCCGAGCGCATCGCCGAGGCCGGAATTGAATCATTGCGTATTCGATCGGTACTGACCTGTGAAAGTAAAACCGGCATTTGCGCGAAATGCTACGGCATCGATCTTTCCAGAAATGCTTTGGTGCGCGTGGGAGAAGCGGTGGGAGTTGTCGCCGCACAATCCATTGGAGAGCCCGGTACGCAGTTGACCCTGCGAACCTTCCATATCGGTGGTGCTGCGGCGCGGGTGCTCAAACAGCCGCGCATCACCGTTCCTTTCGATGGTGTTGTGGAGCAGATCAACTGCAAGGTGGTGCGCAAGAAGGAAGGCGACAAGGAGATTCAGGTTGTCATCACCAACAATGCCGTTGTCCGCCTGGTCAATGAACAGACGCGCCAGCGGCAGAGTTGGGAGCTGCCGTTCGGTTCGCGCTTGCATGTGGCGAACGATGCAAAAGTATGTAAGGGAGACCTTATCGCCGAGTGGGATGTGTACTCCATTCCGGTCGTCGCAGAGCGTTCCGGAAGGATCCGATTCCAAGATATGGTCGAGGGCAAGACCCTGATCACGGAGCGCCATAAAGCAGCCGGAGGCAGCATAGAGCGGCGTGTCATCCCATTCAAAGGCAAGTTCAATCCGCGACTCAACATCGTCAATGAAAAAGGGAAAATCATTTCCACGTACTCACTGCCGGTGGATGCGGTTGTCCTTGTCGAGGATGGTGAACAGATTCACGGTGGTGACACGATCGCGAAAATTCCTCGAGAGGAAATCCGTACTAAGGACGTGACCGGCGGTCTTCCCCGCGTCGAGGAGCTGTTCGAGGCGCGACACCCGAAAAACGCCGCCGTCATATCGGAGATAGACGGGAAGGTGAAGATTGCAACAGTTGAACGCAATGACAAAGAAGGCAAGGTGGTCTCGATCGATACGGTCATCACGATATACAACGAGAAATCTGGGAAAGAGAAGACCTATACGCTTCCCGCCGGGCGACACCTGCTGGTCTACGAAGACGACCGGGTGGAATCGGGAGAACCGTTGACTGACGGAGTCATCGATGCGCACAAATACTTGGAAGTGCGTGGGCCGCAGCATACGCAGGAATTCCTGCTCAACGAAGTGCAGCAGGTATACCGGTTGCAGGGTGTCGTGGTCAATGACAAACACATTGAAGTGATCATCAAGCAGATGTTGTCTTTCGTGCGCATCATAGATCCCGGTCTGCCCCCGAAGTCCCGAAAGGACAACCGTTTCTATGAATTCATCTATGGTGAAATCGTCCCACGAAGACTCTTCGAAGGGGAAGTTGCCCGTATAGAGGAGGAGCGCAGCCGTCTGCGCAAAGAGAAAGCAGGCGCCGAGGAGCTCGGGCAGATCCATCCGCCCAAGGCAGAGCCGGTGCTGCTTGGTATATCGAAAGTTGCAGGTTCAGCCGAGTCCTTCCTCTCGGCGGCGTCATTCCAGGAAACAAGCCGGGTGCTCACCGAAGCGGCCTTGGAAGGTCGCGTGGATGAACTCACCGGACTCAAGGAGAATGTCATTATCGGGCACTTGGTGCCCGCGGGAACCGGTTTCTACCGTGAAGAAACATTGAAACTGCGCAAGGAAGAAAACGTCGCGGAACCGGTGCTGAAGCTTTAATTCCAAGGAGCGTCTGAAACGCCATGCCAACCGTCAATCAGTTGCGATGCACGCCACGCCGACCGGTCCAGTACAAGTCAAAGTCGCCGGCGTTGAAAGGGTGTCCTCAGCGACGGGGCGTATGCACGCGCGTCTACATCATGACACCGAAGAAACCGAACTCGGCGCTCCGCAAGGTCGCCAAGGTTAAACTGTCCGGCGGAACCGAGGTATCCTGTTATATCCCGGGCATCGGCCATACGCTTCAGGAGCACTCCATCGTTCTGGTGCGGGGAGGCCGTGTGAAGGATCTACCGGGTGTTCGTTACCATATCATCCGCGGAAAGCTGGACGCTACCGGCGTGGAGAACAGACGGCAGGGTCGTTCAAAATACGGTGCCAAGAAACCTGACAAGGCGGGGAAATAAACCATGTCACGTCCCGGTGTAAAGAATAAAAGGTCTCCGACTCCGGATCCAAAGTACGGAAACATTCTGTTGCACCGCTTTATCAACAAATTGATAAAGTGCGGCAAGAAGCGTACCGCGTTCAACATCGTCTATGGTGCGCTGGAAGACATCAGAAAGAAAACGAACGAAGATCCGCTCAAAGTTTTTTTGCAGTGCATTGAGAATGTTCGACCGTTGGTCGAGCTCAAACCGCGTCGAATTGGCGGGGCGACGTATCAGATACCGGTCGAGGTCCCATTCGCACGGAGTGAGACGATGGCGATGCGCTGGATCCTGATGTATGCAAAACAGCGCAAGGGGAAACCGATGAAGGATCGCTTGACAGACGAACTCATGGCCGCCTACAAAAAAGAGAACTCGGCAGCCATCAAGAAACGAGAGGACACGCACAAGATGGCGGAAGCGAACCGCGCGTTCGCTCACTACCGCTGGTAATGGAGCGGCAATTCAGAGAAAGGCACGTGCAGAACGGCGCGGTAGCGACGCACTGTTTGCATAGGGAATCATGAGAGACATACCGATAGAAACGATACGCAACTTCGGGCTGGTGGCGCACATCGACGCCGGCAAGACTACGACCACCGAGCGCATCCTGTACTATACAGGGCGCGTATACAAAATCGGGGAGGTCAATGACGGTACCGCCACCACGGACTGGATGCCCCAGGAGCGTGAACGCGGTATCACCATCACATCAGCCGCTACGCATTGCGTGTGGAAGAATTTTCACTTCAACATCATCGATACGCCTGGACACGTCGATTTTACCATCGAAGTGGAGCGCAGCCTCCGGGTTCTTGACGGGTGTATCGTCATTTTGGATGCAGGGAACGGTGTTGAGCCGCAGTCTGAGACCGTATGGCGTCAGGCGGAACGCTACGAAGTCCCCCGGATTCTTTTTGTCAACAAAATGGATCGCACGGGAGCGGATTTTTTTGACACCGTCATGCAGATTCGCAAGAAACTGCAGGCGGTTCCCGCGGTGGTTCAGTTGCCCCTCGGTTCTGCCGACACATTCAACGGCATTATTGATGTCATTTCCCGGAAAGCCTTCATCTGGCATGACCAGGAAGGGCGTACGTTCACAGAGGAAGAGATCCCTAACGAATACGTCAAGACGGTGGAAGAATACCATCACAAGCTTTTGGAAACGCTGGCCGATCATGACGATGGAATCGCCGAACAGTACCTTGCGGGGCAGCCCGTTCCCATTCAGGACATCAAGCGCGTGCTGCGCACCTTGACTCTCAAGGCCACTGTTTTTCCGGTTTTCTGCGGTTCCTCTTTTAAAAACAGAGGGGTACAGCTGCTGTTGGACGGTGTTTGTGACTATTTGCCCGCTCCGCACGAGCTGCCCAGTGTCAAGGCGGTTGATGCGGCGACTTCGGAGGAGAGGCTCATTCGTCGTGCGGAAGACGAATCTCTCTCCGCGCTTGTCTTCAAAATACAAGTAGACAAGTACTATGGCAAGCTCCAGTTCGCCCGTATCTATTCAGGAGTACTTCGCACCGGTGACAGCATCTACAACCCGCGGAACCGGCGTATCGAACGCGTCGGACGCATCGTGCGCCTTCACGTGCAACAGAAGGAGGACCTCAAAGAGGCGTACTACGGGGATATCGTCGGTATCGTCGGTCTGAAGCAGTTTTCCAGCGGTGATTCCATCTGCACCCGCGAGAATCCGGTCATCCTCGGGCATATGCACGTCCCTGAACCGGTCATCTGGGAAAAGATAGAACCCAAGACCAAGTCTGACGAAGAAAAGCTCGCGTATGCTATCGGGCAGCTTCTGGAGGAGGATCCGACGCTCCGCCATAAGGTTGATAGCGAAACAGGCGAGACCATCATCGCCGGCATGGGCGAACTGCACCTTGAGATCATCGTAGACCGCCTGAAGAGGGAATTCAACGTGCAAACCCGGGTCGGCAAACCACAGGTAGCCTACCGCGAGTGTTTTGGACGTGCCATCGAAGAAGAAGTGAAATACGTAAAACAGACCGGTGGTCGCGGCCAATACGCTCACGTTGTGTTGTCGTTCACGCCGTTGGAGCGCAATGCCGGTATTATCTTCACCAACGCGGTCACTGGCGGCGCCATACCCCGGGAATACATTCCCGCGGTTGAGGACGGGGTGCGCGAAGCGCTCGAGTCAGGTCCTATCGGTGGATTTCCGGTCATTGACTTGGAAGTCAAACTTCTGGACGGTTCCTACCACGAGGTTGACTCTTCTGAGATAGCCTTCAAGATGGCCGCGGTACTGGCGACCCGGAACGCCGGCAGGAAATCGTCTCCTATACTCCTTGAGCCTATCATGCGCATCGAGGTGGTTACCAGCGACGAGTATCTCGGCGAGGTGCTCTCGGATTTCAACGCACGCCGGGGGAAGATTGTCACTATGGAAGCGAAGGGACACATCTATCACGTGAAGGCGAACGTCCCCCTTTCGCGCATGTTCGGATACTCAACCGTCTTGCGGTCACTGACCCAGGGCAGGGCGAGCTACACCATGGAACCGTCCCACTATGAGGAGGTTCCCAGGCAGGTTTTGGAAGAGATGGGATTTGCCGAGACGTCGAGTAAGTAACAGTGCCGACTGAAGGGCATGCGGCACGACACTGCCGCTCACTGGACACGGTATTGATGGATGTTGCCGAGGTAGCTCAGTGGTAGAGCACCTCCTTGGTAAGGAGGTGGCCGTGGGTTCAAGTCCCATCCTCGGCTTGGAGCATGCGCCCCGCTGCGATTTCGCCGGGGCATACGACGGGTGATCATGCGGGCAACCGGACAGGAGGAGTACGATGAGCAAACCGAAGTTCGAGCGCACGAAGCCGCACGTGAACGTGGGGACGATTGGGCACATAGACCACGGGAA
>Ga0209018_1001302_pt1 | contig 20486 bp, 16 predicted proteins | sample YNPBryBLVA2012_FD_185814 | JGI IMG/M metagenome (GOLD analysis project Ga0209018, IMG submission 185814) | Anoxygenic and chlorotrophic microbial mat microbial communities from Yellowstone National Park, USA - YNP Bryant BLVA 2012 (SPAdes)... ...
AGAATGAACCGGAATGGATGCGGCAATTCCGTCTGCGCGCGCTCGAATTGTTCGAGAAACGTCCGATGCCACAGTGGGGCGCGAATCTGAACGACATCAATTTTGACGACATCTACTATTTCCTGCGCGCGACCGACCGCGCCGAACGCTCGTGGGACGATGTGCCGGAGCAAATCAAAAAGACATTCGACCGGCTGGGCATCCCCGAAGCGGAAAAAAAGTTTCTGGCTGGCGTGGGTGCGCAGTATGAATCGGAAGTGGTCTACCACAATATCCAAGAAAATCTAAAAAAGCAAGGCGTGATCTTCTTGGGGATGGATCAAGGACTGGCAGAGTATCCCGACCTTGTGAAAAAATATTTTGGCACGGTGATTCCACCCGCCGATAACAAATTTGCATCGTTGAACAGTGCCGTGTGGTCGGGCGGCTCGTTTATCTACGTCCCCAAAGGCGTGCGCGTCGAGATGCCGCTCCAGGCGTACTTTCGCATCAACGCGCAAAATATGGGCCAGTTCGAACGTACGCTGATTATCGCGGACGAAGGTTCGTACGTGCACTACATTGAGGGGTGCTTTCTGGCAGGCGCGCGCGTGCGAACACGCGAGGGTGAAAAACCCATCGAAGAGATTCGTGTCGGCGATGAGGTACTCACCCATCGCGGTCGCTTTCGCAAGGTTTACCATACAATGCAACGCCCCTACGCGGGGCCGATTTATCACATCCGCTATTTTGGGGATAGCAGTCAGTCGTTACATGTCACCGCCGAACATCCCGTACTGGCGGTGCGTCGAGAACGCGCTAACGAACGGAATCGCCAGTTCGTTCCCGAATGGCTCACCGCCGCTGATTTGAAACCGGGCGATTATTTGACGATCCCTGTTCCCACTCCCGACGAACACGTCGGCACAACGTACAACACAACCATCTGGCTTGGACGGGGACGCCATGCGCCGACCGAACGTGCCGTCCATCTCGCGTTGGAACCCGATTTATTCCGCTTGGTTGGATACTATTACTCCGAAGGACACGTGGACAATGAGCACTACCTTTCTTTCTCTTTCAACACCAGAGAAACCGACTATCTCCAGGATGTGAAGGCACTGACCCAACGCTATTTCGGCAAAGCAATGATCGAAAACAAACCATATCAAAATGGACAGACGCTTGTCTTGGCCTCGACCGAAGTAGCACGCGTCTTTGCAAATGAATTCGGTTCTACAGTGTACGAAAAACGCGTGCCAGCGTGGGTACAGAACGCCTCGCTGGATTGTCTTGCGGAACTGGTACGCGGAATGTGGTGTGGCGACGGCAGTTACGATCCCAAGAAAAATATGTTCCGGTACAACACAATCTCGCGCAATCTCGCGTACGCATTCCGGGATGCCTTGCTGCGGTTGGGCATTGCCGCCTCGATCAATGTCCAGCTGCGCGAAGAGCCACGCCAGGACATGTTCACCGTTGTTGTTTCCTCACCCTGGAATTCGAAATTTGGTGCCCTCGTTGGGCAGCCCGCCCCGGATGGCAGACCCAGCGGTTCGCCCTTCTATCTCGATGAACATTATCTCTACGTCCCCATTCGCGCCATTGAGATCGAAGAGCTGGACACCACCGTCTATAACTTTTCCGTCGCCGAAGACGAATCGTACGTCGGAGAAGGAGTCATCTCACACAACTGCACCGCACCCATCTACTCGAGCGATTCGCTCCACAGCGCGGTCGTCGAAATCGTCGTACACAAAGGCGCGCGCGTGCGCTACACCACGATTCAAAATTGGTCGTCGAACGTGTACAACTTGGTGACCAAACGCGCCGTCGCACACGAAGACGCTACAATGGAATGGGTAGATTGTAACTTGGGCTCCAAGGTCACGATGAAATACCCGGCAATCTATATGCTGGGCAAAGGCGCGCACGGCGAAATTCTCTCCGTCGCATTCGCCGGCAAAGGGCAACATCAAGACGCTGGCGGCAAAGTGGTGCACGGCGCGCCGCACACCTCTTCCATCGTTACATCGAAATCCATTTCCAAAGACGGTGGGCGCGCGTCGTATCGCGGCTTGCTCAAAGTGTATCCCGGCGCAGAAGGCGCCAAATCGAACGTGCGCTGTGACGCGCTGCTGCTCGACGAAACCTCGCGCTCGGACACGTATCCGTACATCGAAATTGACGAAGACAATGTGAGCATCGGTCACGAAGCGAGCGTTTCGAAAATCGGCGAGGAGCAACTGTTCTACCTGATGTCGCGCGGGCTGAGCGAAGCCGAAGCCGCCACGATGATCGTCAGCGGTTTCATCGAACCGATTGTCAAAGAGTTGCCGATGGAGTTCGCCGTGGAAATGAATCGGCTGATTCAGTTGCAGATGGAAGGATCGGTGGGCTAGATGACGAAGAACAACGCAACCTCTGGAAACACCGGCTTTTCGTCAACCGCTCTCGAAAATCTGTCCGCGCTCAAGAATGAACCAGCGTGGCTGCGCGCGCGACGTTTGGAGGCGTGGCATTTGTACCAAGCCACGCCATCCCCCGCGCCCAACGATGAACTGTGGCGCCGCACCTCGCTCAAAGATGTGAAACTCGACGAGGTACTGCCGTACGCGCCAACACTAGAGGACGGGACCACTCCGCTGCCATCTCGCGCCGACGATGCCAGCGCGGGCGGCGTCGTGATCAACCACAACGGCATGCGCGCGCACGCGCGCCTGGTGGAGGAATGGGCGCGACGCGGCGTCATCTTCACCTCGCTCGACACGGCGATTCGCGAACATCCCGACCTAGTGCAACAATATTTTATGACCAAGGCCGTGACGTACACCGAAAATCGCTACGCCGGCGCCAAGACCGGCACCGGCGCGGCGTACGGCGATACGATCGGCGATTTGAAATTTGCCGCGCTGCACGGCGCATTCTTCAACGGCGGTACGTTCCTGTACGTTCCGCGCGGCGTCATCGTCGAGGCGCCGCTCCAAGCGCTCACCTACTTTGACGCGCCGAATGTCGCGATGTTTCCGCATACGCTGGTCATCGTCGAGGAAGGCGCGGCAGTCACGCTCATCGAAAATTTCGCGTCGCAGCAAAGCGATGCGCGCCAATTTGCCAATGGCGCGGTCGAACTGATTCTCAAAGCGGGCGCCAGTTTACAGTACTTTTATCTACAAGATTTGGCGCGGACGGTCTGGCATTTTTCGTCGCAGACCGCGCTCCTCGAACGCGACGCGCAATTGACGTGGCTCAACGGCACGTTGGGTAGTCAAACGACCAAAGCGTTCCTAGATTGCAAATTCATCGGCGCGGGTGCCAGCGCCAACCTGCTCGGTTTTTTCTTTGGCGAAGACAAACAACATTTCGATCAGCACACATTCCAGAATCACCTGGTTGGACAGACGGCGAGCGATTTGTTGTACAAAGGCGTGCTCAAAGACAAAGCGTACTCGGTCTTTCGCGGCTTGATTCGCGTCAATCCGAACGCGCAACGTTCCGACGCCTACCAAGCCAATCGCAATTTGTTGCTCAGTCCCACCGCGCACGCGGATTCGATTCCCGAATTGGAAATCGAAGCGAACGATGTGCGCTGTACGCACGGCGCCACCGTAGGTCCATTGGACGAAGAGCAAATCTTTTACTTGATGGCGCGCGGTATTCCAAGAATCGAAGCGGAAAAGATGATCGTGGAAGGATTCTTCGAGCCATTGATGCAGAAAATTCCACTCGCTTTGATTCGCGAAGAACTCGCGCGCGCGATCCAAACAAAAATCGGCTCTAATTGACCAAATCCATTCATCTGTGGTAAAATCACGCACGCGGTTGGGCATTGCCCGTCAGAAAAATCTTTTTCGAAAGGAGAATGACTATGGCGTATGTGATTGCCGAGCCATGTATCAACACCAAAGACACCGCCTGCGTGAACGTCTGCCCGGTGGATTGCATCCATCCCAAGAAAGACGAAAATTACGACGCGGTGCAGCAGTTGTACATCAACCCCAACGAATGTATTGACTGCGGGGCGTGCGTTCCCGAATGTCCCGTCGCGGCAATTTTCCCCGAATCCGATTTGAAAGCGGAATGGAAATTCTTCGCGACGAAGAACGCCGACTATTACAATCTCTCCGCTGCCGATTTCGAAGCCAAATGGAAATCGCCGGGCAAAACGGCATAGCCACCGACACTAGCCCAATCACCGTCATCACTTCGGAGGCGAAAGTTGGGTTTCACGCAGCCCCCGTTCTCATGACGGGGGCTTGCATATTGAGTATCGTTTATGGAAGATCCAAGTCGCGCGGAACATAAACCCGCGCCCGACTATCCACCCGATAGCATCGAATCAAAAATCAAAGAAGCGTTACGCGTTGTCAAAGATCCAGAGATCGCACTCGACGTGATTCAACTCGGCTTGATTCGCGAAATCAATTTGCGCCAAGACGAACCCGAAATCAAAATGATGCTGACAACGCCGTTCTGCCCGTACGCCGGTTGGCTGATTCAACAAGTCAAAGATACCGCGCAACAAGTTTTTGGCAATCCCATCAAAATCACCGTTCTCCCTGAACTGTGGGATCCCAATTATATGGAAGACCCCAGCGTGCTGCTGGGCTGGTAGTTCAAATTCAGAATTGCAAATTGCTCGATGCGCGCTCCACCCATTCGCAATTCGCAATTCCAAGGACACCTATGGCACACCCTGGCTTGAACGTCGCGGCGATTCGCGCGGATTTCCCAATCTTGCAACAGCAGGTTCACGGCAAACCACTCGTCTATCTTGATAGCGCTGCCACGTCACAGAAACCCGAAGTGGTGATTCGCGCGATGGAGACGTACTATCGCCAAACGAACGCCAACGTCCATCGCGGCGTGTACGCCCTCTCGGAACAGGCGACCGAACAGTACGAAGGCGCGCGCCGCAAAATCCAAAAATTCATCAACGCCAAATCGTTCCGCGAAATCATCTACACGCGCAACGCCACCGAGGCACTCAACCTCGTCGCGTACACGTGGGGACGCGCCAACATCCACGCCGGCGACGAAATCGTTTCGACGGTGTTGGAACATCACGCCAACATCGTCCCCTGGCAAATCCTCGCCAAGGATCAAGACGCGCGCCTGAAATTCATTCGCGTGGACGAAGAGGGCTTGCTCCGTACCGATGATCTCGATACGCTCATCACGCCCAAAACGAAACTCGTCGCCGCAACGATGGCGTCCAACGTCGCCGGCACGCTCACACCGATTCGTTCGATCATCGAACGCGCGCATGCGGTGGGCGCGATCTGTGTCGTGGACGCCGCGCAAGCCGCGCCACATTTGCCACTGGATGTCCAAGCGCTCGATTGCGATTTCCTCGCTTTCAGCGGACACAAGATGCTGGGACCCTTCATCGGCATCTTGTACGGCAAGCGCGCGCTGCTGGAAGGGATGAAGCCATTCCTCACCGGCGGCGATATGATTCGCGAAGTGCATCTGGACTCGGCGACGTGGAACGAGTTGCCGTGGAAATTCGAAGCCGGCACCCCGGCGATTGCCGAGGCGATCGGCTTGGGCGCGGCGGTGGATTACTTGAGCGCGTTGGGAATGCAGAACGTGCAGGCGTATGAACACACCCTGACGGCGTACGCGCTGGAACAACTCCGCGCGCTGAAAGGCGTGCGCGTGTTGGGACCGCAAGATTCCGCGCAGCGCGGCGGACTGGTGGCGTTCGACATCGCCGGCGCGCATCCGCACGACGTGGCGCAGATCTTTGATCAAGAGGGAGTGTGCGTGCGCGCGGGGCATCATTGCGCAATGCCATTGCACGAGCAATATGGTCTCGCGGCAACGACGCGCGCCTCGTTCTACATCTACAACACCCTCGAAGAAGTGGACAAACTGGTGGAAACAATCAAAAAAGTGCAGCGTGTCTTCAATGCCCCATGAGACGAATGACGAATGACAAATGGGGTTGGCACATTGACACATTGGCTCATTGACTATGGACGATCTCTATCGCGAACTCATTCTCGATCATTATCAACATCCGCACAACCACGGCGAAATTCCCGAAGCGGATATTTCGTACGAGGATTCCAATCCACTCTGCGGCGACAAGATCCGGATTGACATCAAATTGCGCGGCGACATTGTCGAAGATGTCAAGTTCAACGGCAAGGGCTGCGCCATCAGTCAGGCATCCGCTTCGATGCTCACTGACGAACTCATCGGCAAATCGCTCGATGAAATCAAAAAGATGGACAAGCAATTCATTCTCGATCTGTTGGGCATTCCCTTGGGTCCCTCGCGCATCAAATGCGCGCTCTTGCCGCTCAAGGTCATCAAAGCCGGCGTCTACGGCATCACCACGTGGCCTGATGAAGATGAAGAGTGAGCGCAAGCACAGCAGAAAGAGAACAGGGAAAAAACCATTGGAAATTCGTGGCTTGATTTGGTACACCGAAATCATCGAGAAATTGGAAACCCGGCACAACGTTGAGCAAGACGAAGTTCGCCAAGTCTTGCGTGGCTCGCCCAGATTTCGTTTTGTTGAAAAGGGGCATCGCTCCGGGGAAAACGTCTATGCAGCAAGCGGGCAAACCGAAGCCGGGAGGTATCTGGTTGTCTTCTTTGTGTACAAAAAAGACAAACGCGCAATGATTCTGTCCGCACGCGAGATGGACGCACGCGAAAGGAAAACGTATGAAAAGAAGTAAGACGCCAATCTCCAAAGCCACAACCTACAAGGAGATTGCAGAATTCTGGGACACACACAGTCTTGCCGACTACTGGGATCGAACCAAGCCGGCGGATTTTCAAGTCAATCTCCAATCCGAAGTGGTCTACTATCCGTTGGTGCGAGGGCTCGCGCTACAAATTCGCAAGATGGCAAGACAACAAGGTGTGCGCCCAGAAACCTTGTTGAATATCTGGGTTCAAGAGAAACTGGAAAAGGCATAGCCCATGCCACACTTTATCCCCATCGCCAAAATCACCGATATTCCGCCGGGCACGATTAAATCGTTCGATGTGAACGGCGAATCGGTACTGCTAGCCAATTGGCAAGGCACACTCTTTGCGACGCAAGACCTCTGCACGCACGATAACGGCACGCTCTCCGATGGCACGCTGGTAGACGGCGAAATCGAATGTCCGCGGCACGGCGGGCGATTCAATCCCGCGACCGGCGCGGCAACGCAAATGCCCGCGATGTTCCCCATCAAAACGTTTCCGATACAAGTGGACGGCGAGAATGTGCTGGTCGCCATCGAATAACTTGCCTTGAAAAAGATTCCGTCAGGTCTTTGGACCTGACGGAATTTTAATTTGCGATTCCCGCGAGACGTTTTGCCCAGCGCGCCTTGGCATCCACATCGGCGAGGCGCGCCAGCATAATCCGCTGCGCCTGCGGCGAACCGGCACCGTGCAACGATTCGGTGAGGTACGCCGCCGCGCCGGGACCCAGCGTCAGATTTTCCACCAGGCGCAACATTCGACAACGTTCCTCGGTCGTGTAACTGTTCACGCCGCGCAAATATTTTTCCAACAGTGGGCCCACCTCGGAATTCGCAAGATCTTTTTCCGAGGGTAGCGTGACGAGCAAGCCCCCCGCAATATCTTGCGCCAGACGCGCGATTTCGTACGGAAAACGCGTCACGTTGAGTTTGGTCACGTTCGCCAACAACAAGTCAATCAAGTACGTCCCCGACGCCGTGGGCTTGCCTTCCGCCGAACAAGCGATGCCGCACGCGTACATCGTCTCGTTGAGATGAATCATCTCGACGATTTTATCGCGGATGTGCGACGCCTTGTCCACACCTTGATACTGCGCCAGCGACTGCGCCGCGCCAATCAGCACATCCCCCACACCGGTTTTGCAACCGCCATAACTTTGGCGATGATACCCCGCGAATCGTTCGACTAACATTCCGCTGAACGCGAACTCGCCTGCCATAAACACGCGCGCCCACGGCACAAACACATCATCGAACACAATGACCGCTTCGTGTCCGCCGAATTGGCGATTGCCCACATCGCGCGGGGCGTCCTCCAACTTGCGCGTATCGGAGGGCTGGCGTCCCAGAATCAGCGTCACGCCCGGCGCGTCCGTTGGAATCGCGCAAGAGACCGCGTACGCCTGGTCTGCCTCGCTCAACGTTTGCGTCGGCATCACCACAATCTCGTGTGAGTTGAGCGCGCCGGTCTGGTGCAATTTTGCGCCGCGTATGACGATACCGCCCGCGTTGCGCTCGACAATGCGGACGAACACATCGGGGTCGGCTTGCTGCGCTGGACTCAACCGGCGATCCCCTTTCGGATCGGTCATCGCGCCATCCACCACCAGATCGCGCGACTGGACAAAGCGCAGATAGTCGCGAAAGCGCGCGTGGTACGACGTTCCCAGCGCGCGATCTATTTCGTACGTCACTGAATCGAGCGCGTTGAACGCGTCCATCCCAACACAGCGTTGAAAGCAACAGCCGGTCGTTTGTCCGAGCAAGCGCTGCATCTTGACCTTGGCGATCAAATCCGCCGGACTCTGATGCAGATGCGTGAAACGATTGATGGTCTCGCCGGTGAGATGGGAGGTCGCGCACATCAAGCCGGCGTGCTCGGGCTGCTGCGCCAGTTCGTACGTCATCGCGCACGCATCGAGCGATGGACGCACCAGCGGATGCTCCACAACGTTCTCGACGCGCTCGCCGCGAATGAAAACGCGCCGGCGCAGCGCGCGCAAACTAGCGATGTACTCCTCTTTGGTCATCAACGCCATCGTCCCCTCTCCTCTCTCCTCTCTCCCCTTTCATCTCTCCTCTCTCATCTCTTTCCCCTCTCACATCACCTCCGGCGCGGTCACCCCCATCAAGTTGAGCGTGCGCGCCAGCGTATTCTTCGCCGCCGCCATCAACTTCAAGCGCGCGCGCGAAATCGCCGCGTCCGCCGGGTCGGAGGAGACGACACGGCATTGTTTGTAGAACGCGTGGAAGATGCCGGCAAGTTCGATGGCATAGTGCGGCAGATGATGCGGTTCGAGTTTCGTTGCCGCTAACTCGATCACTTCGGGTAGCCGCAACATCGCGCGAATGAGTTCGAGTTCGGCGGGATGCGTCAAGAGCGAGACATCGCCTCCATCGAGCGTCATCCCAACTTCGGCGGCTTTTTTCAAGATGCCGGCGATGCGCGTGTGCGCGTACTGGACGTAGTACACCGGATTCTCGTCCGATTGTTTGACCGCCACGTCCAAGTCGAAATCAATCGTCGCGTTCGCCGATTGGGTGATTAGCATAAAGCGCACCGCGTCTGGTCCCACCTCGTCCAGCAATTCGTCGAGCGTGACGAAATCGCCGGTGCGCTTGCTCATCCGCACGGCTTCGCCGCTTCGCTTGAGCGTGACGAATTGGTACAGCACAATCGTCACGCGCGCGGGATCCAATCCCAGCGCGCGCGCGGCAGCCAGAACGCGCGGCACGTCGCCGTGATGGTCGGCGCCCCACACATAGATCGCGCGATCGAACTGGCGGATGGCGAGTTTGTTCCAAACGTACGCCACATCGGACGCAAGATACGTGGGGCGTTCATCGGGATCGGCAATCACCTTGGGCGAACGAATCAGCACCGCATCTTTTTCCTCGCCGAGTGCCTGCGCGGCAAACCAGGTGGCATCGTCTTTTTCAAAGACCAAGCCCTTGTCCTTGAGCATTTGCAAACAGTGCGCGAACGTGCCGTCGGTGTGCAGCGAGCGTTCCGAGAACCAGTTGTCGAAGCGAACGTTCATCCGCTCCAAGGTCTGCTGAATTTGCGCGCGAATCAACTCCATTCCCAGTTGACCCAGTTCTCGGATGGCTTGGGCGCGCGGCATGGACAAGAATTTCTCGCCGTACTGCTCGGCAAATTGCTTACCGATTTCGACGACGTACGCGCCTTGATAACCCTCTGCGGGCAACGGTTCGTCCTTGCCCAGCGCTTGCGCGTAGCGCGCGAAAACGCTTTCGCCGAGGTGACGCACTTGCGAGCCATTGTCGTTGATGTAAAATTCGCGATGAACGGAATGACCCGCCGCGTCTAGCACATTCGCCAGCGTATCGCCGATGGCGCCATTGCGTCCGCTCCCAACGTGCATTGGGCCGGTGGGATTGACGCTGACATACTCCACTTGGATCTTCAGGCGGCGTTCCGGTTGCACATCGCCATAGCGCGCGCCCGCGGCGAGAATCGCGTCCACCTGACGCGCGAGCCATGCATCGCTCAAGGTGAAATTGACAAAGCCCGGCGCGCACGCTTCGACGCGGGCGATTGTTTCGTCGGCTGGGATGTGCGCGGCAATCGCCTGCGCGATCTGTAGCGGCGGGCGTTTTGCTTCGCGCGCGAGTTTTAGTGGGATGGAGGTTGCAAAATCGCCCCACTCTTTTTTCTGTGGCCGCTCGACGAAAACACTGGGTAATGGAAACGCGGGCAGCGCGTTCGCGTCTTGCGCGGCACCGATGGCTTGCTTAACGAGTTCGGCGAGATGATTTTTGATTTGCATGGTTCATTGTCCTGTAATCGTTCTTGGGCGACCAACTGATGAACGCGTAAATGGGATACAATTGTGCGAGGCGCGTCAGCACTTGGTTCACAATCTTTTCGGCGCGCAAACGCGCATCGTCGGGCTTGTAGTAAATTCCCAACCGCAAGTCCTGCCCGCCCGGTTTGTACTTGTCCATCGTGGCGTTCAACACGCCGACGTTGACCAAACGACTTGCCTTGGCGCGCAAAATTTCTTCATAGCGCGTATACCCTTCTTCGGTTCGATAGAAATGCGACAATCGAAACGTATACTCGCCGCCCAGTTCCGCCATCAAGTCGCGAAAATAGCCGCGCTCGGACGCGCTCGCCTGCAAGCGATTCTTGAGATTCTGCCCGTCCACCCACGCCTTGTCACTGACGTACAACTCGACCGCAAAGCCCTCCTTGTCCACACGCAGCGCGATCATCGCGTTGGCGTAAAAGTGGCCAAAATCCTCAAAGAGCTCTTTCTTCATCAACTTGATTGTCGTTTCCGGTTTGCTGTACCGCAGGGTCAGAAAATCAATGCGCGGAGTTGCCGGCGAAATGCGCGACGCGCTGATGAGCCATTGCGCCATCCAGTGCGGATGCAAGTCCCACTTGTTTTGGCGAATCGTTGGATAGATTTCGCGATGCAGCGAGATGAGTTTTTCCTTGACGCGTTCACGCTCGCCATCGTATTCCGCGTTCGCACCCAAGCCATTATCGAATACGGCGTAATCGGCGGGTGTGAAAAAGAATCCCTCTTTCGTCATTCGTCTTTCGTCCTTCGTTCTCCGTCATTCGTCATTCGTCTTTCATCCTCCGTCATTTGTCTTTCGTCCTCCGTCATTCGTCATTTTTCACCGCCGTCATCTCATCCCAATTTTGCCCAACCGCCACGTCCACTTTTAATTTTGCTTCGAGCGGATAGGCGTTCTCCATCACCTCGCGCACCAGTGGCACCACGACGCGCACTTCATCGTCAGGACATTCCAGCACCAGTTCGTCGTGAACTTGGAGCGTCATTCGCGCGCGCAGGTGGCGCGCGTGCAACTCGTGATGCAGACGCACCATCGCAATCTTGATGATGTCCGCTGCGCTGCCTTGAATGGGATGATTGATGGCTTCGCGTTCGGCGGCATTGCGCGCGCTCGTGTCGCGCATTCCGCGCTGCAATTCGGGAAAATAGCGGCGGCGTCCTAAAAGTGTTTGCACATAGCCGCGCTCGCGCGCCTCGCGCTTGGTGCGCTCGATGTACGCTTTGACGCCGGCGTACTGCGCGAAATAATTGTCAATCAACTGACGCGCCTCGTTCTGCGAGAGATCGGTGCGCGCGGCAATGCCGTAATCGGTGATGCCGTAGACGATGCCAAAGTTGATCGTCTTGCCCAGTTGGCGCATCGGCGCGGTGACCTGCGCGAGCGGAACGTTGAACAGGCGCGCGGCGGTTGCCGCGTGGATGTCCTCACCGCGCGCAAACGCCTCCAGCAGCGCCGGGTCGCGCGCGATGTGCGCCAGGATGCGCAGTTCCACCTGCGAGTAGTCCGCGCTGATGAGTTTACTTGCGCGCGGCGCGATGAACGCGCGGCGCACCTGCCGCCCCAGTTCGGTACGAATCGGGATGTTTTGCAAATTCGGATTCGACGACGAGAGACGCCCGGTGACGACCGCCGTCTGATTGTAATCGGTATGCACGCGCCCTGTGCGCGGCAAGACGAGCGCGGGCAGCGCGTCCACGTACGTCCCCTTGAGTTTGGACAGTTCACGATGTTCGAGAATCAACGGAATGACCGGGTGCGCTTTGCGGAGCGATTCGAGCACATCCGCCGCCGTCGAAATCTGTCCCTTTTTCGTCTTGGGTAACCCCGTCGTCGGCAGTTTCAGCCGATTGAAGAGCGCGTCCGCCAATTGCACCGGCGACGCGACGTTGATGGGCAGACCAACGTGCGCGGTGATTTGTTTTTCCAGTTCTTGCAAGCGCGCCGCCAGTTCGCGCGACATTTGCGCCAAAACATCCACATCGAGCAAAACGCCGGTGCGTTCCATCTCCACCAACACCGGCACCAGCGGCATCTCTACCTCGCGAAAAAGTTTTTCGACGCCATACTGCGCCAACAGCGGTTGGTACGTTTCGACGAGTCGAAAGGTGTAATCCGCATCCGCGCACGCGTATTGCCCCACCTGTTCGATTGGCACGTCCGCCATCGAAATCTGCGACTTGCCTTTGCCGATCAGCGTGGCAATCTCCGTCATCTCGACACCAAAGCGTTCGCGCACGAGCGATTTCAATCCGAGCGACCCGCCGCGTTCGATCAGACTGGCGGCAATCATCGTATCGAAAGCCAGCCCGCGCGTTTGAACGCCGGCTTCCGCCAGCACCGTCATATCGTACTTGGCGTTGTGCGCGTACTTGGCGATGGACGCATCGGCAAAGAGCGGCGCCAGTTGGGCAAGGACGTGGGACGTGAGAAGTGAAGCGTGTTGCGTGTCGCGTGTTGCGTGTTGCGTGTCGCGTGTTGCGTATTGCGTATTGCGTATTGCGTGATCCATCATGTCGAATGTGAGTTGCTTTTGTCCCGCGTCGTTCGTCCTTCGTCCTTCGTCGTTCGCCCTTCGTCCTTCGTCCAGCGTCAGCGGAATGTAATACGCCTCGCCCGCGCCGACTCCAATCGCAATGCCGACCAACTCGGCGCGCAGCGCATCCGTGTCCGTCGTCTCGACATCGAAGGCAAACGCGCGCGCGGCGCGCAGTCGCGCGACGAGTTGCGCCAGCGCGTCCTCACTCTCGACCATGCGATAGTTTGCACGTTCTTTCGCGTCTCCTTTCGCGTCTCCTTTCGTGTCCTCTTTCGCGTCCTTTCGCGCACTTTCGCGCCCTTTCGCGTCCTTTCGCGCACTTTCGCGCCCTTTCGCGTCCGGCAGACGTTCCAACAAACTCGTGCGAAAACCCAGTTCGCGGAAGAGCGCGGTGACGCGTTCGCGATCGATCTGTCCCAGCCGACACGCGTCCAAATCGAGTTGAATCGGCACATCGGTCACAATTGTGACGAGTTGCTTGCCCTGTTCGGCTTGCGCCTTGCCCGCGACGAGTTTTTCGCGCACTTTGGCGTCTAGTTCGTCCAGATGCGCGTAAATATTTTCGAGCGTGCCGTACTGCTGCAGCAACTTGGTCGCGGTCTTTTCGCCGATGCCAGCAACGCCGGGAATGTTGTCCGACGGATCGCCCTTGAGCGATTTGAAATCAATCAATTGGCGCGGCGTCAGTCCGTATCGTTCTTGGATGGCGGCTTCATCGTACAAAACCGTCTCGCCGAACTGGCGCGAAAAAGTAAGCACGCGCACATTTGGCTCAATGAGTTGAAACGTATCGGTATCGCCGGTGACGATGACCACCTCGATTCCGCGCGCGCTGGCTTGGCGCGCGAGCGTGCCAAGCAGATCGTCCGCTTCGTACCCTTCGACGCCGAAGGCAGGGATGCCCAGCGCTTCGACCACCTCGCGCGCGCGGCGGATCTGCACGAGCAAATCGTCGGCGAGCGCGGGGCGCTGCGCTTTGTACTGCGCGTACAAATCGTCCCGAAACGTGCGCCCCACATCGAACGCCGCGGCGATGTAATCCGGCTTTTCATCGTTCAACACTTTGAGGAGCGTCGTCGTAAAGCCATAGGTCGCGTTCGTTGGCTCGCCGCTGGGGCTGGTGAGGCGCGCGTCAATCGCGTGATAGGCGCGATGAATGAGCGCGTGCGAATCGAGGAGAATGAGTTTCACAGGTCAGCCCACTTTTTGTCGTTGAACAAAATCTTGAAATCCTTGCCGTTGTCAATGATGATGGCAAAACCGTGCTCGAATTGTTGAATCTGGATTTTGATGGACGTTTCGTCTTTGGTGGTTGCCCAACCGATCTTGGCTCGAGCGCCACCCAGGTCGCGCCAGATCTTGCCAAAACCGCGTTGCGGTTCGTACAGATTGCGCGCGGTGGGCTTGAAGAATCCGCCGACGGGTTGCGACGGATCCCACGTATCGGGATGCGCCGACCATGTGCCATCCGCCAACAGAACGTAGATTTGTTTGTCGCCGCGCGACAACATCAAACCATTCTGAAAGACCTGGAGCGAGCCATCCATCACTTGGCTCGGCGCGCCGACGGAACATCCCAAATTGGATGCAACTTTGATATTTTTTTGCAACACATTTTGCAACGATGTCGGCGCGAGCGTACGCATCGAAAAATTCGCTTGGTTCGATTGCAACGTCTCGGGCGCGAGGATGCGAAGGCGCACCCAGCCGCTGGTCCAATAATCCACCTTCCACGTATCGGTCACGATGCGCGTCTCGGCGGCAGCAAAATCCACACTTCGCAACGCCAAGAGCGCGCCATCGCTGCGTTCCCACCGATACGTTACGGTGCCGGCTTGATTGGCAGAGATGAACGCTTGCATCGTCAAGGTCGCCGGGCACGCGGCGAGTGTCTCGGGTGTGACCGACACGCGCGCGCCGGTCACGCGAAAGTTCAACACTTGCACGGCGCGCGTCGCGGCAGCCGCCGTCGCGGCTTGCGCAACCACCACGCCCGGTTCGGGGGTGCGTCCCGACGGTGTGGGCGAAGGCGTACGCGCCAATGCCTGACTTGTGGCGACAACTTGGACGGCGGCGGTGCGCGTGGCTTCGGCGGCTTGGCGCACAAAATCATCCACGACAACGGCGGCTTGGGTCGCCACTTGCGCCTTTTCTTGCGTTTGCGTTGCCAGCACGCGCGTCTGCGCGACTTGGGCTTGGTTCTGCGCGACCTGCGTCGCCTCCACGCGCACGAGCGTTGCCTCCACTTGCGATTGCACGACGGTGGCTTGCGCTTGCGCGATTTGAATCGCAGCTTGCGCTTGATACTGCGCCAGTTGCGCTTGGTACGATTGGAAGAGTGAAAACGCGAGCGCGAGCAAAATCAGCGGCACGACGACAGCGATGAGCGCGCGCACGCGGCGATTGCGAACCTGTTCCTGGTAACGTTCGCGCCAGTCCAATACCGCGGGCGCGAGAACATCGTGGAAAATTTCATAGCGCAGTTCTTTTTTCTCGCCTGCGGCGGGCGCCACCGAACGCAACACGCGCACATCGGGGCTAGCCAATTTTTGCAAGACGGGCGCCAGTTTGTGCGGCGCGATGCCGGCAAAATCCGCCAAGTCCGCCACCGTGTACGCGATCTTGGTTTGCGATGGCGTGACGAGGTAGCGAAACGCGCGCGCCGCCACCTCGCGATCCGCTCCTGGCAGACGTTGCATCGTCGTATCGAGATGCGTCCGCACGATTTGTTGCGCGCCGCCCAGTCGTTCGAGCGTGGCGCGGCGCAATTCGTTCGAGCCGCGCGCGCGTTCTTCGTTCCACAAACGCGTCAACACCAGTTGCAAGTACGGCGTCTCGACGCGCGTCTCGGCGGTGGCGGCGCTTTGTCCGATGGCGCCTGCGCCAAGCGTGACGTTGCCCGTCTTGACTTGCGCGATGATCGTCTCGACCAACTCGTCCTCGATGCTCATCGGCGGCTGGGACGCGTGTTGACGATTGTACTCGGCGAGGGGCTGGCGAATCGCTTCGACTGCCGCGGCGTAATCGAGATGTTCCAGGCGCAACAGATTGGTGAGCAGGTTGGGGATGCGCCCCTTGAACCGATCCAAACGACTCAAACTATCTTCGCGCAGCGCGAGCAAGAAATTCGCGGTGACGTCGCGGCGATTGACGGCGCGCGCAAATTCCGCATCGAATCCGCGATCGCTCGGCGGATGGTACAAGAAATATTCTTCGAACTGATCGAAAACGAAAAAGAGGGTGCCGCGCAAGGCGTGCGCGCACGCGGCGACAAAATCGTCCAGCGGCAAATTGAAATCGAGCGCGAGAGGTTCGCCGAGAATCGTTTGAGTAGCCGCGTGCGCGCGTTGTTTGAGCGCGGTCAAAAAGTTTTCGTCTTGCCACGCGCGAAAGACAACGATGGCAAGGCGCGGCGTTTGGCGAAGCGAGGGGATGGCGCCGGCAAGTAGCACCGATGTTTTGCCGACGCCGCTCGCGCCGTACAGAATCGTCAGCGGCGCGGCGTACAGATTCGCGGCGATGATTTCCGAATCGCGCGCTCGGCCAAAAAAGTAGGCGCGATCATCTTCGGTGTACGGCTGCAAGCCCTTGTAGGGGCAAAAATCGGGTGGAGGATTGGTTGCCATAGTCACCCCAGCTGCTCGCGCAAGCGGCGAACGAATTGGTTGATGTCAACGTCGTACACTTTGACGCCGCGCGCGCGCCACAGTTCGACTTCGAATTCGGAGGGGCGGTACTGAATCGCCCACGAGCGAATGACGCCGGCGCGTTCAGCCGCGACCGCCGCATCGTCGCCGGAGAACGCGGTCTCCAAGTTTCGCAAAATCACGCGCAAGTTCCAATCGTTCAAGCCGTAGCCCAGAAAGAGGAAACTGCGCGTGCGGAAATGGCGCATAAAGAGCGCTGGCACGGCAGTTTGGCTGGTCATTCGCGCGAGAAAATCCACGTAATCGTCTTCGGTGATGACAAAACTGTCCCACTTGTTCAACGCGCAATCGGCGGTGCCGTGCATTTTGTAGATCACCGTCGTCGTTTTCAGGTCAATGTAAAGTTGATTGGGCGGAACGGCGGTGGGTTCAGTGGCGCCGTACTGCCACCACAACACGGACGCCTCCACTTCTTTGCGGTCGGTGGGATGGACGACGCGATCGAAGGCGCGCCCCGCGTGGTGAAACGCGAGTTCGGTCAAATTGTCGTAGTTGGTCGTGACGATGAGGAGCGGCGTGTGCGCGGCAATCTCGGCGAGGCAGGTGTGAATATCGCACAAGTTGAATTCGCGGCAAAAGAGTTGGTTGAGTCGCTCGCGCAAGCGGCGGCGTCCCAGCATCTCGGCATAGTACGACGAGACCTTTGCCAGGTCGCTCAGGTCGCGCGGGTCTTGCGATGGAAAGTTGGCTTTGGTCGCGAGATAGCGCGCCAGTTCCGCGCCGCTGGGCAAAAAGTTAGCGGCGGTTTCGTCCCACGCCGCGCCGGGTGGGCGCATGCCAAAGTTGACGCCCGCTCCGAGAAACGGGATAACCTGACCGCGCCGCAACAAATCTGCAATCTCGCCATAGGGTGGCTCTGCCATACATCCTCCGACGAGTCAAGTGCCAAAGATGCCAAATTTGCCAAAGATGCCAAAGGTGCCAAAGATGCCAAAGGTGCCAAATTTGCCAAAGGTGTCAAATCACCCAATCTCCCTTTGGCTCATTGGTTCATTGGTTCATTGACTCATTGACTCATTTCCCGTCGAGTCGTTCGAGGTCGGCGACGCCGCTGGCTTGGAGCTCGGCAAAGCGCGCGGGGGCATCGTGGACGCGCCACTCGACGATGACGGTGCTGTCCTGCCGATACGCGGCGAGCGCTTTGTGTTTGAGCACGCGTTCGAATGTGGTGAGCAGTTCTTTGTTCGGCGCGCGCATTTTCAACAGGAGATAGTTTTTGGGCTCCCATTCGAGATAAAATTCTTCGTCGCCCCACAAGCCCTGACATTCAAAGGGCGCGGTCTCTTTGGTGCAGGTGAACCACATTCGCGCCAAGCCCGCCTTCCAGAATGTGAGGCGGAGATCGTTTTCGATGACGGAACGCGCGGGGGGATAGTTTTTGAAGAACCAGGTTGTAGACATTGCTTCTCCTGAAAATACATCTGTCCACGAAGGTCACGAAGGAACACGAAGAAAAAACCTTCGATAAGGACGTATCACCGATGCGTCCCTACTGTGTCCTTTGTGGATCTTTTCATCCGAACGTTGGTGAACGCACGTTCGTGGGAAATTCTTCCCAAATACGACAGATGGCGTTGCTGATGTGCGGCAATTGTAGCACAAGTGTACGCGCAGGTCAAAGAGTTTGTGCGGTTACCGGAATCCCCAGGTCTCCAATCGCTCATATCCATCCACGATGGCGTAGGTCCGTTCGATACTGGGGCGCGTGAGCGATGCGCGCGTGGACCACCACAAGGGAATGATGACGGCGTTGTCTTCGACCAGGATTTTTTCGGCGGCGCGGTAGAGCGCGCGGCGTTTGCTAATGTCCACTTCGCGCGCGGCGGTCTCGATTGCCTGATCGAACGCGGGCGCGCTCCAACGCGTGAAATTGTCCGGCGACTTGCTCTTGAAGACATTACCAAAATTCGCCGCGTCGGGATAGTAGGCGCAGTAGCCCAACCGAAAAATGTGCGGTGGATCGTCGCGCAATTGTAGCAGATAACTCTTCCAATCGAGTTTGTTGACGCGCACTTCGACGTTCAGATTGTTCTTCCACATTTGCGCGAGTGTCTCGGCGACTTGTTCGTGCATCTCGTGGCTATTGACGCCCAGCGTGACGATTGGCACGCGTTTGGTTCTACCGTCGTAACCGGCTTGGCGCAAATAGTCGCGCGCTTGATTTGCGTTGAACGCGATGCCTAACGGGTCGGAGGGCTCGAACGTGGCGTAGAGGCCGGGGCGCGTGAACCAACGGGCTGGCTCGCCCAACGGGATAAGCGAACCGACCAGGGTTTCGCGATCTATGGACGCGGCAAATGCTTTGCGGACGAGCAGGTCATTGAACGGCGGCTTGGTGGTGTTGAACGCGTAGTAATGAGAACAGAGCGACGGAACGATTTGCAGATGTCCTCGCAGCAGCGGATCTTCGCGCACATGCTCCAGCGCGTCCGCGGTCAGTCCGCCGTACGGATCGAGCGAATCGAGATTGCCTTGCCGATATTGTTCGAGCGCGGTGGTCGTATCGGGAATCATCGCGAGGCGGATTCGCGTGAGGCGCACGATGCTCGCGTCGTACCACAGATCGTTTTTACGCAAGACGATTTGGCGTCCGTGCGACCAGCGCTCCAAAACGTATGGACCGTTCGTCCAGATTTTGCCGGGTTCGGTCCAAACGACGCCATGTTCTTCGATGGCTTCGCGCGGTTGCGTTCGAACGAGCCACGCGCTGACGATGCTGGGGAAATAGCTGGCGGGTTGCGTCAAGGTGAAACGCACGGTGGTTGCGTCCATCGCTTGCACGCCGAGCGCGGCAAAGAGTTGTTCGAAGGTGGCGTCGCTTGTCTTTTTGGGATCGGCGGCGCGCAGTTGTGCTGCGCCGCGCAGCAGGGGCGCGAAGGTGGCGGCAAAGCCGGAGCCGACGCGCGGATCGAAGACGCGGCGAACGCTGTAGACCACATCGTCAGCCGTGACGGCGCGCTGGGACTCGATGCGATCGTTGGCGGGATTGTAGCGCACCCACAGGGCGTCCGCGCGCAATTTGAATTCCCAGACCAAACCGTCCGGCGAAACCGCCCACGAGGTAGCGAGTGCGTGTTGCGGCGCGCCGGTGGCAGGATCGGTATCCACTAGACTGAGGAAGAGCATCCGCAGCACTTGTTGCGCTGGCGGATCGGTCGCGAGCGCGGGGTCGAGCGTGGCTGGCTCGTTACCGAGGTTGAGTTGTAACTCGCGTGCGATGGTTTGCGCGGCGGGGCGGCACGCCATAAGCGCGAGCGCGCTCACAAGGATACCGGCAAGACACGCGCGGGCAAGTCCGCGTGAAAAAGGTGTAAACATCGGGGAGATTATAGCGCAGGAATGAACAAAGGGGCAAATGGTGAGTTGGGAAGGGCAAGGGGCGGATGGTGAATGGCGAGGGGCGAGTTGTGAGAGGCGAGGGGCGGCGGCAGCGCGGTAACTTGTATGCCGAGGCGCAAGAAAGGTCTAGGCACGCAGCACTTCTTGGTACACCTGGAGGATACCGCGCGCGAATCGTTCCTGTGAAAAGAGTGCGGCGCGCGCCAAGCCACGCGCGCTCAGTTCGCGGCGCAATTCCGAGTCGGTGAGTACTTGCTGGATGGCGGACGCGGCTTGCTCTGGATCGTCTGGCGCGACGAGGATGCCGGCGTCCCCCACTACTTCGGGCGTAGAAGCGGTAGAGATTGAAACAAAAAACACCGCTTAGCGCGGTGATTT
>Ga0209018_1001303_pt1 | contig 20483 bp, 15 predicted proteins | sample YNPBryBLVA2012_FD_185814 | JGI IMG/M metagenome (GOLD analysis project Ga0209018, IMG submission 185814) | Anoxygenic and chlorotrophic microbial mat microbial communities from Yellowstone National Park, USA - YNP Bryant BLVA 2012 (SPAdes)... ...
CGTTCCTGGCCAGATCGCTGTGGCTGGCGCTGTTCGCCTATGTCTCGTTCGGGCTGAACACGATGATCGAGGCGCGCATCTTCAGCACGATGGTGGGGCCGGGCGCGCTGGCCGGGATGTGCGTGTTCTATGTTCTTCCCTGCAGCGCGCTCGCACTGGCTGTGGCTGCCGCCTTCCCTGCCCGCAGCGCGCGCCCCGAAGCGCTCCCCGGCCGCACTGCGTCCGGGTGGGCGTTGCGGTTCCTGTTTGCGTGGCTCGCCTTCCCTGCCTGCTATCTGTTTTTCGGTTGGGTCATCAGCCCGCTGGTGATCGAGCAATACCAGCAGGGAGTGAACGGGCTGGCGCTGCCGCCCATCGGCGTGATTCTCGCCACGCAGCTCGGCCGCAGCCTGCTGTATCTGGCCTCCGTCCTGCCGCTGGTGATTCTGTGGGGCGGGCCGTGGAAGCCGCTTGCCGTGCGGCTCGGCTGGGCCTGGTGGGTGCTGGTCGGCCTCTACGGGCTGATCACCGCCTTCTGGATGCCCGCCAACCTGCGGCTCATCCACACGCTGGAGATCGGGGCGGACTCCTTCGCCTACGCGTTCCTGCTGGCATGGGCGCTGCGGGCGCCGTCGAAGCGGGCCGCGGCGGCGGCCATGCCGCATGCCGCCTGACCGGGGCGGCTCAGAAGACGAGCGCGAACGGCCGCAGCGGCGCTCCCGTGGCTCCCTCGATGCGCAGCGGCGCGGCCAGGAAGAGAAACTCGCGCGCCCCTGCTGCCGCCAGTTCCTCGAGATTCAGGCACTCGAGGATGTGGACGCCGGCTTCCACCAGCAAATGCACATGCACGGGCAGCTCCGGCGCGGGGATCCGCTCCAGCGCCACGTTGTCGGCGCCGGTGGCGCGCACCCCTTTCGAGGAAAGCCACCGCGCCGCATCAAGCGACAAGCCCGGCTGCCGCTGCCCGTTGATGAACCGCCGCGCGTCGCGCCACCGCGCGCCCCATCCGGTGCGCACGAGCACGACGTCGCCCGCGCGCGGCTCCAGCGGCGCGAGCCCTGCCATGAGCTGCGCGGCTGTGATTTCGGCGTCCTCGCCGAGCTCGCCGCCGCGCGCAGAGTCGAACAGCAGCCCGCGCGCCACGAGCGGCGGCAGGGTGTCGATGCCGAGAGCGCGCTCCTCGCGCCCTCCGTGCATGCGCCCGTCCTGCGAGAAGTGGCACAGCGCGTCGATGTGCGTGCCCACATGCGTGCCGAGCGCAATCAGCTCGGCGGCGCTCGATGCCCCGCCGGGGAGCAGGTAGTCGCCATGCTCCTTGGTGCGCGCGCAGGCGAATGGCGGATGCGCCGGCCAGTGGGGCATCCCCGCGTAGTAGGGCTGCGCAAGGTCCACGATCCGCGCGCCGCGCACGCCGGCGAGCGCCTGTTCCAGGGTCAGCATGGCCCGAACGCCTCCCGCACGCGCGCCAGCAGCCGCGCCAATTTCTCGCGCGGATCGCCCGCGCCCAGCGTCTCGATGGGCAGCCAGCCGCGCCAGCCGTGCCGGTCAATGATCGCCTTGATCCGCTTCATGTCCGTGGGTTCTTCCTTGCCGCCGGGCGCTACATTCTCTTTGAGCTGCCACGAAACGGCGCACGGGATGAGCTGTGCGATCTCCTGGTACGGATCGCCCTGCCGCAGGCTGCCGACGTCGAGAATGACGCCGAACCATTCGTGGTTCACCGCTTCCACCAGCCGGATGGTCTGGGCGGCGGTCTTGAGGAAGTCGTCGTGGTTCTGCACGCCGACGATCACGCCGTGCCGCGCGCCGAATTCGGCGCACTCGCGCATCAGCGGCGCCATCCACTCGATCACTTCCTCGAATGTACGGCCTTCCGGGACGCCGCGCCCGCTGAAGACCCGGATGACGCCTGCGCCCAGCGCGGCGGCCACTTCGATCCAGTCTTTCACCAGTTGCACGTCGCGGCGCCGCGCGCCGGGGTCGGGCTGCGAGAAATCATTGCGGACGCCGGTGCCGAAGACCGCCACGCCGTGCAGGAACGCCTCGCGCTTCAGCCGGCGCACGAAATCTTCGGGCGGTTTGGCGGGATAGCCGGGGAAGTAGTAGCCGGTCGTGTCGATGCCCGCAATCCGGCGCTCCGCGCAAAAGCGCACGGCATCGAAAAGCGTCATCGAACCGTCGCGCAGCGGCTGGTTGAACGAGTAGACGTTGAGCCCGATCCGCACGCCGACGCCGGGCAGGCGCTGCGGCGGCGGAGGGGCGGCCAGTGCGGGGAGTGACGCGGCCGCGCCCAGCCACGCGCGGCGCGAAAGTGCGGATCGGGAGTCGTGGTCTGGTGGCATGTCGCCGAGTCTAGCAAACGGCGCCGGCAAGAGAAGCGTCAGCGCAACTCCTGGAGCCGCAGCCGCGCTTCGAGCAAGTACGGATTGAGCTCCAGCGCCTTGTTCAGCGCCTCGCGGGGCGCAGTGCGGTCTCCGAGGCCGAGGGAAGCGAGTCCGGCGGCCAGGTGCGCGCCGGCCTGCCGCATCCAGGGCGGGCGGCCCTCGCCGAACTTGGCGAAGAAGGCGCTCTCGTTGCGCCCCTCGAGCGCCTGCCGCGCGGCGGCGAGCAGGGCTTCGTACAACTGCCGCGCGCGGGCGCTCTGGCCGAGCTTCTCAAGCGAGCGCGCCTGGTAGTAGAGCAGCGCGGCGCCGGCGTCGATGCTGGGGTGCGGCTCTTCGTCGGAGCCGAGCAGCGCGCCGGCGGACTCTTTCCACAGCCGCCCGGCCTCGTCCTTGCGGCCTGCAGCTTCGGCGGCAAGCCCGGCCCAGTAGTAAGCCTCCGGCAGGCGCGAGCCGCGGTAGCCCCGGGTCACTTCGAGGTTTTCCGGATACTCGACCGCCGCGAGGTAATTCTTCCACGCCGCTTCGTAGTCTTTGGCGGCCATGCGCGCGTGGCCGCGCAGCAGGTGGGCATCGGTCCAGGCGTCCTGCACGTTGAAGCGGGCGCCGCCTTCCCACAAGTGGAAATGGCGCTTCTCCATGATGCGGATGGCCTCGTCGTGGCGGCCCGCGAGCGTGAGCAGGGTGACGAGGCGGCTCATCGAATCGTCGCGCTGTTCGGCCGTGCGGCGGTGTTTCTCGAACAGCGCAAGGCGCTGTTCGAGGGGCGCGCGGGCGAATTCGTAGAGACGGTCGAGTTCGAAGAGATAGAGCGCGTCGTCCGGCTTGAGCGAAATGGCTTTTTCGAGCGCTTCGATGGCGCGCGGCACGCCGCCGTCCTGGCGCGAGAAGGCGACGGCGAGGTTGCGCCAGGCGATGGCGAAACCCGGCTCGAGTTCCACGGTTCGCTGCCAGAGCCGCACGGCTTCTTCCGGCTGGCGGTCGTAGAGCAGGAGTCCGAGATAGTAGGGCGCGCGCGCGTCCCGCGGCTGCGCGGCGATGGCGTCGCGCAAGACGCGGGTCATTTCGATCTGGAAGGGGAAGACGTAGTCGTGCGGGAGCGAGGAGGCGAAGCGGTAATGAGCGGCGGCGGTTTCGGGCTGTCCGAAGCGTTGCATGAGCCAGCCGCGGAGATAGCGCGCCTGGACGTTCGACTGCGGCATGCGGTCGAGCAGCCAGTTGGCCTCGAGCAGCATGCCGGCTTCCAGGCAATCGAGGGCCATTTCGAGCCCTTCGGCGGGCTGCTCGCGGAAGATGCGGGCCAGCTCTGCGCCGTCGCGCGATGCGCGCGGGTCGATGGGATCGATGTCCCGGATGCGCTGCCGCATTTGCGCCGCCTCGCCGCCGCGGCCTTCGCGTTCGAGCAGCATCGATTTGAGGAAGAGCGCGGGCGTGTGACGGGAATTGGTCTCCAGCGCCCGCTCGCAGTGACCGAGCGCGCCTTCGAGATCGCCGGCGGCAGCGCGGATCTGCGCAATGCGGTAGTGCGAGGCGGCCTTCCAGGCATGGTTCCAGGCGGCGCGCCGGAGCCAGTCCTCGGCCTCCTGTAGGCGGCCTTGATATTGAAGCGCGAGCCCGATGTAGTACAGCGCGTCGCCGTCCTTCGGGCGCGTGTAGTTGGCCGAGACGCGGGTGACGGCGCGGCGCAGGAGAGTTTCTGCCTGGGCGAAACGCCCGCGCTTGATGCAGAGAATGGCGAGCGCGGTGTTGTTGCGGGCATCGCCGGGATCGCGCCGCAACGCCTCTTCGTAGTAAGGGTCCGGTTCGAGCGCGGGGTTGTGGAACTGTTCGAGCCGCAGTCCGGTGAGATAGAGCTCTTCGGTGGTGGCAACGTCCTTGGGCGGCTTGGGGGGAACAACGGCAGCGGGCAGAGGCAGCTTGGCGCCGGGAGCGGCTTGCGGTTCGGGCTGCCAGGAGACAAGTTCGCGGCCGCCGGCGTCACTGAGCGAGGCGCGGAGTTCGTGAGGCTGGACACCGGCGGGGAGCGGCACGGTGTGTTTGAGCGGGCGGGCAGGATCGAGCTCGCCGCTCCATTGCCAGAGCGGCTGGCCATTGCGCGAAAGCACCGCGCGGGCGTTGCGCACAGGACGGGTGACGAAGAAGCCGACCGCGGCCGCGCCGCCGGGCAACTCCAGATTCACCGCCGCGTCGCGGGTAGCGTTTTTCACGCCGCCGATCGTGTGGAACGGATACCAGTATTGCGTGACTGACTTGACTTCGAAGGGCTGAAGCCAGGAGTAGTCCGGCTGGTTGTCGCTCCACGCGCCGACCATGAGTTCGAGGTAAGGCCCGTCGGTGTCGGAGAGGATTTTGTCCCAGAGCTTGCCGGAAGGGCCCACGCCCCAGGTGAAGAATTTCTTGCCCGGGACCTGGTGGTGATCGGCGACGTGAAGCGTGCCGGCTTGGATGCCGTGGTCGTAGCCGGCGAGCCAGTCGTCGGAGTCGTTCCAGGCGAACATGGAGATCGGGCTGGGGTGGTTCTTCCACCAGGAAACGTCCACCCCGCGGGTGAAATCCACGCCTCCATAAATCGTGTCGGCGATGGGCCAGCGGGCGAACTCGCGTTTGGCGTGCTGCGTGGCGAATTTCGTCGCAGGCGGGAAGATGACCTGATAGTTCTCATTGGTATGCACTGCGACGTTGGCGAAGTACAGAAGCGAGTTCTGCACGGGCGTGGTGTTCAGGGCTGTGACGCGCGCCTCCAGCAGCGAGGATCCCGGCCTCAGCGTCAGCGTGATGGCCCACCGCATGCGGTCCCGCAACTCCAGTTCCCCGACGCTCACCGACTTCGAGCCGTCCTTGTGCTCGTGCGTGCGGTAGAGAACGGGCATGAATGAAGTGGCGCGGTGGTGGTGCGGGATGTTCCATTCGACGCCGCCGGAGATCCAGGCGCCGAGCATGCCGATCAGCGCCGGCTTGATGACGGACTGCTTGTAGAAGAAGTTGTAGCCGTTGGTCTTGTCGACGGCTTCGAAGATCCGCCCGCCGAGTTCGGGCAAGACGCAGACGCGGATGTACTCGTTTTCGAGACAGACGCGCCGCCAGGAGACATCGCGCTTCTCGCCGGTCAGAGCGTCTTGCATGGCGTAGGGATAGACCATGCCCTTGGCGCCCTGATAAACGCGGCCGGTGTAAAAGACGGGGTTCTTGTCCGGCGGACCGGCGAGGTAAGTCGGGATGACGACCGTGTCTTCGATGAGCCGGACCTGGGCGGCGAGGGGCAGGGCGAGCAGTGCGAGGGCCAGGAGGACGCGGATCATGGCGGAAAACCTCGGGGGCAGTATATCGCTTGTGGAGGGCGATACGAGGAAGGAAGGAGCGGCGGGGCCCTCTTGATTTGCAAGTTGTTGCTTTTACGACCACTTGTTGAATTTCCGGTTCGTTTCGTAATTTTGCATGCAGATCCAGGCGCAGGCGGGCGGCGGCGAGGCTTTGTTTGTCCCGGCAACTTGCAGATCCGAGGGGAAAAAAGCGATTTTCGGTTCGTTCCGCAATTTTCCTGGCAGCGTGAGAGCGGGCGCTGGCGGAGGGCAGTGCTTCCGTGCAGATTTCTGCTCAGACGAGACTTGCACGGTTTCCGGTTCGTTTTGCAAATTTCCTGGCAAGGCCGGCTGGGTGGTCCACGGTGAGACGGCTTGACAGAAGCATTCGACGGCCATCAGACGAATCCATGCACATTTTTGACCGCAGAGCGGGTTTGGACGGCAGGAGTAGGTGAAAAGAGGGTAGAAATTCTGATGAAGAGGGCAGTCATGGGTGGAGCGTTGTGTGGGTCCCGAGGCGAGGGAATGGGGGGTTGCGGATCCAGGCCCTGAGCTGGCGCTCAGGGGAATGGGGTGGGGCGGGGTTTGGGGGGTTGGGGAGTGGGGCCCTGAGCTGGCGCGCAGGGGAATCTGGCCCTGCGCTGGCGCTCAGGGGAATTGGGTGGGGTGGGTGTTGGGATTGTTGCGGTGGAGGCCCTGAGCTGGCGCGCAGGGGAATCTGGCCCTGCGCTTGCGCGCAGGGGAATCTGGCCCTGCGCTGGCGCGCAGGGGAATTGGGTGGGGTGGGGTTTGGGGTTGTTGGGGTGGAGGCCCTGCGCTGGCGCGCAGGGGAATTTGGCCCTGAGCTGGCGCGCAGGGGAATCAGGGGAGTTTGTGGAGTCCTTCCCAGCGGACGGTCCACTTGCCGTCCTGGGGGAAGCCCGGGGCATGGCGCGCGGGGGCGCCGTCCCAACCGGCGGCCATCATTGCGACGGCCGCGAGGAGGCCGCCGTTGCCCGGGAGGTAGATGGTGAGTCCGGGGCGCTGGTAATTGTGGCCGTTGGGATGATAACGGTTCTTGGGTGTATCCATGAGGAGCAGGTCGAGGGCCAGGGCGGGTTCGCCCACACGGGCGGCGGTCATAGCAACGAGGGGATAGTCCCAGCCCCAGGTCTGGTCCCATTGCCAGGACGCGCGGATGCGGAGCAGCGTGCGGCGCATGGTTTCGCGGTCCGCCATCTTGCCGGGGAGAAGCCCGAGAGCTCCAAGGAGACTGGGGTGGTCGCGGCGCCTGGAGGGATCGCGGAAGGTGTCGGGATCGGATTCGGCGTTGACGTAGAGGCCGCCGGCGACGGGCAGAGGCGAGAGGCGCTGAATCACGCGGTCCCACTCGGGATTGCGGGGCATGCCGAGGCGCTGCCGCCAGGACTGTGCAGTTTCGAGGCCCCAGCGCCAGTATTCCAGTTCGAACGTGGGATTGCGGGTGGTCCGCGGGGGGTGAAGTTCCTGGGCGGGGATCAGGGGAGGACCGAGGACGTAGCGGTTGCGGGACGGATCGAGGGCGGCGAAGGACGCCATGAAGTCTGCGGTTTCGGAGACGAGGTCGATCCAGTCGCGAAGGATGCGATCGTCCTTGCGGACGCGGTAGAGGAGTTCGAGCAGGTGGATGAGATGCGGCTGCTGCCAGATCAGGAGGGGGCCGATGGGGGATGGGCTTTCGCGCCCGTCCGGGCCCACCATTTTGGGCCAGCGGAGGCCGCGGTAGCCCTGGCGGGCGGCGGTCTGGCGGGCGAGAGGAGCGATGCGGCGGTACCAAGGGAGGCTTTTTTCGAGCCATTCCGGGCGTCCCCAGAGCGCGAAATGGGCGGCGTGCCACCAGTGCATTTCGAGGTGGAATTTCCCGTGCCAGCTGTTGAATGTGAGGCCGGTTTCCTGCGGCGGCACGGAGCCGGCGCACTGAATGGCGGTCAGGTACTGGGAGAGCACGATCCGGCGCTCGAGCTCGCGGGCGCGCGGATCGCTGCTGTGCGAGAGGTCGATGGCGCCGCCGGAGGACCAGAATGCGGCCCAGTGCCGCTGCGCCGCCGATTCGGTTTCGGACACCGAGGGGAGCGGTTCGTTGCGGGAGTCGGGAGAAAATTCCGCAGACAATTCGGCGCGATTTCCGGAAAATTCCAGGATCCAGACGTGATCGTGGATCCGGCGGAGGCGGGCGCCGGAGAAGCGGAGGCGGACGAAGTAGCGGTCCGAATCGAGCGTGCGTTCGTAGCGCGCACCGGTACGGGACTGGTCCAGCAAGCGCGTCGAGTGCCTGCCGGGGCTGTCCCAGTCGCCGGGGTCGCCGGTGTGGACGGGGCTGCCGTAGGGGAACTCGATACGGAGGGCCAGAGGCGCGGAGCTCTCACCGGAACGGAGGACGCGGACGGCGAGCAGGTCGCGCGAAGGGTGGACGCAGGTGAGGACGGAATAGCCGGCGCCGCCAAGCTGAAATCGGCTGTGGAGGGTTCCGGACCACAGGTCGAGGTGCTGATCGATGGAAGTCAGATATGAAATGGACGGCTCGCGGGCAGGAAAGTGGAAGCCGATGCGGGCGAGCGCGAGGCGGTGGGGATTCTGGCGAAGCCACTGGCCGGCCTCGGAGCGCGTGTTGGTGGGATAGGGCACGGGGCGGCCGCCGGTGTCGTAGGTCTCGAATGTGTCCTCGAGGAGATGGCTGGAGGGATTCGGGAAGGAGTGCCAAGCCCATTGGGAGAGAGTCGAAAGCGGGATCGTTTGGCGGTAGAAGGCGGGGAAGGTCTGGAGTCCGGTGACGTCGGCGGTGAAGGCGAACTCACCGTTGCCGACGGAGAGAGGCGCCCAGGGGTCGGGGGCGTGAAGGCGGACATCGTGGCGGCGGACGAGCGCCTGCCGGTCGATGGGCTGGGCGGCAGCGGGGAGGGGGGCGACAGGCGCTGCGACTGCCAAGAGCGCGAGGGGCCGGAGATTCATGCCATAAACATGATTCCACGGCCCCTGGAGCCGACGGGCGCGGCCCCGGCGCCCGTGCCGGGGCGGCGGCGCGAAACCGCCAGCGGCGCGGGGCTACGCGAGGACTTCGGCTTTGACGATGCCGTCGAGCAGGGGAAAGCTGGCGTCGAGGTAGCGGTTGCCGTGGAGGCGGATCTGCCCCTGGTGGGGCTGCTCGCCGTAACCGGGGTAGATCTGGTCGACGACTTCGATGCCCTCGGTCACTTCCGCGAAGGGAGCGAAACCCTGGCTGTCGAGGAAGGCATTGTCGCCGAGGTTGATGAACAGCTGCGTGGTGCGAGTATTGGGGCCGGCGGTGGCGAAGGTGAGACGCCCGCGGCGGTTGGATTCTTTCACGGGGTCGTCGGGGATCGGCCTCGAGCCGAGCCTGGCGGTGACCTCCGGATCGGCGGCGAGGCCGAACTGGACGACAAATCCGGGCACGACGCGGAAGAACCGGGCGCCGTCATAGAAGCCCGCCTCGACGAGGGAGCGGAACTGGGCGGCGCCGAGGGGCGCCCATTCGGGATTCACCTGGACGACAAAACCGCCCTTGGTTGTTTGAAACTTCACGCGGAAGCTTTGTGACATGAGTGCCTTTATTGTCGCACGGCGCGGGGCGGCCTCCGGCCGCCGGCGCGGAGCCGGGGCGGGCCGTGCCGATCGGGCGGCCAGTGAGGCGGCATTGCAGAATATTCGATTAGTAGAATATACTGTCTCTCAGATATGGATTCCACCCAAGCCGCCTGCACGGCTTACCTGCTGGCTCTCGGCCTGTTCGCGGCGGGCTGGCTGCTCAGCCTGCCCTTGCATATGTGGCGCGGAGCGAGCGTGAGGGTGGCGGCATTGCTGAACGGTTTTGCCCTGGCCGGGTCGATTGCCGCGGCGGCGGCCGGGGCCTTTGCGCTGGCAGCGCCGGAGCCCTGGCGCTGGGCGGCGCCGGAGACGCTGGCGGGCTTCCGTTTTTCCATCCGGCTGGACGCGCTGTCAGCCTTCTTCCTCGTGTCGCTGGCGGCGCTGGCGGCACCTGTGTCGGTGTATGCCTTCGGCTATATCCGGCACGGCGCATACGGGCGGAGCCCGGTGATGCGCAGCGGCCTGTTGAACGCGTTGCTGGGCGCGCTGGCGCTCATCTTCACGGCCGGCCACGTGGTGCTGTTCCTGGCCGCCTGGGAGGCGGGGGTGGCGGCGAGCTACTTTCTGATGACGGCGACGCACGAGGAGGGGGAGACCCGGCACGGCGGATGGCTGTTCATTCTGATGTCGAGAGCCGGGGCAGGCATGATGTACGCCGGGCTGCTGCTGCTGGCGGCGTTCGCCGGATCGCTCGATTTCGAAGAGTTTTCCGGCGCGGGCAACGCGATGCCGGGCGCGGCGGCGGCGGCGGCGTTTCTGCTGCTGTTTTTCGGCTTCGGGATCAAGGCGGGCATCATCCCGCTGCACGCCTGGCTGCCGGCGGCGCACCCGGTGGCGCCGAGCCATGTCTCCGCGCTGTTGTCCGGCATCGTGATCAAGACCGGCATTTACGGCATCGCGCGGGTTTGTTTCGACTTCTACAGGGAGATGCCGCCGTGGGCGGGCCTGGTGGTGCTGGCGGCGGGCGTCGTATCCGGACTGCTGGGCGTGCTGTATGCGTTGATGGAGCATGACCTCAAGAGGCTGCTCGCTTTCCACAGCATCGAGAACATCGGCATCATCCTGATGGGGTTCGGCGGCAGCCTGCTGCTGCGGTCCTATGGCTATCCGAAGCTGGGGGCGCTGGCCCTGGTGGCGGGGCTGTTTCACACGCTGAACCACGCGTTGTTCAAGGGCCTGTTGTTTCTTGGCGCCGGCGCGGTGGTGCACGCCTCCCACACCCGCAACATGGAAGAGATGGGCGGCCTGATCCGCGGCATGCCGCGGACGGCGCTGTATTTCCTGGTGGGCGCAGCGGCCATCTCCGGATTGCCGCCGCTGAACGGCTTCGTGAGCGAATGGCTCACCTACCAGGCGCTGCTGGCGGGCTTCGGCACCACGACGGAGATCACGCGCGTTGCCTTTCCGGTGGCAGGCGCCCTGCTGGCGCTGACGGCGGCGCTGGCGGCGGCGTGCTTTGTGAAGGCGTTCGGGATCACGTTCCTGGCGATGCCACGCTCGGAGCACGCGCGGCAGGCGACTGAATGCGGTCCTGCGATGCGGGCCGGGATGGCGTGGCTGGCGCTGGCGTGCGTGGTTCTGGGGCTCGGCGCGCCGTGGGTGATCCCCGCGTTCGACGGCGTCACACTCCAGTTGCTGAAGACGCGCATTTCGCTGTCAGGGGTGTCATGGAGCACAGCGGCGTTGCAGGCGCCGCCGCCGCGCACGGGTTCGGCCTCGCCGCTGGCGCTGGGGCTTCTGCTGGCCTCCTTCAGCCTTGCGCCCTGGATTCTGTGGCGGCTGCGAAGGCGGCGCGTGAGCCATCGCGTGGGGCCGGTGTGGGACTGCGGGCTGCCCGCGCTGACGGCCTCCAACGAATACACGGCCACCGGGTTCTCCAAGTCGATCCGGATGATCTTCAGCGCAGTTTTCCGGCCGCGCAGGGAAATCCAGCCGCAGTTCGAGGCCTCGCCCTACTTCCCCAGCCAGATCCGCTTCGAGTCCGAGATCCGCCCCGCGCCGGGCGCGTCGCTGCTGGCGGGGGCGCAGGAGTTGCTGCTGTGGGTGGCGAAGCGGGCGCGGCAGATCCAGGCGGGGAGCCTGCACGCCTATCTGGCCTACATCTTCGTCACTCTGATTCTGCTGCTGCTGTTCGGGGTGCGACCATGATCCTCTCCGCAATCGCCGCCGTGGTGCAGGCGCTGCTGTTGTTGCTGGCGAGCCCGCTGATCACCGGGCTGATCCGGACGGCCAAGGCGCGCCTGCAAAACAGGCGCGGCCCTTCGCCTTTGCAGCCGTACCGCGATCTGCACAAGCTGCTGCGGAAGGGCGTGGTGGAGCCGGAGACGGCATCGGCGGTCTTCACGGCCGCGCCGTTCGTGGTGTTCGCGGCCACGCTGCTGGCGGGGCTGCTGATCCCGACCGTGGCCGCCAGCGCGCCGCTGAGCCAGTTCGGCGGCGTGCTGACGCTGGTGTACCTGCTGGCCCTGGGCCGGTTCTTCCTAGCGCTGGCCGCTCTGGACACGGGGAGTTCGTTTGGAGGGATGGGATCGAGCCGCGAGATGACGATCGCCGCGCTGGCCGAGCCCGCGCTGATGATGGCCGTGTTCACGGCCGCGCTCGGCGCGGGATCGACCGATCCGGGGCGGATGGCGCAGGTGGCGATTTTCGAGGGCTGGCGGTTTCTGGCGCCGTCGCAGATGCTGGCCTTCGCGGCGCTGTTCATCGTGCTGCTGGCGGAGACGGGCCGGATTCCGGTGGACAATCCGGCCACGCACCTGGAACTGACGATGATTCATGAGGCGATGATTCTGGAGTATTCGGGACCGTGGCTGGCGCTGATCGAGTGGAGCGCGTGGATCAGGCAGATGGTGCTGCTGACGCTGCTGGCGAATCTTTTCTTTCCGTTCACGCTGGCATCGGGGCCGGGCGTAATGGAGCTGCTGGCGGCGGGGGGGCTGTATTTGCTGAAGATCCTGGTGCTGGCGGGCGCCGTCGTTCTGGTGGAGACGACGAACGCAAAGATGCGCCTGTTCCGGGTTCCCGAGCTGCTGGCGGTCGCCTTTGTCCTGGGAGCTCTGGCGCTGATTTCGACGTTCTTGTTCGGGGTCCGGTAGGAGGAGCCTGATGCCATTGTGGAGCGATCCCCTGTTCGGGCAGACGATGATCACGCTGATGGCGGCCGCGGTGCTGGTGCTGCAGATCACGCTGGTAGCGCAGAAATCCCTGGTGGCGAGCATCCGGGTGTTCGGCGTGCAATCGTTTCTGCTGGCCGGCATCGCCGGGACGATCGGGTGGTTTACGGGCGCGGGCCACATTTACGTGGCAGCGGCGCTGACGCTGCTGCTGAAGGCGCTTCTGCTGCCGACGATCCTGCTGCGGCTGGTGGAGAAGATCCAGATCGAGCACGAGATGAGGCCGTTGCTGAACGTTCCGATTTCCGTCCTGATCTCCGGGCTATTGACGTTGCTGGCATATGCAGTGGCCGAGCCGCTGCAGCACGGCATGAGTTACGGGGGCCCGGCGGCGCTGGGGCACAACACGCTGCCGGTGGCGGTGGCGTTGTTCCTGACGGGATTCTTTCTGATGGCGAACCGGCGCAAGGCGCTGTCGCAGGTCTTGGCGCTGCTTTCGCTGGAAAACGGCCTTTTTCTGGGGGCGATTTCGCTCACCTACGGCATGCCGATGATCGTCGAAATCGGCGTCTTTTTCGACGTGATTGTGGCTGTGCTGGTTCTGGCGATTCTGGTGGGCCGGATCCGGGAGGCGTTCGATTCGATGGATGTCACCCGGCTGAGCCGGCTGCGAGGGTAGGAGGAGACTGCCGGTGCCGCTTGCTTTTCTGATCGCGATTCCGCTGGCCGGCGCAGCCGCGACCTTCCTGGGCCGGCGGCGCGTTTTCTTCGAGTTTGTCTACTGCGCCGGCGCAGGCGCGGCGCTGCTGGCTTCCGTGCTGCTGGCGGGACGTGTGCTCGCCGGCGGGCCGGTCAGTTTCCTGAACGGGTTTCTGTTTGCGGATGCGCTTTCGGCGCTGGTGACCCTGCTGACGAGTTTCGTGTGGGCGGTGACGGCGCCCTACACGGCGGGCCACCTGCGGGGCCGGCAGCCTCTGGAGGAGGGCCAAACGGAGCTGGGGATCCGGGATGTGCGCCTGTACTACACGCTCTCGCACCTGTTTGTGTTCACGCTGCTGGCGGTTCCCCTGACGGGAAACCTGGGCCTGATGTGGGTGGCGCTGGAAGGGGCCACGCTGGCGTCGGTTTTTCTGGTTGCCTTTTACGGGAAGCCTACTTCGCTGGAGGCGGCGTGGAAGTACGCCATTCTGGGCGGCGTGGGCCTGTCGATGGCGTTGTTCGGAACCATTTTGACCTACTACGCGGCCTATGAGGCAACGGGCGTGGACACGTGGGAAGCGCTGAACTGGCCGTTCCTGATCGCGGCGTCACCGCAATTCAATCCCCTGGTGATGCGGCTGGCGTTCATTCTGGTTCTTCTGGGGTACGGGACGAAGGCCGGCCTGGCGCCGATGCACACCTGGAAGCCGGACGCCTACAGCGAGGCGCCGGTGCCGGCGGCGGCGATGATGGCCACGGTGATGCTGAATTGCGCGCTGTACGGGCTGGGGCGCTTCTACCTGCTGTCGGCGCGGGCCACGGGGCCGGCGATGCCGTCGAAGCTGCTGATCCTGTTCGGCCTGCTCTCGATCGGAGTGGCCACGCCCTTCATTCTGGTGCAGAAGTCGTACCGGCGCCTGCTGGCGTACTCCTCGATCGACCATTGCGGCATCATCGCCCTCAGCCTCGGCTTCGGCGGGCCGCTGGGATCGCTGGGTTCGGTGTTGCACATGACCTACCATTCCCTTGCCAAGCCGGTGCTGTTTTTCTGCGCCGGCAACGCGCAACAGCACACCGGGGAGGATTCGCTGAGAAAGACGGCGGGCGGGTTGATTCATGTTCTGCCGGCGAGCGGGGCGGCGTTTTTCGCGGCGGTGCTGGCGGTGACCGGCACGCCGCCGTTTCCTCTTTTCCTGAGCGAGTTCACGGTTCTGCGGGCGGGCTTTGCGCAGGGATACGGCTGGGCTTCCGGCGCGGCGATCGCCCTGCTGGTGCTGATTTTCGCCGGAATGTTTGCGCACGTTTCGCGGCTGATGCTGGGGCCGGCGCCGGACCTGCCGGCGGGCGACCGCAACGGCTGGACGGTGTATCCTCTGGCGCCGGTGCTGCTGCTCCTGCTGGCGCTGACGTTCTGGATGCCCGCGCCGCTGTCCTCCCTGCTGGCGCAAGCCGCCGCCCTGCTGGAGGTGAAGCCATGACGCGGGCTGACAGGGTTGCTTTCGACTCTCTGCTTGCGGAAGTGCGCCCTCTGGCTTCGGCAGCCGCCAGGCAAGCGCCGGGCGAGGTTCGCCTTGTGCTCGAGGACGCCTCGCGCCGGGAGGAGGTTGCGGCGGCGTTGCTGGAGCGCGGGTGCCGCTTCGCCTGTGTGTTTGCGGAAGACCGCCGGGAGGCGGAGGGAGCGTTCCACTTGTACGACGTCGTCGAGCATCCGGAAGACAGCCGTTATCTGGTGGTGCGGTACCGCATCGTTCCGGAACGGCCGCGGTTTCCGTCGATCTCGGTGCTGACGCCGGCAGTCAACTGGATGGAGCGCGAGGTGCAGGACTGGTACGGTCTGGAAGCGGCGGGCCATCCAAACCCGCGCCGCGTAGCACTGCACGACCACTGGCCGGATGTCCACCCTTTGCGGAAGGACTTCGCGATCGACACGGTGCTGCCGCCGTTTGAAGGCGAGCCGCACGTGTTCCGAGAAACCGTGGGCGAAGGGGTCTTCTACGTGCCGGTGGGCCCGGTGCACGCCGGCATCATCGAACCGGGCCATTTTCACTTTGCGGTGGCGGGCGAGCCGGTCATTTACCTCCAGCTCCGCCTGTTTTATACGCACAAAGGAACGGAAAAACGGTTTGAGCATCTGCCTTTCCAGCACGGTGTTTTTCTGGCGGAAAGCGTGTCCGGCGACACGAGTTTCGGCCACGGGCTGGCCTATTGCCTGGCGCTCGAGCGGGCGGCGGGCGCCGAAGCGAGCAGCCACGCGCAGACGGGGCGGCTGGTGCTGCTGGAGCTGGAGCGGATCTACAACCACGTAGCCGATATCGGCGCGATCGCCACCGACGTGGGCTTCGGAGTCGCCAACGCCCACGCCACGCGGCTGCGCGAGTTCCTGTTGCGGCTGAACGAGGAGCTGACGGGGAGCCGCCTGCTGCGGGGGCTGGTCTGCCCGGGAGGGTTGCGCCGGGCGATTGGCGCCGCGTCGGTGCCGCCGTTCCTGGAGAAGATTGACAGCTTCGCGCGGGAATTCGAGGACCTGGTCCGGCTGATCGAGGACTCGGACTCCACGGTGGACCGCCTGGAAGCGACGGGCACGCTGCCGCCGGGGAAGGCGGGGGATCTTGGCATTGTGGGCGTAGCCGGGCGCGCATCGGGGCAGGACCGCGACGTGCGCAGGGACCATCCCTGGGGCGCATACATGCGGCACGAACCGCGGGTCCCGGTGTTCCCGCACGGCGACGTGCTGCACCGCATGCGCGTGCGGATCGAGGAGGTCCGCGAATCGGTTTCCCTGATCCGTGCGGCGGCTTTGGATCTGCCGGAAGGGCCGCCGGCTGTGGCGCTGCCGCCTGCCGCGGCGGGCTCGACCGCCCTCGCGGCCGTCGAAGGCTGGCGCGGCGAGATTCTGCACTGGGTCCGGACGGGCGAGGGCGGCCGCCTGGACCGCTGCCGGATCAAGGATCCGTCTCTCAACAACTGGCCCGCTCTTGTCGAGGCGATTCCGGGGAATATTATCCCGGATTTTCCTGTCGTAAACAAGAGCTTCAATCTGTCTTATTCGGGAAACGACCGGTGATTTATGCTGGGCATTCTGCGCAAATCCATCCGCACCGGGCTCGTCACCATCGGCGACCCCATCGGATCCTTCAACCCGCCCCCGGCCTGGCGGGGCACGCCGCGGTTTGATTTCGCCGCATGGCAGGACGCGCGCCCGGCGGCGGCGGCCTGTCCCACCGGCGCGATCCGCGTTGAGGACGGAGGGGCAGTGCGGCGGGTGACGGCCGATTACGGTCTTTGCATTTTTTGCGGCCTGTGCGCGGAGGCCTGTCCGGAGGGGGCGGTGCGGATGGAGCGGGAACTGGAGCTTCCCGCCGCGTCCCGTCAGGATCTGGTGGTGGGAGCGGCCTATGAAATTGACGCCGCGGGCCTGCAGACACGGCTGGTGGAAGGGCCCTGGCGCGGGGCGCCGGGCGCGCGGTCCGTCGAGCGCACGGGCGCTGCGGTGCGCCAAGCGGTTCGGAAGCTTCTGGGCCGGAGCCTGGCCATCCGGGAAGTGGACGCGGGCTCGTGCAACGGGTGTGAAATCGAGATCCACGCGCTGAACAATCCGCTCTATGATCTGGAGCGCTACGGCATTCACTTTGTCGCCTCCCCGCGCCACGCCGACATGCTGCTGGTGACGGGGCCGGTGACACGGAACATGGAACTGGCGCTGCTGAAGACGTGGAGGGCCACGCCGGACCCGAAGGTCGTTGTGGCGGCGGGCGCCTGCGGCATCAGCGGCGGCATTTTCGGGCGGAACTATGCCACTCGCGGCCCTGTCGACGAGGTGGTACCGGTGGACGTCTATGTTCCGGGATGCCCGCCGAGGCCGGAGAGCCTGCTGTATGGCATCCTGCTGGCAGTGGGGCGGCTGGCGCCGGCGCGGGCCGGGGCGCAGCAGCAGGAGCGATGAAGGAGGGGGCTGTGGCGGATTCGTTGCGAAAACTCAAGGCCGAGATTCTTCAGGCCCTCGGACATCCGACACGGATCGCCATCGTCGAGGAGTTGCGCCACGGCGAACTCTCGGCCGGGCAGATCATCGAGCGGCTGAATCTGGAGCAGGCCAACGCGAGCCAGCATCTGGCGGTGCTGCGCAGCCGCCATGTGGTGGTGCGGCGGAAGGAGGGCAACCAGGTTTTCTACTCCCTGCGGCATCCGGTTCTTGCGGACGTGCTCGTGCTGCTGCGGCAAGCCTGCCTCAGCGTACTGAGCGACTCCCAGCAACTGCTGCGCGAAATCCGGCGGGAGGAGGTGGCGCAGACCGCCGCCCGCAAGGCCCGCTCCTGAGCGGGTGTCAGGCCCCCGGCATCGAGGCCGGCGGCGCGGGAGGGCGGAGCAAGGGAGCTGGGCAGCAAAGCTGGCGGCAGGGCTCGGCCCACGCCGCATCCTGGCGGCGTTCTTCGACGAGTTCCACAATCATGCGGATGAACCGGGGGTGCGTGCCGGCCGTGCCGGCCCGGAACATTTTCAGCCCGATCTGTTCTGCGTGGCGCACCGCCTCAAAGTCGAGATCGTAGAGCACTTCCATGTGATCGCTGATGAAGCCGATGGGGGCGACGACGACGGCGGCGGCTCCGGAGGCGCGGGTTTCCTCGAGCGCCTCGAGGATGTCCGGCCCGAGCCACGGCTGGCGCGGGGGCCCGCTGCGGCTCTGGTAGACGAGGCGGTATTGGGAGAGGCCGGCAGCCTCCGCGACGAGGCGCGCGGTTTCCTCCAGTTGCTCCACATAGCGCGATGTCCGCGCCATCTCGAGGGGAATCGAATGCGCCGTGAACAGCACGGGCGCGGGGCCGCTGCGCGCGAGCTGTTCGCGGAGGCGCTCCGCGTTGACTTCGATATAGGCTGGATGGTTGTGGAAATGGCGGATCTTGTCGAAGTGGGGCGCAAGCGGGCCGGCGGCGGCGCGGGCGCGTTCGATGTCCTCCAGATATTGCCGGCAGGCCGAGTAGGAACTGTAGGCGGAGGTCACAAACACGAGCGCCCGCCCGATGCCGTCTTCGGTCATGCGGCGCATCGTGTCCTCGATGAAGGGGTGCCAGTTGCGGTTGCCCCAGTAGATGGGGAGATCGAGGTGCGGGCGGAGGGATTCGATCAGGGCGCGGCACTGATCGTTGATCGGGCTCCGCCCGCCAAAGTGGTAGTAATGCTCGGCCACTTCCTCCAGCCGCGCGCGCGGGATGTTGCGGCCCCGAGTCACGCGCTCGAGAAACGGCATGACGTCCTCGGGCTTTTCCGGGCCGCCGAAGCTGAGCAGCAAAAAGGCGTCGTAGTGAGGCATGCGCTATTGACTAGGATGCACGCTCGCGGCAGTGCGGCGCAGACCTATGGGAAAATTCGGGGATAGCGATGAGAAGAAGGGATCTTGTTGGAGCAGCGCCGGGGTTTCTGCTGGGGCGCCGGATTCAGGCGGCTGGATTGACGGCGTACGAAGAAACGGCGCGGCGGATCCTCGGCGCGGCGCTGGCAGACGATGGCGGCTGGACGAAGCTGGAGTGGCTGTGCGACCGGATCGGGGCGCGGCTGTCAGGCTCGAAGGCGCTGGAGGAGGCCGTGCGGTGGGCGGCGGACGAGATGCGGCGCGGGGGGCTGGAGAACGTGGTCACACCAGCGGTGCAAGTACCGGTGTGGGTGCGGGGAGAGGAGAGCGCGTGGATGATGGCGCCGCGGGAGGCGCGGCTCGCCATGCTCGGGCTGGGTGGCAGCGTGGGGACGCCGGAGGAAGGGATCACGGCCGAAGTGGCGTGCGTGGAGAGCTTCGAGGAACTGGAAAGGCTGGGCGCGGCTGCGGTGGGCGGGAAGATCGTGGTGTACAACCAGCCGTGGCGCAGCTACCGCGAGACGGTGGCCTACCGCAGCCAGGGCGCGTCGCGCGCAGCGCGGCTGGGGGCGCGGGCGGCGCTGGTGCGCAGTGTGACGCCGGCAGGGCTGCGGACGCCGCACACGGGCGCGCTGAACTATGCCGCCGATGCGCCGAAGATCCCGGCGGCGGCGATCAGCGCAGAAGACGCGATGATGATCGCACGGCTGTGCGGCAGCGGGGCGCGGGTGGCGGTGCGGCTGCGGATGGGGGCGCGGACGCTGGAAGATTCCGCGTCGGCGAACGTGATCGGCGAGGTCGCCGGCCGCGAGCAGCCGGAGGAGATCGTGGTGATGGGCGGGCACCTGGATTCGTGGGACGTCGGGCAGGGGGCGCACGACGACGGCGCGGGCTGCGTGGCGGCGTGGCAGGCGGTGGAGCTGGTGAAGAGACTGGGGCTGCGCCCGAGACGGACGCTGCGGGTGTGCCTGTGGACGAACGAGGAAAACGGGCTCCGCGGCGGGCGCGCATACCGGGAATGGGTGGGAGAGGCGGCGCGGCGCCATGTGGCTGCCATCGAGATGGACGGCGGGGCGGAGAAACTCCGTGGATTCGGGCTGTCCATTCAGGGCGCGGGCGAGGCGGCGATGAGCCACGCGCTCGCGCGCATGCAGGAGATCGCCGCGCTGATGCGCCCGCTCGGAGATCTGGAGATCGTGCGCGGCGGCGGTGGGGCGGACATCAGCCCGCTGATGCGCGAAGGCGTGCCGGGGATCGGGCATCTGACAACGGGCAAGCGGTATTTTGAGTGGCACCACACGGAGGCGGACACGCTGGACAAGGTGGACCGCCGGGAGTTGCAAGAGCATGTGGCCGCGCTGGCTGTGCTCGGCTACGTTCTGGCCGACATGGAAGAGCGGCTGGCGGAAGAGACGCATCCCACGGGAGGAAAGGCATGAAACAGATTCTTGCGGTTTTGTTTTTGTGCGCCGCGGCCCTGCCGGCTGCCGACGAGGCGAAGGCGGTCGAGGAGGCCGAGCGCGGCTGGGCGCGCGGGGTGACAACCAATGACTTTGCGCTTCTTGAAAAGGTGCTGGCGCCGGATCTCGTCTACACGCATTCCAACGGGCTGCTGGACACGCGCGACAGCTATATCGGCAGCCTCAAGTCCGGCAAGAGCCGTTACCTGAAGGTCGAGTACAGCGAGGTCAAAGTGCGCCTGCTCACGCCGGACGTCGCCACCGCCAACTGCCGCGCCCTGTTCGTCACCCTACAGCAGGGGAAGGAAACGCCGATGCATCTCGCCCTGTTGCATGTGTTCAAGAAAAACGGCGGGCAGTGGCAGATGGTGGCGCACCAGAGCGCGCGGCTGCCGCAGCAGTAGTTCAGCGCCCCCGCAGCTCGTACACGGCGATGGTGCAAAACCGGCATCCGTGATGCCTGGTGCAGAGCCGCGAACGGCGGGCGGCGTGCGTCAGAACGACGCCCCCTCAGAGCCGCGAACGGCGGGCGGCGTTCGAAAGAACGACGGCCAGAGTGAGCGGTCCAGGCACGGCTGTTC
>Ga0209018_1001305_pt1 | contig 20473 bp, 14 predicted proteins | sample YNPBryBLVA2012_FD_185814 | JGI IMG/M metagenome (GOLD analysis project Ga0209018, IMG submission 185814) | Anoxygenic and chlorotrophic microbial mat microbial communities from Yellowstone National Park, USA - YNP Bryant BLVA 2012 (SPAdes)... ...
GTCGACACGGGTGGGCTGCCGCTGGTGATCCCGCCCAGCCCCAAGCCTACCGTCGCCGTCGACCCCGGCTTCCACGACCGCATCCAGCCCCGTGTCGGCGTGGAGCTCATCGCCGTGCGCTGTGCCCACTTCGCGCTTCCCGTTCGCGCCGGCTACGTGTGGGATCCCTCGCCGGTGCCCGATCAGGTGGGCAACACCAACTCGATCGACACCGACCGGCACACGTTCAGCCTGGGCGCCGGCGTGAAGCTGACGGCGCTGCTCGAGGAGATCCCGGGCGATATCACGGTGGACGTGCACGCCGCCTACTCGGTGCTGCCGGCGCGGAAGGTCTACAAGGACAACCCGGCGGACTTCGTCGGAGACTACGAGGCTTCGGGCAACATGCTGGCGCTCGGCGCCACGCTGAGTTTGGGGTTCTGACATGGCGTTGCGACCGGAAACCGACTCGATACCGCACGGCCCCGGCGCTGCGTTGCTTGTTCGCCGTGCACGCATCGCCGCTGTCTTTCTCGTCGCCGGCGCGGGTGCGGTCGCGTGCGCTCTTGCGGTGAATGCGTGCGGTGTCCGTGCTCCGGACAGCCATGGGGACGAGAACCTGCCGAACGCGAAGGCCGGGCCTTTCCGCGTGCTTCGCGCGGGCGAGGCGCCTCCGCAAGACCGTACGATGCCCTACGCCCTGCGCAGGAAAGGTACCCGTGACCCTTGCGCCCTCGACATCGACGGCAACCCTGCGACGCCGGACGTCAGGTTGTACGTCGCCGCCTCGGACCGCAGCTATCCCCACGGCCCGCCCGTCGCCATTCTCACGTTCGAGGCTGCCGATGGCAGGTCGTTCGACCCCAGGACGGAAGACGCCACGGTGCTCGTGCCGTCGGAGGCCTGGGAGGAGGGGCGCGTGGGCGCGCCATCGGTCTTGCGCGTTGGTAGCCAGATCTGGATGTACTACGATGCCGCCGGTGGAATCGGGCTCGCGCGGTCCGACGACGGTCTGCACTTCACGAAGGTGCCTGTGCCGGTACTGACCTCGGACGCCTCGGTTGCGTGGGAGGAGGGCGCCACTCCTTCCGAGCCGTCCGTCGTGCAGCTTGACGACGGGTCTTTCCGAATGTTCTATGTTGCGGCAAGCAGCATCGGCGAAGCACGTTCTTTCGACGGCAAGCGCTGGGAACGGGTCGCCGGTGGGCCGGCGATCAGCCCTGTTGCGCCGCCGGATTTCCCTACACCGGATGCGGACTCGGTCTACGAGCCCATCGACGACGTTCGCGTGTCCGGTCCTTTTGCGGTGATGGGGACGTCATCGCTGGGGCGCAGGATCCTGCGCGTCTACTATGCTGGATTGAACCGGATCGGATTGTGGTCGTTGGGGCTGGCAGCACGTTACGACGGTGATGGCGTGCTGCAGCGTGCCTATGGTCCGGTGTTGGGCAATCTGTACGCACCCAAGGGGCCGAGCGTCTTGTTCTTCGACGACTTCACGCTGCTATGGTTTACCGCGCCCGAGGACCGCACGAAGCCAGACAGCGCGCCGGCTATTGGAGAGGGCGTGGCGCCCGCGACGGTGTCCCTGCAGCTACCGAGGTTCTAGCTGGGTGTTGGCTGTCGGGTCGTGGAGGGTGGCCGTTGCGTTCGTAAGGGCCGTAGACAGGAACGAGGGGGCTTGCGCCTGACCAATCCCCTCGTTTCGAATCCACTGCGTTTTCGTGTTCGTTGCCGTTCGCGTGCGCATGCGCGGCGGGACGACGCGCAGCAGGCCGTAACCCGGAGACGCACTCCCGATGCCTTCCATACCTGTCGAGCCCGGAGTCTTCGTGCACGCGCACGCGCACGCCGAACGCGCACGCTCACGACGGAGGCGATTTCTCAGGGCTCACGCGGCAAGGGGAACGGTGGGATTGCGATGCGTCGTTGCAGGGAAGCCCCACACGGATCGATGCGCAGGAGCGACACCGGTGGCCGGTTGTGCAAGATCGAAGCAGCCCCGACGACCCCTCTGGCGCACTCTGGGCGACCCTGGGGCCAAGACAAGGGCCAACAGACAAGCGCCCACGCGACCGGCCCGACTTGCACACGCGGTCCCAATGACCCGAGCGTTGCAAGGTTCCTCGAATCGTGTGAATCTCGGTCCGCAAAGCGCCTGCTCGGTCCACCGGGGTGCGACCTGTCGCGCGGCAAGCTGCATTGCGGACGTGGATCGTCCGCAAAGCACCTGCTCGGTCCACCGGGGTGTGCTACCATGCGTTGCTGATGGCGCCGCGACGATCTCGCCTTCGCTTCGCATCGGCTGCCGCGGTTTCCATCCTGCTTGCGGTGGGCATGGCGTCGGCGGACCCGACGCCTCCCAGACGCGCGCCGTTTCGGGGCCGCTTCGCGTTTCGCGTGTACACGGAAGACGACGGCCTCGGCCCCCAGAGCGTGGATTGCATCCTCCAGGACCGGACCGGCTTTCTCTGGATCGGCACACAAGGCGGGCTGACACGGTTCGATGGACGGCACTTTGTGCGATTTGCCGCAGAAAGCGGCTTGCCCAGCACGATGGTCAACGTGCTGCACGAGACTGCGACCGGCGCGCTGTATGTCGGAACCGACGGTGGCCTTGCCCGGTTCGATCATGGTCGTTTCGTCACGCTCGGCGCGGCCAACGGGCTGCCCGAAGGCGGCGTCTTCAACGAGACCCTCGCGTCGGATTCGTCAGGACGTCTGTTCGTCGGAAAGACCGAGGGGCTGTTCGTCGGCTCGGGAGACACGTTCCGCCGCGTGGCGCTGCCAGCAGACATCGAGAACGGCCCGGTTGCAGGGCTCCATGTGGCGCCCGACGGTGTGCTGTATTGGGGACGGGGGAAAAAGCTTCTCGCTCTGCACAATGACGTCGTCGTCGACGTCGGGCACGACAAGCAACTGCCCGAAGAAGAAGAGATCGGCGCCACGGCGACGGACGCGGACGGTCGCTTGTGGGTGCGGACCATCAACTACTTGTGGGTATTGGCGCCGGGGGCGGCACGGTTCGAGCGTGATGACGAGGGGCTACCGCCCGCTGTGTTTCGGGGACGCCTGTCCCTCGACGACCGCGGCCAGATCATGGTGCCCACCTCGGCGGGGCTCGCCCGGAAGTCGCCTGACGGTTGGCGGATCATCGACAAGCGGCACGGACTGGTCAGCGACCTCACGTCGTCTGCCATGGTGGACCGCGAAGGGTCGCTCTGGATCGGTCTCATCGGCGGAGGCGTTGCACGCATGCTGGGCAGCGGCGCGTTCTCAGCGTGGACCCGCGCGGACGGTCTCTCCCACGATCTTGTTTGGAGCATCGTGCGACAACCCGTGGCCCATGGCACCGGTCCGTTGTGGGTGGGCACCCAGGCCGGCCTGGACCGCATCGACCCAGTCGACGGCTCGGTGACCACGGTGAAGCTGGGAGACGATGCAGAATCCACTTCGGTACTGGCGCTGATTGCGGATCCCGACGGAACGGTCTGGGCGGGGCGCTACCAATCAGGCGGTGTGGCGCGTGTCGGGCCAGAACAGGGATCCCTGCGCATCTTCGGCGCGGACGACGTGGGACTCAAGGATTTCCGCGTCGAGGCACTGCTCCGAGGGCCTGGCGGCGAGCTGTGGGCGGGATGCAGAGAGGGCGCGTACAGGCTCGAACCGAACATGGACGTGTTCACCCGGGTCCGCGTGGGTGACGGTCTCCAGCGCAGCAAGTTTCGCAAGTTCACCGTCGGCTCTGACGGAAACGTCTACGGCGCTAGCGAGCACGGGCTCGTGCGTCTGACGGGAGGCGCGCCGCGCAGGTATACCACGGCGGACGGTTTGCGCACCGCTGGTCTGCTCGGCCTGTTGCCCCTGCCCGATGGCACCATGCTCGTGGCCTATACCGATGCACCGCACCAGGAAATAGACCGTGTCACCTGGACCCCTGGCGGAATCGCGGTCAGCCCGGTTGCGACCATGACAGACTTCCCCGATGTGCCGGCCGTGATCGGGAGGGATGCGGCGGGCAATACGTGGGTGGGATCGGTCGGGCTCGACGTGTTCGCCAGGGATGGATCGCGTAGACACTACGGCAAGCTCGACGGTCTGCCTGGCGAGGATGTGGCCCAGAATGCGTTCTTCGCTGACGCAGACGGCTCAGTGTGGATCGGAACGGCAAGGGGATTGGTCCATTACGTGCCTGGACGGGCGGAACGCAGGCACGTCCCCCCACCGGTCGTATTCACCTCCATTCAGGCCGGGGAGCGCACGCTTCAGGCAGGCGTGCCCGCCGTGCTGGACCGCGGGGAGCGGGATCTGTCCGTGAGTTGGGCTGCGCTGACCTTCGTCGACCCGCAGGCCGTCCGCTATGAATACCGCCTCGCCGGGTTGTCGCCGGACCCGCACGTCACGACTCGCGACCAGATGATCTTTTCCCAGCTTCCATCGGGCCACTATCGCCTGGAGGTCACGGCGATCGCCGCCTCGGGCGTGCGGAGTGAGCGGCCCGCTGTCTTCGAATTCAGCGTGCGCCCAGCCTTGTGGGAGCGCTGGTGGGCCTACGTTGGATATGTCTTGGGGGGTGGTGCGTTCGTGTTCGGGCTCATCCGTGTCCGGGAGTCCGCGCTCCAACGTCGCAACCGGGAGCTGGAGGAACGGGTGCGCCAGCGCACGGCCGATCTCGACGACAAGATCCGCGAGGTGGAGGCGGCCCGGAACGAACTCGCCGCCAGGAATCGGGAGCTTGCCGCGAAGAACGAGGAGCTAATAGCCTCGCACATCCGCGCAGACCGGATCTTCTCCGCCTTCGCAGAGGCGCTGCCGGGTTCGGTGCTCGACGGCAAGTACCGCATCGACGCGGGGATCGGGAAGGGGGGCTACGCCGCGGTCTTCCGGGGCGTGCACCTTGGGCTCGGCCGACCCGTTGCCATCAAGGTATTCCGACCCGTGCCGGGAAACGACACGGCCGAGGCGCTGGAGCGATTCCGCCGCGAGGGCGTGACGACCAGCAGGCTGAATCACCCGAACGTCGTGCAGGTCTTCGACTCCGGGATATCGGCAGACGGCATCGCATACCTCATCATGGAGTTGCTCGACGGCCAGAGTCTCAAGGAGTACATGGCAGCGCCCAGGGCGCTGTCCTTGCAGCGGGTTGCGCAGATCATCAAGCCTGTTTGTGACGCGCTCGACGCCGCGCACGGTAAGGGGCTCATCCACCGCGACATCAAGCCGGACAACGTATTTCTGCACAACGGCCCTTCCGGCGAGGTCGTGAAGGTGCTGGACTTCGGCATTGCCAAAGCATTCGAGCCCCAGGGCGCCGAAGCAGCCCTCCACACCCGGACCGGATCGATCCCCGGAACACCAGCATACATGGCTCCCGAGCGCCTCATCATGGGCGAGGCCGGGCCGGCTTCTGACGTGTACAGCGTGGGCATCTTGACGTACTACTTGCTCGCCGGGCGACTGCCGTTCAAGGGGACGCACACGGAGGTGGCTCTCCAGAAGCTGAGCGAGGCGCCACCGTCTCTGTTGGCGTTGAACCCGTGCGTTACGGCCGAGATCGAAGCCGTGGTCATGCGCGCGTTGCGCAAGGAGCCGGAACTCCGCCCCACGGTGCGCGAGTTCGCGAGACAGCTTGTGGAAGCGATCGAATCCGCCCAGACCCGGACCGGAAGCGATGGCCCAATGCCCGGCGCGGACCGAGACGGCACGCCCGCCTAGCCATGGCGACGTCAGGCAACCGCGCGGCCAGCTCGGCCCCCGATGGGTCGTGATGCCGACTCCCATGCCCTTGCACACCTGGCCGGCATGCGTGGCCTCCCACATCAATGGCCGAACGCCCCTGTCGCAACGCGCCGGGCTTGATCGTGGGGTGGTCGACGCAACGCCTGGACATCACACCTTGCGAAGGCGAAGCGGCATGACCACTGCGCCAGGCGCTGGCTTCCAGGTCCGCTCGTAGTACTGGCGGATGAACGCGGGGCATCGCTCGTCGTGCAATGTCTGCGCGACACGGCCTGCCGCCTCGGTCATCGCCTTCTCGGTTTCGCACAGCACCGCGTCGATCCTGCCCAGTTCGCCCGTCGGAGCCAGGTGACGGCACCCGCAATGGCTCCGGCAGCGCGCACGCAGTGCGCAGTCCACACAGGTCAGCTCGACGACGTTCTTGGCCCGCGGCAGACGGCGAACTCTGTCGCGCTCGATCCAGGTGTCGATACGACCGATGACGAGGTGGTCGTTGCGGTCCTCTCCGATCTGGGCGCACGGGTACAGGCGGCCCGAGGGCGCCACCGGCACCTCGTTGTCGAGCATACATCGGCTTGCACAGGGCAAGCCTCCCGTCATGTGCGACAGGATCTTCGCATGGATCGGGTCGATCAACGGCGCGGCGCCCCTTCGGAACGCGGCCATGAGAACGTCACCCGCATCGCGCAGCCCAGTGCGCAACCAATCGATGCTCGTCTCGTCCCAGTCGTCTCGGCAGTTGATGTGCAAGGCCACGTTGCCGACACCCAGCGCGAGGAACCCTTCGAGCGACTCGCCCCGCAGCCGCGCTGTCGTCGTGCCGACCACCGCCACGACTACCACCGCCACCCGGGCGTTGAGCAGACGCTGGACCCCGCGCACCACGTCATCGTAGCTGCCCTTGCCATCGACTCGCACGCGGTGCTTGTCGTGAACCTCCCTGGGGCCGTCGAGCGACACGAAGGCCGTTGATTGCTACAACGATGCAGGAGCAAGCAAGCGCACGACATCGTCGTCGATGAGCGTGCCGTTCGTGTTCATGAGCACGCGCAGCCGTGGGCGCGGCGCGAAGCCGGACAGCATGGACGACGCGCGTTGGACGCAACGGCGGATCAGGTCAATCCTGATCAGCGGCTCACCCCCGAAGAAAGACAGGTCGAACACGGCGCCAGGAAACCGCGACAGCGCAGGTCGTATCGCTTTATCGGCGATCTCCCAGGGCATCGTGGCATTGAACTTGTTGCCGTTGTGGCAGTAAGTGCACCACAGATTGCGCTGTTGCTCGACGAAAAAGGTAAGCTCGATGGGCGGGGGATGATGCGCTAGCTGGCGATCAGTCGCCACACTGCGGCGTGCAATCGGGATCTGCGCAGTCGACCAGCCCGTCTTCGTCGTCGTCGGCTTCGTTGTCGCAAAGCTCGTACGGGACCGCGATGTCACCGGCGGGCGATCCGCCATGGCCTCCCTGGCAGACAGGGTCGGCCGCGCAATCGGGATCCGCGCAGTCCAGCGCGCCGTCGAAATCGTCATCGACGCCGTTGTCGCAGATCTCATAGGGTACCGCGATGTCACCAGCGGGCGACCCGCCATAGCCCCCCTGACACGCCGGATCCTCCGCGCAATCCGGGTCCTCGCAGTCGACCAGGTCGTCATCATCGTTGTCCAACCGGTCCTCGCAAACCTCGAAGGGCGCCGGCATGCCGCCCGCCGGATTCCCAGCCGTACCCCCGGAGCCTCCCGTCGGATCCGGCGGCACGTTCACCTGTCCGCCCGAACCGGCAGAGCCGCCCGACGCGCCACCACCGTTTCCTCCTTCCTCGGCGTTCGAGTCGTCAACCTTGCCACCGCAGGCGGCGACGGTGACTGCCACGAGGCTTGCCATCAGGAACCGTGGATACGAGGGAGTGGTAGCCGTGAGGACAGGACGAGGGCGACGCGAGTGAAGGGACATGGTGATGATCTCCTCGCGCGAGGGGCAGCAACGTCCGGGCCAGGGAGCAACGACACCTATCTCCCTGAGATTCTCGCACGACAGGCTCCGGATGGCGTGCCACGCTGTGCCATCCGGTGTGCGGCGACGCACCATCGATCAGGCCCTTTCGCACGGAGCCGACACGGTCGACGTCCCGTTTCGAGAGAACGAAGCACGTTCCCCCCGGCGACCTGACCGTTTCGGCCGACGCTCCGTCCCCACCAAGGAGGATCCGATCGCTGGACGATGCGCGGTCAAGAGTCTCCGGCGGCGTCTGACTCTTGTAGCGCATCGACCGGGTGCCCGACGTGTCTTGTGGACAAAGGGGTGCAGAACGTGCAGGTCACTCCAACTGCCGATGCATCGGAGGGAAGCGAGGGGACGCGATCAGTCCAGGCCGGTCAGACGCTCCAGCGTCTGGCGGAGCTCGCTGACTTCACCCTTGAGAACAAACGCGCGCGCCCCCGCCTTCTCCGCCGCCTCGCGCATGTCTTCGTGGCTCGAGTACACCACCGTGCGGATGTGCGCTGTGAGGTCCGCGGCGCCCAGCCGTTCCAGGAATCGCACGCCGTCGATCCCCGGCATCCGGATGTCGAGGATCAAAGCGTCGGGTTGCATCGTGCCCAACGCGATCAGTGCGTCGAACGGATCTTGAAACACGGTCAGATCGAACCGGCGCGACAAGACACGTCGCAGCGCCGCAAGCGCATTCGGGTCGTCGTCGACCGCGGCGAGCTTGGGACGGCCGGTACGAATGACCTCCGGGATCGGATAGCCGAACCGCCGCAGGAAGTCGACGATGTCCACGCGGCGAAAGCGCAGGTGACGCCCCTGTGTCCTGAAGTGACGGATGTTTCCGCGATCGGCCCAGTTATGGATGGTCTTGAGGTCCACTTGGCAGAAGCGGGCCATGTCACTTGCCGTGTACAGCTCGGGGGAGTTGTCGTCGCTGTGTGCCATGAAGGGCATCCTAGCAAGACAGAGCATGGATGGCGAGTGTTCGAACATCGCAAGTCGCTCTGCCCCGAGAACGGGCAGATCTCCCAGGGATCAGGCACCAGCCTGGCCTCGAAACCCGGTCCACCCCCGGCACGCCCACGCCCGTCCACCTCCCGACACGTCGTTACGAGCCGGACCCCGCCGCGCTCGCCGTTGCCTGAGACGGACGTCCAGGACCGCCTTCATCGCTGCACCAACGCTAGTCGGAGGACGGCGCACGGCGCGTCCTGGGAGGCGTGGAAGCCGGGCAGGTGTCGGGACGATCAGGTCTGGCTGAGGCCCATCAGACGCTCGAGCGATTCGCGCAACTCGGCGACGTTGCCCTTCATGACGAAGTCGTACGCGCCGGCCTCGAGCGCGGCGTCGCGCTGGTCTTCATGACTGGAGTAGATCACCACGCGTATGTGGCTCGTGCTCTCGAGCGTTCGTAGCCTGTCGAGCAGGTGCAGACCGTCGAGTCCGGGCATCCGGATGTCGAGCACAATGGCGTCCGGCTGTACCGAGCCGATGGCCACGAGCGCTTCGAATGGGTCCTGATATACGCTCAACTCGAACCGGCGAGAGAGCACACGACGAAGCGATGACAGCACGTTGGGGTCATCGTCGATGAGCACGAGCTTCGGTTTGCCCTGCGACAGCGCTTCAGGGACCGGGTAGCCGTACTTGCGCAGGAAGTCGAGCACGTCGAGGCGACGGAACCGCAGGTGGCGCCCGGGCGTGCGGAAGTGTCGGATCTCGCCCTTGTCGGCCCAGTTGTGGATGGTCTTGAGATCGACCTGGCAGAACCGGGCCACGTCGCTCGCTGTGAACAGCTCGGGGGGATTCGGGGTATCGTTCTCAGCCATGGATGAGCCTTTCAGAAGGTACCATGCAGCGGGTTGACGTCGCAGCCAACGGCCCGACGACGAAGACCGAGCCATCCTAACAAGTCGCTCCAACGCGGTGCAACGTTCAAGCCACGATCATCTTTGCAGCGTCCAGGATATCTGTACTCGCCGAAATTGCTAGGGGAAGACGCACTGCGACCCAACACGCACGGACCAAGCCCAGCCGCAGCAGGCCGGGTCGGCGCGTTGGTGAGCTGTTGCAGCACGCCACATCGGCGCGTGGGACAGGCCCGCCCAGCCACCCTCTGTCCCGGTGCGATGCGTCCCCACGGTCCGAGCCAGGAACCTCGCGCCGGTACCGTAGTCTCAAAGAGACGACGGCTTCGCGCTGTCTCACATCCCGTTGCACAGGACGGAGGGGAATCCGCCATGACTTGGAATCGTGTCCTCATGCTCGCAAGTGTCGTCGCCATCGCCCTGGGCGCAAGCTGCGCTGCCGGAAACGGCCCTGCTCATTCGCCCTCGCCTCCGCCGATCAAGTCACCGCCCGCTCCCATTGCGACCGTTGCACGCGCGGCCCCCACGCCTCCTCGTCCTGCTCCGCCCGTCATCACGGTGGCCATGGCCGGCGAACCGGCCGGCGCCACGCTGGCCGAGGCACGCCTGGTGTCGATGACGTGCGAGGACTACGAGAAAAACGCACGCAGGCAGGTGGATCGCATCGTCGCACGGATGCGGGCAGACGTGGACGCCGCCTACCAGACCTGGGTCGAGGCGCAACCGAGCTGTTGGGAGGAATATCGATGGAGGAATCTGCCGCCCCCGAGCGGAAAGGTAGGAGAAAGTTTTGGCGTTGGCGGGCTCGGGATCAGCGGCACTGGCATGGGAGGGGGAGGCCGCGGTCACGGGACCGGGCTTGGCTCGCTCGGCACGATCGGACACGGGGCCGGCGCGGGCGCTGCGCCGCCCGCAAGAGCGCAAAGCTCGTCCGGCACCAACAACCAGGTCGCGGGCGTCGACGAAGCGGACATCGTCAAGACCGACGGCCGCTACGTGTACATCGGCATGAATGGGGCGCTTCGCATCGTGGAAGCGATGAATCCGAGGGTGGTGTCGATCACGAAGCTGCCCGGTGTGGTTCGCGAGCTGTTCGTGCAAGGCGACAGAGCAGTCGTGTACACGTCGAGCAGCACCCCACGGCCGCGCTGCACCTACGGGTACGACTGCCAGTTCGCGGGCGACGGCACATCGACGAAGGTGCTGGTGCTCGACATCGCAAACCGGGCAGCCCCCAGACTGGCGAGGCAGGTGGAGCTTTCTGGATCGTTGATGGCGGCTCGCCGGATCGGCAACACTGTGCACACGGTGGTGGCGGACAACGACGCACCGCAGCCGCGATACCAGACATGGCCTACAGGCCTGGAAACCTGCGGGACCAGAGAGTCGGTCGTGCGATCGAAGTTCGCGCGGCTCAAGATCGAGAACGAACGCATGCTCCGCGAGCAGAAAGCGTGGTTGCCCACCATCCGCGAGCATGGAACGGAACGGGCTCTGTGCGAAGGGCTGCTCCGTACGGCAATGCCCGACGGCGCCGCATTCACGACCGTCGCGTCGTTCGATCTGCGCGACGACACGTCGCCGACCACCACCTCCACGATCCAGAGCCGTCCTGGTGCCGTGTTCGCGTCATCCAACGCATTGTACCTGTCCGTGGTCCACCGGCGCGCCGGCTTCAACGGTCGCTGGTATTCGTTCTATCCGTCGGTCGACGAGGTAAGCGAGGTGCACAAGTTCCGAATCGGACAGAGCCCGACGGAAACAACGTACGTGGGCAGCGGCGTGGTGCCCGGCCACGTCCTCAACCAGTTCGCCATGGACGAGTGGTACGGCTACCTGCGAATTGCGACCACGCGCGGAAGGGTGCCTGACCCGCATGTTGAGAGCGTGGTCTCCGTGCTCGCGGAAGGGGAGGGCGGTAACCTGGTCCGCGTCGGCGCCGTCGACAGGATCGCACCTGGAGAGGACATCCGCGCCGTCCGGTTCGACGGCGACCGGGGCTATGTCGTCACCTTCAAGAAGACCGACCCTCTGTTCGTGCTCGACCTGTACGATCCATCGCGCCCGGCTGTGCTCGGTGAGCTGAAGATCCCGGGATTCTCCACCTACATACATCGGATCGACCCGGACCACCTGCTGTCGATCGGGTTCGACGCGAACGACCACGGCGACTTTGCGTACTTTGACGGGGTGATTCTGCAACTGTTCGACGTGCGCAATCCGACGGAGCCGAAGCTGTTGCACAAGGAGAAGATTGGAACGCGGGGATCGAGCTCGGAGGCTGCGACCGACCACCTGGCATTCAACTACTTCGCCGAGAAGGGGCTGCTGGCGATCCCCATGACGATCTGTGAAGGAGGTGGCGACGGCACATTCGGCGACCGGCTGTCGTTCAGCGGGCTCCTCGTCTATGACGTCAACGCGGACCGCGGCTTCACCCGTCTCGGCGGCGTGGACCACGGTACCAAGGGTGCAAGCTGCTCGACCTGGTGGTCGAACGCGAACTCCGCGGTCAAGCGCAGCGTGTTTCTGGATGACCTCGTCTACTCCATCGCCACGGACCGCCTCAAGGTACAGCGTATGGGACACCTCGGGGAAGACATCGCCGACATCGCGCTGATGCCCTGAGTCGGACCGACAGCAACCTCGAACGCTCGCTGGGAGCGAGGGACGTCCCGGCCCGCCGACGTGTTCGCGGGTCTACTCGAGCCCGATCTGGTCGAATGGGATGTCCTGCCATCCTGGAATCTCCAGGACAGGCGAGTCGGGCCGGAGAGACAGGTCGAGGTTGGCTTCGTCCACGAAGTGCGGGTCGACATCCTCGAGGTTGTCGGCGGTCGAAGCGTACACGTCGAGGGTACCAGCGGTTGCACGGATGAACGCGCCGTTGGCGAACCCAGCATTGCGAGCGAAGACGCTGCCTTCGGGGAAAAGCCAGCGCGCGCCGGGTGCGATGATGGCGTTCCAGTCGTTGGGGATGGCCGCACACTCCGGATAACGCGACGCCCACGGATCCTGCTGGTACCCGACTTGCTGAAGCTTCTCGAGGAGGTTCCAGCTATCGCCGGGAATGTTGTTGGGCCCGCGGTCCGGCTGCCACTCGTATCCCCGGCTGTCCGCGGAAAGCGCGTCGCCGCAGCGCGCAGCGAGGTTGTTCACCATGATGTCGTCACGCCCGCCGCCATGCTGGATCGCGTGTCCGCTGATCCGATACAGCACGTTGCCCTCGACGCGCACGCCGCTCAGACAATCGTCGAGATACACCCCGTGCACTCCATAGCCCTCGAAGAAGGTGGCGACGTCATGGATGAAGTTGTGACGGATGACATTGCCGCGGGCGCCCCAATCCCGGCCCGAGTAGATCGCGCCTGCGTCACTCGAGAACCGGCACACGTCGTGAATCGCATTGAGCTCGATGACGTGCTCGTTGCCTCCGAAAAGGATGGCCGAGTGGGGCAGGTGATGAATCAGGTTGTGGCGCGCCGTGTTGCCAGCGCCGTGGACGCTCACCGCCGGGCGATACGTCCATTCCCACCTGCATAGGTCGTGGAAGTGCGAGTTCTCTACGACGTTGCCACCCGCCGACAAACTCGGCCGGTCCCCTCCCTCGACCCGCACCCCGCCATTGCCCGTGCCATATACCAGGGCGGACCGAAGCACGTTCCTCTCGCCGTCGATCGACACGGCGTCTGTGCCCGCGTTGCGCAGTACCAGCCCCTCGAACAGGTTGTCAGCACTCGCACTCACGCGTAGTAGCGACGACCGCCCTGTTTCGAGCACGAGATCACGCAGCTCGACGAAGCTCGCGCCTTGCAGTTCGATCAGTGGATCGGTCATCATCGACACGGTCACATCGCTCTGCGCGAAGCCGGTCGGCGGCCACAGATAGAGCTTGCCGGTCGCTCGATCGAGCCACCATTCGCCGGGCTCGGTGATCTCCTCGACGAGGTTGTACGCGTACCACGGCTGGCCGTCAGCGATGCCGTACCCCGGCACTTCGACCAACGTAACCGTCTTCGTCGCGGTGTCGATGGCGCTCGCTTGCACGTGACAGTCCGCCCAAGCATGTTTCCAGAAGCCGTGGAACCAGGCGTCGTGTGTGTTCCAGCGCGATGGACGATCCCCATGGTAGCGCCACACGGTATCGGAGATGCGTTCGGCGATGGATGCAAATCCATGATTCACCGCCGCCGGATCCAGGTGCGTCACCTCGCCGGTCGCGCCCGCGGTTGGCTTCATCGGGCCGAGCTCGTGCGCGTAGCGGTACCACCACGGATCCGCGTCGCTCGGGTAGCCGCTCGCCTGCGTGGTGAGGAACCACGCCGTGTGCGTCTGTCCCTGGTAGTCCCACGTCGATCGGTACAGGTGATACGCAAGCCCGTCGACTTCACCCTGCCTCGCAAACGAAGACACGCCGTCCTGCGTGCCCACCTTGACGTAGTGGCCGGTCACGTCTGGTGATGCGTTCCCGTACAGGTCGATCTCGGATGCCGTCTCGGCGCCGCTCACGACGTCATTCGCATCCGCGTCGGGCCAGCGCGCGAGCGTCATGGCGACGCCGTCGATGAACAGCTCCAGGGGAGCGCTGCTTGCGGCTCCGCAGAACCCGCGTTTGCTCAGCGCGCCGAAGTCTGAAATGCCCTGCGCCGTCAGGTCGACGCGCATGACATGGTCGCGCGCCACCGGGTCGATGCGTGCCTTCACCGGATCCGCGTCGTCGACGGGAACGAACGCTGCCGCAGGTACGCGACGTCCGCCCGAGATTCGCGCCGATTCACCCGGCCGCGCTCGCCAGACGACAGGATTGCCAGCCGTACCCGAGTCGTTCTCCCCCAGCGACAGCGTCTTCGTCAGCTCGTAGACACCTTCCCGCACCCAAACGACGATTCCACCGGCGGGCACGCCCTGGCCGATGATCTCCCGCACGCGCTGCTGCGCCCGAGCAAGCGTCTTGAAGGGATGGCCGGGGGCGCCAGTGTCCGTGTCGCTTCCGCTCGGGCTGACCTCCACCTCGGCCCCGTAGACCGCGCACTCGCACCCGTACCAGCGTGCACCGTCCGGCGAACACCTGCTCGACCCCACGCCCTGCGCACAGTCGCATGCCCGCGTCTCGTTGGGGGTGCATGCTCCTCCACCACCGTCGGCACCGGAAGCATCCGCGCCTCCGTCGGAGGACGTCGTTCCTCCCTCGGAATTCCACCCAGCACCCGAATCGATCCCACTGCCCGATCCCCCCGTGCCCGACACCGCTCCGGATGCCGGGGAGCTGTCCGAGCTGCACGCCGCGAAGGGAACGACCGCAAGCACGCAAACAGTCAGAATGTACCGCGACCTGATCGACATGACGGCCACCATGGGTGCCCATGATACGCCAAACGCGCTGCACGTGCTCGTGGCGCAGCCGAAACCGCCAGCAGGAGCTCGGGACGACAGGGGCCCGGTGCCGTCGGATCGAAGTGAAAACGATGGCGATGTCGGCACGAGTCGCGAAGACGGGAAGGTCCGCGGAGAGCAATCGCAAAGCGCGTGGGTCGACGCGACAGAGGGGGACGAAAAAACGTTCGGGCAGCAGTGTTGGCAGAACGTCAACGGCTGAATGGATTGCGCGAAGCGCGTCGGGTACCATGACACGATCCACATCGTGGAGGTCCTCATGCCAAGCCGTTCCGGTCTCATCGCTCTGCTGTCTTGTGCAACGATACTCTGCATGTCCGGATGCGGCAGCAGTGGTGACAGGCCGGCCAGCCCGCAGGTGCCTTCCGGAAGGCGCGAGACACGAGGGCGCTACACCGTGGTCTGGCTGCACGGAACGCCCTATCAGATGGGCTTTCAACACGGCACGCTTCTGCACGAAGAGATGCAGGAAGCCACGGCGATGCTGCAAACCAACCCCTTGTTCAAGATCATGCGGGGAGCGGCGGAGGACGCCGGCCTGGAGTCGATCGCCCTGGACAACTCCTATCCAGAAATGGTCGAAGAATGTCAGGGAATGGTCGACGCTGTCGCCAATCCCGACTTCGGGATGTTCGAGTGCCTGCTCGTCAATTTCGGTGACGTTGCCGTCGAGTTTCTGATGGATGGGATACCGGAAATCGAGGACATTGTGCCGGGCTGCTCGCAGATGGTGCTGTCCGGCTCTGCCACGGCCGACGGCCGCCTCTACCATGGCCGTATTCTGGATTGGTCGAAGGTCGACTTCGTCATTCAGCACCCGGTCGTCTTCGTCCGTTCGCCCGACGGCGGGATCCCGCACGCGTTCATCGGCTTCCCCGGGAACCTGTCATCGTACCAGGGCATCAACGACGCCGGGTTGGCAATCGCCTCCAACGAGGTGACCCCGCGGGACAATTCGGTCCACGACAGGAAGGGGCGAAGCCACGTGCAGATGCTCGTCAAGATGCTCACCACGGCTCATTCGATCGAGGAGGCGCGGACGATCGCGCAGACAGCAAACCACATGACGTTGGAGACCGTCGTGGTTTCAGACGGCAACGTGGGACGGGGGGAGGTGTTCGAGATGGCGCCGGCGCACGTCGGAATCAGGCATCAACAGGATGGCGTGGTCTTCGCCACGAACCACTTCCTGGCCCCGGAAACCGAGTCGCTCGACGAGGATCCCTGCGGCGACAGCACCGCACTTCGCTATCAGCGACTGTCGCAACTGCTCCTTCCCGACGGTACGGAGTCGCTGTACGGCACCATCGACCCCGAGATACTCGTGAAGAAGGTGATGCGCGACCGGGTGAATCCCGTCACGGGCGTGGAGAGCCCGCCGACCACCTTCGACGACGGCCAGAGCCTGGCGACGAACGGGGCGCTGTACGAGGTAGTCTTCGATCCCCAGGCGCGCAGGTTCTGGGTGGCTGCGGGAGCGACGCCGGTTCCAGACCAGACCTTTGCAGGGTTTTCTCTGGACGAACTGCTGGGTAAGGCCGGTTCCTCGATCCCCGCGGACATCCCGTGATCGTCGCACCGCGGTCCTGGGTGGGGCTGGAATCGGTTGCAGTGCGGCGTACCCAGGGAGCCCGTCGAGGATTCTCACCGGGAACCGCTCCTGCGGCGGGGAGGCTGCTCATCGGCTCCCCTGCCGCACGAGCGCATCGAGCGACCGGCGCGCCGCCCGAATGAACGTGTCGTCGGTGCCGCAGCATCCGCCCACCATGCGGGCGCCGAGCGCGACCATGCGGGCGAGAGCGCTCCCGAACGCCTCCGGATCCGCGTTGTAGTGCATGCGGCCGTTCGTGGTCACCGGCTGTCCCGCGTTGGGCTGCGCCACGATCGGCACCCCGGCGAGTGCGCTGCAGGTTTGCTCCACCATGGTCAGCATGGAGTCGCAGGTCACGGTGCAATTGAATCCCACCACGGTTGCACCGAGCTCGTGAAGCGATGCAATCGACGTGTCGAGCGCGTCGCCCACGAAGCTCGCAATTCCATGCGGCGTGATATCGAACGTCATCGAGCACACGACGGCAAGCCCACTCGCTTGCGCCGCGCGCAAGGCGGCGCGCGCTTCTCGAAGGTCGTACATGGTCTCGATGGACAGCAGGTCCACGCCCGCGCCTTGCAAGGCGTGCACCTGCTCGGCGAAAGACTCGAACAGATCCTCTTCTCGCGCATCGCCCCTCGGAGGCAGATAGATGCCGGTCGGGCCGATATCTCCTGCAACGAGGACGCCCCTCCCGGCCGCCGCTCGGGCAAGCGCTACCGCGCGAGTGTTGACCGCGGCGCACTTGCCCTCGAGCCCAACCGCCGCGAGCCTGATCGGTGTCGCCCCGAACGTGGCCGTGTGAATCAGGTTGCTGCCAGCGCGCACGTATCGGTGGTGCGCCTCGACAATGCGCGCAGGGTGCTCCAGCACCCAACGTTCCGGGGCCTGCCCCGACGCAAGGCCCATCGCGATCAACATGGTGCCGAGGCCGCCGTCCAACAGAAGAGGATCGTCGGCGAGGCGTGCAAGCAGATCGGCGGGCGTCATGACAACGCCCATTGAAGCACACCGCACGCAGCGACCAACACCCGTTCGTCCGAGGCGGTGACGGTCTTGCAGGTAAAGACGGACCACGTGCGCCAGCCTGGACCACGACGGCAGGGGCCAGCTCGGCTTGTGCGACGTGCAGCGGCGCACCCCATGCGCAGGGGACGAGACCGTCACGCAAGCTCGCGTAGCTGGTAGGCCCGCGTGCCAAGCCCCATCCACTCCGCATGGGCAAGCTGCACGTCACCGCTAAGCTTCGGGAAGGAAAGCGCGTCGAGCGCGGCACCCTCGTTGGCCCGGACCAAGTCCTGTACCGCCTGGTCGAGCGCCACCGGATCCGTGGAAGCAGCAAAGCCGATATCGCGCGCGACGAGGTCCGACCCCGATGACATGCAGTCGCACTCGCGCGTGAGGTTGACGATGCCCACGACGTACGTGATATGCCCATGCAGCGCAGCGACGACCCCTGCCACGTGCTCCACCATCTTCTCCTGCAGTGCGGAGGAGGCGCTGTCCCAGTTGAAGCCCACGGCGTCGACCCGACAGCTCGCGATGCACTCGCCACAGCCGATGCAGCGGTCGTAGTCGATGACGGCAACGCCGTCGCGGTCGAGGGCGATGGCATCCTCGGGGCACGACGCCACGCACGAACCGCAGGACGTGCACTTTGTGCGTCGGATCTTGGGCTTCGTGTCGCTGTGCTGAAGCAGCTTCCCCTTTCGCGACGCGCAGCCCATGCCGACATTCTTGAGCGTGGCGCCGAACCCCGTGGCAAGGTGCCCCGTCGCGTGGGACAGAACCACCATCCCGTCGGCGTCCGCGATGGCGTGCGCCACCCCGACTTCCCGAAAGTGCTTCCCGCGGATCGGAACCTTGACCTCGTGTCGGCCATCGAGACCGTCGGCCGGCACAAAGGCCGCGCCCGTCTGCTCGACGGTGAAGCCGTGCCGCTGCGCCACCGCAGCATGCTCGGCCCCATTGGACCTCGGCCCGGTGTAGAGTACCGAGGTGTCCGTGAGAAATGGCCGCCCGCCCCGGTCCGTGATTGCGCCGACGATGGCTTCGGCAACGCCGGGAGGCAAGTACGTGTGCAAGCCTGGTTCGCCTACGTGCAGCTTGACCGCAACGAGGTCGCCCCTGGAGATGAAAGAGATTCCGGCAGCCTCCAGCACGGCCCGTGCCGCTGCGGCCCAATCGGCGGGCGCGGCGCCCTCGGTCACTCGTCGAAGAAATACCTCAGATGTCATGCTCATCGTGTCGTGGAGAGAGGCGCGCACCACGGAAAGCTCCGCGACGCCATGGTAGCGCCATTTCCGCGACGGCGAGTGCCATCGTGCACGGCGCCCCTGTCGGTTTGTCCGTGGACCGCAGCGACATGTCACCGCCCCGCTGCCGTCCCGCGCGCATGGCGATGGGCGGGTCGCGCAACAGCACGGTCACGCTGGACCAAGCAGCGTATGGCGCGTGTTTCGAATGGCGACCCATTGGGCCGTCAATTCGTTATCTGGACCCACCCGTTCATCGCATCCGTGTTGCTCAACGACGTCGGCCCGGAGTTGAAAACGCAGAACCCGACCCGCCATGTCCCGGCACCCGGAACGACCGTCGCGGCGGCTGACCACGCAATGCGTGTCGTCGTTGCCTGGCCGGTGGAGGGAAACTGGCTGAAATTGATGCGCGATGTGCCCGTCGTGGACTGGTAGCACAAATCGTATCCGAACGATTGCACCGGATCTCCGCCCGAACTCAAACCGAGCGGGGCTTGTGCAGCCGCAGTCAACCTCTGTGTGGCAGTCGTCGTCACCGTTGCGGTCGGGCCCACGAACACCCATGAGATTACGCCTCCAGGGATGGTTCCGATGAGGCCACCGAACTTGGCCGTGGCGACAATCCCCGTGGGCCCGGTCGGTCCGGTGGGCCCCGTGGGCCCGGTGGGGCCCGTCGGCCCGGTCGGTCCAGTGGGCCCGGTCGGTCCGATGGGCCCGGTCGGTCCGGTGGGCCCCGTCGGTCCCCGTGGTCCGGTGGGGCCGATTGGTCCCGTGGGTCCCTGGATTCCCTGCGCTCCCGTCGGTCCGGTCGGTCCGGTGGGCCCCGTCGGTCCCCGTGGTCCGGTGGGGCCGATTGGTCCCGTGGGTCCGGTCGGTCCGGCCGGTCCTTGAATGCCCTGAGGACCGGTCGGTCCCGTCGGTCCCGTCGCCCCAGCAGGCCCCGCTGGTCCCGTCGGACCGACCAAGCCCGTTGACGGTCCGACCCAGTTGCCGTTCGCATCGATGACAAGCGTCCCGTTCACGGTCACCGTCGTAGGCGTGATGTCCCCCGCTACGTTGTCGGCCATGAACGCGTAGGGCACGCTCGTGATCGCTTGTCGGGGGCTCATTTCCTCATCGGTGCCGACCGTGATTCCCAGATAGCGTGTCGAGCCGTCGAACAGGGAGGTGGGCAAGGGCTCGACCTCGCCGAGTCGCACGGAGAAATAGCCGCTGTCGAGCGAGACACTCTGCTCCTCCGTCCACAGGGGCGCGGCCGCGGTGGCGGAATCGTAGATGGCAAACTTGAAGGTCACGACCCCCGTCGCGGGGTCGCCGTTGGCGTCGAACAGCCGCCCTTGCTCGGTCAGGACCCGCGGCACGGCGGCATCAGCGTCGACCGCCCATGCCGCGGTCGCAAGCGTAATGGCTCCGAGAAATCCGCCCAACAATGGTTTTCGCATGGTCGTCACCTTCCCTGTCACGGTGCCTGGGTCGCCCCGATCACACCGGTCACAAGACGATAGTTCGAAGAACTCATGGCCCCGTTGCCGCCGGGACTCTCGCCGAGGGTCATCACAACTCGATAGTTCGTGCTCGAGCAGTACGTTGCTCCGGCGGCCAGACCCATGCCTGTCTTGAATCCTACTTCGGTTCCGCCAGCCCCGCCCGTGCCGCC
>Ga0209018_1001306_pt1 | contig 20472 bp, 19 predicted proteins | sample YNPBryBLVA2012_FD_185814 | JGI IMG/M metagenome (GOLD analysis project Ga0209018, IMG submission 185814) | Anoxygenic and chlorotrophic microbial mat microbial communities from Yellowstone National Park, USA - YNP Bryant BLVA 2012 (SPAdes)... ...
AAGAAGAACTGCTCGATGTAGAGCACGAACGTGACCAGCGTCCCTGCCGTAAGCGCCTGCTGCAAAACCAGATTCCCACCCAGCCAGATCAGCGCACCGACGGCAACCCCGGCGACCATTTCAATCGTCGGAAAGAACAGCGCAGCCACCAAGCCTGTGCGAATGTTGGCATCCAGGTTGCGTTTGTTGATTTGATTGCGGAAGCGGTTGTAATTGTACTGCTCGCGGGCAAACGACTGCACCACCCGCACACCGTTGATACTCTCCGCCAGTTCGGCATTGACATCGGCGACGGTGGTCCGCACACGCACGTAGGCTTTGCGGGCGTGGACGCGCCAGAAGTTGGTGATAACCAGCATGATCGGGACAACAAACAGCGCGATAACCGTCAATTGGGCGTTGATTACCAGCATGGCAAAAATGATCCCAAACAGGGAGAAAAGGTCGCGCAGCACGCCGATCACGGCGAAGTTGATCGCCTCACGAAGCACATTCACGTCGCTGATAACGCGCGAGATCAGCCGCCCGGTCTCGTAAGAAGCGAAAAAGGACAGCGACAGCCGCTGAAGGTGCTCAAAAAGCCGGTTACGCAGGTCCTGGATGACGTTCTGGCCCGCAAAGGCCATCAGGTTGAACATGCCGATCTGCCCGATCATCCCGGCGACCAGCACTCCCAGGTAGGTCAGGGCCTTCAGGCTGACGAAAACCAGATCGCCCGTCCGCACGCCCTCGTCAATCGCCACGCCGATAATTTGCGGCCCGGCAACCTGAGCCGCCACCACCACCAGCATCGCACCGAACGCGAGCAGGATGTGAACCTTGTAAGGTCGCAGATACCGCGCCAGCCGAAGCGTAACCCGTAGATCGAAGCCTTTACCCTCTTCGGTCGCCGACGATGCCATGCCCATCGGTCAAAACCCCTTTCCCTTATCGCGCTGCCGCCTCATAGAGGCCGCCTAACGCCAGCAGTTGATGGCGCAGCCGTTCCTGGTCTTCCAGTTGCAGGTGGTAGATGTCACGGTAAATGCCGCCCTGGGCCAGAAGGTCTCGATGCGTCCCGCGCTCGACGATCCGCCCATCGTCCATCACCAGAATTTGATCGGCACGCTGCACGGTGGTGAGGCGCTGGGCGATCACGAAGGTCGTCCGGCCTATCATCAGCTTGGCAAGTGCCTCCTGGATCAGATATTCGGTCTGCGTATCGACGCTGCTGGTCGAGTCGTCCAGAATCAGAATACGAGGGTCCATCACCAGGGCGCGGGCGATGGCGAGGCGCTGGCGCTGCCCACCGGAGAGCGTCACACCGCGTTCCCCGACCAACGTCGCGTAGCCGTCAGGAAATTCACAGATGAAGTCATGTGCGTTAGCCGCCTTCGCCGCCTCGAAAATTTCATCGTCACTGGCGTCAGGTCGCCCAAAGGCAATGTTTTCTCGAATGGTAGCAGAAAACAGCAGTGACTCCTGAAGCACCACGCCGATCTGCCGCCGCAGCGAAGCCAAATCCAGGTCGCGCACGTCGTGGCCGTCGATAAGCACCTGTCCCTCGCTTACGTCGTAGAAACGTGGGATCAGGTTGACCAGCGTCGATTTGCCGGAGCCGGTCGCGCCGAGCAGGGCAATGATCTGACCGGGATGCGCCTCCAGGTCGATGTTTTTCAACACCGGCACGCCCGCGTCACGGTAGCGAAAGCCGACGTTGCAAAACCGCACCTCCCCGCGCAGCGGCGGCGTGGGCAAAGCCCCTTCCCTGTTCGTGATCTCGATGGGCGTGTCCAACACTTCAAAGACACGCTCGCCGCTGGCAATGGCCTGGGTGGTCAGCATCACCACAAAGCCGAGGAACTGGAGCGGACGGCCCAACATAAGCACGTAAGCGTTAAAAGCCACAACGGTCCCCACCGTCACCCCGCTGGCGGGATCGCCTGCCAGCAACAGCGCGCCCACCCATAGGGCGACCACCGTGCTCAGCCCGGTGATGACGTTCATCCCCGGCAGGTAGGTCGTCCAAGTGCGAATCAGTTGGAGACGTTTCTGGTACTTATCACGGTTGGCCTTGCCGAATCGCTCGATCTCGTGGTCTTCACGGGCAAAAGCGCGCACCACCTGGACACCGAGCAGGTTTTCTTGCAAGATTTCGCCCAACGTGGAAAGCGCGTCCATCACCCGACGAGAACGGGTTCGCATCAGCCTGCCGAAGTGAATCGCCACCAGCGCCAGCGGAATCAGCGGCAACAAGCTGAACAGCGCCAGCGTCGCATTGGCGGAGAACATCATCAGGGCGACACCGGCTCCCAGAAACAGCACGTTCAGCCCATCCACCAGCCCGTAAGCCAGGTAGTTGCGGATTTCCTCCACGTCGCTGATCGCGCGTGTAATCAACTGGCCCGTCTGTGCTGTGTCATGATAGCCGAACGATAGATGCAGCACGTGATCATAAACCCGGTTGCGCAGGTCATAGGCAGCCTTGTTGGCAAGCCACTCGCTAAAGTAGCGCGAGAGAAACCCGGTCACGCCGCGCAGCAGACCCAACCCGGCCACCAACAGGCCCGCCTGAAGCATGAAATTGGCATCACCTGACTCAATGCCCAAATCCACCACACGTTCGAGGATGCGCGGGACGATAATCGACAGGAGCGAGGTGCCCATCAGTCCAAGATAGGCTATGGCTGCTGCCCACAGGTATGGTCGGGTATAACCCAACAAACGCTGTAGAATTCTCATAAACACGCTCCTAATCGACGCATTACAGGTCTATGTTGATCTATGTACATATCATTGCAACAGGGGAGTGATTATACCCCCGCGCCCGCACGCCCGTAAAGCAAACCGTATTCCAATTGACATGTTATCCAGTCGGTTGTAACGTATCGTTATATAATGTACTGTGATCTAGTGCTTTGATTATAGAGAGAGAACATCCATGCCCCATAGAACGCTGCTCCGTCTCTTCCAATGGATTGCCCTGCTTGTTGCCATCATCGCGGCGGCGAGCACACCTGCCGTCGCACAAGGAAACGCGCACGTCGTCCAGCGTGGCGAAACCCTGTTCCGCATCGCGCTGCGCTACGGCCTGTCGGTAGATGCACTGGTGCAGGCCAACGGCATCGCCAACCCGAACCAGATTTACGTCGGGCAGGTGCTGGTGCTACCCGTCCCGGGCAACACCCCTGCCCCTGTTCCTGAGTCTGCTCCGGCGGTTTCGATAACGGTCGTGAGCGCGCCGGTCTACCACGTGGTACAGCGCGGCGAAACGCTGGCCTCCATCGCCCGGCGCTACGGTGTGAACTGGCAGGAGCTTGCCTCGGCCAACGGCATCAGCAACCCGAACCGCATCCTGGTGGGGCAACAGTTAAGCATTCCCGGCACATCTGCGCCAAATACCGCCGCGACGGCCCCCGCCATCCCTGCGCCCGAAACGGCAGCTCCGGCCCCCGAACCTGCCGCGCCGGGAGCGGCCCCCATCACAACCGACCCTTCGGTGACGGCGGCGCCTAATGCCTCCCAGCCCCAGACACACATCGTGCAGCGCGGCGAGAGTCTATCCGGCATCGGGCGGCGCTATGGTCTTTCCTGGCCGGTCATTGCGCGCGCCAACAATATCACCGACCCGAATCGCATCTATCCGGGCCAGTCGTTGATCATCCCAGTGGGTGGCGACAGCGGCAGCTCGCAGACGTACATGGAACCGACGATGGGCCAGCCTTCAGGCCCGACGCCGACTATCACCAACGGCAAGCAGATCATCGTGGACCTGAGCGAGCAGCGGGTGTATGCCTTTGAAAACGGCCAGTTGATTCACACCACGCTGGCTTCGACCGGACTGCCGAGCACACCAACAGTGCTGGGGGATTACAACATTTATTGGAAGCTGACCTCGCAAACGATGTCCGGGCCGGGGTACTATTTGCCCGGTGTACCCTGGGTGATGTACTTCTATCAGGGCTATTCACTGCACGGAACCTACTGGCATAGTAACTTCGGCCAGCCGATGAGTCATGGTTGCGTGAACCTGCCCACGCCCGAAGCCGAGTGGTTTTTCAACTGGGCCGAGATAGGTACGTCGGTCCGTGTGATCCTCTAAAACGCATTTCGCCGCCAGGGGGCGCAAAGCGCGCGCAGGCTTCAAAGATTCGCTCTTTGCGCCCCGACGGTCTGGTGTTTATCCCCGCTCCAGACGCTTGGCGTACATATCGACGGCGACGGCCATCACCAGCACCGCGCCCTGGATCACCTGCTGCGGGTAGGAGGCCACACGCAGCAAGTTCATGCCGTTGCCCAGCGTGCCCACCAGCAGCGCCCCGACCGCCGTACCGGGAATGCCCCCCACCCCGCCGAACAGGCTCACGCCGCCCAGCACCGACGCGGCGATAGCGTCGAGTTCCAGGCCAGCACCCGCCTGCGGCTGCGCGGAAAAGACCCGCGCCGTCAGCAAAATACCCGCCAGCGCCGCCAGGAATCCACTGAGGCCGAAGGTCAGTAGCTTGACGCGGTTCACAGGCACACCCGCCAGCCGTGCCGTCTCCTCGTTGCCGCCGATGGCGTATATGTGCAGGCCGAAGCGCGTGCGAGTCAGCAGCAGCCAGACCAGTGCAACGATGACCACCCACACCACCAGTGGCGCCGGGATCGGGCCGATCTCCCCTCGGCTCCAGAAGGTGTAGGCGTCGCCCATGCCGGAGATCGGGCGGCCCTCGGTATAGACGAGCGTGAAGCCGCGCGCCACACCGAGCATCGCCAGCGTCGCCACGAAAGGCGGCAGCTTGCCGTAAACGATTAGCACGCCATTAGTCAGCCCGGCGATGAACCCCAGGGCCAGCCCGGCGGCCATTGCCGTGCCGACGGCCCAGCCATCCCGCGCGATCAACCCGGCGGAGATCGCCCCGGCCAGCGCGGCCACCGATCCCACCGACAGGTCGATGCCACCCATCAACATCACCATTGTCATGCCGACGGCCACAACGATCACGTGCGCGTTCTGCACGGCAATATTGACCAGATTCCGCCCTTGCAGAAAACGATCCGATGTCAAGCTGAAAAAGATCACCAGCGCCAGCAGAACCAGGATCACCGTGCCGCGCCGCAGGCCCGTCGCCAGCGCATTTCGCCGTGCCACCGTCATTGCCCGTTCCTCCCGGAATCCCCGCTGCCCGTCGCGGCGCTCATCAAATCATCCTGCGTGGCGGTACGCGGGTCAAATTCGCCCACCAGCCGCCCTTCGCGCATCACCAGCACCCGGTCGCTAACGCCCAGGATTTCCGGCAGTTCAGAAGAGATCATCAGAATCCCCACACCGCGACCGGCAAGCTGATGCATCAGGCGATAAATCTCAGCCTTCGCACCCACGTCGATGCCGCGCGTCGGCTCATCCAGAATCAGCACCTCCGGCTCCAGGGTCAACCAGCGGGCGATGACGACTTTCTGCTGGTTGCCGCCGCTGAGGTTGCGCACACGCTGCTGGAGCGAAGGCGTGCGGATGTCGAGCCGTTCGACGAAGTCCCCGGCGATTTGTTCTACCCGCGCCCAGGGGATAATGCCCCACCGGGCCAGCCGCCCAAACAGGGCCATGACGATATTCGTCGCCACATTCATGCGTAGGAACAACCCTGCCGCCTTGCGATCTTCCGGCACAAGGGCAATGCCGCTGCGGATAGCCTGGGCAGGCCGCTGGATCGTGACTTCTTGCCCGTTCAGGCGAATAGTGCCGGACGTAGCCGGATGCACACCGAAGAGCGTCTCGGCCAGTTCGGTTCTCCCGGCGCCGACCAGCCCTGCTACCCCCAGAATTTCACCCGCGTGCAGCCGAAAGGTCACATCCTGAATGGCGCCCTCACGCGAAAGATGCTCCACTGCCAACACCACATCCCCCGCCGATGCCTCGTCACCCTTCTCGTACACCTGGCTCAGTTCCCGCCCGACCATCATGCGAATGACCTGCTCCGGCGTCAGGTCGGCAACAGGCTTACACCCCACCAGACTGCCGTCACGCAAGACCGCCACACGGTCGGCAATGGCAAACACCTCTTCGAGCCGATGGGAGATGTAGATCACAGACACTCCCTGCGCCCGCAGTGCACGAATCTGTTGAAACAGTGTTTCGACCTCACGCTCGGTCAGCGAGGAGGTTGGTTCGTCCATCACAATCAGGCGCGCGTCCAATGACAGCGCCTTGGCTACTTCGACCATCTGCTGCTGCGCCAGCGGCAAAAAGCGAACCTGCCTGCGCGGATCGATATCCAGGCCGAGACAGTCTAACTGTTGCCGGGCCTGCGCATATAACTTCGACCAGTTAATCGTGCCCGGTAAGCTGCCTGTCGGCTCGCGCCCCAAGTAGATGTTCTTGCCCACATCCAGGTAGGGAATAAGGGCAAGCTCTTGGTGGATCATGCTGATGCCAAGCCTCTGCGCATCGTGGGGTGAGTGGAGCGTGACCGGCTGACCATTCCACAGGATTTGCCCGGAGTCCGGGGCAAAAACGCCGTTGAGGATACGCATCAGTGTGCTTTTGCCGGCCCCGTTTTCCCCCACCAACGCCAGGATTTCTCCACGCTCAACGGTCAGTTCCACGCCGCTCAACGCCTGGACGCCGGGGAACGACTTGGAGATATGCGTCATGTGCAGTAAAGGCTGCGTAGACATAGGCCGTGCTCCCGGCAACTCAGCGAATGGCGCGATGCAACAGCAACGCCAGCGCGATCACTGCGCCCTTGACCACGCTCTGGTAAAACGAAGGCACATCAAGCAGGTTGAGGCCGTTATTTAACACAGCAATGATCAGCACGCCGATCAGCGTGCCGAGCAGTGTGCCCTCGCCGCCCTCGAAGCTCGTGCCACCGACCACGACCGCCGCGATGGCGTCGAACTCGAAGCCTTCGCCGGCAGATGGCTGGGCAGAGTTGAGCCGGGCGATCAGGATCGTCCCGGCCAGCGCCGCCAGCGCCCCCGATGCTGCATAAACGAACATCGTAATCTGCTTGACCGGCAGACCGGTCAGAAAAGCCGTGCGCTCGTTGTCGCCCAGGGCGAAGATATAGCGTCCCAACGTTGTGTGGTTGAATAACACATAGCCGCCCAGGAAGACCAGGCCGGCGACAATAATCGGCATCGGGATCGGCCCCAGGTAGCCCGTCCCGATCTGGCGGAATCCTTCGCCTAGCCCGGTGATTGGCTGGCCCTCGGTATACGACAGTGCCAGGCCGCGCGCCAGGGTCATCATGCCGAGTGTGGCAATAAACGGGGGAATGCGCACCCGGCTCACCAACAGACCGTTGATCAGCCCCAACGCGCCGCCAATCGCAAGGCACAGCGCCAGCGCGGGCAGCGGCGCCCATCCCCAGCGCAAGCCGTCGGCAGCCACCACCGTCGCCAGCGCCAACACCGAACCCACCGACAGATCGATGCCGCGCGTCAGAATGACCATCATCATTCCAACCGAGATAATCCCGTTGATAGCCGACTGGCGCAGGATGTTGAGTAGGTTGTCGCCGGTCAAGAAGCGATCCGAGGCCAGCGTCAGAAACAGGCACAACAGTCCAAACGAGAGTAGCAGCCCGTATCGCTGGAAAAAGGGCCGCCACTCGAAGCCCCGTTCTCTGGCTGCGGTTGCTGTGGTCATCAGAACACCACCCCGGCGACCAGAATTACGTTGGCGTAAGGGGTAAACTCCCCGGTGCGCACAACCGCGCGCGCTTCGTGGGTCTGTTCTTTGAACCGGACGTGGGACATCACCTCCACCGGAATGTCCCCTAACAGGTTCAAGAGCGCCGCGTGCACCTCCGGGCTGTGCACGACCATCTCCTCGGCAATGATCGCACTCTGCACCTCGACTTCATCGAGCACGGCCTGCACCACATCCAAGAATGGCGGCAGCCCGGCGCGGACGGCCAGATCGATCCGTTGGACCTCCGGTGGAATGGGCAGGCCGGCGTCCGCAATGACCAGCGTGTCCAGATGGCCCAACCCGGCAATGACCGCTGACAGCGGCTGATTCAGCAACCCAGTCTTTTTCACCTGTTATCCCCCTGCTACAGGCCCGCAGGAATCGCGCTCGACGAGTGTTACCGGCAGCCGTTCGTGGCTGGTCGGCGCGGCGCGATTTTGCAGGCGCCCCATTAATTTGTTGACGGCCATCCGCCCAAGTTCCTGGGCAGGCTGGGCGATGGTCGTCAGGCGCGGCACGGTGTAGGCTGAAAGCGGGATATTGTCGAACCCGATCACAGAGATGTCTGCCGGGACGTGCAGCCCGGCTTCGTGAATAGCGCACAGCGCACCAACGGCCATCAGGTCATTGCAAACGAAGACCGCCGTTGGACGTTGGGCCAGAGCCAACAACTGCCGACAGGCCCGGTAGCCGCTTTCGTGCTGAAAATCGCCGTTGATAATCAAAGAATCGTCTACGCCCAATCCGGCGCGTTCCAACGCGCGCCGGTAGCCGGTCAGCCGTTCGGCGCTTGGGGTCAACAGGGACGGCCCGGCGATGCAGCCGATTCGGCGGTGTCCCAGTCGCAACAGATGTTCCGCCGCCAGCGCCCCGCCCCGCTCATTATCTGTGAAAACAATATCCAGCAGGAAGGGGACGGCCAGCGCACCGGGCGAACGGTCCACCATCACGACCGGCGCGTTATGGCGGGCAAGCAGTTCCACTGCCTCTTTGTAAGCCCCGGTCGATACCAGCAAGACCCCATCAACCTGCTTGGACAGCAGCACATCCAGGTAGAACAACTCTCGTTGGGGATCATCGTTGGCGTTGCCCAGAATGACGTTGTAGCCGAAGTCGAAACAGGCCGCTTCGATGCCCAGCAACACTTCTGCAAAGAAGGGATTAGCGCTGTTCGGCAGCAGCACGCCCAACGTATGCGTCTGGCTGCGCCGCAGACTGCGGGCCAGCCGGTTTGGGCGGTAATTGAGCTGCTCCATCGCTCGCAAAACGCGCTCGCGCGTGTCGGGATTGACCTGACGGGTCTGGTTGATCACATGCGAGACGGTCGAAGTCGATACCTGAGCCATTTCGGCTACCTGACGCATGGTTGACATGGCAACGCTCTCACATTCCCACATTGACTTCAACAGTCGATTGAACCTATTCGGCGAGCAATCGATTGCGCAATCGTTTTCACCGTATCACGCTTTGCCGCCGCCGTCAAGTCGTAACCGCGTCGTCGGCCGCGCGCCGTGTGCCAGACAGGCAGCCATCAGCGCCGTGAAATTGTTTCCCGGAACCAGGCAGCCCATCGAAACGGCATGGGAGGCCCCGGTACAACCCGGCAAGGTATTGGGTCGATGGTGCGCCAACTGGTAGCCGAGCAGCGCAAAAGCGACTGCCTCTTTGGCGTCAGAAGGGATGCCCATGTCTGTCGTCCGACTGAAAACCACCCCCGGCAGTGCCTCGGCCAACATCTGCAACAGGGTCGGGTTGCGCGCCCCCCCGCCGCTCAGGACGACCCGCTCCACGCCGCCACCGAAGTCCCGGTAAGCCGCCGCAATCGAGCGCGCCGTCAGCGCAGTCAGGGTCGCCAGCACATCCTGCTCCGGCAACGCCAGCGCCCGCGTCCGTGCGAGCACAGCGTCAACGTAGGCCGGGCCGAACAACTCCTTGCCGGTAGATTTGGGCGGCAGCAGGCGGTAATAGGGATGGGCCAGCAGTTCGTTCAACAGGCCCTCGTGCACCTGCCCTTGCGCAGCCCATGCGCCATCGACATCGTAGCCCATACGCCCGCCGGAAAAACGCATTACGGCAGCGTCGATCAGACCGTTGCCGGGACCGGTATCGAAGGCGAACGCGCCGTCCGTGCCTTTCCCGCGCGGTAGAATCGTCGCATTGCCGATACCGCCAATGTTCTGCACGGCAATCGTGTGATCTGGATCGGCAAAAAACAGCGCATCCAGATAGCTGACCAGCGGCGCGCCCTGCCCCCCGGCAGCAACGTCACGGGGACGAAAATCCGCCACCGTCGTGATGCCGGTTCGCTCGGCGATCACCGCCGGCTGGCCGATTTGCAGCGTGGAGAGCGCCCGTCTGCCTTCAACGAGATGATAGACGGTCTGTCCGTGCGACGCGATCAGGTCCACATCGCTCACCTGCAATCCGGCGCGTTCGATGGCCGTCAGCGCCGCCGTCGCAAACGCCTCGCCGACCTGGAAGTTCAGATCGCACACAGCGCGGACGCTGCCTCTGCCCGGCGGCAATAACGCGATCACACGCCGACGCACATCCGGCGGCATAGCGTATTCCCCGACCGCCAGGACGGCCATTTGCAGCGTCTGCGCATCGACCTCGTCGAAGCGAACCAGCGCCGTGTCAATCGCATCCACCGACGTGCCCGACATCATGCCGAGCACAACCACTCCCTTGTTAGCAGACACCACGTATTCCCCTGAGTGATGACGGGCCGCGCCTGAATAATAGCACGAATTTGCGCAGCAAACACCCTTCTGATCTCAACAAAGGCGTGGTAAAATATGCCACCGTACCTTATCCGTTTTGTAAAGCCTGCCGCCAGGCCGGCAGGAAATGAGGAAAGAAATCCAAATGCCAAAAGTGCTCGTGATCTTAATTGTTCTTTCGGCAGTGCTTCTGGTCGCATGTAACACTGCACCTCCTGCCAGCGATATTGTCGTCCGCGAAGCGTGGGTCAGAGCTGCTGCCGGTGTGGTCGAGACGGCAGAAGAGCACTCCAGCGAAGGTATGACCGGCATGGCAATGGGCGATACAGACGCCACTGCAACCCCGACCGAAGAGGCTGCCCCCATGGGCGGCATGGACATGGGAATGAACGGCCCGGTTAGCGCAGCGTACATGCTTATCGAGAATCGCGGCGGGGCTGCCGACCGACTGCTTCGCGCCAGCACCGACGCTGCCGCCGTCGTCGAAATCCATGAGACCCAGATCGACGATCAGGGTGTAGGCCAGATGCGCCCGCTGGCGGAAGGTCTGGAAATTCCTGCCAATGGCAGCGTTCGTCTGGAGCCGGGCGGCTATCATGTCATGCTGATGGACCTCCGGCGCGATCTGGTCGCCGGCGAGATGGTCCGCCTGACGCTGACTTTCGAGTCCGGAAAAGAGATAACCGTAGAGGCAGAAATCCGACAGCCGTGACGCGCTTACTTTACCCTCACCAAAGCCAGCCAGGGGCAGAACGTCTTGCGCCCCTGCTGGCGCTCAGTCTGCTGACCATGCTGTTGACCGGCTGCGGCGCCTTGAATAACGTCGTCGCCGGACCGACGATCACGCCCGCGCCGCCAGGTGGCACGGTCCTGGAGTCACCGCGCAATCTGCCGGACTTTACCCTCACCGCGCAGACCGGCGATCCATTAAGCCTGAGCGACCTGCGTGGCAAACCCGTGTTGATGGCGTTCGGCTATACACATTGCCCGGATGTCTGCCCGGTAACGCTGGCACAGTTCAACCAGATCGCGCGGGCGCTGGGTGAAGACAGAGACAGGGTGGCTTTCGTGTTCGTCAGCGTGGACGGACAACGAGACACTCCCGAACGGCTGGCCCAATATCTGCGCGCCTTCAACCCGGATTTTATCGGCCTCACCGGTGACCCGGAGACCGTCCGGCTGATCGGCACTGATTATGGCGTGTATTTTGAATACGAGCAGGTCGCCGCAAGCCAGGCCGATTACCTGGTGGCACACACGACATCCTGGTTCCTGGTCGATGCAGAAGGACGGTTGCGCATCATTTACGCTTACGGCACGCCGCCGGAAATCGTCACGACGGACATCCGGGCAATGCTGACGCAGGACGAGGGCGCGTTATAATCAAACCGGTCCCGCGTTCCAGCAAACTTTTGAGGTCCTGGGGTATGGCATCGGAGCAAGAACAATTACACGCTATTGTCTATGGGCGTGTGCAGGGCGTTAACTTTCGCTACTACACAGTGCAGGAAGCCCGGTCACTCGGCCTGACCGGTTGGGTGCGCAACCGCATCGATGGCACAGTGGAAGTGCTGGCCGAAGGCCCCCGCCCGCAGTTGGATCGGCTGGTCGCTTATTTGCATCGCGGCCCATCGTCGGCACAGGTCGCGCGCGTTGACATGACCTGGGGAGTGGCTACCGGTGCTTTTCCTGCCTTTGACGTTCGCTACAGCACGGCGGATTAAGAGCTGCTCGCATGTTCAGTAACCCCAATCGCCTGGCCTGGAGCATCCTGATCACGTCCTTCGTCATCTTTTGTATCCTGGCTACCGGAATCTTTCTTGGGGTCCGCTGGTTTCTTTTCGATTCTACCATTCCTTTACAGGCGACCCTTGCCGTCGCACGCGGCACGGTCGGCGTCCGGTCCGGGGATAGTGCCGAAGAAGCCGAACGCAATAGGCGTGCCTTGCCCGGCAATGCACGGCTGACCACCGACGCCAATTCCCAGGGCTACATCACCTTTACCGATCCTTACAGCCAGCGCGTCGTCGCCACACTCACCCTGCACGCCGACAGCTCCCTGATTCTGGGCGATACAGCCCGCCCACGTTTTGAGTTCAGCCGCACATTATACGCCATCAACATCACCAGTCTGGAAGGGCGTGCCGACGTGTATATCGTGCCGGAACTGCCACGTTCCATCCGCGTCGATGTGCAATCGGGCCTGGGCTGGATGCGCATGGAGAACAGTGGCCACTACATACTGACCGACCGGGATAACGACAGCACGGTCCTGAATCGCAGTGGCCAGGTGGTCATGATCAACAACGCCGATCAGACGCGGTCCGTGCCGGTCGGGATGCAGGGGCGCATCGGCAGCGAAGACGGCGCATTGATCCTGGAAAATGCGCTGGCAGACATCCTGCCGGAAAGCAGTTTCGACACGACGAACCCGGCGAACCCGGCGCTGCCATCGAAATGGGGCTGCTACAGCACCCGCGACGACCCCGAAGCGGCGCGAGGCACTTACGCCCGCGAAACTGACCTGGGTCTTTCGGTGCTCCACATCAGCCGTCAGCCAAACGGCGCGCAGTCTGCCAGCAGTCACGCCGAAACCGGCTGCCTGCAATGGCTGGGTGAGCCGGGGGCATGGTTCCCGGTCAGCGATTATGCTTACCTGGAACTGCGCACCACCATGTTGATCCAGCACCAGTCGTTAAGCACCTGCGGCTACCGAGGCAGCGAATGCCCGGTCATGTTGGTGATTGAATACCTCGACATTGGCGGCGGCGAACGTCGTTGGGTACACGGCTTTTATGCCTATCACGATCCCAGCCTGGGCTATCCGCTCCGCTGCGACACCTGCACCCTGGATCACGAGCGACTGACGCCCGGCACGTGGTACACCTTCACATCCGGCAACTTGTTCCAACTGCTGCCCGCCGATCAGCGCCCGCAGGCGATCAAGCGGGTCGGGTTTTACGCTTCGGGACACGAGTACGACGTGCTGCTCAGCGAGGTAGCTGTGCTGGCCGGCGGCACGGCAACGCCATCACAAGACGAGGGCCAGCCGACAGCAGCGGCTTTCAACAATTTTTAAACGGGTTTAGCATTTCAAACCCCGCATCGATTGCCGGGGCTATATCTCAATGCTATACTGCCTCAAACGGCGGCAAGCGGCTTTGTAGATGTGGAAAGGGATTTATCGGTGGACACGTCAACGCTCAGCAACATCGCCCTGCTGGTTATCACGCTGCTCGGCATGTATACCAGCGCCTTCTGGTTGGCGATGATCATCTGGACGTACCGCGACCACCGCGCCCGCTCCCGCGATGGGCTGGCATCCCTGGCCGCCGCCCTGACCGTCGCCGTCCTGAATATCCCCGGCCTGATTATCTACCTGCTGCTGCGGCCCAAAGAAACGCTCTCCGAAGCCTACGAACGATCCCTGGAAGAAGAGGCGTTACTGCAAGAGATCGAGGAAAAGCCGGTCTGTCCCGGCTGCGGGCGACCTTCTCAACCGGAATGGCAGGCATGTCCATACTGCCACACGCGGCTGCGCAAGGCCTGTATCACATGCGGCAAACCACTGGAACTCGCGTGGAGCCTGTGCCCCTACTGCGCGTCCAGCCAGGTTGGGTATGCACTGGAAGAAGAACCTGCCGCCAGGCCACGCCGGGGCAAAGCCCCCTACTCCGATGCCATGGCGACCCCGCGCGGGCAGCAGGCAGGCGAGCCAATCGAATTTATCGATGGAGATCAGTTCTAGCAACCGTACACACCCGTCGTTGGAAACAGCAAGGGCGACAGATAGTCGCCCCTGGTAATACCACAGCCTCGCGTAGACTTACAGCTTGCCCAAATTGGCGAAGGCGCTCATGCCGGCGTACTTCGCCGCCTCACCCAGGTCGTCCTCGATGCGGAGAAGCTGGTTGTACTTGGCAATGCGATCCGAGCGCGCAGGCGCGCCGGTCTTGATCTGCCCGGCGTTCATTGCCACCACAAAGTCGGCAATGAAAGCGTCTTCGGTCTCGCCGCTGCGATGACTCACCACCACCGTCCAGCCGTGCCGCTGGCAGAGCTGGCTGGACTCCATCGCCTCAGTCAGTGTGCCGATCTGGTTGAGTTTGCACAGCAGCGAATTGGCCGTCTTTTCCTGGATGGCGCGACGAACCAGACCAGGATTTGTGACCAGGATGTCGTCACCGACGATCTGGACCTTGCCGCCCAGACGCGCAGTGATCTTGGCCCAGTTCTCCCAGTCGTTCTGATCCAGGCCGTCTTCCAGGGAGATGATCGGGTAGCGATTGCACCAGTCCACCCAGAACTCGACCATTTCCTCACCGCTCAGGCTGCGGCCTTCCTTCTTGAGGTGATATTTGCCGTCGCTATAAATCTCGCTGGCTGCCGGATCGAGCGCGAGCCAGACCTGCTCGCCGACGGTGTAACCGGCCTGCTGAATAGCTTCCAGGATTACCTCAATCGCCGCTTCGTTGGAGGGTAAGTCCGGCGCAAAGCCGCCCTCATCGCCGACCGTCGTGCGCGCGCCGCGCTTGCTGAGCACCTTCTTGAGACTCTGGTAAATCTCGGCGCACCAGCGCAGCGCCTCGCGGAAGCTCTCCGCCCCGACGGGCATCACCATAAACTCCTGAAAATCGGTGCTGTCCGCCGCGTGTTTGCCACCATTGAGGATGTTCATCATAGGAACGGGCAGGGTATGCGCATAGACGCCGCCCAGGTAGCGATATAGAGGCAGCCCGACGCTTTCCGCCGCCGCACGCGCCACCGCCAGCGATGCGCCGAGGATAGCATTCGCCCCCAGACGCTCTTTGTTGGGCGTACCATCCAGCTCGATCATGGTCTGATCGATGGTTTTCTGCTCGGTGGCCGGGATGCCGAACAAAGCCTCGGCAATCGGGCCGTTGACGTTTTCGACGGCGTTGAGCACGCCTTTGCCGCCGTAGCGCTTCTTGTCGCCATCGCGCATCTCCAGCGCCTCACGTTCGCCCGTCGAGGCACCGCTGGGCACGATGGCACGCCCCATGCTGCCATCATCCAGCCATACTTCCACTTCGACGGTCGGGTTGCCGCGTGAGTCCAACACTTCGCGGCCATAAACAGATTCGATGATCGACATGAGCTTGTTCTCCTCTTTTTCTCAGGCTGGCGCACAGGAAATGCACGCCAAAGCAGACACAACACGGTCAAACAGACGGCCCTTTGAGCAGGGCCTCCAGAAGATCATCCGGGAGCGGGCGCGGCCTGCCCGTTTCCAGGTCCAGGAACGCCCCTACTGCATAGTCTTTCGCCAGCAGTTCGCCGCTTTCGCCGTGCCGAACCTCATGCATCCACGCGCCACGCACACGCGCCAGCTCCACCGGCTGGCTGATTACAACAATGGGATCGCCATTGCGGGCCGACTGCAAATACTCAATGTCGTGGGCAACCTGATAAATCCCCAACCCGATCTCGCGCAGACGATGGTCCGGCCAGCCGATCCGGCGCAGGGCATCGAACGCGGACTGCTCGATCCAGTTCAGGTAGACGGCGTTATTCACGTGGGCTGCCGGGTCGAGTTCGTAGCGCTGCACCACACGGCGGCTTTCAAAACGTGGGCTGTTCTCAAAGCGCGTGGGATTATGGAGATGAATGTCCAGGTCTTCCAGTTCATTCGTTGGCTCGAACCCGGCCTCAAACTCCTCCGGGATACGCTGCGGGCGCATGGTGTCCATGTCCACGTAAACCCACTTGACGCGCGCCCGCACCACCGGCTGATCATCACCGACCCGTCGCAGATCGTATTCACGGTGGCTGTAGACGCGGTGAACGTCAGAAACCCAGGTACGCAGTTCAGCAGTGTCCCCGTACCTGAGCGGCGTCAGGTAGCGAATCGTCATACGCCGGATCACCCACAGGCAGCGCCGGGCCATATACCAATCGTAAGGGAAACCGGCGGCAGCGCTGGCCTGCGTAGCCCCCTCCTCCAGGTAGTTATGATAGACGGCGTTGTTGACGTGGCCGTACTCGTCCAGTTCATACGTCCGCACGTCGAAACGCCAGGTATGAACTTTCGCCATCGGCAGCTCGCTTTCGTGCTTGCTGGCCCAAAACCTTGTTGATTATAGTGCGCACCCTGGTAAGCAACAATGCGTTTTTCCGCCAGGATGACTGACTATCGTCACACTTCGCCCGACGTGGTAAAATAGATTTCAGTGAGCATAATTCGCCTTAAACCGGAGGATTGGGATGCCGCAGCCGCGCACGATCTATTTGGACCACGCCGCCACAACGCCGGTTGACCCCCGTGTGCTGGAGACCATGCTGCCCTACTTCAGCGAAATCTACGGCAACCCGTCCTCGATTCACCGGCTGGGGCGCGCGGCGGAACAGGCTGTCGAGACGGCGCGGGAGACGGTCGCCCGTGTGTTGGGCTGCCAGCCGAACGAGATCGTCTTTACGAGCTGCGGCTCAGAGAGCGACAACCTGGCCTTGCGCGGCACATTGCTCAACGCCCGGCAAAAAAGGCACAGCGTACATTTGATTACCTCTCCAGTGGAACATCACGCCGTCAGCAGAACGGCGCAGCAGCTTGCCGATCTGATGGACTGCGCCCTGACCGTCATCTCGGTGGACGGCTACGGACAGGTCAAGCCGGAGGATGTGGCTGCCGCCTGCCGCCCGGACACCGCTTTGGTGAGTATCATGTACGCCAACAACGAGGTCGGCACAGTGCAGCCGCTTCGCCAGGTTGCAGACGCCGCCCACGCGCAGGGCGTGGCGGTCCATACAGACGCAGTGCAGGCTGCCGGGCAGATGCCGATCAATGTAAGCGAACTCGGCGTGGATATGCTGGCGATCTCGGCGCACAAGTTCTATGGGCCGAAAGGCGTCGGCGCGCTATATGTGCGGCAGGGCATCGAACTTGCACCGAGCCAGAGCGGCGGCGGGCAGGAAGGGGGCCGCCGCGCCGGGACGCACAATGTCGCCTTCATCGTCGGGCTGGCGAAGGCGCTCGAACTGGCTTACGAGGAGTGTGAGGCGCACAACGCCCACTACCGGCGGTTGCGGGATCGCCTGATCGACGGCATCCTGAGCCGCGTGCCCGATTCCCGGCTGACGGGCCACCCATCCGAGCGGCTGCCTAATCATGCCAGTTTCGCCTTTCGCGGCGTGGACGGCAATGCGCTACTGATGCACCTAGACGTGCAGGGCATCGCCGCCAGCAGCGGCAGCGCGTGCAGAACCGGCAACCCAGAGCCATCAGAAGTGCTGCTGAGCATGGGCATCGCACCGGAATGGGCACTGGGCAGCCTGCGCCTGACCGTCGGGCGACAAACCACCGACGCCGACATCGACGCGGCGCTAACCGTCATCCCTCAGGCGGTCGAAAAACTGCGGCGGGTAGAAAGGCTCACTCATGCCGCCTGATGCCGCCACACGCGTTGTCGTCGCCATGAGCGGCGGCGTGGATAGTTCGGTTGCAGCCGCGCTGCTGGTCGAGCAGGGCTACGACGTGATCGGCGTGATGATGCGCCTGTGGGCTGAAGAAGGCGGTGGCGGTCACAACCGCTGCTGCACGCCTGCCCAGATGACCGACGCCTACCGTGTGGCCGACAGGCTGGGTATTCCCTTCTATGTACTGGACAGCAAAGCGATTTTCCGCCAGCAGATCGTCCAGTCCTTCATCGACGGTTATGCCGCCGGGGAAACGCCCAATCCCTGCTTGGCCTGTAACCGCTACATCCGCTTTACCCACCTATTGAACCACGCCCTGGCACTGGAGGCACAGTATCTCGCCACCGGACACTATGCTCGCATCCGGCAGGCAGAAGATGGGTCGTATCGGCTGCTCAAGGGCGTGGACGAGAGTAAAGATCAGAGCTATGTCCTGAGCGTCCTGCAACAGGACCAGCTCCGCCATGCTCTGTTCCCGGTTGGTGACTACACGAAACCGCAGGTGCGGGAAATGGCCGCCCGCCTCGGCCTGCCGGTCGCCGGCAAGCACGACAGCCAGGACCTCTGCTTCCTGGCAGATGGAAACTACCGCCGTTTCCTGGCCGAACACGCGCCCACCGCCCTGATCCCCGGCCCGATCCTCACAAAGGCGGGCGCCATCCTCGGCCAGCATACCGGCCTGCCCAACTACACTATCGGTCAGCGCAAGGGATTAGGCCTCAGCAGCGGCGAGCCACTGTACGTGCTGGGTATGGACCCGACGCAAAATGCGCTGATCGTCGGCACACGAGAAGAATTGGGGCACAACCACCTGACGGCGCAGCGGGTCAACTGGATCGCAGGGGCGCCGCCAGCAGAAACGATCCGGGCAGAGGTGAAAATCCGCTACAAAGCCGTGCCCGTCCCGGCAGCGATCACCCCGCTGCCCGACGACCGCGCCGAGGTACGCTTTGAGTCCCCCGTGCGGGATATTACGCCCGGCCAGGGCGCGGTATTTTACGACGGTGAGGTGTGCCTCGGCGGAGGGATCATCGAACGCCCCGCGCACTGAGCGCCATCACCACAGTCGCCATACGAATTCGCGCACCTCGTCGCGCCACAACAGCATCACCGCCGTGCTCAAGGTGATGTATGGACCATAAGGCAGCGCCGTGAAAACCGTGTAGCTGCCGCGCAGCAATGCCTTCGACAGCAGGTAGAGCAGTGCCCCGGCAGCCCCCAGGAACACGGTGAACATCAGCGCAAAGACGAACGCCTGCCAGCCCAACAGCATCCCGCTGAACGTGCCGAGCATCACGTCGCCAAAACCGAAGGCCACTTCCGGCAGTTCATAGCCGCGAAAATGCGCCACCAGCGCAGAGAAGAACAGGCCGCCCAGAAACATCACGAAAAAGGTCCCAAAGCCCACCGCCCCACCGATCAGCACCTCACGCAAATCCGGCAGGGGAAGCGGGATCAGAATGCCCTTAAGTAGCGCCAGGACACAGGCGGGCAGGATCACCACGAACAGGATCAGGCGGTGTTCCAGGTCGATCACCGTGATCAGCGTCAAGATCGCCAGGAAAAGCAGTTGAAAAACCAGCAGCCCATCCAGAGGACGCGCCAGTGCCAGTAATGCGTAGAGGACGCCCAGGCCGACTTCGACCAGGGGATGCCGCCATGACAAGGCAGCGCCCTCCGGTGACTGCCGCCGACCGGTCAGGAACGCCAACACCCCCAACCAGGCAGCAGGCGGGCGCGACGCGCCATCCGGGTAGCGCGGAGATTGCGGACGCCGACGCTGCGGCAGATCATCGGACAGCACATTAACAACGCCGCCGATCAGCACGCCGATCAGTCCGGCCAACAGAGCAGTTATCCAACTCATTAGCACCCCCGGTCAGAACCAGAACGGCAAAGACGGCAGCGGGATCAGGCCTGGCGACAGCGGCGGCGCAGGCAGCATCGAAACGACTAGGCTGATGATCATGACGACGGCGATGATGGCCGTGACGATGATGGCGATCCGCTGGCGGCGAACCTGATCGCGGGTGAGACGGGTGCGGCGTTTCTTGCTCAACGTGAACCTCCGGCAAGATGAAATTGCCGGGCATTATACCACGCCCCGTTCATTCGGAACTTCAGCCGCGCGATTGCGGTAGAATATCCACCGCTGTCGTTCTTTCGTTAGAAATCGCTTGCTCGCGTTTGGAGTCGATTCATGCCGACACCCGTCTTCCGCCGTCTTGTCCTGCTGGTCCTGCTGTTGGCACTGCTGCCGTTTAACACGGGCGCGGCGCAGGAACAGGAAGAAGTGATCATCGGAACAACCGATTTTCCCCGGTCACTTGACCCGGCCAGTGCCCTCGACGCCCCTTCCTGGGAATTGCTATCTCACCTCTACACCGGTCTGACACGACAGATTCCCGGCACGCTGAGCTACGAGCTGGCCCTGGCCGCCGATCACACGATCAGCGCCGATGGCCTGACGCACACATTCACCATCCGCTCGGACGCCGCCTTTGCGGATGGCACACCGATCACTGCTGCGATTTTCGCAGAATCGATCAATCGCGTCCTGCGCCTGGGGCGCGACGCAGGGACGTTCATTGCACAATACATTGTCACCGTCAGTGAAGGTGACGACAATAGCGTGCAGTTCAGGCTGCGCGCCCCTCT
>Ga0209018_1001307_pt1 | contig 20467 bp, 15 predicted proteins | sample YNPBryBLVA2012_FD_185814 | JGI IMG/M metagenome (GOLD analysis project Ga0209018, IMG submission 185814) | Anoxygenic and chlorotrophic microbial mat microbial communities from Yellowstone National Park, USA - YNP Bryant BLVA 2012 (SPAdes)... ...
CCGCCTCCGGGAGGCGGTCCGCTGGGCCCGGGAACGGGACGAGGCCCTGCGCGGCCTTTACGACGCCCGGGCCCGGGGGGAGCTGGCCGCCTCCGGCGAAGAGTTCTACCGGATGGTTCGCCGCACGGAGTACCTCTGGCCGGAGGAGGCGGCGGCGGAGCTCGGCGCCTTTCTGCGGGAGCGGGCAGGAAGCCGCCCAGCCGGTGTTCCCCTGGTCCTCTCGGGGGTCCTGCCGGCGCCGAAGGACCTCCTCAGCCGCCTGGACGAGCGCGGGCTCGTGGTGGCGGAGGACGACTTCCTGGGGCTGGGGCGGCGTTTTCCCCGCCGGGCTCCCCCCCTCCCCGACGATCCGCTGGAGGCGGCGGCGGAGCGGCTCCTCGCCCTCCCCCCCTGTCCCACCCAGGGGGCGCCCCTCTCCTCCCGCGTCGCCTTCCTGGAGGAGCTGGTCCGCCGCTCCTCCGCGCGGGCCGTGGTCTTCCTCGCCCTCAAGTTCTGTGAGCCCGAGCTCTTCGACATCCCCTTCCTGGCCAAGGGCCTGGAGGAGCGGGGCCTGCCCGCCCTGGTCCTGGAGACCGAGCCGGGGGCCGAAACGCCCGCCGCCCTGCTCACCCGCCTGGAGGCCTTCGTGGAGTCCCTGCCGTGAGGCTCGTCCGGGAAGCGCGCTTCCGCCTGATGAAGGACCTCGTCCTTCCCGCCGCGCTGAAGGCGCGGGAGGGGAGGCGGAGGCCCGGGAAGGGGGACCCGCTCTTCGGCCCACCCCTGAAGTGCGGCGCCGAACTCAAGCGGATCATGGCCCGCCACTACGCCCTGGCCAAGTACGCCAAGGGGGCGCGGCCGGTGGCCTACGTCACCAGCGGCGCGCCGGTGGAGCTCCTGCGGCCCCTGGGCTTCTACACCCTCTACCCCGAAAACCACTCGGCCCTCTGCGGCGCCCGGAAGGTCGGGGAGCGGATCGCGCTCCACGCCGAGGCCCGGGGCTTCTCGCCGGACCTCTGCTCCTACGCCCGGATCGACCTGGGCCACGCCTTTTCCGGCGAGTCGCCGGCCGGTGACCTGCCGGCGCCGGACCTTCTCTTCTGCACCACCAACATCTGCCAGACGGTCCTCTACTGGTTCAAGGCCCTGGCCCACCACCACCGGGTTCCCTTGGTGGTCCTGGACACTCCGTACCTCCACGGCGGTCAGGACGAGGGCCCGGCCCTCCGCTACTTCCGGGACCAGATGGTGGAGGTGGTTCCCCGTCTGGAGCGCATCGCCCGCCGGGACTTCGACGAGAGCCGGTTCCTCGCCGCGCTGGAATCCTCGCGGCGGGCCTCGCTCCTCTGGGGAAAGGTCCTCGAGACCCTCAAGGCCCGGCCGGCGCCCCTGACCATCTTCGACGCCTTTGTGCACCTCATGCCGGTGGTTTCCCTGAGGGGCCTTCCGGTCTGCGAGCGGTACTACGAAGGCCTCCTGGCCGAGGCGGAGGAGCGGGTGCGGAAGGGCGTGGCGGCGGTGCCGGGGGAGCGCTTCCGCCTCCTCTGGGACAACATCGCCATCTGGTTCGCCCTCGGCTCCCTGGCGCGCCTCTTTGCCCGGGCGGGGGCCGTTCCCGTGGCGGCGACCTACACCCACGCCTGGGCCGAGACGGTCCAGGACCTGGACGGGAAGGATCCCTTCGGCGCCCTGTCCCGGGCCTACGGCCGCATCTTCCTCAACCGGGATCTGGCCCATCGCCGGAATCTCCTGCTGACCCTCGCCCGGGAGTACGCCGTGGACGGTGTGGTCTTCCATTCGGCGAGGTCCTGCAAGCCCTACTCCATCGGCCAGTACGACATGCGGGGGCTCCTGGAGGGAGAGCTCCCCCTCCGCACGGTGGTCCTGGAGGCGGACATGGCCGACGGCCGCGTCTGGTCGCAGGCCCAGGCCGAGACCCGCCTGGAGGCCTTCTTCGAGTCCCTGGAGAGGTGAGGATGGATCTCTTCGCCGGCGTGGACGTGGGAAGCCAGGCGGCCAAGGCGGTGGTTCTGGACGGGGAGGGCCGCGTCGTGGGCCGGGCCCTTCTGGACACCGGCCCCGATTTCCCGGGAAGCGCCCGCCGGGCGCTGGAGGAAGCCCTCGCCCGTGCCGGCGCGGGGGCGGAGGCCCTGCGGGTGCTGGTGGGGACGGGCTACGGACGGGCCTCGGTCGCCGGGGCCCACCGGGTCGTCACCGAGATCACCTGCCACGCCCGGGGGGTGGGGTGGCTCTTCCCCCAGGCCCGGCTCCTCCTGGACGTCGGCGGGCAGGACAGCAAGGCCATCCGCCTGGGGCCCGGCGGAAAGGTGGAAGGCTTCGCCATGAACGACAAGTGCGCCGCGGGGACGGGAAAGTTCCTGTCGGTGCTGGCCCAGAGCCTGCGGACCGGCGTGGAGGGCCTGGGTCCCGCCGGGCTGCGGGCCGCCAAGGAACTGCACCTCTCCAGCACCTGCACCGTCTTCGCGGAGAGCGAAGTCATCTCCCTCCTCTCCCGGGGGGAATCGGTCCCCGACGTGGCCCACGCCGTCCACATGGCCATGGCGCGGAGGCTCCAGGGATTGGTGCGGCAGGCGGGCCTCCGGGAGCCGGCGGTCTTCACGGGGGGCGGGGCCCTGAACGCCGACCTGGTCCGCTCCGTGGAGGGGCTCCTGGGGATCCGCTTCGAGATCCCCGAGGAGCCGGCCTTCACCGGGGCACTGGGGGCCGCCCTTCTGGCCCGGGAGATGGCGCGGGGGCCTCTGACCCCTTAAGGCGGGCCTCCGCCCCCCGACGGCAACTTCTTGCCCCTCCTCGCGTATACTGACCCCTGACGTTCCGAGGGAACCCCTTTCCCGGTAAGAAAGGAAGGACCATGACGAAGATGCTGCTCCTCCCCACCCTGGCGGGCCTGCTCCTCCTCGGCGCCGCCGTGAACGCCCTCTCCGCCGAACGGACGGAGATCCCCGACAAGTACCAGTGGAAGCTCACCGACATCTACCCCACGGAGGCCGACTGGGACCAGGCGAAGAAGAGCCTGGAAAAGCGGATTCCGGAGGTGGCCGCCTTCAAGGGCCACCTGGGCGATTCGGCGGGAACCCTCTACGCCGCCCTCTCCACCATGGCCGACCTGGACAAAGAACTCTCCCGCCTCCTCTCCTACGCCTCCATGCGCTACGACCAGGACACCCGGGTCGCCGCCAGCCTGGAGCGCCTGCAGGCCGGCGAGCAGGTGGCCGCCCAGTTCGGCGCCGCCGTCTCCTACATCCGGCCCGAGATCCTCTCCCTGGACCCCGCCCGGGTGGAGGCCTTCGTGAAGGAAGAGCCCCGCCTGAAGGACTACAGGCCCTACCTCGACAACATCCTGAGGATGAAGGAACACACCCTCACGCCCCCGGAGGAGCAGGTGGTGGCCCGGGCCCTGGGCCAGATGGGCTCCACCGCCGACGCCGTCTACGGCATCTTCACCAACGCCGACCTGCCCTACCCCGACGTGGAGCTCACCAGCGGCGAGAAGGTCCGGATGGACGCCGCCGCCTACACCAAGTACCGCGCCGCGGCCAACCGGGAAGACCGGATGCGGGTCTTCAAGGCCTTCTGGGGTAAGTACGCCGAGTTCAAGCGGACCCTGGGAACCACCCTCTACTCGGCGGTGAAGGCCCACATCTTCACCAAGGATGTGAGGAAGTACCACTCCTGCCTGGAGGCCGCCCTGGACCGGAACAACATCCCCGTGGCGGTCTACGACCAGCTCATCGCCGACGTCCACAAGAACCTTCCGGTCCTCCACCGGTACCTCCGCCTCCGCCAGCGGATGATGGGTCTCGACCAGCTCCGGTACGAGGACCTCTACGCCCCCATCGTTTCCAAGGTGGACCTCGCTTACACCCCCGAAGAAGCCATGAAGCTCACCCTGGACGCCTGCGCTCCGCTGGGCCCCGACTACGTCTCCGCCCTGAAGAAGGGCTACGAAAGCGGCTGGGTGGACTTCATGCCCTCGACGGGGAAGCGCTCCGGCGCCTACAGCAACGGCTCCGTGTACGACGTCCACCCCTTCCAGCTCCTGAACTTCATGGGAACCTACGAGGACGTCTCCACCCTGGCCCACGAGTCGGGCCACTCCATGCACTCCTACCTCTCCAACAAGAACCAGCCGTACATCACCGCCGACTACTCCATCTTCGTCGCCGAGGTGGCCTCCACCCTCAACGAGAACCTTCTCCTCCACCACATGCTGAAGAACACCCAGGACGACGCGACGCGGCTCTACCTCCTGGGATCGGCCCTGGACAACATGCGGCAGACCCTCTTTCGCCAGACCCTCTTCGCCGAGTTCGAGAAGACCATCCACGACATGGCCGAGCGGGGGGAGACGCTGTCCGGCGACAACCTGAGCGCCCTGTACCTCAAGCTCCTGCGGGAGTACTACGGGCACGACCAGGGGATCTGCGCGGTGGACGACCTCTACGGCGTCGAATGGGCCTACATCCCGCACTTCTACTACAACTTCTACGTCTACCAGTACGCCACCAGCCTCACGGCCTCCAGCTACATCGCCGACGCCATCCGGCAGGAGGCCGGGGGGAAGAAGCCCTCCACCCGCGCCCGGGACGCCTACCTGAAGATGCTCTCCTCCGGTTCCTCCAAGTACCCCATTGATCTGCTCCGCGACGCCGGCGTGGACATGACCACCAGCGCCCCCTTCGACGCCGCCATGCGGGAGATGAACCGGATCATGGACGAGATGGAGGCCATCCTCGCCCGGCAAAAGAAGTGACGGGGGCTTCCCCTTCCTTGACAGGAAGGGGGGGCGTTGATAGATTCGGGGGGGCCGAAAGGCCCCCCGAGGCCGGGATCCCTGCAATCCCGGCCGGAGGCGCCGTAATCCGGCTTCGGCGTCCGATGGACCCGAAGCGAACCGTTCGCACCGTCCCCCGCGCCAAAGCGAGCCCGGGGGACGCGGCCCGGGCGGGCCAGGGAGGGAGGTCCCGCCGGGCCCCGGACCTTTCCCCCACCCGCCGGCGGGACCGGCGGATCCCCCCAGGAGGCACCCCATGACCGACGAGACCCCGCGCCCCGACGCCGCCGAGACCCCGGCGGCCCCCGAAGCTCTGCCCGCCGTGGCCGGACCCGAAGCCGCCGAGCCCGAACCGGCCGCCGTGCCCAAATCGGCCGCCGCGCCGCCGGCGGAGCCCCCCGCGGCGGAGGAGCCCTCCGAGGAGGCCGAACCGGCGGAGGTTCCCGCCCAGGCCCCCGCGTTGGAGCCGGAGGCGGAGGCGGAGGAGAAGGCCGTGAAAAAGGGCCCCGAGCTGGACCGGGAGCGATGGCTTCAGCTGGCCCGGGCCAACGCCGAGGTCATCCGGGCCGAGATCGTCAAGCTGAAGGAACACCTGTCCCGGGAGCCCCGTCCCTCCTTTGCGGAGTTCTGGGCCCACGCCCGGGAGGTCACCTCCCTGTTCAAGACCTTCCGCCCCATGGAGGCCAAGGAACGGGAGGCCCTGTGGGCGGAGTTCCACGCCTTCTGCGAGGCCACGAGGACCTTCCAGGAGGGGGAGCGCCGGAAGGTGAGGGAGGAGTCCCTCAAGAAGCGGGCCCTCATCGAGGAGAAGATCGCCGCCGCCCAGGCCAGCCTCTCCCCCGAAGCGGGCGAGGAGGCCCTTTCCCGCGCCCAGGCCCTCCTCTCCGAGGCGCTGAACCTCATGAAGACCCACCCCGCCGCCGGAGCCGCCGCCGAGGAGGCGCCGGAGGCGGAGACGGTCCAGAAGCCGGAGATGGACGCCCGGCTCATTCGGGAGGACCGGGAGGCCTGCTGGTCCCGGTGGGTGGAGGTGCGGGAGGCGGTGAAGGCCCGGCGCCGCGAGATCCGCAATCAGGTGCTGGCTGCCCTCAAGGTCCGGGCCGAAGGGTTCCTGGAAAACGCCGGCGGGGACGATCCCCACGGCGTCCAGGCCTCCATCCGGGCCTTCCAGGGAGAGGTCAAGGAGGCCCCCCTGCCGCCCTCGGACAAGGAGCGGATCCGCACCATCCTCCGGGCCGCCTGGAAGCGGGCTTCGGAGCGCATCGAGGCCCTGAAGGAGGAGCGCCGCCAAAAGCACGCCGAATGGCTGGCCCGGATGACCGAGCACCTCGCCCGCTGGGAGGTGGCCCTGTACAAGAACGAAGAGCTCCTCGGCAAGATCCGGGCGGAGGTGGAGGACCTGGAGCGAAGAATCCAGGGGGCCCGGGAACAGAGTTCCGCCGAGCGCTTCAAGGGGTGGCTGGAGGAGAAGCGCAAGCGCCTGGTCGGGGTGGAGGCCACCCACGCCGAGCTTTCGGAGAAGATCCGGACGGTCCGGGCCAAGATGGGCAAGGACGCGCCGCCCCCGGTGCCCAAGCCCGAGCCCGAGGAGGCCCCCGCCCGCAGGCCCCGCCGGGAGAGGGAACGGCCCGAGGCGAAGCCCGCCTCCCCCCCGCCCAGCGCCGGCCTGAACCTCGGCGACGTCCTGCAGGAAAAGCTGGGGGACGCCCTGAAGAGCCTGAAACAGAACGCCGAGGGGTAATTCCCTCCATCCACGGGGTTCCGAGGGGCCGGCGCCGTCCGGCCCCTTTTCCTTTCCTCCCTACGGCTTCACTTGGGCCAGGACCTTGAGGTAGTCCTCGTAGGGAAGGGCCTGCCAGCTCTCCACGTGGAGGGCTCCCTGGGCCCGCGTGATGAGGGAAACCTTGTGGGCCGATTCGGCGTCCGGGGCTTCGTACACGTCCAGGAAGTCGTAGGGGCCCAGGATGGCGTAGTGGGCGAGCCACTTGACCTCCGGACAGGCGTCCTTGACCTTCTTGAGCCACTCCCGTCCGCGGGCCCGCCGTCCTTCGGCGTCGTGCATCGTCTCCGGGGCCAGCCGCGTCATGAGGATGAAGATGGGCATGGGCACCTCCCCTCGTTCTCTTAGGGAAGGTAATCCGCGGGCCGGGAGCACGCAAGGGGCTCTCGGAAAAAAAGAAGGGGCCGGCCCCGAAAGGCCGGCCCCGGCGGGAAGCGGGTGGAGCGCTACTCGAGAATTTCCAGACTGATGTTTCCGGGAGACTCCTTGTTGACCACCCGGATGGTGTGGTGGCTCTTGGGCTTGTAGTTCACGTCCAGGGTGCGGATGCCACGGACCCCCTTGTCGTTGAAGACGATGAACTTCAGGGTCTGGGTGCCGGCGGGAACCTTCAGCTCCCTCGTGACGCGGACGTTTTTGCCCGAGAAGGAGTGGTCCATGAGGGTCTCCTTGTCGGTCTTGACCTTGAAGGCGCCGGCCTCCATGTCGGTGACGAAGATCACCCCCAGGAAGGCGTGCTCCTCCCTGGGCGGGGGCACGGGGGTCGCGGGCGTCGTGGCGGCCGGGGGCGGCGTCGTGGTAGAGGTCCCGGAAGCGGGGGTTCCGGTGGCCGGCCTGCCCGTCGAAGTGGAGGGCGGGCGGGTGGTGGAGGTGGACGGGGGCCGGGTCCCCGCAGGGGGCTGGGTCTCCTCTCCGGCGGCCGGCGGGGGAACGACGTCGTTGGAGGGCTGTTCGGTCTCGCCCTGAGGGGCCTTGGGTTTGAAGAGGTTGGAGAGGTCGCAGGAGGCGAGGAGAAGGACGAGGACGGCACCGAGGATCAGAACGGCGGTTTTCTTCATGGATCGGCTCCCTTCCAGAACTGAACCCTACGCTACCACGGCAAGGAGGACAAGGCAAGGGGGCCCCCGGCGCGGTGAAAAGTAAAAAGTGAAAAGTAAAAAGTGAAACACTGCTGTCCAAAATCCTATCCGGCACGGTTTCCCGCCTTTCACCCGGAGCGGAGCGGAGGGTGAAAGGCAGGCCGCAGGATTGGGCCTTGGGCGAGGAGGACGAGGCGGGCGAAACACCCACCCCGCGGCGTTCGAGAGGTCCTGCCGGGAATGACGTTGGGCTTTGGGAGCTCTGGTATACTCCCCGCCCGGGTCCTGTCCCCCCGGAGGAGCGCCGCCATGGCCCTGCCCAGCCTCTTTCGCATCCCCTTCGAAAAGCACCGTCTCGCCAACGGCCTCACCGTCATCGTCCACGAGAACCGCCGCCTCCCGCAGGCGGCGGTGGACCTCTGGTACCACGTGGGAAGCAAGGACGAGCGGCCGGGACGGACGGGACTGGCCCACCTCTTCGAGCACATGATGTTCCAGGGAACCCTCCACTGCCCCGGCGACTTCTTCCGCCCCCTGGAGGAGGTGGGCGCCCGCCTCAACGGCTCCACCTCCGAGGACCGCACCAACTACTGGGAGGTGGTCCCCTCCGAGTACCTGGACCGGGCCCTCTTCCTGGAGGCCGACCGGATGGGCTGGCTCCTTCCGGCCCTCACCGAGGAGAAGTTCCAGAACCAGCGCGAGGTGGTCAAGAACGAGCGCCGCCAGACGGTGGAGAACGAGCCCTACGGCGTGGCCGAGGAGGTCCTCCTCGCCTGCCTCTACCCCGAGGGCCACCCCTACCACCACCCCGTCATCGGCTCCATGGAGGACCTGGACCGCGCCACCCTGGAGGACGTGAAGGCCTTCTTCCGCCGGTACTACACGCCCAACAACGCCGTCCTCTGCGTGGCGGGGGACGTCTCCCCCGGCGAGGCGCTGGAAAAGGCCGAGCGGTACTTTGGGGAGATCCCCCCGGGTCCGCCGGTCTCCCCGGTGGCCCCCTGGATCCCCGCGTTGGCGCGGCCCGTCCGGGCGGAGGTGGAGGACCGGGTCCAGCTTCCCCGTCTCACCCTGGCCTGGCCGACCGCCTGCCAACTGACGTCGGAGGACGCCGCCCTGTCGGTCCTGGCCTTCCTTCTCGCCACCGGCAAGGACTCCCGCCTCCAGCGCCGGCTGCTCCTCGAGGAGTTGCTGGCCCAGTCGGTTTGGTGCGGCCACACCGCGGGGGAGGTGGCCGGGGCTCTCCAGGCGGTCCTCACCGCCCGTCCCGGCGTGGAGCTGCCCCGCCTGGAGGAGTCCTTCTGGGACGAGATTCGCGAGGTTCAGGAGAAGGGGGTCTCGGAGGAGGAGGTCCGGGCGGCGGTGGAGGCCCTCACCGTGGGTGTCCTGAAGCGCCTCCAGACGCTGGGCGGTTTCGGAAGCGTCAGCGACATGCTGAACTACTACGAGGTCTTCACCGGCGACCCGGCGGGGCTGGAGACGGAGCTCGCCCGCTACGCCGCCGTCACCCCCGACGCCGTGGTTCAGGCCGCCCGCCGGTTCCTTTCGCGGGACCGTCACGCCGCGGTGGCCGTCCTGCCCCCCCGGCCCCGGCCCACTCCCCTTGACCGGTCGGTCCTTCCGGGGAAGGGGAAGGAGGGCCGCTTCGCCTTCCCGGAGGTGCGGCCCTACCGCCTCGCAACCGGCCGGGAGGTCTGGATCCTGAAAGACCGCACCGTGCCCCTCCTCACCCTTGGGATGGTCCTCCTGGCGGGGAGCGCCGCCGATCCCCCCGGCGAGCCGGGGCTGGCCTTCTTCACGGCGGGCCTTCTGGACGAGGCCGCGGCCGGCCAGGACGCCCTGGCCCTGGCGAGGAGGCAGAAGGCCCTGGCCACGAGCCTCTCCACCCGCGTGGACCCGGAGAAGACCGTCCTTTCGCTCACCGTCCAGGCTGCCCGTTTCCGGGAGGGGCTCTCCCTTTTGGCCGACGTCCTTCTCCGTCCCGAGTTCCGGGAGCAGGACGTGGAGCGGGTGCGCCAGGAGCACCGGGCCTCCCTGTTGAGGCGTCTCGACGAAGCTCCCGAAGTGGGAGACCGGGCCCTCAAGGAACGCCTCTTCGGGAAGGGGAGCCCCTTCGGGCACCCGCCCGACGGCTTTCCCGAGGTCCTCGATACCCTCACGGGAGCGGCGGTCCGGGACTTCTACGGAAACCGCCTCCGCCCGGCCCGCTCCCTGCTGGTAGCCGTGGGGGACGTGGAGGAGGAGGCGTTTCTCCGGGCGGCGGAGGCCCTGTTCGGGGAGTGGGCCCTCGCGGATAGGCTCCCCCTTCCCGACCCCGACGCCTTCCGGCCGGCGGGAGGCCTGCTCCTGGTGGACAAGCCCGGGGCGCCCCAAGCCTATCTCACCGCGGGAATGCCCGCGCTGGCCCGGACCGACGAGCGGGATCCGGCCTTTCTGGTCTTCAACGCCATTCTCGGAGGCCAGTTCACCAGCCGGATCAACATGAACCTGAGGGAGCGACGGGGCCTCACCTACGGCGCCCACGCCTACCTGGAGCCCAAGCCCGGTGTCCGCCCGTGGGTCCTCGCCGCTTCGGTGGAGGCGGAGAGGACCGCCGAAGCCCTCTCCGAGGCCCTCCGGGAGATCGAGCGGGCCGTGGGGGAAGAGCCCCCGACGGAGGAGGAGTTCCAGAAGGCGCGGGAGAACCTGGTCCTCCGCTACCCGCAGAACTTCGAAACCCAGGCGCAGCTCGCCGCCGGGCTCTCGGCCCTCTGGGCCTACGACCTGCCCCTCGATTACCACGGGCGCCTCCTGGGGGCCCTTCAGGGGCTGGACCTCGAGGCGGTGCGGCGGGCGGGCCGGGAAGTCCTGCGGCCCCGGGACCTCTCCTGGGTGGTGGTGGGAGACCGGAGGGGGCTGGAGGGGTCCCTGAAGGGCCTCGGCCTCTCCCTGGAAATGGAGGACCCGCCGGGAAAGCCGTAGGGGAAGGGCCGGAGCCTTCCGGCCCCTTCTCTCAGCGGGCGAGGGAGAGCAACTCCCGTGGGCTTTCGAGGCGGAGGTGGACCTTGTGCCCGTCCACTTCGGCCTCGTCGCCGTACCCGTAGGCGGCGAAGGCGAAGGGAACCCCCGCCCCTTCGGCCATGGCGGCGTCCATCCACGTGTCGCCCACGTAGAGGGCGTGCTCCGGAGCCGTTCCCAGGCGGCGAAGGACCTCCCGCAGCATGGCCGGCTCGGGCTTGGGGGGGAAGCCCTCCTCCGAGCCCAACACCGCCCGGAAGCGGCTTTCCCACCGAAAGGCCCTAAGGATCTTCTCCATGAAGTCCCGCCGCTTCATGGTGCAGAGGCCCAGGGGGACGCGCCGGGAAAGGCGCAGGAGGGCCTCGCCCGCGCCGGGGTAGGGGAGGGTGTGGTCCAGGTGGTGGGCGGCGTAGTGCTCCCGGAAGCGAATGGCCCCCTGGGCGGCCAGGGCCTCGTCACCGCCGACGAAGGGGAGAAAGCAGGTCTCCAGCCGGAGGCCGATGACGCGCAGGAGCCGTTCCCGGGGGGGCATGGGAAGGCCTAGGGAGCCAAAGGCCGCTCCGAAGGCCGCCAGCACGTCCTCCTGGCTGTCAATGAGGGTTCCGTCGAGGTCGAAGACGATGGCCTGCGGCCTCGCCGGCGTCCTTCCCGCTTCTTCTCTTCCTCCCATCCTCACCCGGCTCACTCCAGCTCGAACTTCTTCAGCCGGTAGCGCAGGGTGTCCCGGGAGAGCCCCAGCAGTTTGGCGGCGCGGGTCTGGTTGCCGCCGGTGCGCTGGAGGGCCTGTTCCAGGAGGCTTCGCTCCACGTCCTCGAGGACCACCCCGCCGGGGGGAAGGATGAAGGCCTGCTCCACGGGCTGGTGGGCCTCCTCGGCGTGGATCTCCCGGGGCAGGTCCGAGAGGTCGATCATCTCCTTGTTCTCGAGGATCATCACCCGCTCGATGAGGTTCCGGAGCTCACGGATGTTGCCGGGCCAGGGGTACTCCATGAGGGCCTGCATGGCCGCGTGGGTGACCCCTCGGGTGTTCTTCTTGAACTCCCGGTTGAAGTGGTCGATGAAGTACTTGACGAGAAGGGGAATGTCCTCGGGGCGCTCGCGGAGGGGCGGGAGGTAGATGGGGATCACCTTCAGGCGGTAGTAGAGGTCCTTGCGGTACCGCCCCTCGGTCACGGCCTGCTCCAGGTTGGCGCCGGTGGAGGCGATGATCCGAACGTCCACGTGGATGTCCTGGGTCCCGCCCACCCGCTTGAAGCCCCGCTCCTCGAGGAACCGGAGGAGCTTGGACTGGAAGTTGGGGCCGATCTCCGCCACCTCGTCGAGGAAGACCGTCCCCCCGTCGGCCAGTTCGAGAAGGCCCTTTTTGGTGCTCTTGGCGTCGGGGAAGGCCCCCTTCTCGTACCCGAAGAGCTCCTGTTCCAGCACCGACTCGGGAAGGGCGGAGCAGGTGAGGGTCATGAAGGGCTTCTTGGCCCGGTCGCTGGCGTAGTGGATGGTGTTGGCCAGGAGGTCCTTTCCGGTGCCGCTCTCCCCCTGCAGGAGGATGGTGGTTGCCGAGGAGGCCGCGATCTTTTTCACCAGCTCGAAGACCTCGACGATGCGGGGGTTCCGGCCCACCAGGTTGCTCACGCCGAAGCGCTCCTCCTGGGCCTTCCGGTACCGGCTGAGCTCCCGCTTTAAGGAGGTGTTCTCCAGGGCCTTCTGGATGGTCACCAGGAGCTCCTCGATCTCGAAGGGCTTGTTGAGGTAGTCGAAGGCGCCGAGCTTCATGGCCTCGATGGCGCTCTCCACCGTGGAGTAGGCGGTCATCATAATGACGGGGAGCTCCCGGGCCTTGGGCCCGATGGCCTTGAGGACGGCGAGGCCGTCCATGTCGGGAAGGCGGTAGTCCAGGAGGATGAGGTCCACCTCCCGCTCCTCCAGCGCCTTCAGGGCGTCTCCGCCCCGGTCCACCTCCGTGACCACGTAGCCCTCCTTGGAGAGCCGGTTGGCGAGGGACCACCGGATGAGCTTCTCGTCTTCCACGAGCAGAATGGATTCTTTGGCCATCACGAACCCCCGGAATCGATGGGCAGGTAGACGGTGAAGGCCGCCCCTTCGCCGGGACGGCTGGCGACCTCGATGCGCCCGCCGTGGGCGCCGACGATGCGGTGGACGATGGAGAGCCCCAGTCCCGTGCCGATGTGCTTGGTGGTGTAGAAGGGCTGGAAGATCTTCCGCAGGACCTCGGGGGGGATGCCGGCCCCCGTGTCCTTGACCGTGAGGGCCACCTCCCCTTCGCAGAGGAAGGCGGAGATGTGCACCTGCCCCCCGGGGGGAGTGGCCTGGATGCCGTTCTGGATGAGGTTCACCAGCACCTGCTGGAGGCGCTGGGGGTCGGCGTGGACCGGCGGAAGGTCCGGCGGCACCTCGGCGGTGATCCGCACCTGCCCCTCCCGGGCCTGGTCCTGGATGAAGGGAAGGGTGGATTCGACGACGAGGTGGAGGGGGAGGGCCTCCAGCTGGAGGGAAAGGGGCCGGGCGTAGGCCAGGAGGTCCTTGACCAGCCCGTCGAGCCTCCGGATCTGGGCCAGGCCTTCGTGGAACATGGCAAAGCGGGGGTCGTCGAGCTGGTGCTGGCTCCGCATGACCTCCATGGCTCCCCGAAGGCCGGCGATGGGGTTCTTGATCTCGTGGGCGACGCTGGCCGCCAGCTGGCCCAGCTCCGCCAGGTGTTCGGCTTGGGCCAGTTCGGCCTGGAGGCGTTTGAGTTCGGTGACGTCCTTGAGAACCAGGGAGGCCCCTTTGGTCTTTCCCGAGGGGCTGCGGATCTCGGTTCGCGTGACGAGGATGTCCAGGTGGCTGTCGCACCCGCGGGGAAGGATCGCCTCGAAGTGGCGGATCCCCGGAAGGCTTCCCGAGGAGGGCATCTCGCGGATCCGGTCGGGCGGAAGGAACTCCTCCACCGGCCGGCCGAGGGCGAAGGGGGCCTCTACGCCGAAGAGGGCTTCGGCGCCGCGGTTCCAGGAGGCGATGCGGTTCTCGGCGTCCAGGGTCACGAGCCCGTCCATGGAGGCCTGGAGGATGGAGAGGAGGTACTGGTCCTTGCTGGCCACCTCCTCCTTGAGGGCCTCCTCCACCCGGACGTCCTGGCAGAAGCTCATGGTCCCGAGAAGGGTCCCGGCCTCGTCCCGCAGGAGGGAGAAGGTGACCTTGAGGGGGACGTACTCCCCGCTCTTGGACCGGAAGGCCGTGGCGTGGTCGGTGATGACCTCCTCCTCAAGGAGGCGCTTCATCACCGAACGGGCCTCCTCCAGCCCCTTCTCGTAGTAGTCGGCCACCCGCTCCCCCAGCATCTCCTCCTCGGTGAAGCCGAAGATCTTCTCGGCGGCCCGGTTGAAGAGGGTGATGCGCCCGTGGAGGTCGGTGGAGATGATGGCGCTCACGGAGGAGTTGAGGATGTTCCGGACCAGCTCCTGGGTGCGGGCGAGGGAGCGGACCGCCTCCTGCTGGGCGGTGATGTCGAGGTAGATCTCGATGACGTGGGGTCCCGGCAGGATCCCACCCTGGATGGGCCTCGTGATCTTGAGGTAGTCCTTGGGGTTCTTGTCGGTGCCGAGGCGCAGGATCTGGCGCATGGGGGCACCTCCCCCCAGGGCCGCCGCGGCGGCGCATCGCCCGCACTCGTCGCCGCTGTGGCAGAGTACCTCCCGGCAGGCCCTACCCACCGCCAGTTCGGGCCGAACCTTGAGGAGGTCCCGGGGGACGTTCTGGTTGAGCCAGAGGATCTTCTGGTCCCGGTCCATGAGGACGATGCCCACGTCCATGCCCGTGAGAATCTGGTTGAGAAGTCCCCACTGCTCGTAGTTCCGGACGGCGTCGGCCTCGGTGGCCTCGATGCGGGCCCGGGCCTCGGCGGCGGCCTCCTCCGTGGCCGACTGGTAGCATTCCAGGAGGATGTAGGAGTTCTCCCGGAAGGTCTCCAGGAAAAGCTCCCGCAGGTCGTTCTTGGCCTTGAGGTCCGATTCGGCCAGAAGGCGGAGCAGGATCCGCTTCCCCACGTCCACCGCCCGGGCGACGTCGGCCAGGCGGACCTTCTCCTGGATGCGCTTTCGGCTGAGGTCCTGGTAGAAGGCGTAGAGGCGGCTCTGGAGGCCCAGGTTCCAGTAGTACCGCAGGGCTTCGAAGTGCCGCTCCACGGGGAGGCGGACCTCCTGGGGGTCCATGGTGGCGTAGGCGGGGATCTCCCTCCGGATGGCCTCCACCCACTCGTCCAGCAAGGGGGCGGCCACGGCGTCGAGCCACCGCATGAACTCCTGGTGCTGGGCCGCCGGGCGGCTTCCCGTCAGGGCCCTGGCCACGTGGGACTCCTCTTCTCGAAGAAGGCGTCGAGCCCCTCCCGCATGTCGGGGCCCGTGCGCGCGAAGACGTTGAGAACCCTGGCCAGGTGGAGCGCCCGCTCCACGGGGAGGCCCGAGGTGTGCCAGAGGAGCTCCTTGGTGAGCGCCAGGGAGGAGGGGGCCCCCTCGGCGAGGGACGCGGCCATCCGGACCGCCGCCGGGAGGAGATCCTCCTCCGGGACCACCCGGTGCACCAGCCCCGCGGCGCATGCCTCCTCGGCGGTGAGGGCCCGGCCCGAGAGGAGCAGCTCCCGGGCCGTCCGCTCCCCCACCTGGCGGGCGAGAAAGACGAGCACCATGGCCGCCACGAAGCCGATGCGCACCTCCGGATAGCCGAAGCGGGCGCGGGGACCGGCGAGGATCACGTCGCAGGTGGTGGCGAGGCCGCACCCTCCCGCCAGGGCGGGCCCGGCCACGGCGCCGACGAGGGGCCGCGGGAAGGTGGCCGCCGCCCGGTAGAGGGCCAGGAGCCGCCGGGAGTCGGCGTCGTTCTCCGGGGGGGTGGCGTCCCGTAGTGCCCGAAGGGCGCCCAGGTCGGCGCCGGCGGAGAAGGCCGATCCGGCCCCGGTGAGGACGACGGCCCGGACGGCGGGATCTTCCGCGAGGCTTTGCAGGACCTTTCCCAGGGCCTCCACCATCTCCGGCCCGAGGGCGTTCCGAACCTCCGGCCGGTTCAGCGTCACCACCGCCACCGGCCCCTCGCGGGAAAGAACCACCGCCTCGGTCATGGCTTCTCCGTTCTTCCCGGCCCCTCCAGAGGTCACGTCTGCAGGACCCCGACGCCGAGGGGCGGCACTTCGGGGTTGTGGGCGGCCACGTCCAGGGCGCGGATCAGGTAGGCCCGCGTCTCCAGGGGATCGATGATGGCGTCCAGCCAGAGGCGCGCCGCGCCGTAGACCGGTTCGGTGGCCGCGGCGTAGCGCTCCCGGATCTCCTCGAGGGCCCTCTCCCGCTCCTGGGCTGTGATGGTCTTCCCCGCCTTTCGGAGCTGGTTCAGCCGGATGTCCAGGAGGGTGTTGGCGGCCTGGTCGCCGCCCATGACGGCGTAGCGGGCCGTGGGCCAGGCGAAGAGGAACCGGGGGCCGTACGCCTTCCCGCACATGGCGTAGTGGCCGGCCCCGAAGGAGCCGCCGAGGATGACGGAGATCTTGGGGACGCCCACGTTGGAGACGGCGTTCACCATCTTGGCGCCGGCGCGGATGATCCCGGCGTGCTCCGAGTCCCGGCCCACCATGAAGCCGTTCACGTCGTGGAGAAAGAGGAGGGGGATCCGCTGCTGGTGGCAGTCGAGGATGAACCTGGCGGCCTTGTTGGCGCTCTCCACGTAGATCACCCCCCCGATCTCCACCGGTTTCCCCTTGGGGCGGATGTGGACCTTCTGGTTGGCCACGATGCCCACCGACCACCCGCCGATCCGGGCGTAGCCGCAGACGAGGGTTTTGCCGTACTCCTCCCGGTACTCGGTGAAGTCGCTCCCGTCCACGATCCTCGCCAGGACCTCCTTGACGTCGTACTGCCCCAGGGGGTTGTCGGGGAAGAGCCCGTAGAGGTCCTCGGGGTCGTACAGGGGCTCCCGGGGCTCCACCCGGGAGAAGGGCGGCGGGTCGGGACGCCCCAGGTGGGCGGCGATCTCCCGGATCCTCCGGATGCAGGAGGCGTCATCCTTCTCGTGGAAGTCCACCGTCCCCGAAACGGAGGCGTGCATGGCGGCCCCCCCCAGGTCCTCCGAGGAGACCTGCTGGCCGATGGCCGCCTTCACCAGGGCGGGGCCCGCCAGATAGAGGCCCGAACCGTCGGTCATAAGAAGGGTGTCGCACATCACCGGCAGGTAGGCCCCGCCGGCCACGCAGGAGCCCATGATGGCGGCGATTTGGGGAACGCCCAGGGCCGTCAGGCGGGCGTTGAGGTAGAAGACGCGCCCGAAGTCGTCTTGGTCGGGGAAGACCTCGTCCTGGAGGGGGAGGAAGACCCCCGCCGAATCCACCAGATAGAGAACCGGCAGGCGGTTCTCCAGGGCGATGGTCTGGGCCCGAATGACCTTCTTGGCCGTCATGGGGAAGAAGGCGCCGGCCTTTACCGTGGCGTCGTTGGCGATGATCAGGAAGAGGCGGCCCGAGATGGAGCCCGTCCCCGTGATGACCCCCGCCGCCGGCGCCCCTCCCCACTCCTCGTAGAGGCCGTGGGCGGCGAAGAGGTGCAGTTCGTGGAAGGGCGTCCCCTCGTCCAGGAGGGCCTGGATGCGTTCCCTCGCCGTGAGGCGCCCCTTCTCGTGCTGTTTCTGGACCGCCTCCGGGCCGCCGCCCTGGCGCAGGACCGCCTCCAGCTCCCGCACCTTCCGCACCAGGGTCTTGAAGCAGTCTCGGTTTCGTTTGAACTCCAGGCTGCTGCGGACCTTCTCGTCCACCGCCGTCGCCAGCGTCGTCATCGCCGCTTCTCCAGTAAGGCATCATAACAGAGTGATATGAGCCAGAAAAGGCGGCCAGGGCCGCCGCCGGAAGAAGAAGGAGGAACACGCCCCACGCCGCGGGCGCGCACGGGCGCCCCGCGCCGTCAAGGCGGAAAAGAGAAGGGAGGCGGAGCGCCGCTCCGCCTCCCGGGGAATGGCCGTCTCAGCCCTTGAGGGCGTCCTTGAAGCTCTTGGCGGGCTTGAAGGCAGGGTAGGTCCGGCGGGGGACCTTGACCTTGCCGCCCGTCTTGGGGTTGCGGGCCTGGCGGGCCTTCCGCTCGCGGATGTGGAAGGTGCCGAATCCCGACACGATGACCTTTCCTCCTCCCTTGAGGACCTCGCTGATGATGCCCTTGCCGGGACGGGCGTCGGTCAGCGCCTCGAGAACGGCGCGGACGTCCTTCTGGGGAAGGCCGGTCCTCTCCGCCAGCCGCTTGATCAATTCGGTCTTGGTCATCCTCGTGCCTCCCTGGTTTGCGAGGAACTGTACGGCCGGAAAATCCGGGAAGTCAAGGGGGGAAGGGGCGCCTTCACGGGAGGAAATCCTGGGCCTCCTGCCCGTCGAGGAGACCTTCCTTGGCCTTTTGCAGGACGCGGTGGCCGAGGGGCACGCCGCCCTGCTCCAGGACCGCCCGGGGAAGGTCGGAAAGACCCCGCTCGTCGGCGATCCGCGCCAGGGCCGGAGGCCCCAAGGGGAGCCACTCCAGGACCTCCTCGGTGGGGAGGGTCTCCCACCCGAGGCACTCTTCGCAGCCCTGCCGCGTCTCCAGGAGGTAGGTCCTTCCCGAACGCCCGGCCACCTCGATGGGAAGCCGGCAGCGGGGGCACAGGGCCGGCAGGGAGACCACCGTGAGGATGCCCTTGAGGACGCCGGCCTTGAGGGGCGAGCGGAACTGGTTCCTCAGGAGCCAGCGGAGGGCCGAGGCGGCGTCGGGCTGGTGGAGGACCGCCAGCACCCGGGTGTGGGCCGCCGCCAGGAGGATCATCTCCATGGTGGCCCGGTCCTTGACGGGGAAGCAGGCGAAGAGCCCCGGCTCCTGGCGGAGCGCCACGGTGACCAGCTCCGGCCACGTGGCCCCCTCCTGGCGGGAGACCTCCATCTGCGCCACGCCATCGAGACCCAAAAGGGCGTACTCCTCCAGGGAAACGACGGGGGCGCACCGCTCCTTGAGGGTGCTGAGGAGGGCGTAGTAGAGGTGGCTCATCCCCGGTCCGGCGGCGCCGCAGAGGAGGACGAGACCGCTCGATCCCTCGAAGGATGCCAAAAGGGACCGGTTCTCCGAGGGCTCCAGCTGGGCGCCCACCCGCTCCCAGTCCCGCGGAAAGAGCCGCTCGTCGTAAAGGGTGAGGGTGAACCGCGTCCCCTGGAGGGTGGACATTCCCTTGACGGCCAGCGTGAGGAACCGGCCCTCCACCTGCAGGCGGACCCGGCCCTCCAGCCGGGAAGCCCCCAGCCCGCCGCGGATCCCCGAAAGCTCGCGGATGAGCGCCTCCATTTCCTCCCGCTTCCGGGGATCGAGGGAGAAGCGGTCCTCCGTCCGGCCGCGCCGCCCCAGCGCCACCTTGATGCCCGTCTCCCCCGGCTTGATGACCACCGTGCGGCACCCGGTCCGGATGGCTTCCGTGAGGATGGTCCGGAGCCAGTCGGTGGCGGAGGAGTCCCGCTTCAGCGTGGACCAGTGGAGGGGACGGATGTGGTTGCGCGGGTCGGAGAGAACGAAGAGGTGGTCCCCCGAAGGGTTGCGCACCACCCCCGGGTCCTTGGAGAGTCCATAGAAGTGTTCGAGGGCCCGGACCACCGTCTCCCGCGGGCAGACCAGGGGGTCGATGGAGAGGGCCGTCAACTCCTCCAGCGCGGGGATGAGGCTGGGGTTGTCCAGGTCGGCGATGGCCACGGTGAGGACCTTGCCCTTCCGCTCCACCGGCACCACCTGGTAGAACTGGGCGATGTTGGCGGGGATCAGGTCGGTGACGGAGGGATCGGTGATCCACTGGACCAGGTCGTAGGGAATGAGTCCCATGGACTCGCGGAGGAACTGGCTCAGCCGCTGGACGTCCACGTAACCCAGCCGGATGAGGTGGTACCCCAGCCGGCCCCCCTGCTTCCGCTGGTCTTCGAGCGCCCGGGCGAGCTGTTCCGGCGTGACCAGCCCCTCCCGGAGGAGCAGCTCCCCGATGACCGGACGATCCCCCGCTTCCCCCGTGCCCACGCGGTCCTCCTCCGCCGTCAGTCGCGGAACTTGACCTTCGTCCACTTGTCGGGGTGGGAGGTCCACGGCCGTTCGGGCCCATCGTCCAGGCGCACGGTTCCCTCGCCGCGGAAGTGGGCCTTGCCCTTTCCCACCACCGTCAGGCGAAGGTTCCAGCCCCGCATCTCCAAGTGGGCCCCCGGGCCGATGCAGTCCACCGAGCCCTCGAAGTGACGGTACTCGGCGCCGTCCATGAGGTCGAACTTCTCCCCCCAGGTGCCCCGGATGTCCATCTGAAGGTTGGAGGCGTTCTTCACCAGGAGCGTGCCCTTTCCCTCCAGGTGGACCTTGCCCTGGCCCCAGAACTTCATCCACCCGTGGTCTCCCCGGGCCTCCAGCCGGTGGGGGGCGCCCGCCGCCAGGGGCAGGAGCCCGAAGAGGAGAAAAAGGCCGACGGCCAGCAGCCGCCGCTTCACGGCCGTCCTCCCAGGGCGAGGAGAACCTTCTTGATGCAGAGGTCCTGGACCACGAAAAGTCCCGCCGCCTCCGCACGGGCGGCGGCCTCGTCGTTTCGGATCCCCTCCTGGAGCCAGAGGGCCCGGGCCCCGATGGCCACGGCCTCCTCGGCGACGGGGGGGACCGCCTCGGGTCGGCGGAAGACGTCCACGATGTCCACCGGCTTCCCGTAGTCGGTGAGGCTGGGGTAGCACCGTTCCCCCAGGACCTCCCCCAGAACGGGGTTGATGGGGATGATCCGGTAGCCCCAGCGCTTCAGGTGGGCGGCCACGTCGTGGCTGGGGCGGTCCTCCTTGTCGGAGATGCCCAC
>Ga0209018_1001309_pt1 | contig 20452 bp, 15 predicted proteins | sample YNPBryBLVA2012_FD_185814 | JGI IMG/M metagenome (GOLD analysis project Ga0209018, IMG submission 185814) | Anoxygenic and chlorotrophic microbial mat microbial communities from Yellowstone National Park, USA - YNP Bryant BLVA 2012 (SPAdes)... ...
AAGGGATTGGGGGCATTCGAGCCGAAGGCGAAGAAGGCGTGAGGGGTGGGGTGAGGCTCCACGGGCTTGGCCCGTGGAGCGGGGAGGGACCCCGAAGGGTGGGCCGCGCGTTCCGACTGGCTTTGCCAGCGGAACGCGGGGGAAAAGCCCCTCCCCGTTTGGGAGAAGAGGCCTTTCCCCCGGAAAGCACCCACAGCGCCGAAGGCAAGACCACTCCATCGCGGAATTTGGGGTGAAAGAGCCGCTTCCCCTTACCCGCCCTCCGGGACCCCCGCGTCGGGCAGGAGGATGGGGATGCCGTCCTCGATGGGATAGACCCGCCGGCACTCCTTGCAGACCAGCTCCTCCTTCCCCCCCTTTTCGCGGTACTCGAAGGGAGCCTTGCAGATGGGGCAGGCGAGGATTTCCAGGAACTCCGGATCCAAGGCCATGGGAACCGCCTCCTGCCGCAAGGATACCCGCCTCCCCCCGGCAGGTCCAGGGGCTCAGCCCCACCCCGCCATGGGAGCCAAAGCGATGGGGCCACCTGCGGCCCGCCTTTCACCCTCCGCTTCGCTCCGGGTGAAAGGCAAAAAACCTTGCCGGATAGGATTTTGGACAGCAGTGAGCCTTTCCCTCGTTTAGCACCTACTTCACCGAAGGCAAGACCCATCCATCACGGAATTTGGGCCCTTTGGGTGGGGCTGAAGGAAGGGCGGCTCTTGTGGTAGCATGGGGCTCCTTGCGGGAGGCCCCACCATGACCGACACGCTGACCATCGCCGGACGCTCCTTCAGAAGCCGCCTCTTTCTGGGCACGGGGAAGTATCCCGACTTCGCGACCATGGCCCGGGCCCTGGAAGAGAGCGGGGCGGAGGTGGTGACGGTGGCCGTCCGGCGGGTGGAGCTGGACCGAACCAAGCCCTCCCTCCTTGACCACGTGGACCCCAAGAAGTACTTCCTCCTCCCCAACACCGCCGGCTGCTTCACCGCCGACGAAGCCATCCGCACGGCCCGGCTGGCCCGGGAGGCGGGGATGTCCGAGTGGGTCAAGCTGGAGGTCATCGGCGACGAGAAGACCCTCTTTCCCGACAACGGGGCCCTCCTCGAAGCTACCAAGGTCTTGGTGAAGGAGGGCTTCGTCGTTCTCCCGTACACCAACGACGACCTGGTGAACGCCAAGAAGCTGGTGGACGCCGGCGCCGCCGCCGTCATGCCCCTGGGCGCTCCCATCGGCTCGGGGATGGGCATTCAGAACCCCCACAACATCGCCCTGATCCGGGAGTTCATCCACGTCCCCGTCATCGTGGACGCCGGCGTGGGGACCGCCAGCGACGCCGCGCGGGCCATGGAGTTGGGGGTGGACGGCGTCCTCATGAACACCGGCGTCGCCGGAGCGAGGGACCCGGTCCTCATGGCGAGGGCCATGCGAAAGGCCGTGGAAGCGGGGCGGGAGGCCTTCCTCGCGGGCCGGATCCCCATGAAGCGGTACGCCACGGCCTCCTCGCCCACCGAGGGGAAGATTCGGCCCTGATCGTCCGCCGGCCTCGCTAGAGGCCGTCGGCACGACCGGGACCGTTGCACGGGGAAGGATCGGCGCTCGGGAGAGCGCTCCTACTACACCAGAAGGGGTGCTGGACATGGTGAACTTCGAACTTTCGGCCGAACACCGGCAGCTCATCGAGAAGACCCGGGACTTCGCGGACCGGGTCATCCGTCCCGTGGCCCGCCACCACGACGAGACCTGCGAGTTCCCGTGGGCGGTGGTGCAAAAGGCCTACGACGAAGGGATCATCAACGGCGCCATCCCCAAGGAGTACGGCGGGGCGGGCCACTCCTCCTTCGAAGGGTGCCTGGCCAGCGAGGAGCTGGGGGCCGCCTGCTCCGGCATCGGCATCTGCATCGACGCCAACAACCTGGCCCTGACCCCCCTCCTCATCGCCGGAAGCGACGACCTGAAGAAGCGGGTCTTCGGCCACCTGGTGGAGTCCCGGGGCCTGGCGGCCTTCTGCCTCACCGAACCGGAGGCGGGCTCCGACGCCGGGGCGGTGAAGACCACCGCCGTCCGGCAGGGTGACCGGTACGTGATCAACGGCCAGAAGCGCTTCATCACCAACGGCAAGCAGGCCATGTACCACACCGTCTTCTGCAACACCGACCCGGGGCGGGGCGCCCGGGGCATGTCGGCCATCGTGGTTCCCGCCGACACACCCGGGGTGGTCATCGGCCGGGAGCTGCCCAAAATGGGCCAGCGGGCCTCCTGCCAGGTGGAGATCGAGTACCACGACGTGGCCGTCCCCGTGGAGAACCTCGTGGGGAAGGAGAACCAGGGCTTCCTGGTGGCCATGAAGACCTTCAACCGCACCCGGTCCGGCGTGGCGGCGGCGGCGGTGGGCATGGCGAGGGAGGCGTGGGAGGTGGCCAAGAAGTGGGCCCTCAACCGCAAGCAGTTCGGCCAGCCCATCGCCTCCTTCCAGGCGGTGGGCTTCCTGTTCGCCGAGATGCTGACGGAGATCACCGCCGCCCGCTTCCTGGTCTGGAACGCCGCCATCCTCACCGACCAGGACCGGGAGGTGGGCACCTACAGCGCCATGGCCAAGTACTACGCCACCGACGTGGCGATGAAGGTCGCCACCGACTGCGTCCAGATCATGGGCGGGGACGGCTACTCCAAGGACTACATCGTCGAGAAGATCATGCGGGACGCCAAGCTTTCCCAAATCTACGAGGGAACCAACCAGGTCCAGCGCCTGGTCATTTCCAAGAACGTCCTCAAGTAACCGGCCGCGAGGCCAGGGAGGGCGCGAGGTGACCTTTCCCGTCTGGGACCCGGCCATCGGCATCCGGTGGATCATCGCCGCCGTGGCGGTCCTCCACGTCTTCGTCTCCCAGTTCGCCGTGGGGGGCGGGCTCTTCCTCGTCCTCGGGGAGCACCGCGCCCACCGCCTGGGCGATCCGGCCCTGCGGGAGTTCCTGGTCCGCTTCTCCCGCTTCTTCGCCTTTCTCACCATGACCGTCGGGGCCGTCACCGGGGTCGGCATCTGGTTCGTCATCGGCCTCATCAGCCCCGAGGGGACCCTCGCCCTCATCCGGACCTTCGTCTGGGTCTGGGCGGTGGAATGGGTCTTCTTTCTCGTGGAGATCGCCTCCATCCTCGTCTACGTGAAGGGATGGGAGGTCCTTCCCCGCCGGACCCACCTCGCCGTCGGCTGGATCTACTTCGCCTCCGCCTACCTCTCCCTGGTGGCCATCAACGCCATCCTGGCCTTTCAGCTGACCCCGGGGCGCTGGCTGGAGACGGGGGCGCTGCTCCCGGCGGTCTTCAACGCCAACTTCCTCCCCTCCCTCGCCGTGCGGACCCTTTTCTGCTTGATGTTGGGGGGCGCGTACGCCCTGCTGGCGGTGGCCCCCTCCCCCGACCGGCTCCTCAAGGCCGACGTGGGGAAGACCGCCGCCTTGTACGTCACCGTGGCCGCCGTCCTTCTCGTTCCTGCCCTGTACGCCTTCTTCCGGTTCCTTCCCACCGACCGGCGGGCGATCCTGGGGACCGCCCCCTCCACCCTCCACGCCGCCGTTCTCCTCGGCGCCGCCCTCCTCCACCTCGCGGTCCTCTCCCCGCTCCTGGTGATCCAAAGGCCCCGGACCTTCGGCCGGGCCTCCGCCCTTCTCCTCTTCCTCTTCGCCTTTCTGGCGGTGGGGGCCTTCGAGTGGGGCCGGGAGGGGCTCCGCAAGCCCTGGCTCATCCTCGGCTACCTGTACGGAAACCACGTCTCCCTTCCCGAACTTGGTGCCCTCCAGAAGAAGGGCCTCCTGGCCGCCTCCCCCTTTACCGCCGACGGCGGCAAAGCGTGGAGCCCCGAGGACCCCCGGGCGGGGAGGGCCCTCTTTCTTCGGGCCTGCGGCCCCTGCCACGGGCTGGACCGCGGCCAGAGGGCGCTGAGGCCCCGCCTCCGGGGCCTCGAGGAGCCGTACGTGGCCGCCCTGGTCCTCCACGCCGACGCCCTGAGGGGACCCATGCCGCCCTTCCCCGGCACCGCCGGGGAGGCCGGGGCCCTGGCCCGCTTCCTCTTGGAAGGATCGGTCCCAACGCCTTCCGCCAGCGGCGAGGAGGCCTTTCGGCGCCGCTGTGCCCCCTGCCATACCCTCTCCGGCCCCTTCCGCCCCCTGGCGCCGGCCTTCGCCTCCTCTTCGGTGGAGGACGCCGCCGACCTCCTCACGGGCCTGGACTCCCTGAACGAGGCCATGGCCCCCTGGACGGGCACCGACGGGGAGCGGAGGGCCCTGGCCGAGTACCTCACCGCCGCTTCCCGGAGGGGCAAGCCATGATCGCTCCCGGCGCTCCGGTGGACCTCGCCGCCCCCGCCCCCCTCTACCTCTTCAAGGCCCTCCTGGGGTTCACCTTCACCCTCCACCTCCTCTTCGTGAACGCCGTCTGGGGAGGCTCCTTCCTGACGGCCGTCTACCTCTTCAAGGGCCAGGAGAAGCACCGAGAGGTGGCGGCCCACCTGGCGTCGTACCTTCCGCCCCTCACGGCCTTCGCCATCCTCTTCGGGGTGGCGCCCCTCCTCTTCGTCCAGGCCCTCTACGGGCGCCTCTTCTACACCGCCTCCATCCTCCTGGGGACGCCCTTCTTGCTCGTGATTCCCGTTCTCCTGGGGGCCTACGGACTCCTGTACCTGTTGGAGAGGCGCCTCGCGGAGGGGGGGAAGGAGGCCCCTTGGATCGCCCTGGGGGCCTTTCTGGGGCTCGGCTACGTCGGCTTCACCCTGGCCAACCTGCTGGCCCTCCTCTCCGATCCGGAGCGCTTCCCCGCCAAGTACCTGAGCCACCCCGGCGGCTTCCAGTTCAACCTCGCCGACTTCACCGTCCTGCCCCGTTTCCTCCATTTCTTTCTTGCCTCGGTGGCCCTGGCGGGGCTCGTGGTGGCCATCCGCGGGGCCCGGCGGCTCCCCCTGGAACCGGAGCGGGGCCGCTGGCAGTACCGCAGCGGAATCACCTGGTTCGCCGGCGCCACGCTGGTGAACTTCGCCGCCGGGACCTGGTGGCTTCTGGCCCTGCCCTCCGAAGGTCTCCGGGCCGCCATGGGGGGGAGCCTCCCCGGGACCTTCGGCTTCGCCGCGGGGCTCCTCTTCGGCCTCGCGGCGCTGGTCCTCTCCCTGCTGGGCATCAACTCCTTGCGGGCCGGCGCCTTTCTCAACGCCTCCGCCGCCTGCCTGCTCCTCACCGTCTTTTCCATGGTGCTCCTGAGGGACGCGGTGCGGGACGCCCTCCTGCGGGCGGCGGGGGAGAGCCCGCCGGTTTTCCGGCCCCAGTGGGGAGCCCTCTCCCTCTTCCTGGTCCTCTTCCTGGCGGGGAGCGCCCTGGCGGTGTACCTCTTCGTGGCGCTGGCCCGAGCCCGGCGGGCGGCACGGAAGGAGGAGCCTTCCCGCCCGGGGCTCTCCGATTCGGGGGTCCACGCCGTCTCCCCCGCCGAATCGGGCGTTCGGAAGCTCCTGCCCTCCGACTCCCAGCCCCTCCGCTCCCCCTCCCCCCCCTCCTCGGGCGTCCACCGCCTCGACGACGAACCCTGAGGGGGGCACCTGACCCGTTCCGGAGGGAGACCTCCTCGGTGGCCTTGAACCGCAGGTCCGCCGCCCCTACGCTGGAGACTGGAGGAGCACGCCCATGAAACGGGACCTCTTCGACGACATCAAGGCCGGCGGCGTCGCCTTCGTGGACCTCATGTACACCGACCTTCTCGGCAACTGGCACCACCTTTCGCTCCCCGCCGAGCGCTTCACCCCGGCGCTGGCCAAGGGCGGCGTGGGCGTGGACGGTTCGTCGGTGACGGGGTTCCGAAAGGTCAAGTCGGGCGACATGGTGCTGGTGCCGGACCTCGCCGCTTCCTTCCGGCACCCCTTCGCCGAGGAGCCGACCCTTTGCTTCCTCGGCGACCTCGTGGACGTGGACGCCCGGGAGGGCTTCTCCCGGGATCCCCGCCACGTCGCCCGGAAGGCCGAGCGCCACTTGGCCCGGACGCGGCGCGGCGAGCACAGCCTCTGGCTGCCGGAGCTGGAGTTCTACCTCTTCGACGAGGTCCGGGTCTTCGGCCGGCCCGGCCACAGCGGCTACAAGATCTTCTCCCGGGAGGCCGGCGACCCCGGGGGCACCCCCCGGATTCCGGAACACGAGGGCCGCCGGAAGGGGTACCACGCCGCCGCGCCGGCGGACCGCTTCGAGGACCTTAGGGCCATGATGTGCCGGAGGCTCGCCGAGGTGGGGATCCCGGTGAAGTACCACCACCACGAGGTGGGCCCCGCCGGCCAGGTGGAGATCGAGCTGAACTTCCTGCCGCTCCTCAAGGCCGCCGACGCCGTGGCGCTGGCCAAGTGGATCGTCCGGAACGTGGCCCTCTCCCGGGGGGTGGTAGCCACCTTCATGCCCAAGCCCCTCTACGGGGAGGCGGGAAGCGGCCTCCATTTCCACCAGTACCTCACCGACGGCCGCCGTTCCGCCTTTCACGATCCCCGGGGAAAGGGGCCCCTCTCGCCGGTGGGCCTCCACTACGTGGGCGGTCTTCTGGAGCACGGGGCGGCGCTGGCCGCCTTCACCAACCCCAGCACCAACTCCTACAAGCGGCTGGTGCCTGGCTTCGAGGCGCCGGTAAGGCTGGCCTACTCGGTGGGGAACCGGACCGCCGCCATCCGCATCCCCGGCTACGCCAAGGACCCGGAGAGCGTCCGGATCGAGTACCGTCCCCCGGACGCCACCTGCAACAGCCACCTGGCGGTGGCGGCCATGCTCATGGCCGGACTGGACGGGATCCGGCGGAAGCTGGACCCCGGCGTTCCGCTGGCCAAGGACCTCTTCTCCATGCCGCCGGAGGAGCTGGCCGCCATTCCGGCCCTCCCCTCCTCCCTCAACTGGGCCCTGGACGCCCTGGAGCGGGACCACCGTTTCCTTCTGGAGGGTGGGGTCTTCACCGAGGACCTCATCGAGGCCTGGATCGCCCTCAAGCGGCAGGAGGCCCGGGACCTGGCGGAGCGGCCCCATCCCCGGGAGTTCGAGCTCTACCTGAACGCCTGACCGGGCGGGAGCGGTCCAGGCCGGGGCGCGAGGGGATCAGGCGCTCCGGCCCCAGAGGCGGGCGAGGTGCAGGAGGGTCTCCACCGCCTTGGTCATCCACCGGAGGCTGACCCACTCGGTGACGCCGTGGAAGTTCACCCCCCCGGCGAAGACGTTGGGCGTGGGCAGACCCTGGAAGCCGAGGTGGGCACCGTCGGTTCCGCCCCGGATGGCGCCGAGGACCGGTTCGAGTCCCGAGAGCCGGACCGCCTCCACCGCCTTCTCCACGACGGCGGGGTGCCGGTCCAAGACCTCCTTCATGTTCCGGTAGGACTCCTCGAAGCGCACCTCCACCGAGCACCCCGGAAAGGCCGCCTCCGTCTCCTTGGCGATCCGCAGGAGATCCTCCTCCCGCTCAAGGAGCTCCTCCCTCGTGAAGGCCCGCACCAGCGCCTGGATCGAGACCATCCCCACTTCCCCCTGGATGGCGTACGGGTGGAGGAAGGACTCCCGGCCTTCGGTGGTTTCGGGAAGGTGTTTCTGGGGAAGGCGGTCGAGGAGCCGGGCGGCCGCCCGGAGGGCGTTCACCATCCGCCCCTTGGCGGTGCCGGGGTGGGTGTCCTCCCCCTTCACGGTGATCCGGGCCGCATCGGCGTTGAAGGTCTCCACCTCGATCTCCCCCAGGACCGACCCGTCAAAGGTGTAGGCCACATCCGCCCCGAACTTCTTCACGTCGAAGAAGCGCATGCCCTTCCCCGTCTCCTCGTCGGGGGTGAAGGCCACCCGGATCTTCCCGTGGTGGACCTCGGGATGGCGGAGGAGCCAGGCGAGGCCGGTCACGATCTCGGCGACTCCGGCCTTGTCGTCGGCACCCAGGAGGGTGGTGCCGTCGGTGGTGATCACCGTGTCCCCCACGCACTTCCGGAGGAGGGGGTTTTCGGAGGCCTTGAGGAACCGCCCCGGCGCTCCCCGAAGGGGGATGTCGCCGCCGTCGTAGCCTTCGATCACCTGGGGGTTCTCGCACTTTCCCGGGGTCGAAGGGTAGGTGTCCACGTGGGCCAGAAAGCCCACGGTGGGGGCCTCCTGCCCCTCAGGCAGGTTGGCGGGCAGCGTGGCGAAGAGGTAGCCGTGTTCGTCCAGCTCGACGTCGCCGAGGCCCAGGGCGTAGAGTTCGGCCTCGAGCAGGCGAAGGAGATCCCACTGCCCCTCGGTGGAGGGGAAGTTCTCGGAGGTTTCGCTGGAGTGCGTATCCAGGGCGATGTAGCGGAGGAACCGCTCGAGAAGTTCCCGCCGTTCCCCCTCGTCCAGCGCGAAGGCCGTTGATTCCGCCATGGCCCACCCCCCTTCCCCCTCCCCGTCGGACGGACCCGGAAGGGAGGGGGATCTCCCGGGGGAAGGGCGGGGGGAGGGAGGACCCCTCCCCTCCCGCTACCGGTAACTCTGGAGCGTCTTCATGTAGTTGGCGCGCTCGAAGGCCGCCGGCTCGGGGCAGCACTTCTGGCTCAGGCTCCCGATCATCTGGCGGACGGAGACGTACTCCTTCTCCTCCATCCAAGCCCGCATTCCCTTGAGGATCTCCGCCACCCGATCCACGCCGTGGAGGAGGAGCGCCGAGGCCAGCATGGTCACGTTGGCGCCGGCCATGAGCATCTTGAGGACGTCCTCCGTCCGGTGGATGCCGCTGGTGGCCGCCAGGTCCGCCCGAATTCGGCCGTGGAGAATGGCGATCCAGCGGAGGGGCAGGCGCATCTCCTGGGGCGAGGAGAGAACCAGGTTGGGCACCACCTCCAGCGTCTCCAGGTCAATGTCGGGCTGGTAGAACCGGTTGAAGAGAACCAGGGCGTCGGCTCCGGCGTCGTCCAGGCGCTTCGCCATGTGCGCCATGTTGCTGAAGAAGGGGCTCAGCTTCACCGCCACGGGAATGGTGACGGCCGCCTTCACCGTCTTCACGTCCTCCTCGTACATCCGCTCCACGTCGGCTCCGGAAATGGCCGGATCGGTGGGGATGTAGTAGATGTTCAGCTCGAGGGCGTCGGCGCCGGCCTCCTGCATCTTCCGGGCGTAGTCCATCCACCCTCCCGCCGAGACGCCGTTGAGGCTGGCGATGACGGGGATGGAGAGGGCGGCCTTGGCCTTCCGGATGTGCTCCAGCACCTCGTCGGGGCCGTAGGAGAAGTCGTCCCGGGGCGGAAAGTAGGAGACGGCCTCGGCGTAGCTCTCGGAGCCGTACGTGAGGAAGTGGTCCAGGCCTTCGGTCTCCTTGCGGATCTGCTCCTCGAAGACCGACTCCAGGACCACGGCGGCGATCCCCTTCTCCTCCAGATGTTTCAGCGTGTCGAGGTCGGAGGTGAGGGGGCTGGCGGAGGCCACCAGCGGGTTGCGGAGGTTCAGGCCCATGTAACTGGTCGAGAGGTCCATCGTCATCCCTCGGAAAAAGGGGGAGGGGCGGAGAGCCGCCCCTCCGTCCGGTTCACGCCTTGCCGCTTTCCTCCGCCGGGGCCGGGGCTCCTCCGTCCACGGCCATGGCGGCCAGCTGCTCGTACATCCTCCAGCGCCAGAGAATCTGCTCGTCGGCGGCCTTGAGGAGGCGCTGGGCGTTCTCGGGATGGCTCTTGGTGAGCATCCGGAAGCGCGTCTCCTTGAGGGCGTAGTCGGCGTAGCGGATCTTGGGCGGCTTGGAGTCCAGCTTGAGCGGGTTCTTCCCCTGGGCCAGCAGGTCGGGGTTGTAGCGGAAGAGGGGCCAGGCCCCGCTCTCCACGGCGTCCTTCTGGTGGAGAAGTCCCTCCACCAAATCGAAGCCGTGGGCGATGCAGTGGCTGTACGCGATGATGAGGGACGGCCCGTCGTAGGCTTCGGCCTCCAGGAAGGCCTTGACCGTCTGGGCGTCGCTGGCGCCCATGGCCACCCGGGCCACGTAGATGTTGCCGTAGGTCATGGCCAGCATCCCGAGGTCCTTCTTCGGAAGGGGCTTGCCCGAAGCGGCGAACTTGGCCACGGCGCCGATGGGGGTGGCCTTGGAGCACTGGCCGCCGGTGTTGGAGTAGACCTCCGTATCCAGGACCAGGACGTTGACGTTCCGCCCCGAAGCCAGCACGTGGTCCAGGCCTCCGTAGCCGATATCGTAGGCCCAGCCGTCGCCCCCGACGATCCAGACGCTCTTCTTCACCAGGGCGTCGGCCACCGAGAGGAGGTTCTTGGCGTCGGGGTCGTCCATTCCCTCGAGGCGTTTCTTCAGTTCGGCCACGCGGGCCCTCTGGGCGGCGATTCCCGCCTCGTCCTTCTGGTCGGCATTGAGGAGCCCCTGGACCAGCTCGTCCCCCAGCTGCCCGCCGAGCTTCTGGAGCAGTTCCCGGGCGTACTCGTTGTGCTTGTCGAGGGTCAGGCGGAAGCCGTAGCCAAACTCCGCGTTGTCCTCGAAGAGGGAGTTGGACCAGGCCGGCCCCCGGCCCTCCCGGTTCACCGCCCAGGGGGTGGTGGGGAGGTTTCCCCCGTAAATGGACGAGCAGCCGGTGGCGTTGGCGATGACGGCCCGGTCGCCGAAGAGCTGGGAGAGGAGCTTGACGTACGGCGTCTCGCCGCACCCGGCGCAGGCCCCCGAGAACTCGAAGAGGGGCTCCAGGAACTGGGATCCCTTGACGGTGTCCACCTTGACGGCGGCCCGGTCCACCTCGGGAAGGGAGAGGAAGAAGGCGAAGTTCTCCCGTTCCGGCTCCCGGAGGGGAATCTGGTCGGCCATGTCCAGCGCCTTGTGCCGGGCGTTGCTCTTGTCCTTGGCGGGACAGACGGCGGCGCAGAGGCCGCAGCCGGTGCAGTCTTCGGGGGCCACCTGCACGGTGTACTTCCACCCCTTGAACTCCTGTCCCTTGTAGTCCATGGACTTGAAGGTCTTGGGGGCCTTCTGGAGGTGCAGGGGGTCGTAGGCCTTGATCCGGATGGCGGCGTGGGGACACACGAGGGCGCACTTTCCGCACTGGATGCAGATCTTCTCGTCCCAGACGGGGATCTCCAGCGCGATGTTGCGCTTCTCCCACCGGGCGGTGGCGGTGGGGAAGGTGCCGTCGGGGGGCATCTCCGAAACCTTCACCTCGTCTCCCCGGTTGGCGAGGATCTTGGCGAGGGTGGTCCGGACGTACTCGGGGGCCTCGGGGGAAACCACCGGAGGCCGGTCAAAGGCGCTGGTGGCCCGTTCGGGGATCTTCACCTCGAAGAGGTTGGCCAGGGTGCGGTCCACCGCTTCGAAGTTCTTGCGCACCACGTCCTCGCCCTTCTTCCCGTAGGTCTTCTCGATGGACTTCTTGATGGCGGCCACCGCCTCCTCCCGGGGAAGGACGCCGGAGATGGCGAAGAAGCAGGTCTGCATGATGGTGTTCACCCGGCCGCCCATGCCCGACTCCTTCGCCACCTTGTAGCCGTCAATGACGTAGAAGCGGGCCTTCTTGGCGATGAGGTCCTCCTGGACCGACCGGGGCAGCTTGTCCCAGACCTCGTCGGGACCGTAGGGGCTGTTGAGGAGGAAGACGCCCCCCTCCACCAGGTCCCGCAGCATGTCGTACTTTTCCAGGAAGACGAAGGCGTGGCAGGCCAGGAAGTTGGCCCGGTTCACGAGGTAGGTGGAGCGGATGGGCCGGGGGCCGAAGCGGAGGTGGCTCACCGTGATGGATCCCGACTTCTTGGAGTCGTAGACGAAGTAGCCCTGGGCGTAGTTCTCGGTCTCCTCGCCGATGATCTTGATGGAGTTCTTGTTGGCTCCCACGGTTCCGTCGGAGCCGAGGCCGTAGAAGAGGCACCGGATCACGTCGTCGGCCTCGGTGGTGAAGGCGGGGTCGTAGGGAAGGCTCGTGTGGGTGACGTCGTCCTCGATGCCCACGGTGAAGTGGTTCTTGGGCTTCTCCCGGCCCGCCTCGTCGAAGACCGCCTTGACCATGGCGGGGGTGAACTCCTTGGAGGAGAGGCCGTAGCGGCCGCCGATCACGCGGGGGAACCGGAAGGGAAGGGCGCCCTGGGCCTGGGCCTCGCCGAGAACGGTGAGGACGTCCTCGTAGAGGGGCTCCCCGGCGGAACCGGGCTCCTTGGTGCGGTCCAGCACGGCGAGGGTCTTCACCGTCCAGGGGAGGGCCTTGAGGAAGGCGTCGCCGTCGAAGGGCCGGTAGAGGCGGACCTTGAGGAGGCCCACCTTCTCCCCGCGGGCGCAGAGGTACTCCACCGTCTCGTGGGCCGCCTCGGCGCCGGAGCCCATCATGACGATTACCCGGTCGGCGTCGGGAGCCCCGACGTAGTCGAAGAGGTGGTAGGCGCGCCCGGTGAGGGAGGCGAACTTGTCCATGGCCCGCTGGACCACGGCGGGGAAGGCCAGGTAGAAGGGATTGCACCGCTCCCGGGCCTGGAAGAAGACGTCGGGGTTCTGCGCCGTTCCCCTAAGGACCGGGCGGTCGGGGGAGAGGGCCCGGGCCCGGTGGGCCCGGACGAGCTCGTCGTCGATCATGGCCCTGAGGACGTCGTCGGAGAGGGCCTCGATCTTCTGGACCTCGTGGGAGGACCGGAAGCCGTCGAAGAAGTGGAGCACGGGGACCCGCCCCTCCAGGGTGGCCGCCTGGGCGATGAGGGCGAGGTCCATGATTTCCTGGATGGAATTGGAGCAGAGAAGGCCCCAGCCCGTGGAGCGGACGGCCATCACGTCGCTGTGGTCGCCGAAGATGGAGAGGGCGTGGGTGGCCACCGTCCGGGCCGAGACGTGGAAGACGGTGGAGGTGAGCTCCCCGGCGATCTTGAACATGTTGGGGATCATGAGAAGCAGGCCCTGGGAGGCGGTGAAGGTGGTCGTCAGGGCTCCGGTCTGGAGGGCCCCGTGGACGGCCCCGGAGGCCCCTCCCTCGCTCTGCAGTTCCACCACGGCGGGAATGGTGCCCCAGATGTTCTTCTTGCCCTCGGAGGACCACTGGTCGGCCCACTCCCCCATGGGGGAGGAGGGGGTGATGGGATAGATGGCGCAGACCTCGTTGACCTTGTGGGCGACGTAGGCCGCGGCCTCGTTTCCGTCGATGGTCACCATGCGTTTGGACATGTCGGGACTCCGTAGAAGGAAGGGGGGCGCCCTGGGGCTGCGTCCGTAGATTGCCGTTCCGTCCCTCGCGGACGCCCTCCGCGTTCGGCCACCGTTCGAGGAAGCGTACCGACGGAACCTCGAAGACGCCATTATAGGCCGCCGCGCTCTCTTGTCCAACCTCCCCGCCGAAGCCGCAGGCCCCGTTCTGGGGGAATTGCCCCAGGAACGGGAGGGCGGGGGAGGTCCCTCCCAACGGGCCGAAGGTGTATCCTCTGGGAAGGGAGGATCGGGTGGCCGAGCCGTGGCTCTTCGCGAAGGCCGGGGAGGATCTCCTCGTCGCGCTCCCCCTTCCCCGGGTGGTGCGGGTGCTGCACCGGGGGTCCCCGGACTTTTCCCATCACCTTCCCGCGGCGCTGGACGTGGGACGGTCCCTGGGCCGTCCCGCCTCCGGAGCGGCGCCGGGAATCCTGGTCCTTCTGGATACGGGCCGGGCCTGGCTCTTCGAGGACGCGGCCCCCTCCGCCGGCCGGCCCTGGCGTTACCTTCCCCTCCCCCCCGCCTGCTTCGCCGAGCGCCCCCCCTGGGCACGGGCCCTCCTCTGGGACGGACGGCGGGGCGCCTTTCTCGCCGATCCCGAGGCGCTGGAGGCCCTGGCATGTCCCCCCGGGTGATCCTGGACACCGGCGAGGGCCGCTGGGCCGTACCTTCCGATTCGGTCCGGGAGATCCGGGACTACGAGACTCCCCTGCCCCTTCCCCGCGGAGCCCCGTGGCTCCTGGGGATCCTGGTGGCCGGCGGGGAGGCGGTCCCGGTGGCGGACCCCGCCTTCTTCTTCGGAAGGACCGCCCCTCCCCGCCTTCTGCTCGTGCTGGAGCGGGAGGGGGTTCCCCTGGCCCTGCCGGGGGTCGGGGCCGCGCTGGAGGGTCCCCCTTCCGGCGCCGTGGCGGAAGACGGGAGCCCGGCGGAGGAGGGGGTGGGCCTTGTGGACGTGGAAAGGCTTTACAGGGCCTGCGGGCTTCGCTAGAATGTTTGGGATGGAATAGGGGGCCGCCATGCCGAAGAAGATCCTTCTCGCGGACGACAGTGTCACCATTCAGAAGGTGGTGGAACTCACCTTCGTGGACGGGGACTACGAGGTCACCTCCGTCTCCAACGGGAAGCTCGCCGTCCAGAAGATCCAGGAGGACCGCCCCGACATCCTCCTCTGCGACGTCATCATGCCGGAGATGAACGGCTACGACGTGGCGGCCTTCGTCAAGCGGAACCCCGCCTACGCCAGCATTCCGGTGATCCTCCTGACGGGGACCTTCGAGCCCTTCGACGAGGAGAAGGCCCGGGCCTCGGGGGCGGACCTCACCATCACCAAGCCCTTCGATTCCAAGATGCTCGTCGAGAAGGTGGACGAGCTCATCCGCAAGCGGATGGTCTTTGCCCCGGAGGCGGGCACCGGCCCGGTCCAGGTCTTCCACAGCCGCCAGGAGTTCACGCTCGAATCCCCGCCGGCCGAAGAGCCTCCCTCGCCGCAGGTCCCCGCCTCCCAGCCGGCCCCCTCCGCTCCCTTCATGGCGTCGGAGCCGGAGTTCGCCATGCCTCCCGAGCCGGAGCTTCCGGTCCTCGAAGACACGGCCACCTCCTCCGGCGCTGGGGCCCCTCCCCCCGCCACGACGGTCTTCCAGCCCATCGAGTCCCCGGTGGAGGCTCCCGTTCCGCCCCCCGCCGCGCCCGCAGCCCCTCCGGCCGCCGCGGCGCCCCCCGCCCCGCTGGAGCCCTTCGAGGGGGTTGACCTGGGGCCCCTCACCGAGGAACCGGTTTCGGAGCCGGCCATTGGGGAGGTGGTGCCTCCCCCCGAACCCTCGGTGGACCTGGGACCTCCCCTTCCCGCCGGGGAGGCGGGCAAGGCGGCCCCCGAACCGAAGGAGGAGGTCGCCGCCTCCCTGCCGCCCTTCGTGGAGGAACCCTTCGAGGGCGAGCTGGAAACCGCCGCCCCCCTCACCGAGCCGCTTCCCCCCGCCGAGGGTTCGGGAACGGCCGAATCGGAGACGGTGGAGATCGTCCACGCCCTGACCGACCAGCAGGAGATGGTCTCGGAGGCCCACCACCTCCTGGACCACACGCCCGATTTTCTGGAAACCCCTCCCGCCGAGCCGGCGCCCGCCCCCTCCCCCGACGAGGCCTTCGCCCCGCCGCCGGAGCCGGTGACCGGAGCCTTCCCGACCATTTCCGAACCCCCCGCCGGGGAGGCCTTGGCCCTCGAACCGCCCCTCTCCGAAGCCGCCGTGGAGGAAACCCCCGCCGTCGCTCCGGCGGAGGAGGAGGCGGAGGAAACGGGAGGGCTGGCGGCGGCGGGCACCTTCCCCGTCATCCGGGAGGAGGCCCCTCCCGCTCCCGATTTCGAGGGCTCCATCCGTTCGGCCGTGGAGGCGCTGGTCCCGGGCCTGGTGGCCCGCGAGGTGGCCGGATCCCTGCCCGAGGCCGTCCGCAGGGCCCTGGCCGAGGCCGTTCCCGCGGCGGTGGGGGAGGCCCTCCGAGAGATCCTGCCCTCCGCCGCCCGGGGAGCCGTGGAAGAGGTCCTTCCGCCGGCCCTGGAGCGTTCCCTGGCCGAAACCCTTCCCTCGCGGGCCGCCTCGGCCGCCGCCGAGGCCGCCGAGTCGGAGGTGCGCCGGCGGCTTTCGGAGGAGATCCCCTTCGCCGCCCGGCGGGCCGCCGAGGAGTCGGTTCCCGCCGCCGTCCAGGAGGCGGCGGAGCGGCTGGTGGCCCCCGCCGTCGCCCGGGAGGCCGAGGCGCGGACCGCCTCCGCCGTTTCGGAGGCCGTCTCGGCCCTGGTGCCGCCGGCCCTCCGGCAGACGGTGGAGGCCCAGGCTCCGGCGCTGGTCCGGGAGGCCCTGGACGAGATGCTCCCCGCCCTCGTCCGGGAGGAGGTGGGACGGAGCCTGCCCTCGCTGGCCGCCGAGGAGGTCAAGGCCCAGGTGGAGAAGATCGTCCGGGAGATCGCCTGGGAGGTGATCCCCGAACTGGCCGAATCGCTCATCCGGCGCCGCATCCAGGAGCTGGAGGCCGAGGCCGGCTGAGTATCACCGGCCCCACGACAACCGGCGCGTGCGATCGGGGCCGAAAGGCCTCGTTCGCGTGAAAGGCGCGAGAGGACACCATGGAGATTCCCAAACAGTTCGTTCCCCGGGAGGTGGAGGAGAGGATCTACGCCATGTGGGAGGGGGAGGGCCACTTCCGGGCCGACCCCGCCTCGGGCAAGCCCCCCTACGTCATCGCCATTCCCCCGCCCAACGTGACGGGGGCCCTCCACACCGGCCACGCCATGTTCGTCACCTTGCAGGACATCCTCATCCGCTGGCGGCGGATGCAGGGCTACGACGCCCTCTGGCTCCCCGGCACCGACCACGCCGGTATCGCCACCCAGATGGTGGTGGGCAAGGAGCTGGAAAAGAACGGCATCCGACGGCAGGACCTGGGCCGGGAGGCCTTTGTCGAGAAGATCTGGGAGTGGCGGCGCGAGAAGGGCGACACCATCCTCCGCCAGTTGCGGCGGCTGGGGGCCTCCTGCGACTGGAGCCGCACCCGCTTCACCCTCGACCCCGACCTCAGCCGGGCGGTGCGGAAGGCCTTCGTGGACCTCTACCGGGAGGGGCTGATCTACCGCGGCGAGTACATGGTCAACTGGTGCCCCCGTTGCGGGACGGCCCTGTCGGACCTGGAGGTGGAGCACGCCGACAGCCGCGGCCAGCTCTGGTACATCCGCTACCCCGCCGCCGACGGCGGAGAGGGGGTGGTGGTGGCCACCACCCGCCCCGAGACCATGCTGGGCGACACGGCGGTGGCCGTCCATCCCGAGGACGACCGGTACCGCTCCCTGGTGGGCCGGAGGGTAGTCCTTCCCCTCATGAACCGCGAAATCCCCGTGGTGACCGACGCCATGGTGGACCGAGAGTTCGGAACCGGGGCGGTGAAGATCACCCCCGCCCACGACCCCAACGACTTCGAGGCCGGAAAGCGCCACGGCCTTCCCCGGGTGGTCGTGATCGGCCTCGACGGGAAGATGACCGCCGAGGCCGGCCCCTTCGCCGGCCTGGACCGGTACGAGGCGCGGAAGGCCGTCCTTCAGCGGCTGGAGGCGGAGGGCCTTCTGGTGAAGACCTCCGTCCACCAGAACGCCGTGGGCCACTGCCAGCGCTGCGACGCCGTCGTGGAGCCGGCGGTCTCCACCCAGTGGTTCCTCCGGATCGAGCCGCTGGCCGAACCCGCCCGCCGCGCCGTCGAGGAGGGCCGGATCCGGATCATCCCCGACCACTGGCGGAAGGTCTACCTCAACTGGATGCGGGAGATTCACGACTGGTGCATCTCCCGCCAACTCTGGTGGGGCCACCGCATCCCCGCCTTCTCCTGCAAGGCCTGCGGCAAGGCCGCCGGTGAAAACGACCCGGAGCGCCTCCTCGTCTCCATGGAAGACCTCGCCTCCTGCCCCTACTGCGGGGGGCCGGTGGAGCAGGACCCCGACGTACTGGACACCTGGTTCTCCAGCCAGCTCTGGCCCTTCTCCACCCTCGGCTGGCCCGAGCAGACCGAGGACTTCCGCCGGTACTACCCCACCACCGTCATGGAGACGGGGTACGACATCCTCTTCTTCTGGGTGGCCCGGATGATCATGGCGGGGCTCAAGTTCACCGGCCAGGTCCCCTTCCGGGACGTCTTCCTCCACGGGCTGGTGCGGGACGAGAAGGGCCGGAAGATGAGCAAGACCCTGGGGAACGTGGTGGATCCCCTGGAGCTCATCGAGACCCACGGCGCCGACGCCGTGCGGTTCACGCTGGCCATTCTCTGCGTCCCCGGCACCGACGTGGCCCTGGACACCCGGCGGATGGAGGGCTACCGGGCCTTCGCCAACAAGCTGTGGAACGCCGGGCGGTTCGTCCTCCTCCAGTGCGGGGAACAGGTTCCGGCCAGGCCCGACCCCGCCCTCCTTTCCCGGTGGGACCGCTGGATCCTGGCCGAACTGGACCGGACGGCGCTGGAGGTGAACCGCGCCCTGGAGGAGTTCAAGTTCTACGAGGCGGCGGACCTCCTCTACCACTTCGTCTGGCACCGCTACTGCGACTGGTACGTCGAGGTCTCCAAGGCCGGCCTCAACGGCCCTGCGGAGAGAAGGGAAGCCACCCGGTACGTCCTCTTCTCGGTCCTGGACGGCATCCTGCGCCTCCTCCACCCCTTCATGCCCTTCGTCACCGAGGCTCTCTGGGAGAAGATGCCCGGCCGGGAAGGACGGCTGGTGGCGGCCCCCTTCCCCGCCCCGGCCGCCCCGCCGCCTTCCGACGGTTCGGTGGAGCGGCTCATGGACCTCATCACGGCGGTGAGGACCCTCCGGACGGAGAAGAACCTCCCCCCGGGCCGCTTCCTGGCCCTCCACGTCGTTCCCCTGGACGGGGAGGCGGCGGCGTTGCTGGACGGCCCGGCCCAGGAGGAGGTCTCGGCCCTGGCCCGGGTCTCCCCCGTTCGAGTGGTAGGAGACGCGCCCTCGGGGGACCGGTGGCTCCCCGGTGTCGCCGGCCCCTTCCGTTTCCACCTGGAGCGGCCGGAGGAGGACGGTGCCGCCGCGGCGGCGGAGACGGCCCGCCTGGCGGCGGAGCTGAAGAAGCTCCTTTCGGAGCGGGACAAGTTCGCCGCCAAGCTCCGGAACCCCGCCTTCGTAGAGAAGGCCCCCCCGGAGGTCGTGGCGAAGAACCGGGCCATCCTGGAGGACTACGAGCGCAAGGCCCGGGAGGTGGAGGCCCTTTTGAAAAGCCGTGGTGCTTGACGCCCTTCCCGGCCTTTGGGTAGGCTGGACACTCCGGAGGAGGAGGCCATGAGAAACCGCGAACGAGGCGACGGGAAGATCGGCCTGATCGTCATGATCCTCATCCTGGCGGCGGCCATCTTCGTCCTGGTGAAGGTGGTGCCCGCCCGGATCAGCGCGTACGAATTCAAGGACTACATGGAAACCTACGCCCGGGCCGAATCCTGGACCCGCACCCCCGAGCAGATCCAGAAGGACCTCTTAGAGAAGGCCCGCATCCTCAACCTGCCCATCACCGCCGAGAACCTCACCATCAACAAGGGCGGAGGCTCCATCGAGATCATCGCCAAGTTCGACGTCCCGGTGGACCTCAAGGTTCACAAGCTGGTCCTTCACTACAACTTCCGCCAGACCGCGGAGCGGTACTGAGGGGGCCTTCCCCCGGCCCTCCATGGCCCTCGACGCCGACGGGTTCTCCGTCCGCGGGCTTCCCAAGGTCGAGCTCCACCTCCACCTGGAGGGATGCCTGTACCCCGGCGACGCCTTCCGGCTGGCCCTCCGGAACGGCGTGGACCTTCCCCGGAGCCGGATTCTCGCCCTCTACCGCCACCGGGATTTCGGGGAGTTCCTGGCCCACTTCGGCGCCCTCCTGGACCTCTTTCGGCGGCCCGAAGACCTGGTGTGGCTGCTTCGCCGGACGGCGCTTCGCCTGGCGCGGCAGGGAGTCCTCCACGCCGAGATCCGCCTCTCCCCCTCGGTGTGGGAACGCCACGGCCTCGACCCCCTCCTCTGCCTCCGGGCCCTCCTGGAGGCGAGGAGGAGTCTCCCCCTTTCGGTCCTCTTCCTGGTGGACGCCGTGCGCCAGTGGGACCGGGGGTGCCTCGAGCGGGACCTGGAGCTGGCCCTCCGCTTTCGGAAGGAGGGGGTGGCGGCGCTGGGGCTGGGAGGGGACGAACGGGCGGCCCCCTCGGCTCACTTCCGGGACCTGGCGGAAGAGTGCCGGCGCCGGCGCCTGCCGCTCATTCCCCACGCGGGGGAGGTGACGGGGCCCGGCGAGGTCCGGCGCGCCCTGGAACTTTCCCCCTTCCGCATCGGACACGGCATCGGGGCCGCCTCCGACCCGGACCTCCTGCGGACGCTGGCTAAGGAGCGGATCCACCTGGAGGTTTGCCCCACCAGCAACCGGAAGACGGGAGCCCTCCCCCGGGGGCGGCGCCATCCCCTGCCTCTCCTCTGGAAGGCCGGCGTGGCCCTCTCCCTCGGGACCGACGACCCGGCCCTCTTCGGGACCACCTTGAACCGAGAGACGGCCTGGGCCCTCCGAAGGGGCTGGAGCCCCGCCGACGCCTTGCGCTCCCAGCGTCTGGCCGCCCGGTCCTCCCTCCTGCCTCTCTCCGAGAAGAGGGACCTCCTCGCCCGCCTCGGGGGGTAGAGAAAAAGTCATGCCTGTCCAAGAAAAGCTGCTAGGCTCTGTTAGAAGCCGAACGGGACGGGCGCCGCGCCTGCGGCGCGTCTGGGGAGGCCCCAATCGGGCGCTTCCGCGCCAGCGCGTCCGCGCTCCGCTTGGTGGCCTCCCGGCGCCCTTCGGGCGCCCCGTCCCGCTGG
>Ga0209018_1001310_pt1 | contig 20448 bp, 15 predicted proteins | sample YNPBryBLVA2012_FD_185814 | JGI IMG/M metagenome (GOLD analysis project Ga0209018, IMG submission 185814) | Anoxygenic and chlorotrophic microbial mat microbial communities from Yellowstone National Park, USA - YNP Bryant BLVA 2012 (SPAdes)... ...
AACGTGAAACGTGATGCGTGAAACGTGAAACGTGATGCGTGAAACGTGAAACGTGATGCGTGAAACGTGAAACGTGATGCGTGAAACGTGATGCGTGAATCCCTTTCACGTTTTACGTTTCACGTTTTACGTTTCACGTTTCACGTTTCACGTTTCACGTTTTACGTTTCACGTTTCACGTTTCACGTTTCACGTTTCCGATCATAGGTGCCGCTGCACCACGGCGATCACGTCCGGGTAGTCAATGCCCAGCTCGTGGAGCTTCTCCGGCGTGGGCACGCCCCTCTCGGTCCAGCCGCGCCGCTTGTAGACGGCGTCGATCAGCTTCTCGTAGCGCTCCATGCGGTAGCGGCGGTGGGCGGCCATTTTCTCGTGAATGGTCATCGTCTCCGGGTCCAGCCCCAGCCACTCGCGGAGCTGCCGGTCGTAGCGGTCGGCGCGGGACTCGTACTCCTCGACCGTCACCGGGCCGGCGGAGCGGTAGGGGATGGCGTCGTGCTCGCGCAGGCCGTAGCCCAGGCGGATGTTGAAGACGCGCTGGAAGTTGTAGACCCGCTCGGACATGGTGATGATGTCGTCGTAGCTGATCTCCCGCCCGGTGACGCCGATGAAGAGCTGACGGTAGTTCTCGACGTGGTGCATGATCTTCTGCGGCTGGGGGGTGAGCTTGTTCTTGGGATGAACGACGTCGTTCCAGGGCAGCTTGCAGAAGCCGCACAGGCCGAACCAGGTGCGCCACATCGGGAAGTAATGCAGCGCCTCGGCCTTGTCCTCGAAGGTGGGCAGCTCGTTGTTGACCATATCCATGAAGATCAGCCAGGCCTCGTCGTGCTGCGGGCCCTTGTTCGTCAGTCCGTAGCCGCCCTGCTGGGCCAGCGACTCCTTGGTCAGGTACTCGGAGTACTCCAGCCCCTTCGCCTCCATACCGATGTCCCAGACGAAGTGGGGATCGGCGCCAAAGTGCTCGATGAAGTACTGCTTCATGCGACGGATGCCCATGCCGAAGATCTGGCCGAAGCCCTCGCCACGGGCCATCTGGTGCAGCACCTCCAGAGCGGCGTCGGCGTTGCCGAAGCGGAGTTCCAGCCCGCCGGTGCGCTCCGCGTTCAGGACGCCGGCCTCGTAGCACTCCATCGCAAAGGCCATCGCCGTGCCGAAGGAGATGGTATCAATGCCGTAGGTATCGCAGTAGAAGTTGATCTCCAGGATCGCCTCGGGGTCGAAGATGCCGCAGTTGGAACCGACGCCGGCGACGGTCTCGTACTCCGGGCCGTCCACGATCACCGTCTGGCCCTGGTAGGGGCCGGTGCGGACGACGAAGCCGTCCACGGCGTGGGCGCAGCCGACGGTGCAGCCGTACCAGCAGCCGTCGGGCAGCCCCTGGGTCAGCCGCGCCTCCCACACCTCGCCCTTGATCTTCGGCGTGTCCGGGTGGCGGCCGAACTGGAAGTTGTGGACAGGCAGCAGGTCGTAGTCGTCCATGATCTTCACCAGGTACGGCGTGCCGCGGTTGCGCATGCGGTTCTGGACGGGGTCGAACTCGCGCACTTCCTGGTGGATGTCGGCGCCGGCGGCCTGGATGCGCTTCAGGTCGGCGGGGTGGTTCATATCGCCGCCGAAGGGGGGCGCGTGGACGACGAGGGCCTTGATCTTCTTATCGCGCAGCACGGTGCCGATGCCGCCGCGCCCGGCCTGCTTGTAGCGGAGAGCCTTGCGCTTGCGGTCGTAGAGGCTGAAGTTGAGGCAGCCCATCAGCGTATGCTCGGCGCCGCTGCCGGCGGTGACGAAGGACATCAACTGGCGGTCCTCCTCGGTGGCGGCGAACTGGTCCATCAGCCAATGGCCCAGCAGGTGGGTGTCGGTGGGGGCGTCGGCGGGCGCTTCGTACAGCGTCACCTGGCCCGCCACGCCGTCCACGTAGACGATGACGTCCCTGGCGGCCTTGCCCTGCACCTCGATGGCGTCCCAGCCGGCGAACTTGAGGTAGGGGCCGAAGTGGCCGCCGACGTTGCTGTCAATGACCACGTTCGTCAGCGGGGAGATGGTCGCGGCGATGGACTTGCCGGAGCCGGGATACTGGGTGATGCCGGCGCAGGGGCCGGAGGAGATGGTGATCTCGTTCTCGGGGTCGTTCCAGCGGGTGTTGTCCTTGACGCCGTGCCAGAGCAGCCACAGGTCGAAGCCGCGCCCGCCGGTGAACTTGAGCTTCATCTCCTCGGTGACCGGGCGGGCCTGGATGGCACGCTCGCCGACGTTGACATACAGCGTCTGCCCGGCATAGCCGCGTTCGATCGTCGGGACGGAGTAGGGGAACTCCGCCAGGATGTGGAGGGTTGCTTTTTCGCTCATGATGGCTCTCCTTTACACCTGCAGGCCCGGCGCGCGGGGCGTCTCGACCTCGACGATCTCCAGCGCGTCCGCCGGGCAGGTCTTGGCGCACTGTCCGCAGGCGATACACTTGAACGGTTCGGTCTGGTCGGGATGGTAGAACATCGCCGAGTAGGGACAGAAGCCCACGCAGGACAGACAGCCCACGCAGAGCTTCTTCTGGATGCGGACGATGCCCTTCTTGTCCCGCGAGAGGGCCTCGGTGGGACAGACGGCGATGCAGTCGCCGCACTGCACGCAATAGACGGCGCGCAGCGGGCCGCTTCCGCTATCGTCGTGGATGCGGATGCTGGACTTCTCCGCGTCGGTGACCTTGAACCAGGTGTCGGAGCAGACCTCCTCACAGGTATGGCAACCGACGCAGCGCTCCGGGTTGTACGAAAGGACTTTCATGGTGCCTCCCTTGACAAGGTACTGGTGGGACTGGACGGGGGATATTGTAGCATATCTGGGGGAAGAGACAAGGGGACACGGAGAAAGGGGAAAGGGTGGGCTGTCAACGGATTGAGGGAACGGATTGAACGGATTCGGCGCGACAATCTGTTCAATCCGCTCCCCGAATCCGTTGACAGTCCGCCCCCCGAAATCGGCTCACAAGGGCGGTTGACAGCAGGGGCAGAGGTGGGTGCCGCGCCCGCCGACGACGATGCGCACGACGGGGCTGCCGCAGCGTGGGCACGCCTGCCCCGCCTGCCCGTAGACGGCCAACTGCCCGGCGAACTCCCCCGGCAGCCCGTCCGCACCCACGTAGCGCGTGTCGTCCAGGGTAGTGCCCCGCCCGGCCACCGCCTCACTCAACACCTCGCGGATCGCCCCGTGCAGGCGCTCGATCTCCTCCTCGTTCAGCGAGTCCGCCCGGCGCAGGGGGTGGAGGCGAGCGCGCCAGAGGGCCTCGTCGGTGTAGATGTTGCCCAGACCGGCCAGGTGGCGCTGCTCCAGCAGGAACGGCTTGAGGCGCGTCCGCCGGCCGGCCAGGATGCGGGCCAGCCGCTCGGCGGTGAACTCTTCGCTCAGCGGCTCCGCACCCAGCGCGCCCAGCACTTCGGCGGGGTCGTCGGTGAGGGCCATGCGCCCGAACTTGCGCGGATCGGAGAAGCGCAGCCGCCGGCCATCGTCCAGCGACAGCAGCACCCGCGCGTGATGGTCGGTTGCCGCGCCGTCCGCTTCCAGGATCAGCCGCCCGCTCATGCGCAGGTGGATGAGCAGCGCCGCGCCGGAGTCGAGGGACAGCACCAGCCACTTGCCGCGCCGGCCGACGTCAGCGATGCACTGTCCGCACAGGCGGGCGGCGAAAGCGGCGGGGTCGGGCATGGCGACCGTGCGCGGCCAGCGCACGTCCACCGCCACGATCCGCCGCCCCACCGCCTGGCGCAACCCACGGGCGATGGTCTCGACTTCGGGGAGCTCGGGCATTGGGGGTATTATACCACAGTGACAGGGAGACACGGAGACGGGGAGACACGGTGACGCGGAGACACGGTGACGCGGAGACACGGTGACGCGGAGACACGGTGACGCGGAGACACGGTGACGCGGAGACACGGTGACGCGGTGACACGGTGACGCGGTGACGCAGATCAGGCGAGACTGCTCACCCTCCCGCAGGTTTGGGCGCAACGTGCAGCCCAAATCGCACTGCAATGGCCACTCCGATGCGTTGCTCGATCACTCCCGAACCTGCGGGAGGGTGAGATGAGCAGTGACGAAATTCTAACAAACAGAGCAAGATTGCACTGCCGAGGCCGCTGAGGACGCAGAGAGAACACAGAAACCTCTGCGTTCTCGGCGCGCTCGGCGGTGAGATATACTCGTCTGTTTGAGGCGAAGCTTCGCTGGGCGGTTACGTATCCGTGTCCAGAATCCGTGCAGGACACAAAGGACACGGCGGTATGGAAACCATCACGACTCTGGGTCATCCTTTGTGCCCTTCGTGTCCTGTGTGGTGATAGAAGGGACTGGCCTGAGCGGATACCTTTGTGGTATAATGCGAAGTGATGGCCGAGTTCGTTCATCTCCACGTCCATACGCACTTCTCCCTGCTGGACGGTTTGAGCAGCCCCAAGGCGTTGGTCGAGCGGGCGATGGAGCTGGGGATGCCTGCCCTGGCGATCACCGATCACGGCGCCCTCTACGGCGTGGTCGAGTTCTACCAAGCCGCCCGCGACGCCGGTATCAAGCCGCTCATTGGCATCGAGACCTACCTGGCACGGCGGGGGATGCGCGACCGGGATAGCGAGGACCGCAAGCCCTATCATCTGCTCCTGCTGGCCCAGAACGACGCCGGGTACCGAAACCTGCTCCGCCTCGCCTCGGTCGCCATGCTGGAAGGCTTCTACTACAAGCCGCGGATTGACAAAACGGCCCTGGCCGGGCACAGCGATGGCCTCATCGCCCTCTCCGGCTGCGGCAGTTCCGAGATCCCACGCCTGCTTCAGGACGGCCGCGTCGAGGAAGCCCGCGCTGCCCTTGCCTGGCACCGCGATACCTTCCCCGGCCGCTTCTTCGTCGAACTTCAGGATCACAACATCCCGGAGATGAAGCCGGTCAACCGGCAGTTGATCGAGTTCGCCCGCCAGTTCGACCTGCCCCTGGTCGCCACCAACGACGTGCACTACGCCCGCCGCGAGCAGGCGGCGGCCCATGACGTGCTGCTGGCGATCGGCACCGGCAAGAGCCTGCGCGACCCCAGCCGGATGCGGATGGACGGGGATACCTACTACATGCGCAGCGCCGCGGAGATGGCCCACCTGTTCCCGGAGACGCCGGAGGCGCTGAGCAACACGCTGCGCGTCGCCGAGATGTGCGACGTGCAACTGGAGACCGGCCACTATCACCTTCCCCGCTTCGAGGTGCCGGAGGGACAGACGGCCCAGTCGTACCTGCGCGCGCTCTGCGAGGAGGGGTTGCCGCGGCGCTATGCTAACCGCGCCGACGCCCCCGAAGTCCGCGCCCGCCTGGAGCACGAGCTGACGATCATCCACCAGATGGGCTTTGACGCCTACTTCCTCATCGTCTGGGACCTCTGCCGAGCGGCGCGGGAGCGCGGCATCTGGTACAACGCGCGCGGCTCCGCCGCCGGCTCCATCGTCGCCTATGCCCTGGGCATCACGATGGTTGACCCCCTGGCCAACGGCCTCATCTTCGAGCGCTTCCTGAACCCGGATCGGATCTCGATGCCGGACATTGACCTGGACTTCCAGGATGACCGGCGCGGCGAGCTGATCGAGTACACCGTGCGCAAGTACGGACGCGACAACGTGGCCCAGATCATCACCTTCGGCACGCTGGGGGCGCGGGCGGCGGTGCGCGACGTGGGCCGGGTGATGGATATCCCGCTCTCCGAAGTGGACCGCGTCGCCAAGCTGATCCCCAATATCCCCGGCAAGCCGGTCAGCATTGCCCAGGCCCTGGAGCAGGTGCCCGAACTGCAGGAACTGTACCGCACGACCCCCTACGTCCGTCAGATGCTGGACACGGCGTCTCAACTGGAAGGGGTGGCCCGTCACGCCTCCACCCATGCCGCCGGCGTGGTCATCAGTGACGTGCCGCTGGTGGAGTATTGCCCGTTGAGCCGCCCGCCCAAGGGCGAGGGCGCGACGGACCAGGAGGTGCTGCTGAGCGCCGTCACCCAGTGGCCAATGGAGGACCTGGAGACCATCGGCCTGCTCAAGGTGGACTACCTGGGGCTGACCACGCTGACGATCATGCGCCGCACCTGCGACCTGATCCGCCAGCGGCATGGGGTGTCGCTCGACCTGGACACCATCCCGTTGGACGACCCGGCGATCTACCGGTTGCTCTCCAGCGGCGACGTGGCCGGCCTGTTCCAGGTGGAAGGCGCCGGCCTGCGGCGCGTCCTGCAGGAGATGCGCCCGACCCGCTACGAGCACATCGTCGCCGTGCTGGCCCTCTACCGGCCCGGCCCGATGGAGCACATCCCCACCTATATCCAGCGCATGCACGGCCAGGAGCAGGTGGAGTATCGCCATCCGGCCCTGGCGCCGATCCTGGACGAGACGTACGCGATCTGCGTCTATCAGGAACAGATCATTCGCATTGCCACCGACCTGGCCGGCTACACTGCCGGCGAGGCCGACCTGCTGCGGCGGGCGGTGGCGAAGAAGAAAAAAGGCGAACTGCTGGCCCACCGCGAGAAGTTCGTCAGGGGAGCGGTAGAGCGCGGCATCCCGGAACGGACGGCGGCGGAGATCTTCGATGACTTCGAGTACTTTGCGCGCTACGGGTTCAACAAGTGCCTGCCGGGTGATGTGGAGGTGGTGGACATCTCGACCGGCCGCCTGGTGACGATCGAGGCGTTGTATCGCGGCGACGCTCAACTGGAACGGACGGTTACCTGCGATCTGCAGGCACTCCGCTTGCAGGAGGGTGCGGTTGCCGCGGTGAAGAGCAACGGATTGCGCTTGGTCTACCGGCTGACCACTGCCCTGGGACGCACTATCGAAGCCACGGCCAATCACCCCTTCCTTACCTACGAGGGCTGGAAGCCGCTGGGGGAATTGCGCGAGGGTGAGTGCGTCGCCGTACCGCGCTGCTTGCCAGTGGAAGGGCGGCAGGAATGGCCGGAGCACGAGGTAGTCGTCCTCGGGCACTTGTTGGCCGAGGGGAATCTGTGCCATTCCCATTCGGTTTACTTCTACACTAAGGACCGGGCGGCGATGCAAGACTACGTCCGGGCAGCGGAGCAGTTCGATAACACACACTGCTCCGTTGCTGTGCACAAGGGCGTGTTCTCCGTGTATGCACGGCGCATCGAGCGTCGCACGCCCCCCGGCATCGTTCGTTGGGTTCAGGGGCTGGGCATCTGGGGCAAGAACGCGCGCGACAAGGAAATCCCTGTAGCTGCCTTTGAACTCCCCCGTGCTCAGCTGGGCCTTTTGTTCGCTCGGATGTGGGAAGGAGATGGTCATATCCACCTGGAAGGGCGCTTGCTTTACTACGCTACTTCCTCCGAGCGGCTGGCGCGGCAATTACAACACTTGCTGCTGCGCCTGGGGATCGTCAGCCGCGTGCGCGCAGTGAGATTCCCGCACCAGGACGGGCGCATCGGCTATCAGGTCCGCGTCACCGGCAATGACAACTTGACCCGCTTCCGTGATCAAGTTGCCTGTCATTTTATAGACCCGCAGCGTCGGCAAGCTTTGCAGGCAATGTGCATTGACCAACCGGCCGCTTCCGCTACGAAGGACGTCGTGCCGGTGCGGGTCAAGGAACTGGTCCGGGCAGCCAAACAACGCACGGGCGCGACCTGGGCGCAGGTGTGCCGCGAGGCAGGTGTGGCCCAACGCGAGTGCTGCCCGATCCACAACCGAGGCAAGAAGGGTTTCACCCGCCAGACTCTTCGCCAGTTGGCTGATTACTTCGGAGATCCGGCCCTGCACAGGTACGCCGAGAGCGACTTGTATTGGGATTCTGTCATTCGGATCGAGCCTGCCGGCGAGAAACAGACGTATGACTTGGAGATTGTGGACACGCACAACTTCGTGGCCAACGATTTCCTGGTGCACAACAGTCACGCCGCCGACTACGCCGTCCTCACCTGCCAGACCGCCTATCTGAAGGCGTATTACCCGGTGGAGTACATGGCCGCCCTGCTGACCGTCGAGCGGAACAATACGGAAAAGGTCGGTGCGGTGGTGACCGAGTGCCGCCGCATGGGCATCGAGGTGCTGCCGCCCAGCGTCCAACACTCCGGGCTGGAGTTCACGATTGAAGAGCTGCCCGGCGGTCGCCCGGCGATCCGCTTCGGCCTGGGGGCGGTGAAAAACGTCGGCGACGGGCCGGTGGAGGCGATCCTGCAGGCCCGCGCCGGGCAACCTTTCCGCGACCTAGGAGATTTCTGCCGTCGGGTGGACCTGCGCGTGGTGAGCCGCCGGGCGTTAGAGGGGTTGGTCCGTGTCGGCGCGCTGGACGTGTTCGGGCCGCGTGCTCGCCTGTTGGCCGCCCTGGATCGCATGCTCAGCCTCAGCAGCCGCATCCATCAAGCGCGCGAGAGCGGCCAGTTGAGCCTTTTCGACGATTCCACCGGCGTGGCCGTGGATGACGAAAAAGCCCTGTTTATCGGTCTGCCTCCGATCGCCGGGTTGCCGCAACGGGAGTTGCTGGGATGGGAGAAGGAACTGGCCGGCACCTACCTCTCCGAACACCCGTTGGTGACGGCGATGCGCGACCTGAGTGACGTGCTCACGGCCAATATCGGCCAGCTTCAGGACGAGCGGCCAGAACAGATGGTGACGGTGCTGGGGGAGGTGCAGCGGGTGCGCCGCCACACGACCCGCAATGGGGAGGAGATGGCCTTTGTCACGCTGGAGGACCTGTATGGCAGCGGCGATGTGGTCGTCTTCCCCCGCCTGTGGGCGGCCAGCAAGGAGAAGTGGTTGCCGGGGCGGACGCTCGTGGTCGGCGGCAAGGTGAACGTCCGTAACGAGCAGGTCAGCCTGGTCTGCGAGTGGGTCAAGGAGCCTGACGAGGTGGCCCGCCCGCGGTCGGAGCCGGCGCCGCGACCGGCGCCGTTGGCCCGCCCAGCGCCGCCGCCCGAACCGCCAGCCTCGCCGTCCTGTCGCACGATCCAGGTCACCATCCGGCGCAGCGGCGACGCGCGACAGGACGTTCGCCTGCTCTCCGCCGTCCACGAGATGCTCGTTTCCTACCCCGGCGATGACCGCTTCACGTTCCTGCTGCGGAGCGGTCCGAACGGTGACCAACTGCTGGAGTTCCCCAATGCCTGCACCGGCTACTGTCGCGAACTGGGCGAGAAGCTGTCCGAACTGCTGGGGCCGGGAATGGTGCGGGTGTGCGAGGGAGAGGGGTGATGGACGCATCGCGTGGCCCATCGGACGTGGAAGCGGCCCTAGGCGCCCTGGGTATCCCCTGGCGGGCAACCCGCGCCCGCGGGAGCACGGCCGTCGAGGCAGCGCAGTCCCTGGGCGTCGAGCTGGGCGCGATCGTCAAGTCACTGCTGTTCCTGGCCGATGACGAACCGGTGCTGGTGCTGGTGGGCGGCGACCGGCGGGCCGATCCGCAACAGTTGGCGCGACTGCTGGCTGCGCGAAAGGTGAAGATCGCCTCACCGGAGTGGGTGATGGCGGAAACCGGTTTCCCGCCGGGCGCAGTGCCGCCGGTGGGTCACACCCGTCCTCTGCCGGTGTGGATTGACGCGGGGCTGGCTGCTCACCCCATCGTCTACACCTCCGGCGGCGCATCGGACCTGCTGATCGCCCTCGGTGTCGAGGAACTGCTTGCGGCGACCGGCGGACGGATCGCCGAGGTGAGCGAGGGGTAAGGACAGGGGAGCAGAGAGCAAGTATGCAAGTGAGCGATACGCGATACGCGAGATGGGAGGGAGTATGCGCATCGGTATTCTGACAGGCGGGGGCGACGTGCCCGGCCTCAACCCGTGTATCAAGGCGCTGGTCTACCGGGCGATTGACGAGGGGCACGATCCCATCGGTTTACGCCGCGGCTGGGCCGGATTGTTGTACTGTAACCCGGACGATCCATCCACGTGGGACGAGCACATCGTCCTGCTGGACAAGGCCACCGTGCGCACGATTGACCGCACAGGCGGGACATTTCTCCATACCTCACGCACCAACCCCAGCCGGGTGCAGGTGCAGAACACCCCTCCGTTCCTGAACCCGGATTCCTTCCCGCTGAGCGGCGACGGCTTCCTGGACTTCACGGCGCACGTCCTGCGCGTGCTGCAGGTGCTCAAGATGGACGTGCTGGTGCCGATCGGTGGAGAGGACACGCTGGGTTACGCCACACGCCTCCACCGCGAGGGCTTCCCCCTCGTCAGCATCCCCAAGACGATGGACAACGATGTCTTCGGCACCGACTACTGCATCGGCTTCTCCACCGCCGTCACCCGCAGCGTGCGCTTCATCAATCAGCTTCGCTCCTCTGCCGGGTCGCACGAGCGCATCTGTGTGGTCGAGCTGTTTGGCCGACACTCCGGCGAGACTTCCCTGATCTCGGCCTACCTGGCTGGCGTGGACCGGGCGATCATCTCCGAGGTGCCCTTCGACATCGAGAAGCTGGCCCGTTTCCTGATGGCGGATAAACGGGCCAATCCCAGCCGCTACGCCATGCTGACCATCTCCGAAGGGGCGCACGAGATCGGGCGCGAGGTGATCCAGGAGGGCAAGGCCGATCCCTACGGGCACAAGAAGCTCGGCGGCATCGGGGCGGTGACCGCCAGGCGGCTGGAGCAGATCACCGGCGAGAAGACGATGTTCCAGGAGCTGGCCTACCTGATGCGCTCCGGCGAACCGGACGCGCTGGACATCATGGTAGCGGTGAACTACGCGCATACGGCGATGGACCTGATCTTGGAGAAGAAATTCGGGCGCATGGTGGCGCTGCGCGAGGGCCGCTACACCGACGTTGACGCCGCCTCGCCCACGCTGGGCATCAAGACGGTGGACGTGCGGGCGCTGTACGACATCGAAGAATACCGCCCGAAGGTGATGCATGTGCACGGCAAACCGATGTTCCTCTATTGATCGCTTATCGCGTATCGCCTATCGTTGGTGGTCATTGTACGGGGGGAGGTAACTGCTCACCCAGAGTGACTGTTCACGTCGGTACGGAGTGCGGGCTTCGGCCCGCAGCGTACATGCTGCGCAGATCAGGCTGTGGCCGGTCTCCGACCGAGCCACCCATGGCGTCGGGCGCGGTCTGGAGACCGGCTCGCGCCGGGGGGCCGAGTTGTTAGCGGGGGGATGAGATGAAGCGGATCGCTGTCTTGACCAGTGGCGGGGATGGGCCGGGGCTGAACCCATGCATCCGCGCGGTGACCCGCATGGCCCTGCACCACGGCGCGGAGGTGATCGGTGTGCGGCGCGGCTACGCCGGCCTGATCGCCGGCGACCTGGTGGAGCTGGATGCGCGGGCGGTGGGCGGGATCCTTGGAGAGGGTGGCACGTTTCTGCGCACCGCGCGCTGCCCCGAGTTCATGACCGAGAAGGGCCGCCGCGAGGCGCTGCGCACGTTGAACCGCGAGGGGATCGAAGGGCTGGTAGTCATCGGCGGCAACGGCTCGCTCACCGGCGCGCTGGAGCTGCATCATCTCGGCTTCCCGGTCGTCGGCGTGCCGGCGACGATTGACAACGACGTCAACGGCACCGACATCGCCATCGGCGTGGACACCGCCCTGAATACCATCCTGGACGCGATTGACCGGATCAAGGATACGGCCTCATCGCACCAACGGGCATTCGTCGTCGAGACGATGGGCCGTAACTCCGGCTACCTGGCCCTGGTCAGCGGCGTCTCCGGTGGGGCGGAGCTGGTGCTGATCCCGGAGGTGCAGACCTCGATGGATGAGGTGGTGCGGACGGTCGAGGACTCCTACGTGCGCGGCAAGGCCCACTGCATCATCCTCGTCGCCGAAGGCTGGAAGCCGGGCACGCGGGCGCTGGTTGACTTTCTGGTCAGCCATCGGGAGGAGCTGGGCTTCGAGGTACGGCTGACCGTGCTCGGTCACATCCAGCGCGGCGGCAAGCCGCTGGCCTTCGACCGGCTGCTGGCGACCCGCCTGGGGGCGGCGGCGGCCGAGGCGCTGCTGCGCGGCGAGCGTGGGGTCATGGTCGGTTGGGTGGATAACCGCGCCGCGCTCACGCCGCTGGCGGAGGCGGTGGCTTTCCAGAAGGCAGTCAACCTGGAATTGCAAGAGTTGGCCCGCGTGATGGATAAGTAGCTGCGGGTGCGACATACCTGGATATCAAGGAGGTCAGTTCATGGCACGATTGCACGAGTACCAGGGCAAGGCGCTGCTTGGACAGTTCAAGATCGCCGTGCCCAGGGGCCGCGCGGCGAGCACGCCGGACGAGGCCCGCGCCGCCGCCGAGGAGATCGGCAAGCCGGTGATGGTCAAAGCGCAGGCCTGGGTCACCGGACGGGCTGGGCTGGGCGGGATCAAGAAGGCCGCCACGCCCGACGAGGCGGCCGAGGCGGCCGCCGGCATGCTCGGCATGAAGCTCAAGGGCTTCACCGTCGAGCGCGTGCTGGTCGAAGAGCAGGTGGATATCGCTCGCGAGTTCTACGCCGGGGTGATCGTGGACGACCGCGCCCAGGCCCCGCTGGTGATGTTCTCCAGCGTCGGCGGCAGCGGCATCGAGGAGATCGCCGCCGCCAATCCCGACCGGGTGGCCTACCAGCACGTGGACATTGACCAGGGGTTGCAGGAGTACCAGGCGCGCAACCTGGTGCGGCGTACCGGCATCGGCGGCAAGCTGCAGAGCGACCTGGCCGGCATGCTGGTGCAGCTCTACCAGGTCGCCCGGACGGTCGAAGCCCGCGCTGCCGAGATCAACCCGCTGGTGCAGACCGCCGATGGCAAGCTGGTCGCCGCCGACTGCCGCGTCACGGTGGATGACTATGCTGTCTTCCGCCACCCGGACCTGGGGATCGAGATCGCCCGCGAGTACGACCGCCCGCCGACCGCGCTGGAGCGGATCGCCTACCGGGTGGAGGAGAAGGACTATCGCGGCACGTTCTACTTCATCCAGATGGCCAGCGACTTCAAGAAGGGCGAGGGGTACATTGGCTTCCACGGCGCGGGCGGTGGCGGCTCGATGATGAGCATGGACGCGCTGCTGCGCTACGGCTACAAGCTGGCGACCTTCGTGGACACCAGCGGCAACCCGCCGGCCAGCAAGGTCTACCGGGCAGCGCGCATTGTCCTGGCCAGCGGCCCGATTGATGGCTACTTCGGCTCCGGCTCCGGCGTCGCCAGCCAGGAGCAGTTCCACTCGGCGCGCGGCTTCGTCAAGGCCTTCCTGGAAACTCACCTGGCCGTGCCGGTGGTCATCCGCCTGGGCGGGAACGCCGAGGACAAGGCGGTGGAGATCCTGCAGCGACTCAACGGACGCATCCCGGCGCCGGTCGAGGGGTACAAGAAGGATGACTCGCCGGAGTTCTGCGTCCAGCGCCTCGACGCGCTGATCCGGTCGGGCGAGCTGCGCGACGTGCCGCCGCCTCTACCGCGCCCCGAGCCGCAACGGCCGTACCGCTTCGAGACGGTCACCGGCGGCACGGTCACCTTCGACCACGCCGTCTGCGCGGCCTGCGAGAGCAAGGTCTGCGTCAGCGAGTGCGTGCCGAAGATCCTCAAGCTGAACGAGGAAGGGCTGCCGGTGCTGGCGATCCCCCCCGAAGAGGCAAAGAAGGGCCGCTGCAGCGAGTGCCTGGCCTGCGAGGTCGAATGCCTCTTCCGCGGCGCGGGCGGGGGTCACGTGCGGTTGCCGATTCCAGGGTTGGATGGGGCGTGAAACGTGAAACGTGAAATGTGAAACGTGAAACGTGAAACGTGAAACGTGAAATGTGAAACGTGAAACGTGAAACGTGAAACGTGAAATGTGAAGAGGACGTTGCTCACGCATCACGCGTCACGCATCACGCATCACGTTTCACGCATCACGCATCACGTTTCACGCATCACGCATCACGTATCGCAAAGCCACACAACGGAGGAGACTCAATGTCTATTCTGATTGACCAAACCAAACGCGTCCTCGTCCAGGGCATCACCGGGCGCGAGGGGATGGCGCGGACGAAGCTGATGGTCGGCTACGGCACCCAGGTCGTCGCCGGGGTGACGCCCGGACGGGGCGGCGAGCAGGTGGAGGGCATCCCTGTCTTTGACACGGTTGAGGAGGCCTGGGAGAAGGCCGGGCCGATCGACGTCAGCGTGTTGTTCATCCCCGCCCCGCTGGTCAAGAACGCGGCGCTGGAGGCGATTGACGCCGGGGTCAGGCTGCTGGTCATCGTGCCCGACCGCGTGCCGATCTACGATGTGCTGGCCATCGCCAAGCGGGCCAAGGAAGCCGGCGCGCGCTTCGTCGGCCCGAACACGCTGGGCGTGCTCAGCCCCGGCAAGGCGGTGCTGGGGATGATGGGCGGCGCGGCCTCATCGGCCCGCTCGTGGTTCCAGCCCGGCCCGGTGGGCATCACCTCTCGCTCCGGCGGGATGACCTCGTCCACCGCTTACTACCTCTCGCGGGAGGGCATCGGCGCGACGACCCTGGTGCACGTCGGCGGCGACGCGGTGGTCGGCCTGCCGCACCCGGAGGTGGTCAAGCTGTTCGAGCAGGACCCCGAGACGAAGGCGGTGGTGATGTTCGGCGAGATCGGCACCAGCCAGGAGGAGCAGGTGGCCGACCTGATCGAACAGGGCGCGTTCACCAAGCCGTTGATCGCCTACATCGGCGGCAAGGCGGCCAAGAGCGGCACCCGCTTCTCCCACGCCGGAGCCATCGTCGAGGGCGGGCGCGGCACCCACGAGGGCAAGGTCGAACGGCTGCGCGCCGTCGGCGCGACGGTCGTCGGGTCGTTTATGGAGCTGCCCAGGGCGACGAAGGAAGTGCTGGCAAGGATTGGAGCGTGAAGCGTGAAACGTGAAACGTGAAACGTGAAACGTGAAACGTGAAACGTGTTCCGTGCTTGTACGCAACACGGAACACGCAACACGCAATACGGAACAAGGAGACCCATATGTCAGAGGAAACCTGGTCCCAACCGATCACCAAGATTGAACCGAACAAGGTAGCCGTGCGCGGCTACCGGATTGACGAGCTGATGGGCCGCGTGCCGTTCGCCCACGTGGTCTACCTGGTGTTGCGGGGCGAGCTGCCCACGCCGGCCCAGGGGCGGGTGATGGATGCCATCCTGGTCTCCAGCGTGGACCACGGCAGCACGCCGCCGTCGGCGCTGGCGGCGCGCACGGTCGCCTCCGGCGGCGCGCCGCTGACCACCGGCATCGCCGCCGGGATCATGACCATCAACCGTCACCACGGCGGGGCCATCGAAGACTCGATGAAGATGCTCCTGGCCGCCGTCGCTCGCCAGCGCGAGAAGGGGCAGGAGGCCATCGCCACCGCCCGTGAGATCGTCGAGGAATACCGGCAACAGAAGAAGCGCCTGCCCGGCTACGGTCACCGCATCCACACCGACGACCCGCGCACCAGGAAGCTCTTCGCCATCTGCGCGGAGGAGGGTGTGGCCGGCGAGTACGTGGCGATGGGCCAGGCGCTGCGCCAGGCGATGAAGGAGGCCACGGGCAAGGACCTGCCGATGAATGTGGACGGAGCTATCGCTGCCGTGCTGTGCGAGCTGGGCTTCCCGCCGGAGATGGGCAACGGCCTCTTCGCCATCGCCCGCACGGTGGGACTGACCGCCCATGTCTTCGACGAGATCACCGCCCAACGGCCGATGCGCCAGATCTCCCCGACAGCGCAGGCGTACAGTGGGCCGGAGGAGCGTTCTTTGTGACGCGGAGACGCGGGGACGCGGGGACGCGGAGACGCGGGGACGCGGAGACGCGGAGACGCGGAGACGCGGAGATCACCGTGTCACCGCGTCACCGCGTCACCGTGTCACCGCGTCACCGCGTCACCGTGTCACCCACCCCAGGAGGAAATGATGAGAGACCAACTGCTTGAACTGTTCCCAGAGTTCGACCTGATCCAGGACAAAGAATTGCGTGAAAAGTGTCTGCGGACCTACGAACTGGCGCTGCAGGAGGGCGGCTGGATGCCGGATGACTTGACGCACATCCCCTTCACCCTGCTGCTCAACCCCTGCCCGGCGTCCTACGTTGACCACGTCCGCGCAGTGACGCTCACCGCCGTCCGCGCCGCCGAGGTCTTCCAGCAGGTCTACGCCGACCGGCTGCCGGTGCGCATGGACCTGCTGGTCGCCGGGGCGCTGCTGCACGACGTCGGCAAGCTGTTGGAGTACGAGAAGCGTGCCGACGGGATGACCGTGACGACCTATGGCGGGCGGCTGCTGCGCCATCCGATCAGCGGCATGGAACTGGCTGCCCGCTGCGGCCTGCCGATCGAGGTGCTGCACATCATCGCCGCCCACGCCGACGAGGGCGACAAGGTCAACCGCATCACCGAAGCCACCCTGGTCAACCACGCTGACTTCATGTCATTCCACAGTTTCCAGCGAGCAATGACCAAGAAGGAGTCGGCGGCGAAGGTGGGATGACGGGAAGCGTGAAACGTGAAACGTGAAACGTGAAGCGTGAAACGTGAAGCGTGAAACGTGAAACGTGAAACGTGAAACGTGAAACGTGAAACGTGAGACCTCCCGCAGGTTAGAAAGTGGCTGGCGAGAGGGCAAGCAGATCATGGTGGCACACTCCAGTGCGGAGATTGTGCCCAAATCTGCGGGAGGGTGAGATGTTACACATGGAGAAACATATGCCTGGACAGACGATCATCCAGAAAATCTTCGCTGCCCACACCTCCGCCGGTGCGTTGGTCGCGCCGGGGAGCATCATCTGGCTCGACCTGGACGTGCGCACGGCGCGCGACTTCGGCGGAGCCAACGTGGTTAAGAACTACCGCACCCACTACGGCGATAGCCCGGTGGCCGATAAGGACAGGACCTTCTTCACTTTCGACCTGGTCGTTCCGGCGAACAACATCCCCTACGCCAACAACCAGCAGCTCTGCCGCGTCTTCGCCCGCGAGCAGGGGATCAAGGTCTACGACGTGGACGCCGGCATCGGCTCGCACGTCGCCCTGGAGCGCGGCCTGGCCTACCCCGGCTCGACCTTCGTCGGCACCGACAGCCACCTGAATATCCTCGGCGCGGTCGGCGCCTTCGGCCAGGGCATGGGCGACCAGGACATCGCCTTCGCCTTCAAGACTGGGCGCACTTGGTTCGAGGTGCCGCCGACGATGAAGGTAGTGGTCAACGGGCGGATGCAGCCGCCCTGCACGGCCCGCGACCTGACCCTGGCGGTGCTGGGACGGCTGGGTTCCAACGGCGCGCTGGGCCGCGCCATCGAGTTCACCGGCCCGGCGGTCGAGGCGCTCGACCTGCCGGGACGGATCACCCTGGCCAGCCTGGTCACCGAGATGGGCGGCATCATCGGCTTCATCCCTCCTTCTGAGGAGGTCATCGCCTACGCCCGTCAGCGCAGCGGCCGCCGGGATATTGAAGGCGTCTACGCCGACCCGGACGCGGAGTACGTGGAGGTCGTGGAGGTGGACGCGCCCAACGAGCCACTGATCGCCTGCCCGCCCAGCCCGGCGAACGTCAAGCCGGTGCGCGAGGTGGCCGGGCGACGCATTGACTCGGTCTTCCTCGGCTCCTGCTCCAACGGTCGCTTCGAGGACTTCGCCGCCGTCGCCGAGATCGTCGAGGGCCGGCATATCGCCCCCTGGGTCATGGCCTCGGTCGTCCCGGCTACCCGCGAGGTCTTCGAGCAGATGCTGCACAGCGGGGTGTTGGAGACGCTCTTCCACGCCGGGTTCATCATCAGCAACCCCGGCTGCGGCGGCTGCGCCTCCGGCCACATCGGCATGACCGGCAAGGGCGAGGTGCAGGTGAGCACCAGCAACCGCAACTTCCCCGGCAAGCAGGGCGACGGCGAGACCTACTTGACCAGCCCGGTCACTGCCGCCTGGTCGGCCCTCAAGGGCGAGATCGCGGTGGCGGAGTAGAGATTGGAAGTTGGAGGGTGGAGGGAGATGAAACCGACGCAGATCCAGGGCCGTCTGTGGGTGCTTACCGACCCGCAGGGCAGGTTGTACGACGATATTGACACCGACATGATCTTCCATAACCGCTACCTGCACATCACCGACGTGGCGCAGATGGGCCAGTACACGCTGGACAACCTGAAGGGCTGGCAGGACTTCGCCAGGAAGGCGCAGGCGGGTGATATCGTGATGGCCGGCAAGAACTTCGGCGCGGGGTCGTCCCGCCAGCAGGCGGTGGACTGCTTCCGCGCCCTGGGGATCGGGGCGATCGTCGCCGAGAGTTTCGGCGCGATCTACAAGCGCAACGCGATCAACAGCGGGCTGCCCATCCTCACCCTGCCTGGCCTGACCGACATGGCCGGGCGGTTCCAGACCGGCGACTCGCTGGCGGTGGACTTCGCCACCGGTCAGGTGGTGTTGAACGGCGGCCAGGTGTTCCTGGGCGAGCCGTTCTCCCAGGTGCAGATGGACATCTACCAGGCCGGCGACCTCTTCGCCTATGGCAAGCTGCTGGGGGCGGGGACGTAGTCGGGCGCTGGGGGACGGGGGGACACGGAGACGCGGAGACACGGAGACACGGAGACGCGGAGACGCGGAGACACGGAGACGCGGAGACGCGGAGACGCGGAGAGTACGGAGGAACTATGGGATTCACATTCGCAGAAAAAGCCCTGGCCCGCAAAGCCGGGCTCGATAGCGTCGTGCCGGGACAGATTCTGATCATCCGTCCCGACCGGTTGCTGACGCACGACAACACGGCGGCGATCTCGAAACACTTCACCAAGATCGGCCTGCAGAAGATGGCCGACCCCACGATGAGTGTCATCGTGCTCGACCACGTGGTGCCGGCCTCCGACGAGGCGAACGCCACCAACCATAAGGTCATCCGCGAGTTCGTCGCCCGGCAGGGGATCACGGGCTTCTATGACGTCGGCGAGGGCATCTGCCACCAGGTGCTGCCGGAGAAGGGGCACGCCTGGCCCGGCGCGGTCATCGTCGGCTCGGACTCGCACACCACCACCCACGGCGCGTTCGGGGCCTTTGCCGTCGGCATCGGGCGCACCGAGGCGGCGGCGGTGATGGCCACCGGCGAGCTGTGGCTGCGCGTCCCAACCAGCTTCCAGATCGTCGTCAAGGGCCGCATGCCGGAGCGCGTCTCGGCCAAGGATCTGATCCTGCATATCATCGGCGACCTGGGCGCCGACGGGGCCGACTACCGCTCGGTCGAGTTCACCGGCCCGGCCATCGCCGAGATGAGCGTCGCCAGCCGCATGATCCTCTGTAACATGGCCGCCGAGATGGGGGCCAAGAACGGCGTCGTCGAGCCGGATGACAAGACCCGCGAGTGGCTGAAGGGACGGGTCGCACACCCTTACCAGGAGGTGCACGCCGACCCCGATGCCGTCTATGAGCGCGTCATTGAGTACGATGTGACGAACCTGGCCCCGCAGGTCGCCAAACCGCACACGGTGGACAACGTGGTGCCGGTGACGGAGGTGGTGGGCACGCCGATCCACCAGGCGCTGATCGGCACCTGCACCGATGGGCGGCTGGAGGACCTGGAGGCGGCGGTCGAGATCCTGCGCGGCCAGCACATCGCTCCCACCGTGCGCCTGCTGGTTCTGCCGGCCTCGCGCGAGGTGCTGCTGGCAGCGCTGGCACGCGGGCTGATCACCGCTCTGATCGAGGCTGGCGCAGTGCTGCTCAACCCCGGCTGCGGACCCTGCCTGGGCGCCCACCAGGGCTGCATGGCCCCCGGCGAGGTGACTATCTCCACCGCCAACCGCAACTTCAAGGGGCGCATGGGTTCCAAGGAAGCGTTCACCTACCTGGCCAGCCCGGCCACCGTGGCCGCCTCGGCGCTCAAGGGCGTCATCACCGACCCGCGGGAGGTGTGAGATGCAGACGAAGATCAGCGGTCGCGTCTGGAAGTACGGCGACGACGTCAACACCGACGTCATCTTCGCCGGCAAGTACACCTACACGATCACCGATCCCAAGGAGATGGCCAAACATGCCCTGGAGGACCTCGACCCGACCTTCGTCCAGAACGTCCGGCCGGGGGACATCATCGTGGCAGGCAAGAACTGGGGCTGCGGCTCGTCCCGCGAGCAGGCGGTGATCTGTTTGAAGGAGATCGGCGTGGGGGCGATCGTCGCCCGCAGTTTCGCCCGCATCTACTACCGCAACTGCATCAATGAGGCGCTGCCCATCGTCACCTGCGACGCGGTGGACGGGGTCGAATCGGGCGAGGAGATCACCATTGACTTCGCCGCCGGTATCGTGACCACCCCGCGCGGGACGTACACCTTCCCGCCGATGCCACCGGAGGTGATGAAGATCATCGAGGCCGGTGGACTGATCCAGTACGTGCGTCGGCAGCTCGGGCTGGTGTAGTTGGGACGCGGTGACACGGTGATGGGGAGACGCGGTGACACGGTGATGGGGAGACGCGGTGACACGGTGATGGGGAGACGCGGTGACACGGTGATGGGGAGACGCGGTGACGCGGTGACACGGAGACTTCACCGCCTCTCCGTGT